>Ga0326727_10001765_pt1 | contig 77763 bp, 69 predicted proteins | sample MB2enrmetagenome_FD_207643 | JGI IMG/M metagenome (GOLD analysis project Ga0326727, IMG submission 207643) | Lab enriched peat soil microbial communities from McLean, Ithaca, NY, United States - MB29MY | ecosystem: Environmental > Terrestrial > Soil > Wetlands > Peat | place: USA: New York... | reverse complement strand
CGGCCAGCGACGTCATGTCTGAAACATGAAACGCAATATCCATGCCCCGTTTCGCTGCTTCCAACTTTGCGCGAGCCACGGCGGCCCCACTGATGTCAGAAGCCACAACACGATATCCGGCCCGCGCCGCACCGTCACCGGAGCCTCAACCTCCCGCGCCACATCGTCGCCCACGCGCGTCAGCGTCCGCAGATGATAGGCAAGATCACACGAGTCATGCCAGCGTCCTCTCACCTCAACGCTCAGCAGCGCGAGGTCTTAGAAACTGACCTTGCGCTGCGGGAACCAAGTCACCTGGATGGTGGTGACGGTGACGGTGTTTTGAGCAGCGGGATAACTGGGGGTGCCGGACGGATAAATAGGGGCCGTCCAGCGCTCATAGGCAAAGCTTCCGTTGATCTCGATGTCTTTCCCGATGCGCTTGACGGCCTGGAAGTCGATGTCGTTCAGGGTGGTTCCGCCGGGGATGAAGTCCTTGGCCGCCTTCTGGTTGCGGACGCCCACCTGGAACCATTCGTTGCCGCCGAAGTGGTAGGTGATCCATCCCTGGCCGCCCTTGTCCTCGCGCCCAATCCAATCGCCGAACATCTGCCCCTGGTTGGTGTAGCCCTGTTTCTGGATTCCCTCGTAGTACATGAACCGGCCGCTGTTACTACTCGCGACCGGCGGATCGGTGGAGACGCCCTCGACGCGGATGTCCAGCTTGGGTACTCCTGGTAAATGAGAAAGATACAGGCCAGGCCGCCAGGAGGCGCGCCGCGGCGCGTCGGCGGGGGAGACGTCGTCATGCACCTCGGAGTCGCAGTAGAGCGTGAACCAGTTGCGCACGAATGGAAGCCGGTACGAGAAGTCGAAAGCGCCAAATCGGGCCCCGGGGTCCTCGCGGCTTCCTTTCACCTGTCCATCGGGGGCGGTCAGGCTGAAGAAACTCTTCAGGAAGGAGTGGAGGGTGATGGGCACATGCCCCTCGCCGCCCCAGATCACGGTGCGCTCGAAGCCGAACTCCAGGTCCGACGTGGGCCGGAAGCTGACCTTCTCGACGTGCACCCAGGGATCGCCCGGATTATTCACATTCTCCGCACAGGGAGTGCTGGCCGGCAAATCGGGCGTACAGATCAGCTCGGTCCCTGGCTGCGCTGGGACATAGGTGTGGCCTCGCAGCGCTCCCACCAGAAACTCATAGCGGAAAGGTCCGGTAACCTTTGAGAGCGCCGGAATGTGCAACGGCTCGATGCGGTTGATTCGGAGGGAATAGATGTTTTCTGCGTTGTTCGAGTAGGCCATGCCGCCGCCCACACCGGGCCCCAGCCAGTCGTCCTGCTTGCCGAATGAAATCTCATGGTCCCAGTAGCGGGCGGAGGCGTATGCCTCCATCACTCGCCCAACCGTGGTTGCGGCAACAGGTCCGAGGGGAATGGTGGGCTGGCTGTATGGGAGGTTCGTGACGGGATTGACGAAGTAGATCAAATCAACGTTGTCGGAGAGGGTTTCGGCCAGGGCTGTCGAGTAGCCGGTGGCCGAAGGGGCGCCCTGAAACTCCCCCCGGAGGTAAAGGAGAAACCGACCGGCGGAGGCGTAGCCGCTGGCGCCCGAATAGTTATTGAAACCGTTGGCGTAGGGGCGGCCGTAGTCGTTGATGATTGTCGAGCCGAGGTGGTAACTATCTCGTAAGGGTGTGCCGGTCATACCGCGCGAGGCGGAGTAGACGGATTCGAGGCGCAGGCTGCCTCGATTGGTCAGGCAGGGGCCCTGGATGTCGGAGTGCAGAAAATGCATCAGAACGTCATAGAGCCCCTTCGCTTCGCCCGTAGCCGGCCCTGGGTCCGCGTCGTCGATGCTGGAGCCAACCTCCTCCAGCATGTGGTCCAGACTGGAGCGGGTCCAGGGACGCATGCCCAGGTAGACCGTGTCCACAAAGCCCATGGAGTAGAGCCGCAGCACCGCCGGATATACCCAACTGTCAACCGGGATGTACGGCGAATCCAGGATGGCTGGTTCGCAGTCCTCCGCTGGGCGGTTGCGATCGTTGCCCCGCGGCCCAGCTCCCTCCGGTGCTGCTGACGGCTCGGCTGCCAGCGCGCATTCACCGGCAGGGAAAAGTCCCAGGAACAGGGCCGCAAACGGGATCGAGAGGGCCAGGGACAGACGCCTGCTCAGCTTCATTTCACCACTCTATCATCGGGCCGTTGGGGCACCGGACCCCGTGGAAATCGGTTCGCTCGAGTCATGGGGGCAAAGGCCGCTCGGAACTGAATTGAAGAAGGGGCCGGTCTCGCCCAGAAATAGCTCTATTCAGCCCATTTGCACGGCGTTGTCGAGCTCCGTGGCGAACCCAGCGAGGACCTTCAGTTTCCATTCCTGGCTGAAGAGATTCTTGCTGGCGAGGTACTTCTCCATGATGAGGATGGGGTCGGCGACTGGAGCGCAATTGGCGGGCTCGATCAGAGTGGGGCCGTTGCCTTTGCGGGCGTGGGCGATGGCCTCGCAAGCTACGCGGTAAACGGCCACCACGTCGCTGCCGTCGACGGCGATGGCGGGGAAGCCAAATGGGTTTGCAGCGAGAGCGATGTCCCGTTTAGAAGGCCTTGGATTACTATTGGCTGGCTCTGTTGGAAGACTTTTGCGGGAGACGAAGACGATGGGCAGATTGCGGGCGCCGGCGGAGCGCAGGGCCCGGCTCCAAGAGCCCTGCGAATCGGTTTTGGCGAGATTGAAAACGACGACCAGTTTTCCGCTCTTTTCCTCTTTGTGGGCAAGAGCGGCAGATGCGGCGAGGCGAAGCTGGGCGGCTGCGGTGGGCGGCGGGGAGGCCGGATTCAACAGGCGTCGGACGAGTTCGCCGAGGGGCAAGCCCTTGACAAAGAGAGAGACAAGGTCGCCGGGGAATGTGATGACAGTGTCTTCGGGGAACAGATCGATGGCCACTCCAACTGCGGCTGCCTGCAGGGCAGGGCCGAGACAGCTAATGGGTAACTTTCTTTTCTTGAGCAAGATGCGGGCGCGCTCTTCCATCATGCTGCACTTGAGCAGGTTGGAGTAGAGTGCCAGAAGCTTCTCATTGGAGATGAGCGAGAAGCCGTTTGGGGGCAAGGATTTCCTGGTTTGGGCGGTCATGGACAAGGGTCAACTCTCCTGCAATGGAGATTTTAACTGCGGACAAAGAAAGTGAGATCAGGGGCTCTGCAGAGTGAAGCCAAGGCGCTTTGCGGTTTGGTAATGAATGGAGGGTTCTCCAGAGGCACACTATTGCGCTCCCATTTGGGGCAAAGATTTACCCTTGAGTCAACAGCCCGCCTGCGGCCTTTCGGCTGGCGCGAACCGCGCCTGACCCCTGATCTCTGACCCGTGATCGCTGTTTTTGGGTGATTTGCATCACAGTATACTGGTCATTCGCGCCCTTAAGGTAAGGATCGAAATGTACTTACTCTGGCTTCGAGTTGCGGCCATCCTCTATGCGGCGGGGTCTGTCGCCGTCTTCCCGGCAGTTCTCTACAACCTGGCTCGCTGGCGCAAAACCTGCGTCCACCTGGCCGGCTTGGCTTTCTTCTTCCACTTCATCTCTGTCGTCGAAATGCTGGTTCAGGCCCATCGCTGGATGCCCGTCGGCGTGCGCGAAGTCGAGTCGATGCTGGGCTTTGCCGTGGCCGCGCTGTTCCTCGTCGTCTGGTGGCTCTATGACGCCATCTCCCTTGGCTTCTTTGCATTGCCGGCAACGTTTTTTCTGGTTTTTATCCCCGCACTGGGGCCCGGCCGCTACACATTTCCTTCCGAGGGGGTGCGCGTCAGTTGGCTTGTGGCCCACATCGCCGCGCTCCTCATCTCCTATGCCGCTCTCGGTTTCAGCCTCCTGGCCAGCGTACTCTACCTCCTTCAGGAACGCCGCATCAAGAGCAAGCTCAAGCCCGGCGAGGACTCCTGGTGGGCGCCCCTTGAATGGCTCCCGCCCCTCGATACCCTCGAGCGCATCGCCCACTCCACGCTCGAGTTCGGCTTTCCCTGCATGACTGTCGGCCTCGCCATCGGGTCCGTGCTGGCGCAAGAAACCCCGCTGGGCGCTTCCTACTTTCTCGACCCCAAGATCATCGCCTCGTTCATCAGTTGGGGGGTCTACGTCCTGCTCCTGCTTATCCGCCGCGGCGCCGGCCTGCGCGGCCGCAGGGCCGCTTATCTCTCCGGCGCTGTCCTGCTGGTGATGATCGCTGTCTGGGCCGCCAACTTCTTCAGCCACGTCCATAGGTACGGTGCCCGATGAGCCTGGCCCTCATTGGCGTCAACCACAAAACCGCGCCCATCGAGCTGCGAGAGCGCATCGCCATCTCTCGCGAGGAGTTGCCGGAAGCCACACGTGCCTTGGCCGCGGTCCCCGGCGTCACCGAGTGCATGATCGTCTCCACCTGTAACCGCGTGGAACTGCTGGCCGCCGTCGAATCCACGGAAACCGATCTAACCGTCTTTCTTCACAGCCACTTCGGCCTGGACCCCGCGCTGCTGGCTCCGCACGTCTACCAGCACCGCGACCAGGAGGCCGTGCGCCATCTCTTTCGCGTGGCCGCCAGCCTGGATTCCATGGTTTTGGGCGAGCCGCAAATCCTGGGTCAGGTAAAAGAAGCCTTTGCCGTGGCGAAGGCCTCGGGCACCGTCGCCGGGCAACTGGAACACCTGCTGCAGAGCGCCTTTGCCGCCGCCAAAAAGGCCCGCTCCGAGACTGGTATCGGTTCAAACTCCGTCTCCATCGCCTCTGTCGCCGTCGATCTGGCGCGCAAGATCTTCGGCTCGTTGCAAGGGCGGACAGTGTTTCTGGTCGGCGCCGGCAAGATGAGCGAACTGGCCGCCCGCCATCTGGTCCAGCAGGGAGCCGACGCGATTCTCGTCACCAACCGCACCCACGATCGCGCCCGCCGCATGGCCGAGGAGTTTCAGGGCCTCGTGATCCCGCAAGTGGTTCCATTTGAACAGCTTTACGAGGCGGCCAGCAGCGCTGACATTGTCATCAGCTCCACCGGCGCGCCTCACCACATCTTCCGCCCCGAACACGGACAGGCCTTCTTGCATCGCCGCCGCAACCGCCCCATGTTCTTCATCGACATTGCCGTGCCCCGCGACGTCGATCCGGCGATGAACAAGCTGGACGGCATCTTTGTCTACGACATCGACGACCTGCAGCAGGTGGCCGCTGCCCACATGGCGGAGCGTAGCCGCGTGGCCAGCGACGCTGAAGCGTTGATCTCCGCCGAGGTCGAGCGATTCCACCAGCGCCGGCGCGCGGTCAACGCTGCCCCGGCCATTGTTGCCTTGCAGCGCCAAGCCGAGGAGATTCGCCAGGCCGAACTGAAACGGATGCAGGCCCGGCTTGGCTCGCTGAGCGCCGAGCAACTCGCTGCCGTTGAAGCACTTACTCGCGGCCTAGTCAACAAGTTTCTCCATCCCCCCATGCAGGCCCTCAAGCAGGCCGCCCGAGAGGACAATGCGGGCCGCCTGGAAGCGCTCTGCGAGACGTGGTCGCTGCCCGTGAACCCAGGCCAGGAATCGGAGCCGGTGACAAGGAATGGGGAAACAAAACAAGCTGAGGGAACACAGGTGAGCGAGACCACCGGGGCGGCACGGCCATGAACCTGCGCATCGGAAGCCGAGGCTCGCAGTTGGCCCTGTGGCAGGCCAACCACATCGCCGGTCTCCTGCGCGGCCACGGGCATTCGATTGAAATCCAGATCATCAAGACCACCGGCGACCGCCTTCAAGAGGTCACATTCGCCCAGATTGGCTCCAAGGGGATGTTTACCAAGGAGATTGAGGAAGCGCTGGCCGAAGGCCGCGTGGACTTGGCCGTCCACTCGCTCAAAGACCTGCCCACCGAGTTGCCGGAGCCCTTTGCTTTGGCGGCCACGCCTCCGCGCGTGGACCCCAGGGATGCGTTTTTGTCGGTGAAGTATTCCAATCTGCCGGCACTGCCTGTGGGCGCTCGGGTAGGAACCAGCAGTCAGCGCCGGAGGGCCCAATTGAAGGCGCTCCGGCCGGACATTGAGGCAGTCGAGTTTCGCGGCAATGTGGATACGCGCCTTCGCAAGCTTGCCGAGGGCCAGGTGGATGCGATTTTGCTTGCCGCCGCTGGGCTGGATCGCCTGGGAACGGCCGAGTGGGTCCGCGAGCGGCTGGACCCGAAGGATTTCTGCCCCGCCGCCGGCCAGGGCGCTCTGGGCATCGAGACTCGGAAGGGCGACGCGGCCACCATTGCCGCGGTTGCCTTCCTGGACCATGCGGATACCCGCTTTGCCGTCACCGCTGAGCGAGCAGCCTTGGCTGCATTGGGCGGTGGTTGCCAGGTCCCCATCGGAATTTACTGCCGGGCGGGTTGTGCGTTGGGCGCCGGCGAGAGGGAAGTTTCTTGGGACGAGATATTTGCCGTCGTGGCCGCTCCAGAGACAGGTTCCGCGGTGCGAATCCATTATCGGTCGCCGCGGTGCGATTCCGATCCAGCGGCTCTGGGACGGCTGGCGGCAAGAATGCTGCTCGAAGCGGGCGCTGGACCGTTGCTTGAGGCGGCCACCGGAGAGGCTTCGCGGTGAACTCGCAGCCGTTGACAGGGCGGCGAATCCTGGTGACCCGCGCTTTGCACCAGGCTGGAAAGCTGAGCGCGGGATTACGTGCACTTGGAGCCGATCCGGTCGAAGTTCCGGTGCTGGAGATCCGGCCTCCGGAAAGCTTCGCGGCGCTGGATGCGGCGCTTCGGCAGTTGGATCGTTTTGATTGGCTTATTCTGACCAGCGCCAATACTGTGCGGGCGCTTGCCGAACGTGCGGCGGAGTTGGAAATCGCGTTCTCTCAGCCCGACTCGCTCAAGGTCGGCGCCGTGGGAGAAGGGACAGCGGCTGCGGCGCGGAAGGCGGGCTTGGAAGTTGCCTTCATTCCCGAAGCCTACGTGGCCGAGAGCTTGATTGAGGGATTGCTGAACCAAGCTGCGGGACAACGGGTTCTGCTGGCGCGAGCGGCTGTGGCCAGAGATGTAATTCCCGCTGCATTGCGGGCCGCGGGCGCTCAGGTGGATGTGGTCGATGCCTACCGCAATGTGGTGCCGGAGGCTGCGCCGGAACAGCTTCGCCGGGCGCTGGCGGAAGGGATTGACGCGGCGGCCTTTACCAGTTCGTCAAGCGTGTCGCATCTGGCAGAGGCAGCGCGGCTGGCTGGCGTTGAATGGCCCTTCGCAGGGGTTTTGGCTGTCTCGATTGGACCGATTACCAGCGAAACGCTGAGAAGTCTGGGCTGGCCGCCCGCCGGCGAAGCGAATCCCTCGGATATTCCGGGGCTGATTGAGGCGTCCGTGCAGGTCTTGCATCGATAGGCCAGACGCCAATAGGCGAATGAGGGTCTCAGCTCGAGACGGCCCCGGCGACGGGTCCAGAGGCGCAGCGCTCTTCAAAAACCGCTGCTTTTCCGCACGAAAGGGGCCCAAAAGCCATTTTTTTGGCCAAAAACGGCGGTTTTTAGGGGGTCTCTATTTACCATTGAGATAATGGTCGTCACTTTAAGTTTACGCTGTAAACGTTTGATTACAAGCATCTTATATAAACATTCGAAGCGAAGATTCGGCAAAGAAAACGAAGATTCTGCGTGTGGGGCGTTGATTACGCGGCGTTTTGCCGGTCGTTGAAGGGCTTCACGCACTTTTCATCCATCTAAGCAGTGTGCACCCACGGAGGGCAATTCTCGGCAAAGCGCCGTCCCTGGATTGCGCTCCGCTCCACACGGGGCTGATTTCGTTTCTTCCCGACGGGAAGGGGGCGGTTGCTTCTCTGTTTCGGCGAGTGATTGAACCATTGCCAGCAACCGGAATCGTTCATGCGATTGCCCTGGCGCCCGACCGATGGGAGCCCCGGCAGCCTCCCGTCACGCACCACATGGACCATGGTGCGCCGGAGGTCGGTTTATTCCTGGAAAGGCGGGGAAGCGGGATCAGCGCCAAAGGCTTGAGACGGCGGACCCAATGCGAAGCCTCGACCTGGGTCCGCATGGCACCGGATTGGCGGAGCCAGGTTGGCATTCGTTCCGAAGTATTTCCCAACGACAATCGGTGAGCCGGATGCGCCGTTTCATTCCCGTCAATCGTGTGAGAAGATCACTCGGTACCGGTGTTTCTACCGTTCGGCAGTTTTCAAGGAGGAGTTGCCCGATGCCTGAGGAAGCAGCCCCGAGTCCCTTCACACTCGACATCGAACGCAAGGACGATGTGGCGGTTGTGCGCTGCCACGGAAGATTGGTGGCGGGTGTGGGCGATCTTCTCTACGCGAGAGTTAGCCAACTGATGCCGGACTGCAAGCGAATTGTGCTGGATTTGACGGACCTGACGCACATGGACAGCATGGGCCTGGGCGCGTTGGTGCGCTTATACGTATCCGCCAAGTCGAAAGGCTGCAGTTTGGAACTCGTGAACCTGGGCAAAGGGATCCGGCAGCTTCTTGGGGTCACCAACCTCCTGTCGGTGTTTACCGTGATCGGCGAGCATGGCGGGATCATGCGGTTCTGAGGGCCAATTGGCGAGGAATCCAAGACTCTTGCAATGAAGCTGGGATCCGATGGGACCGCGGACGGGGCAGTGCGATTGCGCCTGCCTGCTACGCTGAGACGAAGCGTATGCCGCTGATTCCCCGCAGTTCGGCTTTTTCGCGCGTGACGGCGCTGGCGGGGCAGAGGCCTGTTCACGCGGCCTTTGCCTGGCTGCATGGGAATCCGGGGAAGATTATGGACTGGCAGGCCAGGCTGGTGGCCATTCCCGCTCCACCGTTTTGCGAAGAAGCGCGATCGGAGTGGCTTGCAGCTCGCTTCAACGAGGCCGGCCTCAGCCAAGTGCACAAAGACGAATGCGGCAATGTTTTCGGCTTCCGGCACGCGCCGAGACTGCCCGCGGAAAGCACGGGGCCGGTGGTCGTGCTCTCGGCGCATCTGGATACAGTCTTCCCGGCCGAAACGCCGCTCAATCCGATTGTGACCGGCGAGAGGCTTCAAGCTCCGGGCGCCTGCGACAACGGCGCCGGGGTAGCAGGGATGCTGGCCATCGCGCACGCGATTGCCCAAGCCGAGATCGAAGTTCCGGCGCCATTGGTTTTTCTGGGCAATGTGGGCGAAGAGGGAGAAGGCGACCTGCGCGGCATGCGCCACTTCTACGGCCAGAGTCCGCTGGCCGGCCGGGTTGCCGGACATATAGTGCTGGACGGCGCAGGCGCGGACACGGCGGTCACACAGGCGGTAGGCAGCCGCCGCTTTCAGATTGCGGTCACCGGTCCCGGCGGGCACAGCTTCACCGACGCGGGAACACCGAACCCTATCGCGGCGCTGGCTTCGGCGCTGTCCGTGCTGGCGGAGACGCCGTTGCCGGAGGAACCGCGCACCACGCTCAATGTGGGGACCATTCGCGGAGGGACGAGCGTAAACTCGATTCCGGAAAGCGCCCAGGCCAGCGTCGATTTCCGGTCTACCGGCCCAGAGCAATTAGTTGGCCTCGAAGTGGCGTTGCACAGGGCTATCGAAAACGCCGTCGAACATTGGAATGGAAATGCGCGGGCGAAATCAAACGCGACGCGCCGCCGGGGAATTCTTTCCTTTTCCGTAACCAAAATCGGAGACCGGCCGGCGGCGCAGTTGCCTGACGATTCTCCGATGCTTGACGCTCTGCGCGCCGTGGATCGCCATCTTGGCCTGCGGACCGATCTGCTGCTGGGCTCGACGGATGCCAATATTCCCCTGTCGCTGGGGGTTCCGGCACTGTCGATGGGGGCGGGCGGCGAGGGTGGTGGGGCTCATACGCAGGGCGAGTGGTACTCCGCGAAGGATCGCGAGGTGGGGCTGCGGCGGGTTCTGCTGCTGACGCTGGCCATGACCGAATGGGCCGCGGAACAGTAGCTTGGCAGAACAGTTTGTTACACTCCGCGCATGCGCGCCTACACGGCTTTGTTCGTCGCAGTTCTTTACACGACCTCACTGTGCCCTGCCCAGACCGCTCCCGCGAAACACACGCTGCCCAAACACGAGAGCCCGGAGGCGGCTTCCCCTGCGGTTGCGCCGGAGATGATCTTTTTCAACGGCATCATCTATACCGGCGCGGGGATGGCGGAGGATACGCCGGAGACTGTGGAGGCAATGGCAGTTGGCAGGGGCAAGGTGCTGGCCGCAGGAACCACCGAGGCAATCAAGCGGCTGGCGGGACCGGAAACCCGCCTGGTCGACCTGAACACGGCAAAGACCGGGACGTTTATCTTTCCGGGATTCAACGACGCGCACACGCACCTAGGAAACGCGGGCCGGACCAAGCTGAATGTGGATCTGACCGGGGTGAGGTCGCTGGGGGAGATGTTGGCCAAGGTGGAGACCTTTGCCAAAGACGCTCCCAAAGGCCACTGGCTTATTGGCGGAAACTGGGACCACACGCTGTGGGCGGAGAAGACGGCAGTCATGCTGCAGGTGATGGATTGGCTGACGAACGGCAACTGGGACCATACACGGTGGGCGGAGAAGACGCTGCCTACGCGGCAGGATCTGGATAGGGTCACGGGCGGGCATCCCGCGTTTCTCAAGCGGATCGACGGGCACATTGCGGTTGCGAACTCAGCGGCGCTGGCGGCGGCGGGGATTACGGGGAAGACACGGCCGCCGCAGGGCGGGGCGATCGATCTGGACGCGAAGGGCGAACCCACGGGGATTCTCCGCGAATCGGCGCAGGAACTGGTGTACAAAGTGATTCCGCCCCCCAGCGAGGAGGAGCGGCGGAAAGGCGATGAGCTGGCGATTGCCGACGCGCTGGCGCACGGCGTGACCAGCGTGCAGGACTTCAGCGACTGGGAGGATTTTCTGGTCTTCGAGGAGTTGGAGAAGAAGGGGAATCTGCACCTCCGCATTTCAGAGTGGCTGCCTTTCAAAGAGTCGCTCGAAGAGCTGGAGAAGATGCGCGCGCACCACGATGCGAACGATCCGATGCTGCACACGGGAATGCTGAAGGGCTTCCTAGACGGGTCGCTGGGCTCGCGGACGGCGGCGATGAAAAAGCCGTTTGCCGACGATCCGGGGAACACGGGGCTTCCGCAGTACGATCAGGAGCAACTGAACGAGATGGCCGTGGAGCGGGCGCAGGCGGACTTCCAATTGGGCTTTCATGCCATCGGAGACAAGGCGGTCGCCATGGCATTGGAGGCGTTAAGCCGGGCAGATCAAGCGGACCATAATCCATTTTGCCGCTCCCCCAACCAGCAGCCCAGGATATGGGACGAGAAGACTCCCTGCCCGGAGAAGCGCCATCGCGGCCGCGACCGCATCGAGCATGCGCAGGTCGTCGACGAGGCCGAGATTATGGACTTCAGAATGTTGGGCGCGATCGCCTCCATGCAGCCCAGCCACCTGCTGACCGACATGAACTGGGCCGAGGACCGGCTGGGACCGAAGCGAGCGGCTTATTCCTATGCCTGGAAGGCCTTCCTCGATGCCGGGGTTCCGCTGGCCTTTGGCACCGACTACCCGGTCGAACCGATCACGCCATTCCGCGGGCTTTACGCGGCGGTGACCAGGATGAATGAGAGAGGGACGAAGACGTATTTCCCGGAGAACAAACTGACGCGCGGGCAGGCAATTTACGCCTATACGCAGGGCTCTGCGTACGCGGAGTTTCAAGAGAAACACAAAGGCAAGCTCGCGCCGGGCTACGATGCCGACTTCATCCTGGTGGACCGGGATCTTTACAAGGTTGACGCTGCGGCGATGCTGCGCACAAACGTATTGGAAACCTTTGTGGGTGGGCGAGAGGCCTTTTCGGGAAACACGGCCGCGCGATAATTAACGCGGCGCAGGCTCGGCGGAGTCGGCGAGGGCGTAGGCAAGAACGGCCATAACGGCGGCGTTTTCGTTGAGATGACGTAGGTCGACTTTGTCGACAGTATCCGCGGCGGTGTGGTGATAGTTGAAATAGAAACGGCTGTCCTGGACCGGGGCGAAGCTGGGAACGCCCTTTTCGGCGAGCCCGTCGATGTCTGCGCCGGTTTCCGGAGCACTGACCAGAGTTTCGGCGCCGATCGAGTCCAATACCTCGGCCACGGGGCGGAGCCATTGGCCGAGCGCCGGCTTGCCGGAGTAGTAGATGCCGGTGGGGTGGTCCGCGCCCCCGTCGCTCTCGATGGCGCCGATGTGGTTGGCGACTTCGCCGTCGTGGTCGATCATGTAGGCAGCCGCGCCCTGCGAGCCTTCCTCCTCGCTCATCCAGGCGATGAAGCGAACGGTGCGTTTGGGGTGCAGGCCGAGTTCCTGCAAGAGGTGAATGACCTGCATGGAGACCACTACGCCGGCGCCATCGTCGATGGCGCCCGTGCCCAGGTCCCAGGAGTCCAGATGGCCGGAGACCACCACGACCTGCTCCGGGTGCTCGGTTCCCTTCCAGTCGGCGATGACGTTGTAGCTCTGGACATCGGGCAGCGTCTGGGGAGTCAGGGTCAGGTGCAGCTTGACCGGACCTTGACCGGTGAGGTAATTGAGGAGGTCGGCGTCCTCGGCAGTCACCGCTGCGGCGGGGATTCTGGGCACGTCTGAGGAGTATTCGGTGAGACCGGTATGGGGAAGGCGGTAGTCGGCTCCGCCGACCGAGCGCACCAGCACGGCCACCGCACCGGCGGACGCTGCTGCGATGGGGCCGAAGCCGCGATAGACCACACTGGCGTCGTAGGCCTCCCCTCCACGGCCCTGCGCGGCCAATTCCTTGTCGAACTTGTGGTTGAAGAGGAGGATCTTGCCTTTGACCGCGCCCGGCGGAAGGGCGGCAAGCTGCTTCCAATTGTCCACGACGGCAAGTTCCGCGGTGAGCCCGTCAACGGGCGTGGCGACGCTGCCGCCCAAGGCGGTGAGGACGACTTTTTGCGTGGTTGCGGGCGGCTGGCCGGGCCAGGAGACCAGCTCGGCAGTCTCCGCGCCGCGCACCCAGTGTGGAACCATGACCCTTTCCAGAGTCACGCCGGCCCCGAGCGCGCTCATGGCCGCGGCCACAAAGTAAACGGCCTGCTCGGCCTGCGGCGACCCGCTCAGGCGGGGACCGATATTGCCGGTGAGGTGGCGCAATTGATTCAGGGCGTAGGGATCGCTCAGCGCGGCGTCGCGCAGCTTGGCCATGACCGCCAACTGCTCCGGTGTCCAGGCGCTCTTGCCCTCGGCCATCATGGCCTTGAGGCGGTCGAGGATGGTTGGCGCGGGGGCTGGGGGCGCGGTTTGCGCGGAGGAACAGGCGACTCCGAGGACCGCGGCCAAAGCCGCAAGGAGGGCATGACTTGTGTGCTTCCGGGGAAGAACCATGCCGGATGTTACCACGGCTCCGTGCGACTCTTTGCGCACCCCAGCGTCTATACCGATGGGATGGTTCAAGTCATCGACGAGAGCCGCCCGGCCAGACGGGATTGCCCGCCACTGGCTATACTGATTATTGGTGCAATCAACTATCCGGCCGCAAGGCTGGTCACCGGACGAGGTCATCGAATCCATGAAATCGCTTTTCGAACGGCTGCGGTCGCGCCGTCTAGCATCAATGTTTGTCTTGCTTGCCACGCTCTCGGCCGCGATTGTGGCCGGTTCCTTTGCCGCCCACGGGGTGCGCGGCCAGGAGAAGCAGAACGACAGCGCCGACGCCACTCCCCTTAAGGTTGTCAGTTCCACGGTTCCACCCAACGATTTTGTGAGGATTGCCCGGCAGGTAGGGCCGGCGGTGGTGAACATCAACACCCAAACGCTGCCCAAGCAGTCGGCCAACAAGGGCCGGCGCAACTTCCACGGGCGCGCCCCAGGGAATCCGCAGAACCCCGGCGACGACGATCAGAACGAGGATCAACAGCAGGGCCAAGGTCAAGGAAACTTTCAAGACTTCTTCAACCGCTTCTTCGGCGGGCAGATTCCCGACCAGGAGGGCGATGACGGCCAGGTGCGCGAGTCGCTGGGCTCGGGCTTCATCGTCGATCCCAAGGGCTACATCATCACCAACAATCACGTAATCGAGAAGGCCGACAAGATCTACGTCAAGCTTTCGACCGACCCGGACACCCAGGACCTTGGCCGTCCGGCGCGCGTGATCGGCGTCGACAAGGCCACCGATCTGGCTGTGATCAAGATCGACACTAGCAGCCCGCTGCCCACAGTGAAGATGGGCAACTCAGACAACGCCCAGGTGGGCGACTGGGTGGAAGCGATCGGCAGCCCGTTTGCCCTGTCGCAGACGGTCACCGCCGGCATCATCTCGGCCAAGAATCGGACCATCGAGCCCGGCGCGAGCGGCCAGTTCCAGCACTTCATCCAGACCGACGCGGCCATCAATCCGGGCAACTCGGGCGGGCCGCTTTTAGACATGAACGCCGAGGTCGTGGGCGTCAACACGGCTATCTTCACGCAGTCGAACGGCTACCAGGGCATCGGGTTTGCCATGCCGTCGAACACTGTCGTGGCTATCTACAACGACCTGATCAGTCCCAACCACAAGGTGACGCGCGGCTCCATCGGCATCGAGTTCCGGGAAGGATTGTCGGGCGCGGTCAATCGCGTCTACGGCTTCAAGAACGGAGTGCTGGTGCAGAGAGTGCATCCCGGCGGGCCGGCGGAGAAGGCTGGAATCAAGGTGGGCGACATCATCACCACCGTCGATGGACGGTCCATCAAGGACGGCGACGACCTGGTGAACGAGATCGCCAGCCGCAGGCCCGGTTCGACGATCCGGCTGGGCTACATGCGCGACGGCAAGCAGGGCGACACCACGGTGACCATCGGCGATCGGGACAAGGTGTTCGCCGACCTGGGCGCTCCACAGACCGAGACGAACCCGGACGAGAAGGGCGACGCGGGCGAGGCCAAGCTGGGGATCGTGGTCCGCGATGCTTCGCCGTCCACCGCGTCCAAACTGCACATTCAAGGCGTAGTCGTCCAGTCGGTCCGGTCCGGCTCGTTTGCCGACTTGCAGGGACTTGAGCCCGGCTTGGTGATTATTCGCATCAACAAACAGCCCACCGCGACCAAGGAGCAGTTCGATGCCGTGGTCGGCAAGCTGAAGAATGGCGATGACGTGGTCTTCGAGGTGATCGATCCACGCCATCCGGACAGCGGAATTAACTACCTGGGCGGCACGTTGGAGTAGCGCCGTACGCGGTACCCAAGACGGGCGGTTGTCCAATTGGTCCGATGAATTCACTGCGCAAGAGCGGGTTTTCCAAGCAGGAGAACCCGCCGTGCGCCGGACTTGCCTGGCAATTTGAATTGGAAGATGGGCCGGAGATTCCCTTGGCTCGCGGGTTTCCCACGGCCGGCCGGACTTCCAGTTTTCTATCTCTTTTCTCTTGTTGCCATGCGACCCGCTGGTCTAAACTGCAACCTAAATAGTCCGGAAATGCGCTTTGAATGAGGGTGTAGAACCTGTGTTTCGTTTTAGAAAAAGCGTGGCACTTGCGATCTCGGCGGCACTATTGGCATCGACCGCCGGGGCCACGGCCGTCCACCGGGCCCCGGCGAGCGGTAAGGCTCAAGCCTCCCACAAGGCGAGCCATAAGGCGCGCAAACCGAGGCTGCGCGGCCAGCAAGAGATCGAGCCGGCTCGCGTGACGGAAATTCAGCAGGCGCTCATCCGCGAGCACTATCTGAACGGCGAGGCCAACGGCAAGTGGGACGCAACCACGGAGGCGGCGATGCAGAAATACCAAGCCGATCAGGGTTGGCAGACCAAGCTGATGCCGGATTCCCGCGCTCTCAAAAGGCTCGGCCTGGGACCGGACTATTCCAGCGCCATCAACGCCAAGGACGCCTCGTTCGCAGCCCCGCCCCCGGCAAGCACCATTCCTGCCGAGCAGGCCCAGGGCTTCGCCGCCGCCGCGGGGGTCAAGCAATAGGCTATTTCCCGGAGACAAGGTCATGCGCTACCATGGCTGTTCGCAATGGAGTGTGCAATGGCAAAGAACTTCGGCGGTGGCAGGCTGCGGCTTTTCCTATGCGGTACCTGCGCTCTGGCTGCATTTGTTTTGTCGCCGGCTTGTGTTGCGCAGGCGAACGAAAAGACCGGCAATGCCGCGACCCAGGAAGGACACGATCCGATCGGCGCAGCGATATTGGTGGATCGCCTGCACCAGGTGAATGGGGATATCCGCAGCAAGGGACTGCACGATTTCCCCGGCTCGAAAGAGAAGCTGCTTACGGGCTATGCTTATGGGGAGTTTTACGACTGGGACTTATATTTCGAGAACCTCTATCTTTCTTACTACGGCGTGAGCCAATTCGACTTCTCTAACTTTGAGGTGTTTCTCGGCCGGCAACGGCCGGATGGGTTCATCTCCCGCACGCTCAATGAACCGCGGGCGCACCAAATGTTCAAGCCATTCCTGGCGCAGTTAGCTGTGCTGGGATCGCAACAGACAGGGTCCTTTGAATGGCTGCGGGCCAACGATTACCGCAAACTGCAGAGATACCTCGATCGCTGGTTTGCTTACGACGAGGACCACAACGGCCTGCCGACATGGAACAGCTCCGACGCGAGCGGGATGGACAATCAGCTGAGCCGGGCGGGAGACTTTGACTCTTATACCGACGAGGGAGTCGATCTTGCGTGTTACCTGCTGCGCGAACTCCAGGCCATGGCGATCATTTCAGGCAAACTCGGAAAGGCCGAGGAGCAGAGCGAGTACCAGGAGCACGCGAAACAGCTTGCGAAGCTCATCAACGATGTGTTCTGGGACGAGAAGGATGGATTCTATTACGACCGAAACGAGAAGACGGGCAAGCAGATCCATGTGAAGTCGGTTACCGGGTTCTTTCCGCTTTGGGCCGGAGTGGCAACGCCGGAGCAGGCTCGCCGCCTGGTGCGCGAGCACTTACTGAATGAGAGCGAGTTCTGGCTTCCCTACCCCGTGGCAACTTATGCCCGGACAGAACCCGATTTTTACGAGGGAACCACGAAGGGAGAGTGCAACTGGCGGGGGAATACATGGATTCCGGCGAATTACATGATTTTTCACGGCCTGATGAAGTATGGCTTTGACAAGGAAGCCCGCGAGCTGGCCGACAAGACCTATGAAATGGCGCTCGATAAGAACCCGGTTACCCGGGAATATTACGATTCGGAGACCGGGCAGGGTTATGGGATGAATCCGTTCTGGGGATGGTCGTCTCTGGCCTATGTCATGCGGCTCGACTACGAGTTTCACTACGACCCTATGAATATGGAGGGTCAGGTGAGGCCACTTATCACGGGGAATCTCGGAATCCGGTTTCCGGAAGGCGCACCGAGCCAGCCCTAACTGGAAAGGACGTGTGGAGGCCCGTCTTTCCTGGAACGACAGTTGGTCGGATTGCGCACTTAGAAGTGGAATGGCGGCATTCCTTTGAGCAGAAACTCATAGCGTGGGCGCAGTGTGTCCGGGCCGGCGGCGATGGTGCTGTCAAGGTGGATCAGCTCGCCGGCCTTGCCGTACATCGGCCAGTCCGGCAGACCTGGGCCGTTGGGATCGCCGGTTTTGGCGAAGTTGGTCCAGTAACTCATCATCTGCTCGCTGAGCTTGCGGTCTTCGGGACGGACGGTTTCGCCTGGGCGGGTGTCGAGGGTGCCGAAGACGTACTCGATGTCGTCGGAGTGGAAGGCGAAGATGCCGGGATGGTATTTGCTGGGCAGAGCGCGCAGCTCAAAGTGGTAGCGGTAGACGGGGGAATCGCCAGTTGTCCGATGCGCCTCGATCCACTTCCAGGTTTGGAAGGCAATGAACGAGTCGCCGCCGTAATCGCCTGCCGAATCCACGGCCTGCTCATCGGTTTCGCCGGGATAGAGCTTGAGAAACTCCTCCGCTCGCTCCTTGAAGTGTTCGGCGGCATAGGTCTTCCACTTTTCGGCGGTCATGCCGTCCGCCAGCCAACTGCCCTCGTCGCGGTTCCAGCCGGCCATGAGCGGAACATGAGCCTGCTTTCCGGCGGCGTAGGTGTCGGGGACGGGCTCGGTCAACAACCTGCCATCGATCGTTTTTGAAAAACCGCCGGGCTTGCTCTTGGCTGCGTCGAGAATTCTGGCCGTGGGCAAGGAGCGCAGTTCAGCGAGCGACTTGACGCCCAGCGAATCGACCCAGGCGCCATCCTCTTTCTCGCGCGATTCCAAGGTGTCTGTTGATAGCGAACTGCCAAAGGACGCGCCGCTTTCGCCGATGGCTTTGTGGAAGAGTCCCCGCGCCGGCGCCGCGGCCATCAGTGTGCTCACCGCATCGGAGCCGGCGCTCTCGCCGAAGATGGTCACGTTGTTGGGATCGCCGCCAAACTTCCCGATGTTGGCCTTGACCCACTCGAGCGCGGCCACCATGTCGAGGAGGCCGTAGTTGCCTGCGGCCCCATTGGCCTCTTTGGCCAGATCGGCGGTGGCCAGAAAGCCAAAGACCCCGAGCCGGTAATTGATGGTGACCAGGACCACGCCCTTGAGGGGCAGAAAGTCGCCGTTGTGACGCGGCTCGGAGCTGGCGCCGCCCGCATAGCCGCCGCCGTGAATCCAGAACATGACCGGGAGCTTGCTTTTGGATTTGGCCTCGGCGGGGGCGTAGACGTTGAGGAAGAGGCAGTCCTCGCTGGGATCGCCGTCCTCGAAGACCATGTCCTCGAAGACCCGGCCCTGGGCGCAATGAGCGCCGTACTTGGCAGCGTCGCGTTCACCCTTCCATTTGGCCGGCGGCTGGGGAGCTTTCCAGCGGAGATCGCCTACCGGCGGAGCGGCGTAGGGCAGGCCCAGAAAGGCTTTGACTTTGCTGTCGTTGATGGTCTTGCCGCGCACCTTGCCTTGTGCGGTCTTGACCGTCAGGGAGTCGCCATGGGCAGAGATCGACAATCCCAGCACCAGACCCACAACCGCCAGAGCGCACATCACTTTCATTTCCACTTGCATCACTGAATTCCTCCAAGCACAGCCTTACTGAGACGGCCCGGAAGCCTCGCGAGTTTCAGGGTTTGCCGCTGGATTCAGTGCGCCCGCAGAATCAGCGATGCGCGCTCCGTGTCATTCAGAAACTCTGAAATACGGATGGCCTGGCTGCGGATGAGGGCTTCGACAACCGCATTTCCGTAGTCGCAGCCTTTCAGGAGGATGACTTTGGGAGGGTGACCTAAAGAAACAGCGAGGGTCTGGAAGTCTGTGTCCGCCGTCAAAATTGCGAATTGATTGGAGCGGGCAAATTCCCAGATTTCACGATCCGGCCTTTGCTTCAAGCCCACGGTGCGGACGTGGATTGAGTCTGCAAATAAATCGTCGATCTGGCGAAGGAGCCGGGGAGAGAGGTTCTCATCGAGGAGGAGTTTCACAGCCCGACACGGCGGCCCATCTTGACTGCGAAATCAAAGACAGCCTGAAAATCCTGTGGCTCAAGATCGGGGTAGTCCTCGAGAATCTGCTCCTGAGTTGCGCCCGCGGCGAGCCATCCGAGCACGTCCCAAACGGTGATGCGAAGGCCGCGAATGCAGGGCTGACCTGAGCGCTTGCCTGGCTCGATGGTGATGCGGGACTCGGCGGTAGTGCTCATGGTGAGATGATACCGCGATTCAGGAGGCGACGGTAGCGGGGGATTTCAGATCCTCTCCGGCGCCAAGAGGTCGGCCATGGTTTCGCGGCGACGGATCAGCCGCGGGCTGTTTCGCTCTACGAGCACCTCGGCGGGACGCAGGCGCGTGTTGTAGTTCGAGCTTTGCGCCATGCCGTAGGCTCCTGCATCGAGGATGGCGATGAGATCGCCGGGGGCGATGGGGGCGAGCTTGCGGTCGCGGGCAAAGAAGTCGCCGGTTTCGCAGACCGGGCCGACTACGTCCACGGTTCTGGGTCTGCCGGGGCGCGGGCGTACGGGCACGATCTCGTGATGGGCCTGATAGAGGGCGGGACGAATGAGATCGTTCATCGCGGCATCGGCGATCACGAAGGTCTTTTTGCCATTGCGCTTGACCTGGAGGACGCGGGCGACGAGGGCCCCGGCCTGGGCGACGAGGAAGCGGCCTGGCTCGAGGAGCAGGCGGCCCTCGAAGTTGGCTAGAGCCTGGTCGATGGCGGCGGCATACTCGGCGACCTTGGCCGGGGCGTCGAAGGCGGCGCTGTGGTAATCGATGCCCAGGCCCCCGCCTGCATCGATAGCCTTGAGCACGATGCCCTCGCGGCGCAACTGGGCGACCAGCTTGCCGACGCTCGCCGTGGCGGCGCCGAAGGGTTCGGCGGAGCGGATCTGAGAGCCGATGTGGACACTGACCCCGTAGGCCTCAAGCCAGCGGTTGGCGGAGAAGTTCTTGTAGATGCGCAGGGCCTGGCGAATGTCGATGCCGAATTTGTGCTCGCGCAGGCCGGTGGAGATGTAGGGATGGGTCTCGGCAAAGACGTCGGGATTGACGCGCAGGGCAAATCGTGCCTTGGTTTTCAGTTTGGCGGTGCGCGCGGCGAGGAGTTCGAGTTCGGCTTCGCTTTCGACGTTGAATTCGAGGATTCCGACCTTCAGGGCGAAGTCGATCTCGGCAGCGGTCTTACCCACGCCGGAGAAGACGACACGGTTGACGGCCTGGGGCGCGGAGGCCAGCACGCGTTCCAGCTCGCCGCCGGAAACGATATCGAAACCCGCTCCGCGCGCGGCAAGCAGCTTGAGAATGGCCAGCGCAGAATTGGCCTTGACCGAGTAGCAAACCAGGTGCTCCTTGCTCTTGAACGCCTGCTGAAACAAGCCCAATCGCTCGACAATCTGATCCGCGGAGTAGACGTAAAGGGGTGTGCCAAAGCGCCGGGCGAGAGCTTCGAGGGAGACCATTCCGCAGTGCAGGGCGCTCTGCGGCCGCGGATGGTGAAAGGGGCGCGAGGATGGGGCCGTGGGCAAGGTCACAATAGGATTCCAGCGGAAAAGCTTTCTCTTGAGCCTACAGCATCTTGCGGGCGGGTTCGAGTTGTGTGCTATCCGATTGGACCTTTCCCTGGAGGGTTGCGATTATGCGAGAATCTACGGGACGCATATGAGAATCTCCCGGAATGCAAGGGCCATCCTTACAGACAGTCACTTTCTGGCGGCTTTGATCGTGTTCTGCATCGGGTTGGCGCTCCTCATTACTCTTCATTGATTGAAACCACCGCAGAGGAGATGGGCGCGCCTGTCTGCGCCGGGCCATTTCGATGCGCAAGGAAGGGACAGGCAGGATGAGCCGAACGGTGAGAATGAGCGGGCATGCGGGCTTGCAGTCATTCCACGGGCTGGGCGTGGCTTGTGCTTTGGCGGCGGGAGTCTGGCTGGGGGCAGCCGAGGCTCCGACCAAGCTGGTCAATTCGGGGCTGTCACCGTACGCAATCTCGCTGTGCATGGTGGCTGGGGTTTTTACGGCGCGCTGGACGGTTCCCACGCTGCTCAAGGGGACACGATCCGTCTTCGCCGACCTGGCCGGGAACAGGCATTTGATTCCCGCTGCGATTCTGGCGGGAATGCTCTGGGCCGTGGCTAACACGCTCACCGTTTTTGCCATTCGCGACGTGGGACTGACCATCGCCTTTCCCCTGTGGAATACGAACTCGCTGGTCGGCATTCTTTGGGGACGGCTGCTGTTTGGAGAGTTGAAGGGGGCAAGCGGGAAGAATATCGCCAAGGTGGTGCTGGGAGCGCTGGCCATTGTGGCCGCAGCCGTGCTCTTGGGTTTCAGCACCATTCACAGCGAGGGACCGCACGCGGGAAGCGCGGTGGGCGGCATTCTGGCCGCGGCGGGCGCCAGCCTGCTGTGGGGCACGATGTACGTTCCTTACCGCAAGGCGTATATCAGCGGAATGAACCCGCTGTCTTTCGTTACGGTTTTCACCATCGGCGAACTGGCCACGGTCTTCACGCTGGTGCTGGCTCTGGATGGAGGGACCAAGGCCGCGATCTTCCACTCGCCGGAGACCAAGCACCTGCTCTTCTGGCTCTTTCTGGGAGGGTTTGCCTGGGTGATCGGCGATCTGTTCCAGCAGTTTGCGACCAAGTATCTGGGCATTGGGCGAGCGATTCCGCTTTCGAATACCAACCAGCTCTGGGGACTTGCGTGGGGCGCTCTGGTGTTTGGAGAGCTGGCCCATGCGGACGCAGCGCACAGAATTATGGTGGGCGCCGGGTCGCTGGTGATGATCCTGGGCGCGATGGCGGTAAGCACGGCAATTGCCAGCGATCGCGAGCGCTCCTCGACCAATGCAGCGCTGCAGCGGGAGTGTTTACGCTACGGCCTTGACTACGACCGCGCGCTGCGGGCCGGCTCCGGCTCGCAACCCGATGATGGCGAGGATCGGCGCGACTGGTGGGACTACGCAATCCTCGCGGCAGCGGCAGCGGTGTTTGTCTACCTGGGGTGGAATGCGAGAGTGCCCGCGCTGAGCATGAACTTTGGCTGGCTGTGGGCGCTTGCGGCAATACTGGTGGCTACCGCTCTTGCCTGCGGCTGGGGGCTGTGGAAGGCGACCCGGTTCCGCTAGGGCCTGTTCACACTACCCTGGTGGGCGGCGCTGCGAGCGAAAATCGGGCCAGACAAGGCGGAGGCTGAAGGCTTTGGTGGTTCCAAAGTCAAAGCCGACAACGCAGTATGGCCCGATTTTCGCCGCAGCCCGAAGGGACGGGGTCAATTCTTCCCATCTCTTCGTCGCTCGTCGCTAGGAGACACCCGGTATCCGTCGCTCCTCATTCCTTGAGATGAGAAAAATTGGCACCCGTCGCCACCCGCCAGGGTAGTGTGAACAGGCCCTAGGGACCGACTTCGGCGGTCCCACTAGAATTACCAAATGACAGAATTGCCGATGGTTGACCTGGTGGGCGTGGGGCTGAACGCCACGGACACGCTGATTTCCCTCCCAACCTATCCTGAGCGCGGCTCCAAGGTGGAGTACAGCGCCGCAACCGTCATGCCGGGAGGACAGACCGCAACCACGGTGGTTGCGTGTCAAACCTGGGGACTGCAGACCCGCTACGTGGGCAAACTGGGCAGCGACGATGCGGGAAGGCTGCACCTCGAAGCCTTCCACCGCGCGGGGGTGGAGGCCCGCCTGATAACGGCGGCAGGAGGGGTCAGTCCACAATCTCTGATTCTGGTGGACGGGGCCGGCGAGCGCACCGTGCTTTGCCGGCGGGATGAGGGCATGGCGCTGCTGGCCGAGGAGCTCGATCGAGACTGGATCGTGAATGCGCGAGCACTCCACCTGGATGGCCGCGACACCGCGGCGGCAACGGTGGCGGCAGGCTGGGCAAAAGCCGCGGGCATACCCGTCATCGCCGACCTGGACGAGTTGTACCCAGGCGTCGAAGAACTCATTGAGAATGTGGACTATCTCATTGTGAGCAGGGACTTCCCTTGGCGGTTGACAGCGGAGCCCAGTCTGGGCACGGCCCTGCGCAGTATTCAACTTCGCTATGGATGCCGGCTTACGGGGGCAACCTTGGGCCAAGGCGGCGTGCTGGCGTGGGATGGAGAGCAGTTCCTGCACAGCGCCGCCTATCGCGTACCGGTGGTCGATACCACCGGCGCTGGAGACATCTTTCACGCGGCTTTCATCTATGGGTTGCTGCGGGGCTGGGACCTGAAACGGCTGCTCGATTTTGGCTGTGCGGCTGCCGCAATCAACTGCATGGCCGCCGGCGCCAGGGGCGGGATTCAGCCAGTCGCAGCGATTGAAGAACTGATGGCCACGGGAATGCGATACCAGGCCGACGGCGGTGGAGACGCTACGGTCCGATTGCTTTCATGAGGGAGCCAGGCTCACCCATCGGTCAGGCAGCCGGCTGGCGGAGCCACTCGGCCAACAGGGTGGCCACCTTCCACGGTTGCTCATAGGCGGCGAAGTGGCCGGCGTTGGGCAGCAGGTGGAATTCGCAACCGCCCAGGGCGGCGTGGAAGGCCTCCATCTCAACAGGGGTCACGCCCTGATCCTCGCCTCCGGCAATAGCCAAGACCGGAGACGTGATGGTGGACACGGTGGACACAGAATCGGGGCGCGTGGCCAGTCCGGCCTGAACGGCCACTGCCGCCTCCTGCGCAAGCGTCATGCGGGCTCGCAATTCAGAGACGATCCCAGGTCGATTCTTGCGGGCCGTAGCTCCAATCAGGGTCTGGGCCATGCCATCGAAGACAGTCTCCAGGCTCCCGGCTCGGACCTGTTGAATAGTGGTCGCGCGTCTTGCCAGACTGGCCTCGGCGTCCGGCTGCGGCTTGGAGCAGACAAACGCAAGACCGGTCATCCGCTCCGGAGCCCGGCGCCATAACTCCAGCAGCACGTAGCCGCCAATCGAGCAGCCGGCAAAGACAGCTTCCGGCACATCGAGACGATCCAGAAGGGCAACAACATCGGCAGCCAATTGCGCCATGGTCAAGACCGGAGCGTCGGGAACGCGGACGAAGAGGCCCACCGGCAGATTCTGGCCCAACTCCGAAACGCCGTGGCCGCGCAGGTCGGGAACGATGGCGCGCACACCGGCAAGGCCATCGACCAGAGGGCGCCAAAACTCGCCGTCAAGAGGCGTGGGGTGCAGAAAAACCAGAGGCAGGCCGGTTCCGGAATCCCAATAGGCCAGCGTCGCTCCGTCCGATACAAACGTGTCCTTCATATACCAGGAGGATACGCTCCCGGCAGTTCCACCGGCTCCTCGGGTATGCCGATCCAGCCAGCCAGATAGGCCACGCCCACTAAACCGCTGGAAAAGAAGAACCCGAGCACGGCCAGGATGCGCACCAGGGCAACATCCCAGCCGTTGGCCTGCGCCAACGCCAGGCAAACCCCGGCAATCTGGCGGCCCGCCAGTGGCCGCAGCAGCGGCCTGCCGGGCATGGCCTGCATCACCGGAATCGTCGCGCCGCAACTAGAGCAGAAGCGCGCGCTCTGAGGCAACCCGGTCCCGCAACGATTGCAAAAGACGGCCATGATCGAACCCTCCTCAAGAGGCGAGACAGCAACTCAGCCAGCCGGCGCATTGGCAGGCCGGGTGAGCTTCGCCCTATTCTTCCACACGGAGTATACGGAGGCGAGCCGGCGGCGGTTCCATCCACAAAAACTGAAGGAGTATTGGCCCTATCAGTTCCCCGAATAAGGCTTGCGCAGATGCTTTCTTGCGCTATCGGCTCGGGAGGTATCGGGGCCGGCAGCGATGGCGCCCTGGTAGTCATCCACCGCCAGTTGGCGTTCGCCGATCAGGTCATGGCACTCGCCCGCGGCCAGCAGCGAGCGGATCTTCAGCTCCACCCCGACGTTCTTCGTCCAGGCTGCCTGTTCGTAGGATTGGGCGGCCTCGGCGTAGTGACGCTGGCCGCGCAGGGAGTCGCCCAGGCCAAAGTAGACCAACTCCAGCCGGGCCTCGGCAAAGTAGCCCGGCTTGGCGCTGTCCGAAACAATTCCCCGGTAGGCGTCCACCGCGGTCATGCCCTCGCCTGCGTCCTTGCGCAGGTTGGCCTCCTCCAGGCAGAAGAGGAAGTCGCGGGGGTAGAGACTCTTGAGGGTCCGGACCACCTGGATGGCCTCCAGGTAGCGACCCTCGCGGCGAAGAAACAGCGCGGTGACGGTGCGCGCCTCCACGCTGGTGACAATGCCCCGCTGGCTGGCGTCGTTGAGCATCTCAAGGCCTTTGGTCTTGGAGCCGGTGATGCCGGCAAATCCGATGAGAATCTTGAAGGGCAGGGGCAGCGCGCCGACCACATAATCGTAGACCCCGGCAACCAGCTTCGCGTCCACATAGTCCGGGTCAAGCTGGAGAACCCGCATGGCGTCGTCCTTGGCCTTCATGGCCAAGCGGAAGCCGCTGCCAAATCCGCGTTGAACCATGGCCACGTAGGCACACTTGAGAGCTCGCGCCCAGCCGCGGGCATAGAGGGCGTCCACGTCGTTGGGGTTTCTGCCCAGGCGCCAATCGGCCTCCCGGACCGCTTCTTCGGCGAGCGCGAGAATGCGGTCGCGCGTCTTCGCATCCTCGCTGGTGGCGTGACGGCCGGTAAGAAATCCATCGTTGGCATAGAAGGTCGTGTCCAGCAGGTCGAGGCGAAAAAGTTCCTGAAACAGCACTGCCTCCAGCAGCAGCGCCGTGGGCTGCGGATCGCCCGGATGCATGGCATGAAATCGCTCGAATCGCTCGACGGCTCCGGGGTAGTCGAGGTTGTAGAAGTGCTGGAATGCCTCGCGGACCAGCGGGTCGCGGTTGAGTGGATTGGTGTGCGCCTCGGAGGAAGCCCAAGCCAGGCCCGATGCTCCAAGCAGCACGATTCCCAACCCCATCGCGGGCATCCAGACCGATCCATTCTTCAAACTTCCATCTCCTGCTTGCGCTTGCGCTGCCCATCCGGGATGACTACCCGCTGCCGGGCGGAACTGTTTTTTCCGAATCCTCGCGCGCCGCCAACTCAAAACAGGCACGAAAAGGAAATCGTTGACGATTTGACGTTAACCAAGAATAGAAGACGCTCCTAAAACCCAGAACCTTCTGCGTTGCGTGCGGCGGTGTTGAACCGCCGCACAAACCCCGAAATCGCCTTTTAGAGGACAAGTGAAATGAATCGGAAAGAGATGCTGCGACTGCTGCTCAATCAGGCTCAGTTTAACGGATTCGAGTTCCGCCGCTGGTTCCAATTGCACGTACAACCGCTCTGGCCCGGCGCCGAGCAAGGCCTAAGCCTGCTGGCAGGAGAGGGCCGCCATTACACCCTGCTTTTTTCTCACGAGTTTGCCCGCCACTTCTGGCGGACGGGCGCTCACATGAGTTTCATGATTCCTTCCATCACCTATCCCAGAGTCACCGCCCACGGCGACGTGGTTCAGGTGACCCGCAAGCCCTTTACCCGACGCACCATCAAGCCCGATGTGTGGAGGTATCACCTTCGCCAGATGGCGATCGCCGAAGACCCCATCGAATACCTCTGCCGCTTCCTGCCCCAGCAGGACCAGGCAAAGGTTCGTCAGATCCAGGCCGCACCGCTGGCAGCAGTTCAGGCCTGCGACACGGTCGCCGGGACGGTCATGTCTTAAGATTGAATCATGCCCATCCCAGAGCGGCTGAAACCCACCTTCGCTGCAGCACCCCCCCGTGCGGTTAATCCGCTGCAGGAGGCGCGCGAGCGCCTGATTGTGGCTCTCGATGTGCCGGACGCAGCCTCGGCAAGCGCCCTGGTAGCCCGCCTGGGCGGCACCTGCGTTTGGTTCAAGGTGGGGTTGGAGCTTTTTGTCGCCGGGGGTCCGGCGGTTCTGGAGCCGCTGCTGAAGCGCGGCCACTCGATCTTCCTGGACTTGAAATTCCACGACATTCCCCACACCGTGGCTGGAGCCGTGCGCTCGGCCGCGGCGCTGGGAGTGCGCATGATGACTGTGCATGGCGCCGGAGGCCCGGCCATGCTGGCCGCTGCGCGAGGCGCCTTGGATGGGCTGAACGATCCGCCTGAGCTGCTGGCGGTAACGGTTGTGACCAGCATGGATTCAGCACAGATGAGCGCGATTGGCCTGGAGCGCACACCTGGCGACCAAGTGGAACTACTGGCCCAAATGGGGCTGAAGGCGGGGATTCGAGGATTTGTCTGCTCGTCCGAGGAGGTTGCTCATCTGCGGCAACTCACCGGCCCCGAGGGCGTCCTGGTGATTCCAGGAATCCGTCCGGCCGGCTCGGAATCCGGTGACCAAAGACGGGTCGCTACGCCGGCCGAAACCCTGCGCAAAGGCGCCAGCTACCTGGTCGTTGGCCGCCCCATCACTCAGGCGCCGGACCCAGTGGAGGCCGCCGAGGCGATTCTGAGCGAGATGGCCGAGGCCCTGAAGCCGTAGTATCCCCACAGGAAAAAGCCCGGCAGCGAGCCGGGCTTTTTCCGAATGCAGAGCTTCAACTGACGCTTAAAGCTTCTCGTAGAAGTCGCACACAGAGCACGAGATGTAGACGCCGCCGGGGATGCCGCGCTCGCGGTCCTTGACGCGCTTGACGATGCGCGTCGGCTTGCTGCACTTGGGACAGTCGGTCGACTTCGTTGTGTCCATTACCTTCTTGCGGTCACCTGTTTTTGCAATCTTGGCCATCGGTCGGGTGTTTCTCCTTCAGGGGTTGTCTCTGCACGCACGCGCAATGTGTTGCGCGCGGCTTCAACGTCGCGGTCCCGCACTCGCCTTCTTGAACTGCCTCTGTTTGCAAAGAGAATGCTGGACAACGGAGTTGTCCCAAAGGAAATGGCTAAAGGGAGCCGGACTCGCTGCCTTCAGTTTACATTAAGGCTGCTTGCATCGCTTCAATTCGGCTGGCCGGCGCTCGCGGGCGGCGATTGCGGCTTGGGCGGAGCCGGTGGCGATGCGTCCGCGGGCGGGGGCTGTCCATTGGCCGGCGGCGAAGCGGCTGAAGGCGTTTGACTTGCCGGCTGAGGCTGGGCCTGATCGGGCTGATCGTCGGGATTGGCGCCGGGCTGAGGCGCGGGCTTCGGCTTGGGGAACTGCACGGGCTTCATCACCCCCACCCGATCGTTGCCGTTGCCGCCATCCTGAGCAGGCAGAGTTTCGCCCGGCTTACGCAGGCTGGGGGGCGCGGCCGGGGCCTGCGTGTCAGGATTTCGCTCGACATCGCCCACCTGCTCGGTGCGCTTGTTGGCCGCCTCAAGCGGGGTCCCGTCGGTGCGCATAAGGCCCTCCACCTCATCCTTGGTGAAGATGACCAGCGGCTCGCCCATTTTGGCAATCTCCAGGCGAATCACGCGGTTACCGTTAATGCGCACAAACTCGACGTCCTTGGGCGGCTTGCCGTAGATCCACTCCTCGAAGGGCATCTGCCCTTCCATCTCCCGCGACTTGGTCTCCGGCGGGCCCTTGGCGAACAACACCATGTCCGTGCTCATGCCCACCAGCACATGGTGGTTGAGGATGGCTTCCTTGAGCTTGGTGGGGAGCGTATCGGTAAAGGCCTGAACGGGCGTCTTCACATCGAAGGAAATCAAAGGCGACAACAGCGCCTTCACTTCGGCGCCGGTAAGTTCCGGGACATGGTTCTGAAAAGTCAACGATAGGCGCGCGCCGACCGGCTCCTGGCCGCTGTCCTGCACCACCGGATTGGTCACGTCCGGGCCGACACCGATTTGGATGTGGCGAAGGATGCGGTGCTTCGGGTCCGGTCCGCCGTTAAGATCGAAGACAATCCTGGAATGTTCGAACTTGATGTCGCTCAACACCACCCGGTCGCCCGGCTTGGCCGACAAACCCTCGGCGGTGACCATGTTCAGATAGGCCTCTCCGGCCGGGTCCAGCTTGCCGTTTGCGGCCAATGTGAGGCCTTTGTGGCCGCGCGGAAACGGGCGCATGGCAAATCCCTGCTCCGATTGCAGGAGGCGAATCAGTTCCAGGCGAGTCTTGGCGTCGAGTTCGGAGTTCGTCAGCGGAACATGTGTCGGCTGAATCTGCTGAAAGCGCCGGTCCACGGTGCTGATGGTGTTGCCTGTGGATTCGTTGGTCACCGTTCCGGTTTTGCTATTGATGGTGATTTGGGCGTTCGCGGCCCCGGCCACCAGCAACGCTGCCAGGGCGCAACAAGCCGTCGCCGGCAAGAGATGGTTCCTCAGGATGAACTTTGCGGGATGCGCGAGGATCGACAAGGACTCTTGGAGCGGGAATTGCCGGCTCATGGGAACCTCCCATGCCTGCGAACAGCATTGAGGAAAAGATAGCCCGGTTGGCGCGGAAAAGGCAAGCTGTCGAGTGCTCCCAAACGAAGAGGCATTGCCGGACAACTCGATCGGGGACTATTTCGAATCGCTCTGCGCAACTTCATTCGCCGGGTCAGCCGGCTGCGGCGCGGAGGCGGGAAGAATCTGCACCAGCGGGAGGGGCGCAGGCTCGGAAGGACCCATCGCGGCTTCATGCTGGCGGCGCGCTGCAGCGTCCAGGTCAACCGGAATGCCGCCGGGCACGATCACCGGCGCGTTGTAGCGAAAGTCCAGGTCGCGGGTAACCCGGAAGACTACCGGCAGCGCCGCGAGAAGGACGATGAAAGCGACCCAACTGGCGTCCAGACCGTAACCGCCGCCGGTGAGCCAGAAGGGGCCCATGGGATCGCCCTGCACCACGGGCGAGTGGCTGTTGACGCCGCTCACCGCGAGACCAAAGAGCAAGGCGCGGCTGGCCTTCCAGCCAAAGTTGAGCCCCCAGCTTAGCCACAGAGCCCGCGTTCTCAAGTAAGCCGAGGAAAGCAGCAGGCTGAACGCGACAGCAACGGCCATACTGGCACGGTTCGATCCGGGCAGGAGCGCCTGCACGATGGCATAATATGCCGCAAACCCCAACGCCGCCCCAAAAGGACCCACGGCATGGGCAAAGCGCTGAAACCCGTAGCCTCGAAAGGCGATCTCTTCGCCCAGCGCGGCCAAGGCGAAAAACGCGGCTTCGATCGGCAACCACAGCAAGGCAGAGGGTTGTAGAGCCAGGACAATGGCAATCCCGCCAGCCACCACCATCGGCAACACGCACACCACTGCCAGCGACCAGCCGAAGGCAATGCCCAGTCCCATCTCGGCGGGCCAGCCCGCGCGCTTCGGCAATCCCTGTTCGCTAATTGGGTGCATCTGGCGGTCCAGCCAGAATCCCAGCCCGGCGTAGCCCAGCAGCAGCAGGAAAACCAGCATGGCCTGCTCGACGAGCGGCCGCCAACGCTCGTTGGCGAGTGCCAGCGCGCCGCCGAGAGCCAGCGCGCGCGCCAGGAAGAAGTAGAAAACCGCGGCAATGAATTGCGCGTAGGCGCGCAGACGCCCGGCGCTTATCTCCGCGCTCATGCGATTCTCCCCGCCAATCTCCGGGCGCCCCGCACCGCGCAGGACGGAGCGCACAACTCCGCCTGAGCCGCCCAGATGCCAAACTGCGCTGCGTGCCGATGCGCTGCCAAGATTAACCTTCCGTGTAGAACTGCGCTATACTGCGGAATTTCTTCTGACGGGCGGCGACGAGAGTATCGATCGGTGTCGCCTTCAACTGCGCCAAGTGACTCTTCAGTACGCTTCCGAGAATACCGGCGCCGGCTTCACGATCGGTGTGAGCGCCGCCTGGCGGCTCGGAAACTACTTCGTCGACACAGCCGACAGCGGCCACTTCCTGGGCGGAGATGCGCATGGCCTCGGCAGCTAGTTGCTTGTGCGCGGCATCGCGCCACATGATGGCTGCGCAGGACTCCGGGGTGATAACGAAATAGAGGGCATTTTCGAGGATCAGGACGCGGTCGCTGACCGCCAGGGCCAGCGCCCCCCCTGAACCGCCCTCGCCGCTGATCACCGAAATGGTGGGCACGCGGAGGCGAGACATCTCGCGCAGATTGCGGGCGATGGCCTCGGCCTGGCCTCGCTCCTCGGCGCCGAGACCGGGATAGGCTCCAGGCAGATCGATCAAGCTGATGACCGGCCGGGCAAATTTCTCGGCGATCTTCATGCAGCGCAAAGCCTTGCGGTAGCCCTCGGGATGGGGCATGCCGAAGTTGCGGCGCACGCGGTCCCTGGTGCTTCCGCCTTTGCGGTTGCCGATGACCATCACCTCGTCGCCGCCCAGGCGGGCCATGCCGCAGGCCACCGCCTCGTCGTCGCCAAAGGCGCGATCCCCGTGAATCTCGCTGAAATCGGTGAAGATCCGCTCGATGAAGTCCATGGGGTAGGGCCGCTGGGGATGGCGCGCCTGCTCGATTCTGATCCACGCCGGCGAAGCTGCCTGCGCCTGAATGGAAATCCCTGTTTCCTGATCGCTCATTCGTCTCTGGCGCCCCTCCGGGCAGCGTCGCCGTTGGGCCCAACTGTGATTCTACCGGGCACGGGAGGTTGGGACAAATGCATCGGGTTAGGAATGCCGACGGTTCATACGCCTGGGACCGGGGGGCACCCTGGGAACTCAGTTAGATACGAGTTGCCGACGTAGCCCAGATACTCGATTCCGATCTTGCTGGTGAAGAACCCGTCCGCGGTCAGGTTGCGCAATAGCGAAAAGAACTCCACCCCCTGGCTCAGGCCTTTGTCCTTTGCCTCATTCTCTCGAAAAGCGATGAGATCGAGTACCTCTTTCTGTTGTTGCGGCGCGCAGTCCAGATACGCGTTGTCATAGCGGTCCGCGCAGGTGGAGTCCAACCACATCAACCCACCGCCCAATTTCAATTGGTATTCCGGATTCTCGCTGGTCAGCAGATCGATGAACTCCGGAGCGCAGGCCTCGATCGCGCCTCCGGAATCCGCATCCGCGGGAAAAATGGTCTCGCAAAGCGTCTGCAAGGTCTTGTACTGGTGCGCCGGGAAGAATTTCGGAGCGTAGCCGCCTGGCTCATTGGCCCTTTCAGCCTCGATGAGACGGTGGGCGTACTCGGCGGCCTGGAGCGGTATGGCTCGCAGAACTGAGCCTGCCACGGCCCCCATGCTCAGCGACTTCAACACGTTGCGGCGCGATACCGGGTCTGCGGTCATAGGACGGTTCTAAAGCTCTCCTTTCCTGGCTTGGTCAAGCAAGTACGCCGAGGTTCTCCACGAAAGGGCCATGATGGTCAGCGTTGGATTCTTGTCCGGATTGGTCACGAATGGAGCGGCGTCGGCGACAAACAGATTCCTGACCTCGTGAGCCTGGCAGTGTTTATTCAAAACCGAGGTCTTCGCATCGTTCCCCATGCGCACCGTGCCCAACTCGTGGACGATCTCGCCGCCCTCCGAGATGCTCTTCGCCTGGCCTCCCCGCCGGCCGCCGGCATGAACAGTGCCTCCAGCGGCTTCAATAATGGAGCGGAAGGTTTCCTGCATATCCCTGTCCATCTTGAATTCGTTCTCGCCCCATTGCCAGTGAAAGCGCAGCACAGGAATGCCCCACCGATCCACCACATTGGGGTCAAGCTCGCAGTAGCTCTTTTCATTGGGAATCATCTCGCCCCGGCCGGCGAATCCGATGAACGTGCCGTACGAGGCGCGGCACTTCTGTTTCAGCCCGGCTCCATAACCCTCGTGGTCCGCGCACACCGCGTCGAAACTGCCCACTCCGGGCATCTGGCGTCCGCCCCCGAACTCGATGTGATACCCGCGCAGGAATTCGTTCTTCTTTCCGAAGCGCCACCAGGGCATGTACATGTGCATGCCGCCCACGCCGTCGTGGTTGTGCGCCGGCAAACCCTCCAGTTGCGGGAAGTAGCCTGTGAGACTGCTGCCGACAGAGTCGGTCAAATAGCGTCCCACTACCCCTGACGAATTCGCCAAGCCGTTGGGAAAGGCCGGCGAGCGCGAATTCAGCAGCAGCCGCGCGGACTCGCAGGCGCTGGCCGCCACCACCACGGCTTGGGCGTACACGCGGCCCTCGCCCAGCGTGGTCTTGTCGATGTAGGAGACCGCCTCCACCTTTCCGCTCTTGCCGGTTACGATCTCGCGGGCCATGGCATTGGCGATCATCGTGAAGCGGCCGGTCGCCTGGGCCGCCGGAATCATCACCTGGCTGGAACTGAAGTTGGAGGCGCCGATGCATCCCCGGCCGCATTGCGCGCAGTAGTGGCAGGCCGGTCGCCCATTCAAATCCCGTGTCAGGATAGCCATTCGCGACGGGATGCAGGCGATGTTCAGCCGGTCGCAGGCCTTCTTGATGAGGTGCTCAGTGCAGCGCGGGCGTGGGGGCGGCATGAAAACGCCGTCGGGAGCGTTGGGGATGTTCTCTCTTGTCCCGAATACGCCGATATACGATTCAACCTTGTCATAGTAAGGCGCAAGCTCCTCGTAGGCGATCGGCCAGTCGTCTCCCATTCCGTCGGTGGAGCGGACCCGGAAATCGGCTGGGCCGAAGCGGAGCGCGATGCGGCCCCAGTGGTTCGTTCGTCCACCTTCGATCCGCGACCGGAACCAGCGAAATGTGGAGCCCGGCGAAGCTGTGTACGGCTCGCCTTCAATCTCCCAAAATCCATTCGGCGCCAGAAACTCATCGTTGAACTGGAGACGTCCCCTGGCCCCAATACCCGCGCCCCGATGAGCCAGATCGAAGGGCCAGACATGCTCTTTGAAGTCTTTTTCTGGATTGAGGCGCGGCCCCGCCTCCAGCATCGCCACGCTCAGTCCGCCCTCGGTGAGCACTTTGGCGGCGGTTCCGCCCCCTGCGCCGGATCCGACGATGCAGACGTCGTAGACCTTCCTGAGTGCGTTCGATTGCGGCATCCGTGCTCTCCAGCGGCGACATGTGTGTTGGACGCGACTACGTGCCACGCCCCATCGTTTGCCCGAGCCAACTTACTTCGAGGCTTGAGCCCCATTCAAATGGGAATCTCCATTGATGGGAACCGCCACTGGGCTTTTCCGGCAAGGAACCAATATACCCCCAGTCGCTTCCGCTCGCGAACCTTTTTTCATCCCTCCTGAGGCCAAAGACACGGGCGCGCATGCCAGGGCCTTCGCCGGGACCGGAGAACGGGGATTTGACAATTTCACCGCAGCCAAGAGGACCTGTCGCTGGGGACCCCGGTAGGGGGATGGGGGTCTAACTGAAGCCAAGAAAGACTGCCAGCGCACGGTTGACGGCGGTCATGGTCCGCGCCTCCAGTTTGCCGAATGGATCGCCTGCCTTGGCACGGGGGATAGTGTGTGCCTTATCCACCATGACCTGCGAGCGCACACGCAAACCGTTCGCCGCTGTCGGGTTCACCGCAATGCGAAAGGTCTCAATGGAACGCAATTCGCTGGTGACCAGCAGAATCGTGACCGAGGGATGCTGGGCAAAGAGGTCGGATTGAATGACCAGCGCGGGGCGCGGTTTGCCGTATGCTCCCGCTAGAACGACTGGGACCAGATCGCCGCGCTTCATACCCAGCCGTCCGTGTCCGCAACCTCCTCGATCCAGGCCAGCGTCTCCGCTTCATGTGGGTCGGCAACAAGCAATCGTGACTCCCGTTCGCACTTCTGGCGGAAGCTCTCTGATCGGGTATCGGGAACCCAGATTTGCACCGGCTTGAGCTCCGCTGCGCGGAGAGATTGACGATGCCTGCGTACCCGGTCCGTCGCCGTGGCTCTCATAGGAAGACCTCCGTTTCATGAAACATATTACATTGCTTTCATGTTTCATGCAACGCCAACTCCCTAAGCACTCGTGCCGAGCGGGCGAGAGCCGGTTCGCTACCGCGCGCCGTTGTGTTGGCTGGACCTTTGCGCGGCCAAACGGCTTACGGAATCGCTCTGCTTCACCATTTCGCGGACGGAGAAGCCCTTCTCTGCAAGCGCCCCAGTGGGACATGCCTGCACGCATTTGCCACAACCGGTGCAGTTGCGCGCCTGGCCCCAATTGTCCTTGAGCTCGCTGACGATCCGGGAGTGAATGCCGCGCGAGGCAACCTCCCAGACATTCGCTCCTTCCACCTCCGCGCAGACTCGCACGCAGCGGGTGCATAGAATGCAGCGGTTGTGGTCCAGAACGAAGCGGGGATGGGTCATATCCACAGACAGGCGGGGATTGTTGTAGGAGTAGCGCACATGGGTGATGCCCAGGGACTGGGCCAGAGCCTGGAGTTCGCAATGGGAGTTGGACACACAGGCCGAACAGATGTGGTTGCGCTCGACAAGCAGCAACTCGACGGCCATGCGGCGGTAGAGGGTGAGCTTTTCCGAGGTGGTCTTGATGGACATGCCGTCCTGGATGGGGGTGGTGCAGGCCGGCAGCAGGCGGTCGGTTCCGGCCAGCTCGACGATGCACACGCGGCAGGCTCCCGCGGCGCTCAGCCCCTTGAGATAGCAGAGCGTGGGGATGTGCTTGCCGTTGGCGTTGGCCGCCTCCAGGATGGTCTGCCCTTCGTGGGCGCTTACCAGTTCGCCGTCGATGCGGACGGAAATCGTTTTGGTGGGCACGGGCAACGGTCCTTTCTTAATGGGCGCTCACGGCGGCTCTGAGGTCGCAGCGGAGGCAGCGGCGGCACTCTTCCATCACCTCGGCGGGATCGAGGCCTGCAACCACTTCTTCCTGGGAATGAACCCGCACCGACGCAGGCACGGAGTGTCCGGCGTGGCGGCGGCTGAGGCTAGGTTCGCCGGGCGCCTGACGGCTGTACTCGAAGTCGGGGAAGAGACGCTGCCAGCGTTCCGCCCCCATCAGGCGCTCGTCGATTTTGCGCGCCGCCTGCTTGCCGCCGCTCATGGCGTTGGACATGTTGGATGCGCCGGTGATGACGTCGCCGCCGGCATAGAAGCCGGGGCGGCTGGTTTCCAGGGAGAAGCGATCGACCGCGATGGTGCCTTCCTCCTTGAGCGCAAGCCCGGAGGCGCGGCAGAAGTCCACGTCGAAGGTCTCTCCGACGGCCAGAATGACGCTGTCGCAGTCGAAACGCTGCACTTCATCGGTGGGTATGGGCCTGCGGCGTCCGGATTTGTCGTACTCGCCGAGCCGGGTCTTGACGACCTCGATGGCCTTGACCTTGCCGTCTGCGCCGCCCAGAATGCGATGCGGAGCGGCGAGAAACACAAACTTCGCGCCTTCTTCCTCCGCCGCCTGGGTCTCCTCTTCGATGGCCGGCATGTCCTTGCGCTCGCGACGGTAAAGGATGGTGACGCTGGCGCCCATGCGAAGCAGGGTTCGCGCCGAATCGATGGCCGCATTGCCGCCTCCGATCACCGCGACCCTGGAGCCCATGGCCGGCTTCTCGCCCCTGGCTACCGACTCCAGGAAGGGCAAGGCAGGAGAAACGCCCTTCAACTCCGTTCCGGGCAGGTAGAGCCAGGATTCCTTCCAAGTGCCGATGGAAAGAAAGACCGCGTCGAAGCGGCTTGCGAGGTCGCTCAAGGGAAGATCGAATCCCACCCGGGTGTTGAACTCCATCTTCACGCCGACGCCCTCGATGAGGTCCAGTTCGCGGCGCAAGACCGACTTCGGAAGGCGATATTCGGGGATGGCGAAGCGAAGCATTCCGCCCGCTTCGGCGCGCTCCTCGAAGATGGTCACGTCGTGGCCCAGCATGGCCAGATAGAAAGCCGCGGTCAGGCCGGTGGGACCGGCTCCGGCCACCGCAACTTTATGCCCGGTGGAGGGCAGGCGGCGCGCGAGAATCCGCTCCAGCATCACCTCAAAGAGATCGGACTGGTAAACCGCATCGGCTATGAAGCGATGCACCTCGCGCATGTTCACTACTTCATCGAAAGATTGCCGGCGGCAGCGGTTGTCGCAGGGATGCTGGCAGACCCGGCCCGTGGAGGCGGGCAACGGATTGTCGAGAATGACGGACTCGAACGCATCTTCCAGGCGGCCTTCCTGGTAAAGCTCGAGGAAGCGCGGAATGTTCATGCGCAGCGGGCAACTGTTCTCGCAGGGAGACAGGGCCAGTTCCTGGCAGACTCCGGCGCGGCAGCGGTGGGCCACGATGTGGTCTTCGTACTCCTCGCGGAAGTGGCGCAGCGTGGTCAGCACGGGATTAGGCGCCGACTGGCCCAGTCCGCAAAGAGAGCTTTCGCGGATCATCCGCCCCAGTTCTTCCAGCAGGCGCAGGTGGTCGGTGGTTCCACTGCCCTGGGTGATGGCGTTGAGAATGCGCAACGCCTTGTTCAGGCCGACGCGGCACGGCACACACTTGCCGCAGGATTCGGAGTGGGTGAACTCGACGAAGTAGCGGGCGACATCGACCATGCAATTGTCTTCGTCGAGGACGACCATGCCACCCGAGCCCATGATGGAGCCGAGTTGCGCCAGGCTCTCGTAATCCACGGGGGTATCGAGCATCTCGACGGGAATGCAGCCGCCGGAGGGTCCTCCGGTTTGCACGGCTTTCACGCGGCGGCCGGCTTGCACGCCCTCTCCGATGTCGTAGATGAAGCTTTTGAGCGGCGTGCCCAGAGGCATCTCGACAAGGCCCGTGTTCTGAATCTTGCCGACCAGGGAAATGACCTTGGTCCCAGGACTCTTGACGCTGCCGGTCTCGGCGAACCAGGCGGGGCCGCGGGCCACGATGGGGGCTATGTTGCACCAGGTTTCAACGTTGTTGATGTTGGTGGGCTTGCCCCAAAGTCCTTTCTGGGCCGGGAAAGGGGGACGGGGATGCGGGCGGCCGGCAAAGCCTTCCAGGGATGCGATCAAGGCTGTCTCTTCGCCGCAGACAAAGGCGCCCGCGCCCTGCACCAGTTCGATGTTGAAGTTGAATCCGCGGCCCAGGATGTCTGCGCCGAGCAGGCCGTACTCCCGCGCCTGTTCGATGGCCCGGTTGAGGCGGCGCACGGCGAGCGGATACTCGGCGCGGACATAGACGATGCCTTCGGTTGCGCCCATGACATATGCGCCGATGATCATGCCTTCGAGCAGAGAATGAGGGTCGCCCTCGATCTCATTGCGGTTCATGTAGGCGCCGGGGTCGCCTTCGTCGGCATTGCAGACGATGTACTTGGTATCCGCCTTGGCTTTGGCCAGGAAATCCCATTTATTGCCGGTGAGGAAGCCGGCTCCTCCGCGGCCACGCAGGCGCGAGGCCTTGATCTGCTCGATCACGCTCTCCGGACGCCCATCGATCAGGACCTTATAGAGGGCTTGGTATCCGCCCACCGCGATGTATTCCTCGATGTCTCCAGGATTGATCAGGCCGCAATTGCGCAGGACGATCTTCTTCTGGCCCTTGAAGTAGGAAAGGGCATTCCACGCGGGAGTCTCCGGATAGCCCTGGCCGTACTTCACCTGCGCCGTGATGTGGTCCCACTCTTCGATCTTGCAGTAGAGAAGGTCGGGCGGAAGGGTGTGCGCGGAAAGGCCGTCCAGGATGCGGCCGGCATCGTTGGCGTGCACGCGCCGCAAGATCAGCAGCGGCTCCTCCGGGAGGCGGATGCTCACCAGTGGCTCCTGGAAGCAGGAGCCAAAACAGCCCACGCCGGCCAGCAGCACATCCAGGCCTCTGCCCTGGATGCCCTCGTTCAAGGCGTGAAAGACCTCTTCGGCGCCATTGCCGCGTCCGCAGGTTCCCATCCCCACTGTCAGGCGCGGAATGGGCGGCTTCAATTTGCCCAGACCGGACTCCCGTACCGCGTTGAACCCGCCTATATCCAGAATGCGCGGCATTATTTCCTCCCCTGTTTCAAGGCCTTCACTTCCCGCTGCAGCGTGCGCTCGTTGACGTGGCTGAGGATGTGGTGGTTCACTTCCACCACCGGGGCCAGCGCGCACTGGCCGAAGCAAGCGACGGTGCGAATGGTGAACACCCGGTCGGGCGTGGTGAGGGCGAGCTTATCGGCATCGTTGGCAGTGCCCAGTTCCTGCTCGCTCAACCCCAAATCCAGGCAGACCTTCTCCAGCAGATCGCGGGAGCCGCGGGTGTGGCAGGCGGTCCCACGGCAGACGCAGATCACGTTGTCGCCTTGAGGATCGAGGTTGAAGAGCGCATAGAAGGTCGCGACGCTGTAAATCCGCGCCGGAGGAACGCCGGTCTCATCCGCGATGTAGCGCAGCGACTCGGCGGACAGGAACTTATGCGCATTGGCGCTTTGAACCGCCTCCAGGATTCCCAATAGCGCGCCAGGGTGGCCCTTGTACGCCGCAATCACCTGGTCGATAAACGACCTCTCATGAGCATTCAGGACACCATTGGCAACATTCTGCATGATTCCTCCGCTATTGACCGGTATTTCTGTGCGAGATGACGCGCTGGACCCGCGAGCAATTCACCCGCGCCGGAAACGCAGGACACGGTCCGGCAAACGCCGCCAGAGAGTTGGCGCGCACCTGGCGCACATTGAACGGGAAGTGACGGGATGGAGAGGGTGGCATAACAAACCCTGCTCACTTCTGGACCCGTTCCCTGGGGTACGAGGGTAGAAAAAGAGCATTCGCCGTTGACACGCGGCCATTGCTGCGAAACAGGACGTTGCGCTTTGGAAATCAACGCAACCCGCAGCGTCTTCCCCGGAGACTGTCCGTTGAGAACATTGACACGCCGAGGAGTTACTGCGATGTGCGTGGGATCACGCCGGGGTGTGATGGGGGATGGAGGGGAGGTTCGAAGAGGTCAGACGAAGTCGCGCTTGCGGGATTGGACGAAGAATGCGGTTCCAAGCATCAGGGCAATGACCGCGAATTCAGCAAGCAAAAGTACGGTTGCGGTTGATGTCCAGTGAACGGCCGAGCCGGAGATCGAGTCGCGAATGCCAGGCAGGCGGACGATGGAGAATCCGACGGCGTTGAGGGCCAGACCGCCGACCTGAGTTACGCCGATGGTCCAACCCTGGGATTCGGTGGTGACCGAAACGGCGGCGATGAGGCAGGTGGTCACAAGAATCTCGACCGACATGATGATGACGAAGGGGATGAGGCCGTGAGGAAACCACGGCGTGAGGAGAATGGTGACGATCATGCCCAGCAGCAAGGCCAGCCACAGCACGAAGAAGATGAACAGACTGCCGGCGAGCTTGGAGACCGTGTATTCAAGGTAGGAAATGGGAAGGCTCATCACAAAGGGCAGGGTCTGCTGTCTGCGCTCGTTGACCATGGAGGACATGAGAACCGCGCCCATGCCGATGAGGATGGTGGCCAGGACAATGACGCCAAGAATCAGCGGGAGGAAGGCGCCTTTGGCTGTCGCGACCGCGCCCAGGGTCAGCAAGCCGAGAAGGATCGAGCCCACGAAGAGCCCACGGTTCAGGTACCAGTCTTTCCAGATAAGACGCGCGACGATGGAGATATTCATGCGATTGCTCCTTCCCTTCTGCTTTGCACATTGACGATGAAGATTTCTTCGAGGGTCATCGAGTCGACGGCCTGCACGGAGGCACCGGCTTCCTGGCAGGCGGCCACCATCGCGGGGTCGAATCGGCTGATAGTGAGGACGGGAAGCCGACTGCTGCCGCCCACCTGAACGATCCCCGGCAGGCGGGGCAGCGTTGTGTCGGGCGGGAGAACAAGGCGCAAACGCCGCCAGCGGTCGAGGAAGATCTCCTTATCGGCCGAATCGATGATCCGTCCACGGTCAATGAAGGTGATTTGGTCGGAGATCTGCTCGACATCGAGGGTGTTCTGCGAGGAGAAGAAGATGGTTCGTTCTTCGTCGGCGAGCACGGCCATGAGTTCGCCAAGAACTTCGCAGCGGGCGACCGGATCGAGGCCAGTGGTGGGCTCGTCGAGCACCAGCAGGCGCGGACGGCGGGCCAGGGCAAGGAGCAAAGCGGCCTTGACGCGCTGGCCGTGGGAGAGACCCTTGATCTTCTGCGCCGGCTTGAGATCGAAGCGGCGGAGGAGATCCTGAGCATAGAGCGCATCCCATTGCGGGTAGATAGAGCGGATGAACTCCATGTGCCAGGCAAGCGTGGCCGGCCCGTAGAGGCGCATGTCCTCAGAGACAAAGCCGATGTCGCGCTTGGCCGCGGCCTGCTGGGAGGGCATGGCGTGTCCGAGGACTTCAACCGCACCGCGGTCCTGATGAACAAGGCCCATGAGGATGCGGATGGTGGTGGACTTGCCCGCTCCGTTGGCCCCGACGAATCCCATGATGCTGCCGGTGGGAAGCTTGAGATCGACATCGCTCAGGGTGAAATGCGGGTAGGTCTTGGTTACGCCCGTGAATTGCACGGAGAGGTCGGTCATAGGGTCTCCTTTTCCAGGATGTGTGCATTGAGATGGGCTTCGGCGTCGCGCAGCCGATCGACCAGGTTTTCCGTTGTAAGACCGAGGGTGGTTCCGATGCGGACCACCTGCTGAAGGTGCTGCGCAAGTACGCCATCGTAGAGGCGCGAGGCCAGTCCCGGATCGGGCGCGACGAACGAGCCTTTGCCGTGCTGAGTGAGGATGACGCCCTCGCGTTCGAGTTCGAGATAGGCGCGCTTGACGGTGATCACGCTGACGCGCAGGGTGACAGCCATCGCGCGAATCGAGGGAATCTCTTCGCCGGGCAGCCATTCACCGACGGCGACCTTCTGCTTGATCTGCTCCATGATCTGGAGGTACATGGGGCGGCCGTCGGATTGGGAAATGACGATGGAACTGTTCATCTCAATATACTGAGTATACACAGTTATCGAACGGTGTCAAAGAGAGAGATTTTGAGCCTCGGGATGGGGTGTTGGGGGCTAGCTTTTGTGGACCTCGGCGGGGTTCGGCTTCTCTTTCGGGGATGGAGGCTCTTCGACCACGGCCGTTGGCTCGGAGGGGGCGGGACCGGGGACGCCGAGGAGCAGATCGACGCGATAGCCGGCGGCTTCGGCCGTAGCCAGAGCTTCTTCAACGGTCTTGCTCATCTCCGCTACCGCAGCGCGGCTGGGCGAGGGCTCGCCTGCCAGGCGGAGCAGTGAGGGCATGAGCAGCCACCAGAGCAGCTCCTCATACGGCTCGCGGAGGAGATAGACATGACCCTCCGCCTCATGGACGCCGCACAGCCAGCGGACATCCGGGTCAAGCCACAAGGCGGGCGAGAGGGCGATCTTCTCGTCGGCGGCCGGAGGATTGTCATTGGAGGTTCGCTCGGAGGCCGGCGAGGCGGCTCCATTGTCCGCGCGCGGTGGTTCTGGCATGGGCGAAGTCCCCGCAAGACCTGCCTCAGGGGCTAAAGCCCCACCTTCCTCTTGCTGCGTTTGCGGTACGACTGAAGTCGTGCCCCGATGCAAAGCGGAGCCGGAATCGACTTCTCCCGCGGCAGGCCAAGCCGATGGCGCGGGCTGTGGTTCGGCGGGCGGATCCCCTTCCCTGCCGACGCCGGCTGCGGTGAGCAGCACAACCTTGATGCGGGCGGCCACGCGCCAGCCTTCCTCGCCTTCGAATCCGAGGGCAGTGAAGGATTGGGCGAAGGGCTCGCGGAGGCGGAGACGGTCAAACAGGTCCAAAGCGACGGGCCCTGGGTTCTCAGGGTCGATGGATTCGGCGAGCAGTTCGAGGGCGCACCAGCCGAGCAACGGTCCCCACATGGCGGTGGCCGTGAAATGCGGGCTGGCGCTGGGGAGCACGCGGCGGGCGGCCACGGTCCAGGGAGCCGGAAAGAGCGCCTCGATGGCGGGAATACGCATGGCGGCGCGAAGACGTTCGCGGAAGATGGGGGCCAGCGTTTCGGGGTTGGCGGGATGGCCCGCGCCCTCCAGTTGGCCGGCGCCGATGGTGCGCGAGGCGTAGGCGGTTTGGGCGGCGCGGAGGAAGGTCTCGCAGCGGGTCCAGGCCTGATGGCTGAAATGGAGGCGTTCGGCCTCGATCTTCTTGTTGTTGCCGGTGGCCAGGGAGCGGGGATGCTCGGCGAGGCCGGCAAAGATGCGGACCAGCGCGGGATCGAGCTGCTCGCGGAGGGCATCGTGGACGGGACGCAGTTCGAGATTGACGAGGGCATCGTCCAGATTGGGAACGCCGCTGCCGTTGAGCTGATCGCAGAGACGGTCCCAGGGCTGTTGGGCGGTGGGGCGGAGTTCGCGCCAGTCGAGGAAGACATGGCACTGGTAGGCGTGGAGATTGAGGGTGAGGCCGCGCTCGGACAAAACGCTGGCGCGGCGAAGGTGTTCCAGCCCGGTGAGCGAGTCGCGGAAGGCAAGGATGGCGGAGCTGTCGCTGGAGAGGCCGAGGCCTTCCTTGAGGCGGCGCTGGCGGAGTTGCGCGGCGCCCTTGTCGGCGTAGGCGGCGGAGAAGTCTATGGTTCCGTGCGTTGTGCCGTAGCGGTTGTTGTAGACGACCAGGGCGCTCTGGCCGCCAGTCGAGTTGGAGTAGGCGAAGACGTTTTCGTCGACCGAGCCCGCCGGTTCGAAGAAATCGTAGAGCAGGAAGTTGCTGCTTTCGGCGAAGAGCCAGCGGCGCTTCAGCAGCGGGGCAATCTCGCGCTCGTGGCGCTCTTCCATCCAGTGGTCGGGGGTCTCGTCGTAGCGCGGCCGCTGGTACTCCATGCCGTACTTCTCGGTGAATCCCTCGATCTGGCCGTGGCCGAACATGGGCAGGCCGGGGAGGGTGGCCATCAGGGTCGCCACGCCGAAACATTTGTCGCCCTTGCCGAACTGGTCGATTGCCGTTCTTTCATCGGGATTGCTCATGAAGTTGACGTAGCGCTTCATGATGTCGGGATCGAATTCGAGGGTGTTCTTGATGACCGAGCGGTACTTGGCGTTGTCCTCGTCGCGGAGCATGACCATGAAGGCGCTGTTGTAGACGCGATGCATGCCGAGGGTGCGAACGAAGTAGCCCTCCATGAGCCAGAAGGCCTCGGCAAGCAAGAGGGTGCCGGGGACTTCGGCGGCAACGCGATCCACAACCTCGCGCCAGAATTCGTGGGGCATGTGGCGGTCGAACTCGGCTTGGGTCATGCCATATTCGGCGCGGGAGGGAATGGCTCCGCTGGCTCCGGGGCCGGGAAACCAGAGACGGTGAAAGTGGCGTTTGGCGAGGGTCATCGCGGCGTCGAAGCGGATCACGGGAAAAAGACGCGCGACGTGAAGGATGGTCTGGATGACCTGCTCGCGGACGGCCGGATTCAGGTAGTCGAGCTGCGCGGTGTCGTTCCAGGGGAAGCTGGTGCCGTCGTTGCCGTGATAGATGTAGCGGGTTTCGCTGGAGGCACGGTCGCGGCGGCGGAAGACCACTGCGGCGTCGGATTGCTCGAAGTAGTGATCTTCAATCTTGATCTCCGCTCGGGAGTCGTGAGAGAGGTCGGGTCCGTTGAAGCTGTAGGCAGGATAGGGCGGTTCCGGGCGCGAGATAAACCACTCGGGGTGCTCGACAACCCAGGGCGAGTCGATGCCCATGTGGTTGGGGACCATGTCGCTGGCGAGACGGATGCCATGGTGGTAGGCGCGGTCGCGGAGGTTGATGTAAGCGGCCTCGCCGCCCAGGTCTTCGGCGATGCGGTAGTCGAAAAGCGAGTAGGCCGAGGCAACGGCGTCCTGGTTGCCGCAGAGCAGCTTGATGGTCTTCGAAGCGCGGCTACGCTCCCATACGCCGATCAGCCAGAGTGAATTGAGCCCGCGGCGGGCCAGCGTGGCCAGCTCTTCGTCGGGGATCTGATCGAGGCGGGCGATATGGCGGCCAAAGCGCTTGCTCAGTTGCGCAAGCCAGACATAAGTGCTCTTGGCAATCAGCACGGTGCTGGGCATCCAGGCCGTGTCGGCGCTGAATTTCTCGTATTCGTGGGCAGGATCGCCGAAGACGGGGACTTGGGCGGTGCTCACGACAGACGGCCACTGCTGCTGGCCGGCCTCGCGGCGACGGCGCGCCGCCTCGCCGGGAGGATTGAACTGCATCCAGATAGCCAGCTCTTCCTCGTGAAGGATTTCTCCAGCCGTCAACAGGAGCCGCTCCAGCTCTTCGCCCAGCAGCGGTTTCCAGAGACGGCGGATCAGGTCGAGTTGCTCGCGGAGCGAACGGGGCGCGCCCAGGGCCGGCGCGCGCAGAAGGTCCAGCAAGCTGACCGGCTTGGCGCCGGGAAGCGGAATCAGCGGCCGGGTGGCAAAGTAAGCCGGCAACTGCTGGGTAACCTGTTGGTAAACAGTCTTTTCGGCAAGCGGCTTGTCGTCGAAAAGCTCCTCGAAGGGGCGGAAGGCTTCATTGCGGTTGGCGGACCAGAGAAGCAGGAGCTCCTCGAGCGCGGCGGCGCGGTGGGGATTTCCATCGGTAGCGCCGGCCAGCCATTGGCTGGGCGTCTCCAGGCCACTGGCCACGCTCTTGCCCGGAAACCGCTCGACGAAGGTGAGCAGCATGGTGTCGAAGGCTTCGGGACCAACCTGGGCGGAGAACCATTCGAGCGCGGCGGTCATGGCCTGGGGGTCGAATTGCTCGCGGTAGCGGGCCATGAGCACGTGGCTGGCCTCGTCAATGAGGCCCATGGCGTAAAGCTGGCCGGCATGGACCGCCAACTCGGGATGCTTTTCGACCTCGCGCACCCTGTTCATGCGGTAGGCGAACTCGCGGCAGGCGGCCATGTTGGCGAAGACGACGTTGCCCGTATAGGAGAAGAGGGCGTCCGCGAACCGATAGCGGTCCCGCGCTTCCCGCGAAATATGGAATTCCATCATAGGAGAATAAAGCTCCCTGTCTCTTCCTGCCGGGAAACGAATGCGGCCTCTCCCTGGATTTGCGCTTCCCGCTCCGGTAGTGCCTGTTCTTTCCGAATCAAGGCGGCCAGAAGTTAAGGTACACCAACGAGAGGGAATGCGCTGGAAGCTGTGATTCTAAATCGAGGATGGGGCGACTGGCTGGTTGGCTGCGTTGTGGGGGAGCGGTTGACGGGTCGGGGGTCGCTCGGCCACGTTTGCAGCCAACTCTGCGCTTTGAGCCGGCGCGGGCAACAAGCAGAGTGGAGCTGAATCGCCGGCTAAAGGTCCGTACGGCTTCTGCGGATGCGTCAATGCGGGCGTCCGGGCAGGACAAAGTGTTCCGCGCAGCGTGGCTCGTAGAAGTCGCCGGCCATGATGATGGGGCTGTCGTAGGAGGCCGGCTGGCCATCGATCAGCCGCTGGGGGTAGAGCGCCTTGGCGCCGCAACTGCAATAGGCGACCAGTTCGGTGATGTTTCCCGAGTAGGTGCGCACGAGCCAGGAGAGATCGAGCATTTCTCCGAAGGGCATGCCGCGAAAGTCGAGTTCGAGGCCGGAGACCATCACATCGTAGCCCGACTCAAGCAGCCGCTTGGTGAACGGGAAAAGGTCCTGAACAAACTGGCCTTCGTCGACGGCCACGCATTCGACGCGCTTGCCGATCTGCTTTTCCGTGGCCTGCAAGACCGGGAGGACGGACCAGGGATCGGCGGAGCGGAATTCGACGGCTTCCATCTTGCCGCAGCCGTTCCGGTTCCGGCTTTCGACAAGTCCCGCTCCCGCCTTGGTGTCTTCGCTCGGTTTCAGGAGCAGCACGTATTGCTTGGCGTACTGGCGGCGGGTTTCGATCCTGCGCAGCAGTTCCGCGGTTTTGTTGCTCCGCATGGGACCGACGATCAATTCCAATTTGCCTGGCACAGCCGGCTCCGAGATTCTCTGCTATGTATTTTGCCTGATGGGGGTCGGGGTTGGCATGGAGGAAAACGGCATGTAGGCGAGGGAAAGGAACAACTTCCACCAGAACTTGTACTCCCGTGCCGGAATTCGCATCCGTTCCCACCCAGTTCATTGGGTCAGGAGCGGCGGGCCACCCGGCGAACATGACTCCCCTCTTGGCTCCTTGGCGGGGAGGGTCTTTACAAAGAGGAAGACGGCGCCTTGACCGCGTGAGAGGATTCTGTGGCACTCGTTGGGGCGTATGAGTTTCACCTGTCCCGTGTGCAAGTCGGTAGGCTCCCACCGTCCGTCTTTCACCACTTCGACGCATAGATTTCCCTCCAGCACGAAGATGACCTCGCACTGGTGGGGATGCCGTTTCGGCTCACTCGATTTTGGTTCGTCCTCGGGCAACACGGAGAGTCCGATTGCGACTTTGTCCGTGTTCAAGAAGTAAGGGTGATCGCGGTCGGCCCCAGCGAAGTACAGTGAAGACAGCCGGGGAAAGTTGCCGCTCCGGCTCCTCATGAGGCGCACCAGTGCGTCCAGCGACATTCCTTCTGAAAAAGCGTCGAGCACTAGCTGCGCTCGCTCTTCATACGCATCACTCATCGGTTTTTACCTGCTGCACAGCACTGCAGCGTTGGCACTCATCCACATGCCGATGGACAAGGAAGAAAGCATCGAAGACAATGTCAACTTCTTTCAGGCGCGCCAATCGGAATCGGCCGTCAAATATGATCGCAAAAGCGACGGAGACCATGCCGATCGCTGTCAAGTTCATCCCGCAGCCCGTCGTTAGCCCGTCCTTAATGAAACCGATCACGACCGAGGCAACCAGAAGCAGAACGGCGAACGCGCTGAAGACCCAGAACAAGCGGACACGCCCCTTTTGTTGTGCAAATTGCTTCGCTGTGACCACGACGATGACCGCCGCCAAAACAAAGAGCAAGGCTCCGGCGGTCATGAACCTGAATAGGATCTCTGTCCCACGCAAGGACGTAACCAGGATCGCGGAGATCGACAATGCCAAAGCGGACAGCCATAATGCCCAGAACACCCCGGCAAGGAAGCGAACAGTTGCTTCCGTAGACTGGACTTCCTCCGCCAGTGCATGACGCCTCCCCTCGTGTGCCTCGTAGATGACTGCTTTGCAATAGTTAAAGAACTCCTTCCCGCGTCGTTGTCCCGTAGCAAAGCACCGTTTGTATGGCAAAAAGAACCCGAACATCTCCTCGGGGTGGTAGAGGCGGATCTTTGTAATTTCCCATACCGGGTAGGGGAATGAGTCGTACTTCCATGCCCACTTCATCAGTTCGTGTTTCGGTTCGAATCCCTTCTTGGGGTCCCCGGCATAGTCCTGCAGCTTGTCCAGGCGAGCATCTATGTCATCCTTCCGGTCCGCAGCAAGGTCGTCCAGAATTCGGAACTCTACGCTGCTTTTGTCTCCAATCCAGGCGTCTTTCCGGATACGAGTGAGCGAAGCGGACAACCGATCGACTGTGTCTGCGGAATACAAGCGTATCACGCTCCCCAAGATGTAAGAGAACAATAGAAATGCAGCGGCAAGGATGGTGGTCTTATCGACGATCGGTTTAGCGATGTCCTGCCCCATTGCCGAGAAAACGATCTCAAGACACGCGCCAAGGACCAACACCAGCACGGCGCCGGGTAAGACTATTCCGAAGAGATTCCGAAATCCTAGTTGAAAAGGGTTCATCCGAACTGCCTGTCAGTTTACTAATGCTCCATTCTCCACTGATCGACCATGCCATGCAAGATGTTTTCAATGCCCAAGTGGTGTTCCTTGCTCCTGTGACAGAATTAACCTGCTTGGCACCCTTACCAAGGAGAACATGGCTGGCCTGCCCTTTTGATTCAAGCGGCTGCCTCTTAACTCCAATTGACCCTCAAGTTCCAGTTTGCCGGCAATCCGGAAACCGAACCACCACCGGGTTACGGTCTCAGTCCAGCGCTTTGTGGAAGCGGAGAATGGAGACGGTGAGCAGGCCGACGCCGAGGGCGGCCATGGCGGCCATTTCCGGCCACAGGATATCCATGCCTACGCCTTTGAGATAGGTGCCGCGCAGAACCACAAGGAAGTAGCGCAAAGGGATGACATAGGTCAAGTATTGCATCCACTGCGGCATGGTGCTGATGGGAAATCCGAAGCCGGAGAAGGCTACCGCGGGCATGATGAAGAAGAAGGCGGTAACCATGGCCTGCTGCTGCGTGGAGGACACGGTGGAGATAAACAGGCCTACGCCCAACATGCATAACAGGAACAGGATTGTGCCGGTGAGCAATACGGAGATGTGGCCGCGGAAGGGGACCTGGAACCAGAAGGTTCCAACGGCCGCGATGAGCGAGACATCGAAGAGGCCGATGAGGAAGAAGGGGAGGGTCTTGCCGAGGATGAACTCGGCGGGGCGGATAGGCGTGACCATGATCTGCTCGAGGGTGCCGATCTCGCGCTCGCGGACGACGGCAAAGGCGGTGAGGGTAATGACGAGCACCAGGGTGAGGCTGCCGATGACTCCGGGGACGAAGAACCAGCGGCTGCCGAGGCCGGGGTTGTACCAGGGGCGCGGTTCGAGTTCGACATAGGGAACCGCTTCGGCGAGTTGCGGCGCGATGCGGTAGATGCGGTCCTTTTGATAGTCCTGGGCAAAGCCAAGCGCGATCTGCGAGAGGTAGCCGGAGGCGATGAGGGCGGTGTTCGAATTGGTGGCGTCTACGATGGCCTGTACCGGCGCGGTCTGGCCCTTGCGCAGTTTCTGCGCGAAGCCGGCGTCGATTTCGAGGCCGATGGTGGCCTGGCCGCGATCGATCAGATCGGCGAGTTGCGCTGAGCTGGTGAGTTGCCGCTGCACCTTGAAGTAGGGGCTTGCAGTGAAGCGCGAAATCAGTTCGCGGGATTCCTGGCTGTGATCGAGATCGAGAACCACGGTGGGGACGTGACGGATTTCGTAGGTGGCCGCGTAGCCGAAGACGAGCATTTGAATGATGGGCGGGCCGATGAGGATGAAGCGGGTGCGCTTGTCGCGGAGAGTCTGGATGAACTCCTTGATCAGCATTTGTTTGAGGCGCCCGAACATAACTCGTCTGCTTTACTCCAATCTTTTATGGAACGAGCGGGTGGCCACCATGGCGAGCGCGAGTGCGAAGACGGCCAGCGGGATCAGGTCGGCGGAAAGCATGGCCGTGGGCGTGCCTTTGAGAAAGATCCTCTTCAACACTGAGACGTAGTAGCGCGCGGGCAGGATGCGAGTGATCCACTGGAGGACGACCGGCATCTGGTCGATGGAAAACAAGAATCCGGAGAGCAGGAAGGCCGGGAGGAAGGTGACCAGCAGCGCGATCTGACTGGCGGCAAACTGGTTCTTGGCGAGCACGGAGATGAAGAATCCCAAGGAAAGCACGACCACCATGAATAAGGTCGAGCTGACCGCAAGGGTAATCCACGATCCGCGAAACGGCACATGAAACCAGAAGATGGCGATGAGGGCGCAGACAAGGACATCGAAGATGCCGAGCACGAAGTACGGGGCGAGCTTGCCGAGCATGATTTCCATGGCGCTCACGGGAGTGGAGATCAACTGCTCCATGGTGCCGCGCTCCCACTCGCGCGCGATGGTCAGGGAGGTGAGAAACGCGCCGATCACGGACATGACGAGAGCCAGGACGCCGGGAACGATGAAGGCGCTGCTCTCGAGGTCTTCGTTGTACCAGGTGCGAGTTTCCACGCCGATCGGCGCGGGCTGGATGGATTGGCCGTGCTGGCTGAGAAAGTTGAGTTGCATCTCCGCGGAGTAGGACTGGACGACGCCCTGCGCGTAGCCGGTGAGCACGTTGGCGGTGTTATCGTCCGTGGCGTCAACCAGGGCCTGCACCGGGACGGGTCCGCCGCCGCGGAGCCGCAGGGAGAAGTCCCATGGGATCACGATCGCCATCTTGGCGTGGCCATCGTCGAGGGCCCTGGCGATCTCGGGATAGCTGCTTACCACCCGCGCGACGGTGAAATATCTGCTCGACTGGAAACGCTTCAGGAGGTCCTGGCTCTGCTGGCTGCCCTCCTGGTCGTAGACATAGACCGGCAGGCCTTTGAGATCGAGATTCACGCCGTAGCCGAAGAGCAGCATCAGCGTCACCGGCATGAGAACCACAATGAGCAGGCTGCGCGAGTCGCGGAGGATCTGGATGACCTCCTTGCGGGCAACGGCAAGCAGGCGGGTGAGGCTCATGGCTGGCGCTCCTGCGCGTCGTGCCCGGTGGTCAGGGAGACGAAGACATCTTCCAGGCTGGGACGGATCTTCTCCATGCGGTTGACGGCGATGGCGCGGTCGGCGAGGTATTGCCGAATCCGCGGCGTGGCTGCGGCCGCGTCCTCGACCACCAGGTGCAGCGCGTTGCCGAACACCGCGGCATCCATCACGCCGGGCGCCGACTGCAGAGCCTCGACCGCCGGCCCGAGATGCGCGCACTCGATCAGGAGCAACTCGCCTTTCATCGAGTCGCGCTTCAACTCGGACGGCGTGCCGAGGGCGACGATCTTGCCGCGAAAGATGAGCGCAAGACGGTTGCAATACTCGGCCTCCTCCATGTAGTGGGTGGTAACAAAGACGGTGACGCCCTCCTCGGCCATGTGGTGAATCAGATCCCAGAACTGACGCCGGGATATGGGGTCGACGCCGGAGGTGGGCTCGTCGAGAAACAGGATGGGCGGCTTGTGGAGGACGGCACAGCCCAGCGCCAGGCGCTGCTTCCATCCGCCGGGAAGCGTGCCGGTGATCAGATTCTCCTGCCCCTTCAGATTGGCCATTGCGAGCGCCCACTCAATGCGGGCCTTCAGATGGATCGTGGGAACGCTGTACAGACCGGCGAACAGGCGTATGTTTTCGATGACTTTGAGATCGTTGTAGAGGGAGAACTTCTGCGACATGTAACCAATGTTCTGGCGCACCGCCTCGGGTTTGCGGGCAACATCGTATCCCGCCACCTGGGCGCGGCCCGAGGTTGGCTTGAGCAGCCCGCAGAGCATGCGGATGGTTGTGGATTTTCCCGCTCCGTTGGGGCCAAGGAAGCCGAACACCTCACCCTTGTTCACGGCGAGATTAAGCCGATCCACGGCCACAAACGCGCCGAAGCGCTTGACCAGGTTGTCGACCGCGACTGAGTTTTCAGGTTCAGGCATGGGCGGGGCCTCTGGATTGGACGGCATCGACGAAGAGGTCTTCGATGGTGGGCGCAACTTGCTGGATTGCGTCGTACGGGACGTTGGCGCTGTGCAGCCGGGATGCGAACTCGCGGCTGCGGCGGGCAGCATCGTCGACGACGAGGTGCAGGCCGTCGCCGGTGAGGAGCAGGCTGGAAATTCCTTCCGCGTGCTCGAGCAGGTTGCGCAAGCTGCGCGGGTCCGATGAGGTGATGGACAGAACGCCCTTGGCCAGGCCTGCCTTGAGGCTTTGCGGAGTGTCGCAGAACAACAGCTTGCCTTGATGCAGCAAGGCGACGCGATGGCAGCGCTCGGCTTCATCGAGATATGCAGTGGAGGTGAGGATGGCCACGCCATCCGCGATCAGTTCGTAGAGGATGCGCCAGAAGTCGCGGCGCGAAACGGGATCGACGCCGGTGGTGGGCTCGTCGAGCAAAATCACTTTAGGCCGATGAATCAGCGCGCACACCAAGCCAAGCTTCTGCTTCATGCCGCCGGAAAGCTTGCCGGCGAGACGGCTGGGGAACTCGCTCATTCCGGCGGCCTGCAGCAGTTCCGTGGAACGCCTTTCTCGCTCGACGCGCTTGACTCCGAACAGGTCGGCGTAGAAGCGGATATTCTCCTCGACCGTGAGGTCTTCATAGAGTCCGAAACGCTGCGGCATGTAGCTGAGGGCGTGCTTGGCGCGCTCGGGATTGCGAACCACATCGAAGCCCGCGACTGTCGCGTTGCCGTTGTCGGGCGGCATGATGCCGGCCAGCATGCGCAGGGTCGTGGTCTTCCCTGCCCCGTCGGGGCCGACAAGGCCGAATATTTCACCGCCGCGGACGTTGAAACTCAGGGCATCGACGGCACGGACGCCAGGAAAGCTCTTCGTAAGGCTCTGGGCGACAATCGCGGGTTGGAGCGGCTCGGACATTGGGTTATTACTTCGCCGGCGATGCCGGGGGCGGCACGGCCGCGCCTGCCGCAGCCAGATCGAGATGAGCATCGGCGGGCATGCCCGGCTTCAGCTCGCGATTGGGGTTGTCGATGTCGATCTTGATGCGGTAGACGAGGGTGACTCGCTCCTGGTAGGTCTGCACGCTTTTGGGCGTGAACTCGGCGGAGGAGGAGATGAAGGAGATGCGCCCGTGATACTGTTTGCCAGGATAGGCATCGGTGGTGACCGTTGCCTGCTGACCCCAGCGGATGCGGCCCAGATCGGTTTCCGCGATGTAGGCGCGCAGCCAGACGTGATCCAGATCGGCAAGGGTCACTACGGGCGAGCCGGGCGCGACAACTTCACCGAGTTCCGCCTGGCGCACGGTGATTACGCCTGAGGACGGCGCGCGCAGAGTGGTGTAGCCCTGATTTACGCGCGATAGGCCCAGGCTTGCGCCGGCTTCGTTGAGGTTGGCGCGTGCGATGGCGATATCTTCCTTGCGGCTGCCTTCCTGGGCTTCGTTGTAACGCTGTTGCGCTGCCTTGAAGATCGCCTCGGCGCGCTTGAGGGCGGTGGCCGCCAGGTCGCGGTCCTGGGCGGCGATCTCGTCCTTGGCGAAGAGGCGTTGGGCGCGCTCGTTGTCGAGCTGCTTCTGGTTCAGGTCGGCTTCCGCGTCGATCGCGGACTGCTGCGCTGCCTTCACTTCCTGCTCGCGGGTTCCGGCGAGCGCGAGCGCGAGATTGGATTCGCGCACCCGAACCGTGGCCTCGTCCACCCGCACCTTCTGCCGGTAGTCGGCGTCTTCCAGGCGCGCCAGCAGGACGCCGCGTTCGACTTGCTGGCCTTCTTCGACCGGCAGGTCCACGATGCGGCCCTGGACTTTGAAGCTCACCAGACTCTCGTGCGCTTCAATGTTGCCGGAAAGCGTGAGTTGCTTCACGGATGCCGCTTCTTTGCCCCAGCGCGGATAGAAATACATGCCGGCGGCGATGGCCGCGGCCAGCAAGATAACGACCGGGATAACTCGCTTCATAGCTTCAAACCTCGCAAGCAACTGGATCGAACCCGAGTCGACGGACAGACTCGCTTATCGATTCTCCTCATATTGCAAGATGTTCTTCTCCGTATCGCCCTGCGCGCGAGCCAGCGCGAACTTGGCCTCCACATGGCTGGAAACGGCGAGAATGTAGTTCTCCTGGGCGCGGGCAAGCTCGTCCTGCGCGGTGACAACCTCGATATTGTTGGCGGTGCCGGACTGAAAACGATCCTGGGCCAGTTCGAGCTCGCGTTGCGCCAGGTCCTGGCCTTGCCTGGCAACCGCCACCTGCTCGGCGGACGAATCCAGATTGAGCAGGGCCTCGCGAATATCCTCTTCAATGCCGCGGCGCAGATCGGCAATCTGGTCGTCGATGCGCCGGACGCGGCTGGCCAGCTCCTGGGCCTCGCCGTTGCGATCGCGATCGAAGACGGTGAAGTCGATCTGGCCCTGAATCAGGCCGGTGCTCTGCACACCGCCGATGCTGCGGCCGATCTCGCCGAAGTTGCCGTTGACGCTTAGCTTGGGATAGGAGCGCGCGGCGCTGGCGGCCTGTTGCTCGACCAGGCTCCGGCGCTGCGCGGCAAGCGAAAGATAATCGGCGCGGGCCGTCATCGCAGCGGGCACGAGGGTGTCGGGTTGAGATCCATCCAAGGGGCGGAAAGTCAGCTGGCTGGCCAGTTCGAGCGGCGTGCCGGGACTCATGCCGAGGTTGCGCGCCAAGGCGAGAAGCGACTGCTTCAACTGATTCTGGGCCACCAGCAGCGCCTGTTTGTCGTTGGCCAGTTGGACCTCGGCGCGTAGCACGTCTACGCCCGTCGCCGTCCCGGCGTCGTGCTTGTCTTTGGCCAGCTTGAGCAGGGTGGTCGAATCCGTCACCCGCGTCGCGGCAGCATCGGCGCGCGCCGCGCCGGACTCCGCGCTCAGATAGAGAGCGGCAATGGAACGTACGATAAAATCGCGCGCATCCTGCGCATCCATCTTGCCCGCATCGAGAGCCTGCTCGCTGGCCTTCAAGCCGCGATAGCTCTCAATATCGACGACGTTCTGCTGCGCGTAGAGACGGAAGTCGTAGTTGGAAAACGGACCGACGACGCTGGGAATCCCGGGCACCGAGAGCCCGAAGGCGCGGAGGTTGCGGTTCTGGGCGTTGGCGTAGACTTGCGCGTTGACACGGGGAAGCCATGCGGCCGCGAGGCGGCGCATACGGGTGCCTTCGGCCTCCTCGATGCGCGTGCCGGCAACCAGGACGCTAAGGTTGGCCTGAAGGCCTCTCTGAATGGCATCCTGCAAGGTGAGGCGATAGGGCGCCGGCTGCTGTGCCGGGCAGATCGAACAGCTCAGAACGACGCCAAGCAGGTTGGTCAGGAGAACGACGGCATTGCGATCGTTGGGTTTCATGATTCCTACTTTTTGCCGGAGAACGCGATCGATCTCCAGAAATGGCGAAAACTGTCTTCGATCCAGGCTTTCAGCGGAGGGTCGCCGTGGAGCGACCACAGCAGCACGGTTCCCATGATGGTTTGCAGAAGCTGCGTTGCGACTCTTTCCCTTTTCAGGCGCGGGTCGATCTCCCCCCGTGCCTGGCCCGCGGCCACAATCTGAGAAACCACGCCGCGGCCCTCGGCCATGGCGCGGCGAATCAGGTTACGGACGCCTTCGTTGGCCAGGAAACACGAGATGAGGGCTCGGGCCAGGTCGGGACTGCGGCCAGGTTCCTCCACGATACGCAGGAAGAAGCGGTGGAGCACGGCACGGATCGGCTTTTTGCCTTGCGCTGCTAGAGAGGCGGCCTCTCTCACCTTGCCGAGTTGAATCTCGGCCATCACGCCGAGAACATGGTCCTTGGTCACGAAGTAGTTGAAGAAAGTGCCCTTGCCCACGTCGGCGGCTTCGGTGATGTCTTCAACGGTGACATTGGGAAAGCCGCGCTCGGCAAAGAGCTGAAGGGCGCAGCGGAAGAGGCGGATGCGGGTTTCGGCGGCGCGGCGCTCGCGGCGTCCTTCGCGGGGCATGGTTGGGGGCGCAGGGAGGCCGCCGGAGGCTGCCGGGAGGTATGGTTGACTTTCCGTCATATGCGAGCAACAGGCATAGTTGACTGTTGGTCATATCTTGGCAGGAGAAACCCGGGTTGTCAAGAGGCGCAGCTACCCTTGCGGCTTAATCGCAAATTGCCAGGGACCCTTTCGGCGATTGCGCGCATTGCGCGCGGCGATCTTGCTACTCGGCGAAGATCTCGGCCAGGGCAGCCAGAGTGGCGCTCAGGGCCGCTGGGGAGATGATGCCGCTCCGCTTTACCAGGCGAGCCTTGTCGATCGCGCGAATCTGATCGAGGAGGATGAGGCCCTGCTTGCCGGCGTGGCGGACGGGAATTCGGAAGGGCGCGCAGTGGCTTCCGGTGGCCATCGGAGCAACGATCGCAGTGCGGAGAAAATCGTGCATTTCGGGAGGGGAGACGATGACGCAGGGGCGGGTCTTCTGAATCTCGCTGCCAACGGTGGGATCGAGGTTCACCAGCCAAACCTCACCGCGCTTCAACAGGCCGCGCTTCACCACTTCAGCTCCGCGTCGGCTTCATTGGCAAACTCGGGAAGCACCAGAGCATCGCCGCCAGCCGCCGCCAGTTCCCTGCTTGCCTCGGCCCAGCCGGTGCGCGGCGCGGCTTTGGGCCGGCGCAACACCAGCGCATCGCCCTCCACCCGCATCTCAGCCTTGTCCTCTAGCCCCACCTGCTGCAGCAGGGGCTTAGGAATCAATACCCCTCGCGAGTTGCCAAGACGGCGGATGGTTGTAATCATGAAATCTCCTTGTAATAACAATGTTAGCATATTCGGCGTCTAGCAGGCGACTTCTCTGTGGGCGGAAACTCCGAAGTTCTGTGAAGTATTTCGCAGAATCCTCTACACTCAAAGCGAGTCCCACATGAACTGCAAGGAGTGCCAGAATGGCTGACGATTCGGCGTTGATAACAAAGCCCCGCGATTACTCGGATATCGCGAAGCTACAAGAACCAGGAGTTCTTGAAGAGTTTTTTGACAAACCGCTTCCTTTTATTGTGGCGACGGTCATCGGGGCACTGGCGGCCGGCAAGGCTGGCTGGCTTCTTGCAGGCGGACGAATAGTCCAGGGTATGCTGAAGGGGAAACTTTTTCAGCAGTTCTCCCAAGAAGTCAAGAAGCTTCAAGAAGCCGGGAAGATCGAGGATAACTTCGCAGAAACGAAATACGGCGGTCAAACCTGGGTCGAATTGATGAGGATCATTGACGAAGAGTCCCCGGACCCAGACCGGCTTGGGGCGCTCAGGGCCATGTTCTTTGCGGTAAATAAAGTTGGGACCACAGACGGCGAGAAGATCAAGGCATACCAGCTTTGGCAAATTGCTAAGAGCCTAAATTCAGGGGAATTATTGCTTTTAAGGACGGTTTATGAGCACATGGCCGATTACGTTCAAACAGTTGACAAAAACATCTTTAGCGCAGGCAGCGACGCTGCGTATTTGAACTGGGCTTCTTATATGGCTAATGCTGTTGGTCATGGCTCCATAGGCCTAATACAGATCCACGAAAAACAACCTATTGAGCTTGGCTTGCTTTCTGGATCGTCAGATATCCTTCTAACGAGCGCACGGCTAACCAATCTTGGTAAAATGTTTTGCGCGAATATAGAAAACTACGAGATCGAGGTGCGCGGGGAAGGTAATGCAGAATAACTTACCGCGCCCGCGGGTGGGTGCGGTCGTAGACCTGGGTCAACTGAGCGGTGGTCAGCTGGGTGTAGCGCTGGGTCGTCGAGAGCCGCTCGTGGCCGAGCAGTTCCTGGATGGCGCGGAGGTCGGCGCCTTCCTCCAATAGATGGGTCCCGAAGGCGTGGCGCAGGGTGTGCGGGTGGACGTCGGCAGAGAGGCCGCGGAGGATGGCGATGCGCTTGACGATGCGGCCGACGCTGCGGGTGGTAAGGCGCGGCTCGCCGCCGGGGCGGCCCAGGCCGCGGAGACTGAGGTTGATAAAGAGGGCGGGCGTATCGGTTCCCTTGCCTGAGGCAGCCAGTTTTGCCGAGCGTTCGGCGAGGTAAAGGCGGATGGCGTGTGCCGCCGCGTCGCCGAGCGGAACGTAGCGCTGCTTCTGGCCCTTGCCGCGAACTAGAATCGCTTCGTTGGCCCAATGAATGTCCTCGAGGTTGAGGCCGGTCAACTCGGCGTTGCGAATGCCGCAGCCGTAGAGGAGTTCGAGGATGGCGGCGTCGCGGGCGGGCCAACTGGCCGCATCCTGGGCCACCGAGTCCACTACGCGATTCATCTGTTCGATGGAAGGCACGCGGGGCAAATGCTTGGGAAGGCGGGGAGTGGCTACCAGAACAGCGGCATTCTGGCCGAGATGGCCGGCGCGCGCCAGCCACTTGAACCAGCTGCGGATGGCCGCCAGAGCGCGGGCGGCGGAGGCCTTGGAGAGACCGCGGTCGTACAGCGTGCCCAGGTAGGCGCGGATGTCGGTGTGTTCGATGCGGTCCACGGGTTGATCTTTGCCGCATCGCTCGGAGACGAAGGCGGCAAAGCTCTGCAACTCGCGTTGGTAGGCGCGCAGGGTGTGAATTGAAGCGCCGCGCTGATTGGTCAGCACGTCCAGGTAGCCGGAGACCAGGGAGTCCATCGAGAGGTTCGCGGCAGGAGCGAGGGCGGTGCTCATTGTGGTTCTCCGGCCGGTTGGGGCGGCTGAACGAGACGCGGGCCGAGGCGCGGCTCGATGCGATCGCTTGCCTCGACCCTCCGGCGGGTCGCGCGGGGATGATGCTGGCGATGGACTTCCTTGAGCCTTCCCAGAGCAAGATGGGTGTAGACCTGAGTGGTGGAGATGTCGGCATGGCCGAGCAGGAGTTGCACGCTGCGCAGGTCTGCTCCGTGCTCGACCATGTGGGTGGCGCAACTGTGGCGCAGACGGTGGGGGCTGGCGGAGCTGTTGGCGGTTTTGACCAGATGCCAAACCCATTGCCGCGTCAGCGGCATGCCGCGCAGGGAAAGAAAGAGACGCGCGGCATTCTGGCCTGCAAACTCGGGCTTTCGCGCCGAGCCGATGCGGGCCAGATGCGGCCTTCCCTGCGTTAGATATTCCTCCAAAGCATGAAGCGCGGAGCGCCCCAGGGGGACGATGCGCTCCTTGTCGCCCTTGCCGCGGACATGCACGCGGCCGGCATCGAGCGCCAGATCGCCGGTAGACAGAGCCGTGACTTCGGAGACGCGCAAGCCGCCGGCATACAGCAGTTCGAGAATGGCATGATCGCGCAGGGCCGCGGCCTGCGCCTGGGGGTGCGAGGCGGCCATGCCGGCGCGCTCCAGCATGTCGGTGACCTCCGACTCCGCCAGCGATTTGGGAAGCACCTTCCAGGCCTTGGGGGATTCGATGTTGACGGTTGGGTCGTGATGGATGCGGCGGTCGAGAAGCAGCCATTTGTAAAAACCGCGCAGACAACTGAGCTTGCGGGCCGAGGAGCGCGAGTCGATGCCGTGTGCGCGGAGGTGTTCAAGAAAGGCGGAGACATCTTGCTGCGTTGCCGTCAACAAAACCCCGTGGCGGCATTCGATGAACTCCGCAAAGGTTTTCAGGTCCCCGTCGTAGGCCTCGCAGGTGAGCGGGCGCAAACCCTTCTCCACGCGCAGGTAGGCCTGGTAGTCCTTCAACAGCGGGAGATTGCGGGGGCTTTCCACAGTCACGATTATCGGCGCATGAGACCCCTGCCCGCCGTTGCCGGACATTCATCCGAACCTCGTTCATCAAGGAATCAACTTCATAACCCCGTCCCCGGATCCCGATCGCGGCAGTACCGGATTGAGGACTTCTTCAAACGTTTACGTGCATAGTGCGCCTCATTTGGAAGAGAATAAGGCGAGATGGATTCTTCGGCCAGGAGCGAGGAACGCTTGATACCGACACAAATTGAAATCCCCAGATGGACCGCCGAGGAATTCGAGCGGTTGGTTCTCGACGCCAATCCCAGGGTTGCGGTCTTCGATTGCGATGGCACGCTGTGGAGCGGCGATGCGGGCTATGGCTTCATGGTCTGGTCGATCGAGCAAGGACTGGTTTCCCGCTCGACCAGCGACTGGATCGATACCCGGCACCGGGCCTACCAGGCAGGGAAGGTGAGCGAGGTGGAGATTTGCGGCGAGATGGTGCAGATCTATTCCGGGTTGCGCGAACTGGAGTTGCGCGCCGCAGCGGCCGATTATGTGAGGGAGTTTGTGCGGGAGCGCGTGTTTGCGGAGATGGCCTCATTGGTGGCGACGCTGCGAAAGAGGGGCGTGGATCTTTGGGCAGTGAGTTCGACGAACAAGTGGGTGGTGGCCGAGGCGGTTCGCGCGTTCGCCATCCCGGAGGAGCGGGTGATGGCGGCCGAGGTCCGGGTGGCGCAAGGGATGATCGGGAGCGAGATTGTGGATGTGCCCACCGGCGAGGGCAAGGCGGTCACGCTCAGACGGATTGGATTGCCCGCCCCCGACGCGGTCTTTGGCAACTCGATCCACGACCTGGCCATGATGGAGATGGCGTGCCGTGCCTACCCGGTAAACCCGTCCCCGGCATTGCTTGAGGCCGCCGCAAAAAGGGGTTGGGGCTACTTCAGGCCTCAATCTGCCGAGGGTCTTGAGGCGGCGGTTGCGGGGGAATAGAGGCTTTCCCGGAGCGGGCCATCGAGCCGGCTTCAAGCCGGGTTCGATGGAACCAATGTAGCCATGGGGCCATCCTCGGCTGCAACCCTTTTGGTGCGCATACACTGGATGTGTGGAAGCGGCTCAGCCAAATCCCAACCCCCGGCCTGCAGGACCAGCCCTACGCTTTGTTGCGGCTGCGCTGATTGTGCGCGATGGGGAAGTCCTTATCGGTCAGCGGCGTTCGGATCAGCCGATGGCCTATCAGTGGGAGTTTCCGGGGGGCAAGATCGAGCCTGGCGAGAGTCCCGAGCAGGCGCTGGCACGCGAATTGGACGAAGAGCTTGGCATCCAGGCTGTGATCGGCCCGCGCGTGACGCGCATCCGTCATAACTACCGGCACGGCGGCGCGGTGGATCTGCAATTCTTTGCTGTGCGCGAGTTTTCCGGGGAGATCGTGAACCGCATCTTTCAGCAACTGCGCTGGACCCGGCTTGAAGACCTGCCCGGCTACGACTTTCTGGCCGCCGACCGCGGGCTGATCCGGGATCTGGCGGATGGCAAGCTGCTGTAGGCGCCTGGGGTGGAGCTGACCAGGCTGCGGAAAAACTCGATTCGGCGAAGGGTACGGGCTTCAGCCCGCACATAAATCCAATGGAATCAACAGGGGCTTTACAGGCTGCGGAAAAACCCGATCCGGAGGGAGGCGGGGGTTTCAACCCCCGCATAAAGCCAGCAGAATCAACGTGGGCTTTAGCCCCGGAGGAACCGTTTCCGATATTCTCACCCAAAACCCGAGTTTTTCCGCAGCCTCTTTAGCCCCCGAGGCAAGGTTTTCAGGCAGGTGGACTTTCACCACGGGCTAGGATTCTCCGGCTGCGGCGGCTTGCTCCTTCCATCGTTGCGGGTTGACGCCGAAGACGATCAGCCAGAGCATGAGCGAGAGTTCGCCGAGGGCTCCGGCGGGGGCCAGGACGTAGGGGAAGAAGCGGGTGGCGAGCGGCGGCCAAAGATAGGCCAGGTAAGTGAGGCCAGCCAGGGCCATGAAAACGCCCAGGATGCGCGGCATGAACTTCGAGCGAAAGATCAGGTAGCCGAGCAGGAGGTTATAGGAACCGAAAAAGACCATATAGAGGCTGTTGGACTGGGCGCGCAGGGTGAGGGCGGCGAGAGCCAGGGCCTGCAACTGATTCGGCGTAAAGGCGCTCAGGTAAGGCGTTCCTCCCAGGAGCAGAATGGGGGCAAGGTGCAAAAGGCTGCCCATGGCATAGATGATCGAACCTGTGAGGCTCAAGAAGGCCGCGAGCAGCGAGACGGTGCGGCTGACCGGCTTGAAGAGGTCGTAAAGAAGCACGGCAACGGCGATAAAAAGGATGGTCTCGATGAGTTCGGCGGCGAAGCCCATGCGATACAAGGTCTGGTGCGCGAGGATGTTGCGGGCGGTGGCCGCGGCGTCGCCTTGGACCGTGAGCTTGCCGCAGACGGAGAACTCGGCGAAGGAGAAGGCTTCGCCGGAGATCAGATAGAAGATGCCGGCCAACCTGGCCTTGAGCCGCGGAGACGCCTGGGCAACCCGCTGGATGGTTCCACTCGTGCTCATGCTTTCCCCTTTTCGCAAAACCGATTGTAGCGGAGCGGTCCTTGGGGGGGGAGCGATCCCTTTGTGTAGACGGATGGCGGGGGCGGTTATTGTGTCGGCTTGATTTTGCCAATTGGCGGGTGGTTTTTCGATTTCCTGAGGGCAATGCGCCTGGAGCCGTTTCACTGGACTGCCGCTTAGGTGCCTGTGGTGCAAGTCAGGTTTTGAAAGGACACAGCTTCATTAGCCTGCCCTGTGCGCAGCCGAAGGGTGTCGCAAATGCAATAGAATCAACAGGGGCTTTACAGGCTGCGGAAAAACTCGATTCGGAGGGAGGCGGGGGTTTCAACCCCCGCACAAAGCCAGCAGAATCAACACGGGCTTTAGCCGCGGAGGAGCTTTATCCGATATTTTCACCCAAAGACTCGAGTTTTTCCGCAGCTTCTTTGGCCCCCGAGGGAGGGTTTTCTGCGTAGCATTCTCTTTCAGAGCCGCTTCGATCGCGCTGCGCGAAATTCTTCCCCATGAGCAGCGGTCATCCCCAGGAGGGATTGAGACACTCGCGCCTTGCGCCGCCCGCGAGGATGCTCCAGGCTCAGGCAATAGTCCCGGAGTTTCTCAATCTCGACTGTCGCCGCCTCGCCGTTCGGTAACCTCGTTTTTCTCCTCGCTGCCCTGGGGGACGACGGCCGGGTACCCCATCCTTGAATCGCTCTTTGAGTCAAGGGTGGGATTCCGATACTGTTGGTTCGACATGCCGAAGGCCGCTGGCCCCACCGCAGGTGGTCAGTGCCCCGGCATCATCCCCCACAGCATCACCAGCGTCATGCCGATGACGATGATGCTGGTGCCCCAGGCGATGACGTTCCAGAGGCGCGAGTTCCTGTGCTGGCCCATCAGATCGGCGCGGTTGATGAGCATGAGCATGAGGATGATGACCACCGGGAGCAGGACGCCGTTGAGCACCTGCGAGAGGATGGCGACGTTGATTAGTTGGGCGTCGGGCAGGAGCAGCACGGTGAGCGCGCCGCCCGCGATCAGCAGCGTGTAGAGCCAGTAGAAGAAGGGAGCTTCCTTGAAACGCTTGTCGACGCCGGATTCGAGGCCGAGGCCCTCGCAGACGGTATAGGCGGTGGAGATGGGCAGGATGGAGGCGGCGAACAACGAGGCGTTGAAGAGTCCGAAGGCGAAGAGGATGAAGGCGTAGTCGCCGGCCAGCGGACGCATGGCTTCGGCCGCGTCCGAGGCGACCTGGATGGCGCCCATGCCATGGACGTAGAGGGTGGCTGCGCAGGCCACGATGATGAACCAGGCCACGATGTCGGTGAACAGGCTGCCGACGATCACGTCCAGGCGCGAGGCGGCGTAGTCCTTGACGCGAATGCCCTTTTCCACGATCGACGATTGCAGGTAGAACTGCATCCAGGGAGCAATGGTGGTGCCGATCACGCCGATGGCCATGTAGATGTACGCCTTGTCGCTCCAAACCGAGCGGGCCGGCAACTGGACCGTGGCCAGAATTGCGTCGTGCCAACTGGGCTGCGACAGCACACCTGCCAGGATGTAGCAGATATAGATGAAAGAGGCGATGATGAAGATCTTTTCCGTGCTCTTGTAGCTGCCGCGCACCACCATGTACCAGACCAGCGCCGCGCAAAACGGCACGGAGATGAATTTGGTGACGTGAAAGAGGTGCAGCGAGCCGGCGATGCCGATGAACTCCGTGACCACGTTGGTGTAATTGACAACCGCCAGCATCACCATGAGCACAAAGGTGAGGCGCAGGCCGAACTCCTCGCGGATCAGGTCGCTGAGGCCCTTGCCCGTGACCACCCCCATCCGGGCGCACATCTCCTGCACCACGATCAGGGCAATGGTGATGGGAATCATGGTCCACAGCAGGGTATAGCCGTACTGGGCGCCGGCCTGCGAGTAGGTGAGGATGCCGCCGGAGTCGTTATCGACATTAGCGGTGATGAATCCGGGGCCAAGGACGGCCAAAAACAGCAGTATCCGGATTCGCCAACGCTTGAGCATGCCCGCGGGTTCCTAAGGGGGAGTCATCCGATTTCCTCACTGACCATAACAGGAGAGACCTTGGGGCGGGAAACCCGGAGGCGTCTTCGGGGTTGAAACCCCGGGCGGTTGACAAGGGCTTGTTATCGTGGTACGTTTGTACCAGGATAACAGGAGGCGCGTATGGCGCAAGAGCAGGAAAACCGCGAACCCGTCGTAGTCGAGCGGGTCCAGACCGGCGTCCGTATGGAAAAGCGGATGTTGAAGGTGCTGAAGGCGCTGGCCGAGCAAAAGGACATGACGCTGGGCGACCTGCTGGAGGGAATCGTGCTGCATGCCTTCGAGGGCAAGGTGGTGCCCTTCTCCGCCCAGACGCTCAAGGAGATCGAACAGTTCAAGTCGCTTTACGGCATGACGCTGAAGGCCAACGACAGCCACAACCTCAAGGAGCGAAAACGATAAGTGCCGTCTTCGACGCTTCTTGACAGCCGTCGCCGGACGAGACTACAACTCCATTTCGCCTTAAGCGATCCAGGAGGACCATGCGATGCAGTTTCCGGCCTCGAATGAAAGCGTGCCCGCACGGCGCAAGCTGTTGGGAGGGATTGTCTCGGCCGCGGCGCTGGCGGGACTGAGCGCTCCGAAAGCAATGTCGGCTTCCATTGCCGGAGAGGCGCCGACGCTGCCGGGGGAAGCGGCGCTGGAGGAGATTCTGGCGCTGGCCCGGCTGCGCGGCTACAAGAGCCGGCGCTCCTCGAGCTGGGACCGGACGGGGGGCAACGACGACTGGGTGCGGGTGGATGCAGGCGCGACGGCTGCGCTGCTGGACGTGAAGGGAGCGGGGGTGGTGACCCACCTCTGGTTCACAATCAACTCGCCCGACCCGATGCACCTCAAGAACCTGGTGCTGCGCGCCTGGTGGGACGGGGAAGGCACGCCTTCGGTCGAAGTGCCTATCGGGGACTTCTTCGGGCTGGGATTGGGCGAGTATTTCGTCTACCAGTCGGCGTTGACGGCGGTGGCTCCAGTGAAGGCGCTCAACGCCTATTTCCCCATGCCGTTTGCGAACGCGGCGCGGCTGACCCTTAGCAACGAAGGCAAGCTGCGGACCGACAATCTCTATTTTGCCGTTGACTTTGTGACCCTGGCCGGACTGCCAAGCGATCTAGGCCGATTTCATGCGCAGTACCGGCAGGCCGCGCCGTGCAAGGGGTGGAGCGACAACTGGGTCAACAACTGGGACGACCCGGTGGGCAATCGCAAGAACCTGAGCGGGGAAGATAACTACGTCTTTCTGGAAGCCGCCGGCAAGGGTCATTTTGTGGGAGTCACCCACGCCGTGATGCAGAACCAGGAGGGGTGGTTCGGCGAGGGTGACGACATGATCTTTATCGATGGCGACGCGATGCCCACGATCAACGGGACCGGGACCGAGGACTACTACAACGGGGCTTGGGATTTTGGCGGGCAGGCTTTTGCCAACCTGCACCAGGGCGCGCCGTATGTAGTGGACCCGGAACGGATCGGAGGGCGCTACTGCCTCTACCGCTGGTACACCGAGAGCCCGATTACGTTTGAGAAGTCGATTCGGGTGACGATCGAGCATGGGCACGCGAATCACCGGTCGGACAGTTTCTATTCGACGGCGTATTGGTATCAGGCCGAGCCTCATGCGGCGTTTCCGAAGCTGCCCGCGCCTGAGACACGCGTGCCCAGGGTGTTCTCAGTGGGCGGCGGAGCAGGAGCGGCAGCCGTGCCGAAGAGCTAAGCGGTGGCCATCAGAACGGGCTCGGCTTCCAAGGCGGGCTCGACCGCGACACCGCGGAGAAGCGACTCAACCACGTCCACGGCGCTGTACGATTCGCGGCCGGGAGCGAGGAATTGGGCGATGGTGTTCAGGTCGTCGCCAACGGTGACCAAGGCCGGTTCCACCACATCGCCCTTGCGCGACTGGGCATGGCCGATGTTGGCCAAAAGAGCGTTGCACAGGCACTTGCGCCCTACCGTGTCCTCGATTTTGCCACCCTTGGCCACAAATGCGTCCACAGGCTCGGCGGCGCAGCGGTAGCCGACCTTGTCTTCGCCAGTAGAGTAGGGCTCGCGCAGGTAGCCCAGATCGCAGACGCGCTTGCGCTCCTGGTAGATGTTGAATGCCGAGGAGGTGCCCTCAAGCAGCGCCACCTTGAAGGGGAATCCGGTGGGCGAGGCCAGCGGATCGGTAAACACTTCGCCCGCGCCGGCAACGGCCTGGGCCAGAAGCCTCTTCTTCAGGTCGGGGCGCAAGCCAGACTCATCGGAGAAGGCAAAAGCGGTTCCCACCTGAATGCCCGCAGCGCCCTGTTCGAGGGCCTCGCGCAGCTTGTCGGCGTTGCCGTAGCCGCCCGCCAGCCAGAAAGGAACGCCCAGCGTGAGGAACTCCGCGATGTTGACCCGGTCCCGTTCTCCGTAAACCGGCTCTCCTGCTGCGTTGAGCTGCAGCTTGCCGCGCGGCGGCGCATTGTGCCCGCCCGCCGTGGGACTCTCGATGACGAAGCCGTCTACGCGGCCGCTGGCGCGCCGGAGCATGGTGGCTGCCAGGGTGTTCGAGGAGACGATGGCCAGAAACTTTGGCCGGTGAAGAATGGGGAGCGGGCCTTCCGCGTAGTCGGCCGGATCGAACTGCATCTGCGTATCCTGGCCCGGCAATGCACCGGTCACCGACAACTTGTACTCGGCCGCATGGTGTCCCGCATAGGCGTCCAAGACTCCCGGAATGTGCAGCGGGATGCCCGCGCCCATCAAAACATAGCCCACGCCGGCCAGCATGGCGCCGTAGATCGAAGACAGATGGGGCATTTGGACTTTCTCAAGAAAATTGATGCCCACGGGATTCTTGTGACCTTCCCTGGCCAGCCAGACCTCGACAAAGTTGCTCACGATGCAAAGCTCGACCACCTTGCGGATGTCGCGGCGCTGGTGCATGGGCACGGAGGGATACGGGGTTCCAGCAGGCCTGCCGCCGGGGACGAAGTACTCCTGCCAGATGCGCCGCGCCATGTCGGGAAAGGGGAAGGCGTCCAGGCCGCGGCGCATGTATCCGCCCTGATCGCCGTCGGCCAGGCGGCGGACGAGGAGGGAGTCGAGCGCCGTGCCGGAGACTACCCCAAGCTGGCCGAGTTTGGAGACGGTATTGGCAAGGCGCCAGTTGGAAACGCCCACACCCATTCCACCCTGAATGATCTTGGGAAACTGCACCATCTTTGGATTCTTTCACACCTCCGGATGAATCCGCGCACTTTCTCCTAATTTAGGAGCAAAGCGGGAATGATTGTGAGCTATTTTGCTCATTTGTCTTGATTTGGGGCAGTTTCGGGAAGCATGCGGCAGGCTAGAGCTTCTCGCGAAGGAAGCTGATGACGTGGTCGGCCTGGACCACACCGACCATGCGGCCCTGGGGGTCTACCACGGGGAGAGCGGTGAGGTTGTATTTGTCGAAGAGTTCGGCGAGGTCGTTCTGGTGCAGATCGGCCGGGCAGGAAAGCACTCGGGGCTCGGCCAGCACGGCCAGCCGCGTCTCCGGTTGCGCCATGACCAGGCGCGCCAGCGAGATGGCCCCGCGCAGCACCCTCTTTTCATCGAGCAGGTAGACTGCGGTCACGCTCTCCGGATCGCCATCGAAATTGCGCAAAGCCTGCACCGCCTGGGCGACCGTGGATTGAAGGCCGAGATGGACAAAATCGGTGGTCATGCAGCCGGCGGCCGAGTTCTCGTCGAATTCGAGCAGTTCCGCGACCTCCTGACGCTCCTCGGGCTCCATTTCTTCGAGGATGGCGTCGGACTGGTCTTCAGGAAGTTCCGCAAGCAGGTCCGCAGCCGCGCCGGGGTCCATCTCCTCGACGATATCGGCGATCTTCTCCTCGTCCAGCTTCTCCAGCAGGGACTTCTGCATCTTGGGATCGACTTCTTCGAGGGCTTCGGCGGCAACCTCTTCGTCCAGCGAGGTAAACACAGCTTCGCGCTCGGCCGGGGCGAGATCTTCAAGAATCTCGGCCAGGTCGGAGGGGTGCATCTCGGCCAGGCGTTCGTACTCGATGCGCAGCTTCACTCGGCGGGCCGGATCGACCTCGATCACGTCGACAAACTGCCAGGGGATGCCGCGGGCGCCGAATCTGCGCGAGAGCGAATCCAGCGTGGCGCGCGGCAAGAGCCCTTTGAAGACCCGGCGAAAGGCCCCGCGAAGGCCCACTTCGACCTCCGCCACGCGCAACAGATGCGCCGCGCCGCGGCCCAGCCATTCCAGGTCCACATCGTTGACCCGGACCACCTTGCGGCCATGTACATCGATGATCTGGCGATCCACCAGGTCCTGCTGGAGATAGAGGTAGTTGCCCTCGTCCTTCAGCGGGACAAGGGCGCCGGAGGAGCGCAGTTCCAGGGTCCCTGCAGGGGTCTCCATCACGTCCTGGGAGGGAACGATGCACAGTCCGGCGCGGGTCTTGAGCACCAGGCCAGCCACTTTGCCTGCGTCCGGACCGGTGGCCACGGCTACGTCCTTGAGCCGGCCGCGGAGATGGCCCTGAGCATCGGTAACCGGAGTGCCGAGAAGCGCCGTCAGGCTCACCCGGGCTGTGGTGCGAGGCTGCATGTGGTGAGTGTATTCTCTTGGAGCGGTTTGTGGCGTGTGGACGCAAGAGGTTCGGAAGCTGCCCGGAGAGGGACTAAATGAGACGCCCTTGATCGGACGGGTCTTTGAGTATGGTTTCAGGTCATCGCACCTTGGGCTTGATCTTCAACCCGCATCGGTACCCGCGCCTGGGGAAGGAATTCACATCGAGGACGATGACCTGATTGCCAAGGAGTTCTCCGAACCCTCAATGGACGATTTGCTGGCCAATCTACCTCCGGAACAGGCGGAAGGCATCCGGTCGCGGGTGCTGGAGAGCATTTCGGAGTGTCAAGGGCGGCGGACGCGCTGCCGCAATCTACTCGCTCATCGGCTCGGCCAAGCTCAACGGCCTCGATCCGGAGATCTATCTCCGCACTGTGCTCGCCCAGATCGCCGCCCCCCCGTAAGCCGGATCGACGAACTCTTGCCCTGGAATCTCGCCGACATCCTTCGAGACAGAACATCCAAAGCCGCCTGACCGGTACTTCGCGAAGTGTCCACTTAAAAACAGGTGGACACTTCCAGAAATCAATTCTTATCTCCCAGCCAAGACTCTTGCTCCCGGCCAAGTGGGGAGCTCGGAACGCTTACCCCGAAGCTGTTTTTTGCAGATCGCACCAACCGGCCATCAGGCCCTGGTCGCTGTAGCTGCCTGGCTTGGCCTGAAACCATAACCGGCAGCGCTGGCCATCTCAGCGGAAGCCGCGCACCGGCTCGTGGCATGTCTCTTATGTTACTGCGGGCACAGGATACCTGTCACTGTGTTGTGCCAGGGCCAGTAAGTGCGGCGGGCGTTCAGAAGCGCAGATGGAAGAACCGCTTAAGCTCGGGAGCAAACTCCTGCACAAGGTGTTCCGCGCCGATGAAACCGGCCTCGATGTGCCCGCTCTGCACCCCCTGCACCAGGGCGGTGTAGTGATTCGGCCACCAAGTGGCTTCTATCATCGAACTGCCATAGATGCTGGAAATCTGGGGAATGTCCAGCGTCAGGTGACCTTCGCGGTTGTAGGTGAGGAAGCTCATCTTGAAGACGTGGGCGCCGCGGCGAAAGATGCCGGTGCAGGCGCAGGGGAAGTAGCGCGGATCGGTGCCTTCGGCGGCAGCCAGGCCTTCGTGGGCCGTGTTCTGAATTAGGTTGACCCCGTAACTGGAGCCGACGCGCCGGATGAAGCCGCCCCCGCTTCTGGTCCACGCGGAGGGAACGTCGAAGGTCTGGTCGTATGCGGCGGTTGCCAGGGATTCGACGTGGATGGAAGCGGTAGCGCCGTCTTCGTTGACCCAGCGCCGCCAGCGCTCATGCCCATCGAGCGGCTTGTAGGTGGCCGGATCGAAGGGACCATGCACGGCGAGCGACTTGGCGAGCGACTGGGAAAGCGACTGGCCAAAGGACAGGCAAGGCGCAAGAAGAAATGCAAGAAGCACGATGCGGGTTTTCAGAATCACATCTTTCATTCTCTAGGAGAATCGGCAGAAGATGGAGCGGAAACAGAATGAAAACAGGAATATCTGCCCTGTGGCACGTCGAAACGGCTGTTTTTGGAGCCCAAACGGCGGCTTTTTGGGCTTAAAAGGGGCTAAAATCGGGGGGTTATGATTACCGATTAGTTAATAGGGGTGGTTTTTAAGTTGTTCATTCCTATAGAGTTACGAGAGATACAGGGGTGTGAAACGGTGTGCCACGGGGGAGGGGGGGTGGGGGGGTCGGCTGGATTTTCGTGGTTTCTTCTCCTTGCGGGAGGGTGGCGAGCGCGACCTTTGGGGACGATCCGGTCATCGTGGATTCCCCCTTTGTAGACAAGTGTGCGCGGGCGGGGGGTAATTCTACGCAACGGCCCCGGTCGAGGAAAGTGACCTTTTCGGGCGTTGCTCCCGATACTATCTGTGGTTAAAAAACGCGATAAAGGGTCGTGCGGGGGGGATTTTCGCGGTTTTTTGCTCGTTTTGGAGGGCGCCGGGCGCGACTTGTGGGATGTTTGTGTTACAAATGGATGCTCTTGTAAATACATTTGGCGACTGAAGGGCCAGTCTGCGCGATAGGGGCGCGGGCAGCGGAAGGGCGGGTTGGGCGGAAAGTTTCTGTCACTACGGGCTGTTTCGATGCGTGGTCTCACATCCTTCCGGGGTGAGGCTGCGGAAGGATGGGGCAGCTTCATCGGTGGCGAATCTGGGTGCGCCTCCCGCCAAGGACTTGCCGTCCAGGCGGACGCGCTGCGCGCTTGGGGCCGGCCCGGGCCTCAAGGCCCATTTTCGTCGCGCAGATTTCAGGGGGCTGAAGCCCACTGCTCCCTCCGTAATCTTCGAGCTAAAATGTTGGATCGAAGCGAGATAAGAGTCGTGGTTTGACTATGGGCTGCGCACAGCATGAAGTGAGACGATTGAAGGAGTGGATAGCCGTCAGCGGAGACTGTATCGCCGCAAGATGCGGAGGTCGGGATTGGATTCGTTTGACAAATCGCCGATACCGCCTATTGAGCCGGGCGGTAGCGAGGCAGCCGGTGTTTGGAAAAGTGTATTTGGATGGCGCGCACTTTTCCGGTGGGATGTTCTGGGGTCGATCGTACCTGGTGTTTTCCTTGCTGTTGCGTTTGGCGTGCTCGGTATCGATTGGTTCCCTGGACATCTGCAAATTGCCCAGTTATGTTTTGGAATTGCAGCGGCTCTCTGTGTAGCGAAGTTCATTGGTCAAGCCTGCGAAGCCAGAGGCGGCATTATTGGCCGGGTCGCATTTGCTGTCCTAGCCACTATCGTTATTCTTTTCTTGGCGGCGAAGTTCGAACTGAATGTCGAAGAGCACAAAAATCTCCCGGGTGAGCCACCCATTGTCTGGGATAATCCGAAACCGATCTACACCAACACACCTCTTTCCGAAAACGAGTTAAATGCAACTTCCACGGTGAAAGGAAGCTGGTCCTATGACCCGAACTACGGCTACACTCTTCCGGTCGGAACTAACACCCTGTCGGTAACATTCACGCCGAATGACTACGAGCACTATCTGCAAGGGAAGAAGAGCGTTTCAATTGTTGTACAGCCTTCCCTGGCGCCGCCAGCGCGAGGAAGTTCAACGGAGGAAAGGAGGTTAAGTCTTCAGCGGCGCGCGAATTCGCTGGCAGAGGAGATTATCGGTTTTGTTTACGCGAGGGAAGGGCCGATGAACTCTTGGAAGGTGCAGGCCATGTCATCGCAACTTATCGACCACGTGATCAACGGGAATCCTAACGCTGCCCAGGACTTCAAAGCGAGGCTTCAAGCTTGGAACAACGAAACCCGCTCACGGTTTCTCGCACAGTATTGGACTCCTCAGGTTGTTCCATTACTGAATGAGATTAAGAGTTCTGGCAATGATATATCTCCAGTGACGAACGCTACCGCAACTGGTGATCCGCGAAAAATCGGTTTGATGCTCAGCGTAATTGCCGCGCGGATAGGGAAGAGGCCCCCATTCCCAAGAGAGCTGACCCCATTAGAGGCGGATTCGATAGTGAGAGGATCAGGTAATCATAAGTCTAAGGTCGAGATTTATGCCTATTCGGGCGATCCCAATTCGATGAACGTTGCGGAGACGCTGCGGGAGTCATTCAGGCGCAACTGGTTAGTTGATAAGGCAGTCCTCCCTTTACGGGCTAACAATCCTGTACCGCGCGGGATAAAGATCTACTTCTTGGCTCCAGATTTGGCATTCAACTTCGACCCGATGACCTCCGCACTGGATGCGTGCGAACTTGATCCAAAAGTTGATTTTCGTAAGATGAACGAACCGACTTTCATTCAGATAGAAGTTTGGCCAGCGGTTGAGCGTCGTCAGGAGTACCCAACCGACCAGTTAATGCCTCCGGACCGGAGACGAAACTAGTCTTTTTAGGGGGTTGAAAACCCCACGGCTCTTTAACTTCGCGCTTGGGGCACAGCTCTCAGAGAGTACCCGGTCACGCCCCTTCAAAACCGGCTTAAGATCTGGGACTGTGCCGAGCGGTTCAAGGCGCAACTGTGCAGCTAGTCCAATCCACTTTTCTCTATGTTCGCCCAATCTTCGCCCTATCGGCTATAATCCCTGCCATGGACTTTCAACTGGTGACGGCGTACAAGCCGCGGGGGATCGGCCGCGTGCTATCGAGGGGCTGGTGGACGGGCTGGGCCGTGAGGTCCAGGCCCCGCTTTTGGGATATTTGATTCATACAAGCACCCAAACGTATCACATCGTATATGATGTGATATTATGCGCAATGTGAGACTTGTGCTCGACACCGATGTCGTGGTGGCGGCTATGCGCAGCCCGCGCGGCGGGTCGGCCGAGCTTCTGCGGCGGATACGGCTGGGGCAGGCCGCCATGCTGTTGAATGTGCCGCTGGCGCTGGAGTACGAGGCCAAGTGCATGGCCGCCGAGCATCGGCTCGCCTCCGGTTTGAGCATGGAGGAGATCGCGCTCTTTCTGGATCGGCTCATTTCTTTGGCTGAACCGGTCGAGACCTATTACCGTTGGCGGCCTCAACTCCGCGATCCCGGTGACGAAATGGTGCTGGAAGCCGCGGTGAACGGGCAGGCCGGCGCGATCGTGACCTTCAACGAGAAAGATCTGCGCGAGGCGCGCAGCAGGTTTGGAATCGACGTGCTTCGTCCCGGCGAAGTACTGAGGAGGCTGAAGCCATGACTACCCGAGTTTCTACATTTCCCCTGCGGCTGCCAGTCTCGCTGAAGACGGCAGTGGAGAGGATCAGCAAGCGCGACGGGGCCAGCATGAACCAGTTTCTGGTTATCGCCGCCGCCGAGAAGATCGCTGCCATGGAGACCGAGCGCTTCTTTGCGGAGCGGCGCGGGCGAGCCGACGATGCGGCCTTTCTGCGAATTCTCAATCGCGACGGCGGCGAGGCGCCGCGCCCCGAAGACACCGTCGACTGAACAATCGATCGATTGTTTGGCGGCATAGCCGTTGGAACCATCGCAATACGCATTCGCGGAGTCGAGCTTCCATTCTGCGTGAAGTCTGCTCCGCGTATTCGCTTCTTCTTCGCCCTTGTGGGGTATAATGCTTGCCATGGACTTTCAACTTGTGACCACATACAAGCCGCGGGGGGATCAACCGCGGGCGATCGAGGAGCTGCTGGGGGGGCTGGCGGCGGGGGAGCGGCACCAGGTGCTGCTGGGGGTGACGGGGTCGGGCAAAACCTTCACCATGGCCAAGGTGATCGAGCAGACCAACCGGCCGGCGCTGATTCTGGCGCATAACAAGACGCTGGCCGCGCAGTTATACCACGAGTTCAAGCAGTTCTTTCCCGGCAATGCGGTGGAATACTTTGTGAGTTACTACGACTATTACCAGCCGGAGGCTTACATTCCGGCGGGAGACTTATATATCGAGAAGGAAGCCACGATCAACGAGGAGCTGGATAAGTTACGGTTGTCGGCGACGCGTTCTCTCTTCGAGAGAAGGGACTCGATCATCGTGAGCTCGGTGAGCTGCATTTACGGGCTGGGGTCTCCGGAGGCGTACTACGGGATGCTGCTGCTGCTGGAGAAAGGCCAGCGGATCGCGCGGAAGGACATTACGCGGCGGCTGGTGGAAATACTGTACGAGCGCAACGACGTGGACTTCCGGCGGGGGACGTTCCGGGTGCGCGGGGACACGATCGAGGTCTTCCCCACGTACGACGAGTCGGCTTACCGGATCGAGATGTTCGGGGACGAGATCGAATCGTTATCTCAGATCGACCCGCTGTTCGGGACGGTGAAGCAGAAGTATTCGCGGCTGCCGATTTATCCCAAGAGCCACTATGTGGTTCAGCCGGAGCGGAAGGCCGAGGCCGTCGAGTCGATCATCCAAGAGCTGAACCAGAGGGTTCCCGAGCTTGAGGCAGAGGGGCGGATGGTGGAGGCGCAGCGGATCCACCAGCGGACGCGCTTCGATCTGGAGATGATCAAGTCGATGGGCTACTGTCACGGGATCGAGAACTACTCGCGGCATTTTTCCGGCAGGCTTCCGGGCGAGCCGCCGCCGACGCTGCTGGACTACTTTCCGAGGGACTTTCTGCTGTTTGTGGACGAGAGCCACGCGACCATACCGCAAGTGCATGGGATGTGGTTTGGAGACCGGAGCCGCAAGCAGAACCTGGTGGACTACGGCTTCCGGCTGCCCTCGGCGATGGACAACCGGCCGCTGAAGTTCGAGGAGTTCGAGAACCGGATTCACCAGACGATCTATGTGTCGGCGACGCCGGGGCCGTACGAGCTGACCCGCTCGGCCGGAGTGGTGGTGGAACAGGTGATCCGGCCGACGGGGCTGGTCGATCCCGCGGTGGAGATACGGCCGGTCAAGGGGCAGATCGACGATCTGCTGGCGGAGATTCGGGACCGGGCAAAGAGGAATGAGCGAGTGCTGGTGACTACGCTGACCAAGCGGATGGCCGAAGACCTGGCCGGCTACTACACCGAGGTGGGGGTCCGATGCCGGTATATGCACTCGGAGATCGAGACGCTGGAGCGGGTCAAGCTGCTGGCGGGTCTGAGGAAGGGCGAATTCGACGTGCTGATCGGGATCAACCTGCTCAGGGAGGGGCTGGATCTGCCGGAGGTGAGCCTGGTGGCAATTCTGGACGCGGACAAGGAGGGGTTTCTGCGCTCGGCGGGGTCGCTGATCCAGACCATGGGGCGGGCGGCGCGGCATTTGGAGGGCCGGGCGATCTTGTATGCCGACCGGGTGACGGACTCGATGCGGCGGGCGATGGAGGAGACCGACCGGCGGCGGGCGATCCAGCGCGCGTTCAACGAGGAGCACGGGATTACTCCGCAATCGATCATCAGCCATGTGGATATGGGATTGGCGCAGATTCTAAAGGCCGAATATGGGGATGTGGAGGTGGAAGAGACGGCGGGGCTGCCGGAATTCGCGTCCCAAGCCGAGCTTGACGCCCATATAGCGAAGCTGGAGACGGAGATGCGCGAGGCGGCGAAGAAATTCGAGTTTGAAAAGGCGGCGCGGCTGCGCGACTCGATCAAGGAGCTGCGGGAAAAGGAATTCTTGTTCGGGCAATGGTCCGATTGAAGAACGTGGCTGCATTCCTGGCAGAATTGGCCGATACAGTAACCAGGAAAGCGCATGACTGCGATTACGCACGAAGCCAAAGCCGGCCCAAACTCGTTATTGGAAGAGGTCAATTCTGTGCGCCACATTGCCCGGCAACCCATCCTGGACGCCAAGGGCGGAGTTTTCGCCTATGAGCTGCTTTTCCGCACGGGGCATGAGAACAGGTTCTTTGCCGACGCCAACCAAGCGACCCGGATCATGCTCGACAACACATTGATGTTCAGCCTGGAACAGCTTTCCAGCGGCTTTCCGGTCTTTGTGAACTGCACCCGGGAATCGCTGCTGGAGGACCTGGTGCTGGTGCTGAACCCGGAGAAAGCGGTTCTGGAAATCCTGGAGACGATCGTGGTGAACGAGCCGGTCATCCAGGCCTGCCGGAAACTGCACGCCAAGGGCTACCGGCTGGCGCTGGACGATTTCGAGTTGACCCCCGCGACGTTGCCGCTGGTGGAGTTAGCCGACTTTATCAAGATCAATGTGCTGGCGCAGCCGGCGGAGGAGCGGCGGCGGCTGATTCGCAGTCTGGGCCACACCCAGGCTCAGCTGATTGCCGAAAGGGTGGAAACGCCGGAGCAGTTCGAGATTCTCAAGGGCGAGGGCTTTTCCTATTTTCAGGGCTATTACTTCTGCCGTCCGGTGCAGAGCACGCTTCGCCGCGCCCCATCGAACGCAACAATGTACGTGGAGCTGCTGGGTCTCGTCCAACGCAGTCCTATCGATATTCAAGGCGCAGGCCGCCTGCTGAGGCGCGACGCCTCGCTGACCTACCGTCTGCTGCGCCTGGTCAACTCCCCGGTCTATGCCATTCGCCAGGAGATTCATTCCATTGAGCAGGCGTTGCTGATCGTGGGCGACCAGATGTTCCGCCGCCTGGTTTTTCTCGCCATCAGCGGAGCGGCGGCGGGACCGGAGGGCACAGCTCTTTTGCGCCTGGCCTTGCATCGCGCACGTTTCTGCGAGCTGGTTGCGAAACACTGGCAACTGGACCCGGACGAGCAGTGCTTGCTGGGCCTGATGAGCCTTTTGCCTGCGATTCTGAAAGTGAAGATGGAAAGCATTGTCGAGATGCTGCCGTTGCGCGTCCCTTTCCGCGATGCGCTGCTGGGGGCGAGCGTTCGCGAACGCTGCGCGCTCAGCTGGCTGGAGGGCTTCGAGTCCGGCAACTGGGAGGCCTGCGGATCCATTGAGTCGGAATCCGGCATTCCCGAGGCCGAATTGGCGCTGCCCTACGCCGAAGCGATCCGCTGGGCCGACGAGGCGGGCGGCCATCTCCATTAGGGCGGAATCAGAGTCAACGCGTCCTTGCCGGGAATGTTCCGGGTGGCAGCAAATGCCGAGGCCGGCCGGCCAACGGATGGAGCAGTACCCGTGTCAGGCTGGCTGAGCGGTTTCACTTGGCGGGGAAGGCGGCGCCGGGCTATGGTGTGAGGACAGGCTTTCCGCGAGGTCGATCCATGCCCGAAAAGCAAGCTGAACTTTCCCCGGCAGACGCGGTTCTGCGCTCGTTTGCAATGCACAACCGGATTCATCTTTACCTGCTCGATGCGCTGGCGCCGGAGGTGTGGCTGGCAGCGCCGCCGGGCGGCAAGGGCCGGACGCTGGCGGCGCTGGTGAGCCACATTCACGGGGTTCGCCTGATGTGGCTGAAGGCGGGAGGGGCGAAGGCGCTTCCCGCACCTATGGAAAAGACAGCGACGGTGGCCGAGGCAAAAGAGGCGCTGAAGGCCAGCGATGCAGCGATTCGGGATTGGCTTGGGCCGATTTTGAAAGGGAATGCGAAGATCTCCGGATTCAAGCCGGACGCGTGGGCGTTTGTGT
>Ga0326727_10001763_pt1 | contig 77793 bp, 64 predicted proteins | sample MB2enrmetagenome_FD_207643 | JGI IMG/M metagenome (GOLD analysis project Ga0326727, IMG submission 207643) | Lab enriched peat soil microbial communities from McLean, Ithaca, NY, United States - MB29MY | ecosystem: Environmental > Terrestrial > Soil > Wetlands > Peat | place: USA: New York... | reverse complement strand
AGCAGGCCGTCGCGGCCGGGGTCTTCGCCCAGTTTGGCGAGGATCCCGCGCACCTCCGGCGCCAGGTTGGGAACCTCCGCGGTAGGGCGCACAATCTTGACCACGGCTTTACTCGATTTCATGGCTTTCCATTTCAAAGATGTTGCGGGGCGTCTCGGCGATGCGAACCTTTTCCAGCCTGGGCCACTCGCCCGGAAACGCGGTGTTCCAGTTCCGTTTCAGCCTGCGGCAGATTTCCAGCAGCAGGTTTTCGGAAGTCGGCGCCAGCCCCTGGAAAGAGTTTACATCCTCGTTCAGGTTGCGGTGATCGAACGGCTCGAGCACATGGCGCCGCACCAGATCGTCCAGCGCGGCAACGTCCAGGGCGCGGCCGGTGCGCGGGTCCAGCGGGCCGCGGGCGCTCACTTCCACCACGTAATCGTGGCCGTGGCCGAAGGGGTTGTTGCACTTGCCGTACAGCCGGCGGTTCTCTTCCGCGCTCAGTTGCGGCGTGTCGAGCCGGTGCGAGGCGGCGAAACCGTAGCGGCGCGTCACGCGGAACACGGCGGCTCTCCGAAATAGTCTACGTAACTGTCGGGCGTCTCGTGGACGCGCACCGCGCGCAGCCGGCGGCCGGCGCCCGAAACGCGCGGCTCCAGGCGCTCCCAGATATCGCGGGCCACGTTCTCGGCGGTGGGAACCACGCGATCGAAGGGCGGCACCTCGTAGTTCAAAAAACGATGATCGTAGGGGCCGACCACCTCGCGGTCGAGGATCTCCTTGAGTTCCTTGAGGTCGAAGACCATGCCCGTGACCGGGTCCGGGCTGCCTTCCAAGGTGACCTCTACCACGTAGTTGTGGCCGTGTCCGTGCGGGTTGGCCGCCTGGCCGTAGATCCGGGCGTTCTCCTCGGCGGAGAACTCGGGGCGCCGGCAGATGTGCGAGGCGGAAAACTCCACGCGGCGGGTGATCAGCATGACGGGTCTCTATCTTCGATGCTCCGGGCCGTTCCAGGTTGCAGGTCGCGGCGGCCGGCCGCGATACAATCAGATTATAGTTTTCCACATGCCAAGCGTCAAAACAGACCGGCTTCTGGGAGGGCTGCTCTGGCTGCTGATGGGGGCGCTGGCCGGCGCCATCTACCTCGGCATCCACGAGCCCGTAGTCGGCGAAGGGGACCGCGCGCCGGATTTCACCATCACCGCCGACAACGGCCGTCCGGTCTCCGTACCGCATTTCGGGGGCAAGCTGCTGGTGCTGAATTTCTGGGCCTCCTGGTGCGCGCCCTGCGCCGAGGAGACGCCCTCGCTCAGCCGGCTGGCCGAACAGTACGCCGATAAAGGCGTGGTGGTGCTGGGCATCAGCGTGGACCAGAACGAGGCGTCCTATCGGGCGTTTCTGCGCAAGTACCGGCCCGCCTTTCTGACGGCCCGCGAGCGCAAGTTGCATGAAGAGTTCGGCACCTTCATGTATCCCGAAACCTACATCATCGGCGCCGATGGCAAGGTGCTGCGCAAGATCGCCGAAGGCGCGGATTGGATGGATCCCAACGTGATCCGGCTCTTCGACGGCCTGCTCGAAAACCTGTGACACCGCTTTTCCCGGCTCTGCCGGTCGGTCCCTCGGAGGCCGCCGAAGTGGCCAGCCTGGTCTTCGAATTGGCGGAGGGACGGCCGCTGACCGCCGATATCCGCAACCGCATCGCCGCCCGCATCGCTGCGCTTCGCCTGGAAACCTTCACCCCGTGCGTGGGCTCGCTGGCGCGCGATCCGGTGCACCATTCCACGTATTACCTGGTGGTGGATGCCGCCGGCGGCGCGCCCCAGTTGCTGCACATGGCGCTGGCTTCGGCGCCCACCAGCAGCGTGTTCCACAAGCCGCTGCTGATCGGCCGCGTGCGCCGCTCGAGCGGTCCCGAGGCGGTGGTCAACGCCATTCCGTTCGGCCCGGCGGATGCGGATGCGCTGGAGAAATACGTGAGCCGGGTGGATGGCGCGTTTCTGCCGCGGCCCCAGGGCCAACGCGCCGCCCTGGTGGCCGCGCCGTCGAGACCCGAGAGCGGAATGGACGCGGCATTCGACGCCTTCCGCAGAATCCTCAAGCGCACCGGCAGGAATGTGGCGGCCATCGAGACGGCCCCGCGCGCTTACGATGTGGCATTGCGGGCCGCCATTCGCGCGGGCTGGCGGGACGGCTATTCGGCCGGCGTCTCGATCCGCGCGGGGGAGGCCAGCCGCGAAGCCGTCCGCCAGGCCGCGCGGTTCACCCGGTTCCGCATCGACGCCGCGGGCTTGATGGCGGCCTGCGATGGCGCGGTGGAGGAACGCTTCGAAGCGGGGTTCACCGCCCGCGAGCGCGACTGGATTCTGGGCGAATTCGTCCGGCGCTTCGACCTGGGCGAGGTGGGATACGAATTCACGGCGCCGGAAGCCGCGCGCATGGCGGTGCGCCTGGGGCCGGCCTTGAAGGCCTGCGAGCGGCTGCACGAGTGGATTCGCGAGGCGCGGTCGGCGGCCAAGGCCTCCGCCGGTTTCGATTTCGAACTGGCCCTGCCGCGAACCTCCGCCGCGGAACTGCTGTTCTCGCTGCATTGGCTGAAAACCCGCGAGCACGCCGCGCAGTCTGTGGACCCCGGCGCGATGGCGGAGGCCGGACTGGAAACTGCGCTGCGCGAACTGGCGGCCATCGGCCGCCACTACGGGTGCGCGTTGACGGTGGATGCGGGCGAAGGCCGGACCGACGCCGCCCTGGAAGCCATCGCGCGGGCGGGGGCGGGCCGGGTGAATTTCCGCGTCGCCGGAGAGGCCGCCGGAGACGCGCAATCTCTGAGCCGGATCGCGGAAGCGCTGTGGGGGTGACGATGCTGCCAACGCTTTTCTTTTACGCGTCGCTGGTTGGTGATGTGCAGGCGCTGATTGCGCGCCACGATCTGGCGGAGGCCGAGCGGCAGGTCCGCGCCGCGGAGTCGCGCAGCGGGGTCACGCCGGAAGTGGCGGCGGCGTTTTCCTGGCTGGCGCGCGGCGCGCTGAACGCCAAAAGCTACGACCAGGCCGATGCCTTCGCCACCGAAACCCGCAAGCGGTGCGAGACGCTGGCGGCCGGGCGCAAGCTGGATGCCGAACCGCTGCTGCCCCTGGCATGGGGCGCTTCGATAGAGGTTCACGCCCAGGCGCTGGCGGCACGCGGGGAGCGCGGCCAGGCGCTCGGCTTTCTGGACGAGCAGGCCCGGTTGTTCGCGGGCGCCTCGATCGAGGAGCGCATCCGCAAGAACATAAACCTGCTGAGCCTGGAAGGAAAGCCGGCACCCGCGCTGGATATGGGCGACTGGCTGGGCGCCCGGCCGCGGCCGCTGGCCGAATGGCGCGGCCATCCCGTGCTGTTGTTCTTCTGGGCGCACTGGTGCGGCGATTGCAAGGCCGACGCGCCCATCCTCGCCGAGGCCATCCGCAACTTCGCGCCCAGGGGCCTGGTGGCGATCGCGCCCACGCGGCTCTACGGGTATGCGCGCGGCGGCGCGGAGGCCGCACCGGCCCAGGAGAAGCCCTACATCGAAGAGGTCTGGCGGCGCTTCTACCCCGATTGGAGCGGCGTGCCGGCGCCCGTGAGCGCCGCCAATTTCCAGGCCTACGGGTGCAGCACCACGCCCACCATCGTGCTGCTCGACGCGGCTGGAATCGTGCGCTTCTATCACCCCGGAGCGGTCGCGGCCACGGAGTTGGCGGCGCGGATTCAGGCCGTCCTGGGGAAGTAGGCGGAGCGTCAGGCGGCCCGGTGCCTGGGCGGGTTCAGCCGCCGCTTCCGGCACCGGTTGTATTCCTCCAGGCAGCGGATCAGTTCGTCGATGGCGGCGAGGCGGGCGTACAGGCGCTCGAGCGCCTTGCTGGGGTCGCGCGTGGGAGTGCGCGCCGGCCGGGCTGTTTTCGCTTGCACAGTCCAGGTTTAGCAGAACTCTCAAGCGTGTAGAACGGTAAATGGTGGGACGCCGCGATTCAAAATTGCGGACGGGGGTTACCCGCAGTTGAGGATATCGCCCATCGTCGTAGCGAGGATCTGCGAAAACCGGCTAGCGGGCGGCTGAAATCCCCGCCGCCGCCAGCGCGGCCTCCACCTCGGCGGCGCACAGGCGCGTGGCGTCGTACTCCACCCGCAGCGTGCCGTCGCCGGCGACGTCCACTTTCTGAATGCCGTAGAGAGCGTGCATGCCGGCCAGCTTCGCCAGCGCCGCGTCGTCCAGCGGGTGGAGCACACGGAAGCGGATCTGAACCTTGGTCATACTCCATCAGGATAGCAGCGCGCCGCGGCTCATTGGATCAAGTTGATCCAGCTCAACACCGTATCCCGTTGATTCTAAACAGCCGTGTGGGTTCGAGTTGGATCAAGTTGATCCAACTCGCGGGAGATCCCGGCACCTTCACCCGGTATCCGCATAATGGTTGACCGGTCCCGAACCATGGCCCAGTTGCGGGCTGGTGCGGATGGCCTCGTGGATGAACCGCTTGGCCTTGGCTACCGCGTCTACCATCTCGAGGCCGCTTGCGAGCGAGGCGGCGATGGCCGCCGAGTAGGTGCAGCCGGTGCCGTGGGTGTGCCGCGTTTCCAGGCGCGGCGCGGGAAACTCGCGGAAGCCGGCGGCGTCGCTGAACAGGTCGGTGGCGTCGCCTTCCCGGTGGCCGCCCTTGATCAACACGGCCCGCGCTCCCATTTCGTGCAGGCGCTCGGCGGCGCGGCGCATATCGACCGGCCAGCGGATGGCGACGCCCGAAAGCGCCTCGGCTTCGGGCACGTTGGGCATCAGCAGCGCGGCCACGGGAACGAGCAGCTCGCGAACCACCCGCGCGGCGGAAGCGGCCAGCAGCGGCCGGCCATGCTTGCTGATCATCACCGGGTCCACCACCAGCGGAAAACGGAACGCGGCGGCCGCGCGCGCCACGGCTTCGGCTACTTCCGCCGATCCCAACGCGCCGGTCTTGGCCGCGTCCGGCGGCATGTCCTCCAGCACGGCCTCCAGTTGTTCCAGCACCAGGCCCGGCGCCAGCACCTCCACGCGCGACAGGCGCACCGTGTTCTGCACGGTGATGAGCGCGATGACGGCCTCGCCGTAGACCCCGAACTGGTGGAAGGTTTTGAGGTCCGCCTGAATTCCCGCGCCGCCCGAGGGATCCGAGCCGGCGATGGTGAGCGCGATGGGCGGCATCCACCCCAGTCTAGCGGATGGCGCCCGAGGTGGAGCGCGGCGCCGCCGGGCAATCCCTCACTGCCCCAGGATCAGACGCAGCGTGCGGATCTCGTCGTTGCGAATGTCCACCGTGCCGGTGCCCTGCCGGCCGTCCTTTTCCACGGTGATGCGGTACGACCCCGGCGCCAGTTGCAATTGCGTGTTGGTGACTTGTGGAATGCGTTTCCCGTTCACCGTCACGGTGGCGCCTTCGGGCACGCTCGAAAGCATCAGCGTCCCGTAGGGCGCGCGCAGGATCATGGGAGCCAGCTCCAGCGGGGCCGCGCCCACTTCCACGTCGCGGTGTTCCACCTGGTAACCCGGCATGCCGACCGAAACGGTGTGGTGGCCGGGAGTGGCCGTGAGGGAACATGGCGTGTTGCACGCCGTGCTCTTCTGGCCGTCCAGGATGGCCGTGGCGCCGCCCGGAGAGGTGATCACCTGGATGGGCTGCGGCTGGATAACGGGAACCGGAACCGGAACGGGTTTCCTGGCGGTATCCAACGGGGTTACGGGCGCCGGTTGGGGCGCCGGCGGGGGCGTCACCGGTTCGACCGGCTTGGCGGTGTCCCCGGCGGGCGGCGAAAGCGGGCTGGGTTTGGCATCGTCCGGGTTGGCCTTGTCCGGGTTGGCGGTGCCGGGGATCTCCGCCACGGCCTGGTTGGTGGCGGCGGCGGACTGCGCCTCGGTCTTGTCCGCGTTCTGGCCCAGACCTTTCGGACCGGTCCACGCCGCGTACTGCCATCCGATCAGCGCCAGCAGGGCCGCGGCCACCAGGATGGCGCCCAGGAACAGTGCAAACCCGGACTTTCGCGGGAGGGCGATTTCGCCGGTGGCCGAATCGGCGCGGTCCGGCCGGTGGGCGGGAGGAAGCGCGACGGCGGGCCGGGCGGCATCGGCGACGGTGGGCGCGTTGGCGCTGCCGCCGCGGGGCATGGGGCGCCATCCCTTGGTGGCGGCGCAAGCCTTTTCCAGCGCCTCGGCGAATTCGCGGCAGGTGCGATAGCGGCTCTCCGGCTTCTTGGACAGCGCCTTCCGCACCACCGCGTCGATGGGGCCGCTGAGCGTGGGGTTCAAGCGGTGCGGAGGCACGGGGTCCTCGGCCACGATCTTGTACACCACGGTGGTCAGATGCTCGCCGGTGTAGGGCTTCTCGCCGGTCAGCATCTCGAAAGCGATGACGGCCAGGGAGAACTGGTCCGAGCGGCCGTCCACCGCCAGCCCCTGCACCTGTTCGGGAGACATGTAGTGGGGCGTCCCGACGATGGACCCGGTCATGGTGAACTGCTCGGAGGCGTTGATTTTGGCGATGCCGAAGTCGGTGATCTTGGCCGTTCCATCGGCGGCGATCATGATGTTGGCGGGCTTGATATCGCGGTGGACGATGCCTTTCTGGTGGGCGTAGTCGAGAGCGTTGGCGGTCTGGGCGAGGATGCTGAACATCCACTCCGGGGGCACGGAACGCTGATCGGTCATCCACTGATCGACGGTCGGCCCCTCCACGTACTCCATGGCGATGTACGCCAGGTCGTCCTGCTGCTCCACGTCGTAGATGGTGACGATGCCCGGATGGGAGAGAATGCCGGCCGACCGGGCCTCGCGGAAGAGGCGTTCCCGCAGGCGCTGCTGCTCTTCGGGGGTTCGTTTTTCGCCCAGTTGAATGGTCTTGATGGCCACCGGCCGCCCGATGTTCGGATCGATGGCGTGGTACACCACGCCCATGGCGCCGCGTCCCAGCTCTCTGACGACTTTGTATCGCCCGATGCGATCCATGCCAGTTCTAGTCATAGCACACGCCGGACGCCTCGGCTAACCAGCGGGCGCGGCGGAAGTACGGCACGGAAGTGAAACCGCCGGAGAGCCACTGGGACAGGCTGACAGCCTGGGAACCCGCCGCCGCCGGCGCGAAAGGACGGAGCCGGGCCGCCTTCCATGGTAAGATGAAACGTTCCCTCCTCCCGAGATCAGAGACTCGGGACACGTACGAACAGCCCATCCGATATGCAAAAGCAGGAATCGAAGAGAGTCCTGGCGGTCGTGAGCGACCTGTTCTTCTCCGTGAAACTCACGGAGGCCGCCAAGCGCAATGGTCTGGCGATCGAGTTCGTCAAGCAGCCCAAGGAGGTCCTCGACAGGGCCAAGGACGGCCACCCGTCGCTGATCGTCTTCGACCTGAACTTCGAGGATGCCCAGCCGCTGAAACTCATCTCCCGGCTGAAGAGCGGAAGCGAGACCAGGGGGATCAGCCTGATCGGATACCTGCTGCACGCCCAGGGCGAATTGAAGATGCAGGCCCAGGAAGCCGGATGCGACATGGTGATGGCGCGCTCGGCGTTTTCCCAGAACCTGCCGCAGATTTTCAAACGCCACGCCGGGATGGGCTAGCCGGTCGCCGCCGCCGCCCGCATCGCCTCGATCTGTCCCAGATGATTCAGATCGTGCCCGGCCACCATATCGAGGTACGTCTGCAACGTGCCTTCGCCGCGCTCCGGGTGCGAGACCGTCTTGCCGTAGGCGCCGGCCGGCAGCGAGCCAAGGAACAACAGGTTCCACTGCCGCATCGCCGCGAACGCCTCCAGCGCCGCGGGCGCGTCGTACCCGGCGTACATGGCCGCCCACTTGTCCTGATCGAACGGCTGGATGATGTGACGCTCCTCCGCGACGATCTGGCGGATGCGGAAGCCGAAGGCCATTTCGCAATCCGCCAGGTGGCACAGAATCTCCCGCGCGCTCCACTTTCCGGGCGCCGGGGCGCGATTGGTCCGCTCCTTGCCGAGCGATTCCACGAGCGCGCCCAGCCGCGCCGGGATGGCCGCGAGCACTTCCAGCGAATTCTGTTGGCCGAGGTATGGGGCGTAGGGATTCTTCATATTCCACCCACCATATCACGGTAAGGTAGGATTGAGACAGGCCGGCCAAAGCGGCCACGGGAGAACAGCATGAGCCATCACACGCCGCGCGGGAGCCAGGAGCCTCCATCGGCCATCGCCTCGGATGGCTGGCGATACCACCACATCGGCATTCCGACCCTGACGCCTCGTCCCGGGGAACTGTATCTGCCGGGCCTCAAAGTTTACGTGTCGGGATTCGAATCCAGCCCCTGCGGCGTTCAGTGGATGCGGTTCGACGCCGATGCTCCGTATCCCGAGATCCTCAAGACCGTGCCGCACGTGGCCTTCGAGGTGGACGACCTGGCGGCGGCGCTGGTGGGCAAAGAGATCCTGACACCCCCGAACTCTCCGTCGGAGGGAGTCACGGTGGCCATGATCCTCGACCACGGCGCTCCGGTGGAACTACTGGCGTTCCAGCCCGGCGGGCCGGCCGTCAACGCTAAACTGTAAGTCATGGAGTTCCTCGCCGGTAGTCTGCTTGAACTGGTGGTTCAGACCTCGACCAACCTGCCGCCCGACGTGCGCGCCGCCATGAACATCGCGGCCAATAGCGAGACCCCCGCGACGCAGTCGTCCCAGGCGCTCGATATCATCCTGCAAAACGTGGACATGGCGCACGATGGCGAAGGGGCCATCTGCCAGGATACGGGCATGCCGACGTTCGTGGTTCACACCCCCGTGGGCGTCAACCAGATCCGCATTCGCCAGGCCATCCGGGAAGCCGTGGCGGAAGCCACGCGGCTGGGCAAGCTGCGGCCGAATTCGGTGGATTCGCTCACCGGGAAAAACAGCGGCAACAACCTCGGGCCGGAGACTCCCGTGATGCACTTCGAGCAGTGGGAGGAAAGCGAGATCGAGGTCCGGCTGATCCTCAAGGGCGGCGGCTGCGAGAACAAGAATATTCAGTATTCCGTGCCATGCAATCTGGACCACCTGGGCCGCGCGGACCGCAACCTGGAAGGCGTGCGCAAGTGCATTCTGCACGCGGTGTGGCAGGCGCAGGGGCAGGGATGCGCGCCGGGGGCCCTGGGGGTGTGCATCGGCAGCGATCGCGCCCACGGCTACGAACTGGCCAAGCGGCAACTGTTCCGCGCGCTGGACGACGTGAATCCCGAGCCGGTGCTGGCCGCCCTCGAAGCCGGCATCCTGGAAGACGCCAACCGGCTGGGCGTGGGCGCCATGGGCTTCGGCGGCAAGGCGTCGCTGATCGGCTGCAAGATCGCGGCGGCCAACCGGCTGCCGGCCAGCTTCTTCGTTTCGGTGGCTTATGAATGCTGGGCGTTCCGGCGGCTGGGCGTGCGGCTGGACGCGGCTTCGGGCGCCATCGTCGGCTGGCTGTACCGCGATCCCGCGCGGGTGGTGGAACCGATGGCGCGCGGCGAGGGATTTCCGCTCACGGGACGCGAAGTGGCGCTGGCGCCGCCGCTCACCGAAGCCCAGGTGCGCGCGCTGAAGGTGGGCGACGTGGTGCTGATCTCGGGCGAAATGTTCACCGGGCGCGACAACGTCCACGCCTACCTGATGAAGAACCCGCCGCCGGTGGACCTGAATGGCGCGGTGCTCTATCACTGCGGCCCGGTGATGCTGAAGGAAGGCGATGGCTGGAGCGTGAAGGCAGCCGGTCCGACCACCAGCATCCGCGAGGAACCCTACCAGGCGGAGGTCATCCGGCGCTACGGGGTGCGCGCGGTGATCGGCAAGGGCGGCATGGGCGCGGGTACGCTGGCGGCGCTCGAGGCATCCGGCGCCGTGTACCTGAACGCCATCGGCGGGGCGGCGCAATACTACGCGCGGACGGTGCGCCGGGTGTTGGGCGTCCACCTGCTCGAGTTCGGCATTCCGGAAGCCATGTGGCGCCTGCAGGTGAAGGACTTCGCCGCCATCGTAACCATGGACGCGCACGGCAATAGCCTGCACGCGGACGTGGAGAAGTCGACCGGCGAGGCGCTCGCGACGCTGGGGAAGACGTAGGGCCGGAAGCGCGGCGCTTGCCCGCGGCGGCCCGGCATGCGAAGCTGAGGAGCGGCGCCGGATTCCGCGAGACGGCCTCCGGCGCCTGGCCGACCGACGCTTCCGGAGCTAAGAACCATGCGCATTCAACTGATCGCTTCGATTATCCTGGTATCTTCCATTCCAATTGCCATGCCCAGTTTGCACGGCTCACCCGCGGATGTCGACCTCCGCATCGACGCGCTCGTGGCGCGCATGACGCTACCAGAGAAACTGGGGCAACTGTCGCAGGCCACGGGCGGCGGCGCCCGCTCCGGAGCGCAACTGCGCGACGAGGTTCGCGCCGGCCGATGGGGCTCGCTGATGAATCTCCGCGACGCCGCCGAGCGCGCCGAACTGCAGCGCATCGCGCTGCGCGAAAGCCGTCTTGGAATCCCGCTGATCTTCGGCCGCGACGTGATCCACGGCTTTCGCACGGTGTTTCCCATCCCGTTGGGACAATCCGCCAGTTGGGATCCGGAACTGGTGCGCCAGGCGTCCCACATCGCCGCCCGCGAAGCCTCGGCGGTGGGGATTCACTGGACCTTCGCGCCCATGCTGGACATCGCCCGCGATCCCCGCTGGGGCCGCATCGCCGAGAGCCTGGGAGAAGATCCGGTGCTGGCCAGCGCCCTGGGAGCCGCCATGGTGCGCGGTTTTCAGGGGGATTCGCTGGACGCGCCCGGCGCGGTGGCGGCCTGCGCCAAACACTACGCGGGCTACGGCGCGGGCGAGGGCGGCCGGGATTACAACACCACCTGGATTCCCGAAACGCTGCTGCGCGACGTGTATCTCGCGTCATTCCACGCCGCGGAAAAGGCCGGCGCCGCAACCTTCATGAGCGCGTTCAACGACCTCAACGGCGTGCCCGCCTCCGGCAACGCCTTCCTGCTGCGCCAGGTGCTGCGCAAGGAGTGGGGCTTCGACGGCTTCGTGGTGAGCGACTGGAACGCGGTCGAAGAGACGATCAACCACGGCTACGCCGCCGATTCCACCGATGCCGCGGTGAAGTCTCTCAGCGCCGGCGTGGACATGGAGATGGCCAGCACGGATTACTACGACCGTCTGCCAGCGCTTATCGCGGCCGGCAAGTTCGACGTCAAGCTGGTGGACGAAGCCGTGCGCAATATCCTGCGCATCAAGTTCCGGATGGGCTTGTTCGACAAGCCCATTCCGCCTGCGCCGCCGGATGCCGCCATGCTGGCGCCGGACGCTCTAGACATCGCCCGGCAACTCGCCACCGAGAGCGCCGTGCTGCTCAAGAACGAAGGCGGCCTGCTGCCGCTTTCCAAATCCATCGCCAAGGTGGCCGTGATCGGGCCTCTGGCGGACAGTCCGGTGGACCAGATGGGCTGCTGGGTGGGCGACGGCCGGCCCGGGGACGTGCGCACCCCGCTGGCGGCGATTCGCGAGATGCTGGGCGCCGCCAGAGTCAGCTTCGCGCCCGCCCTGAAGAACAGCCGCGATCCCGGCCACGCCGGCTTTGCCGCCGCCATCGAGGCGGCCCGCGGCGCCGACGCAGCGCTGCTCTTCATCGGCGAAGAGCAGTCGCTCTCCGGCGAGGCCAAGTCGCGCTCGTCGATCGATCTGCCCGGCGCGCAGGACCAGTTGGTGGAAGAGATCGCCAAGGCCGGCAAGCCGGTGGCGCTGATCGTGATGGCTGGGCGCCCGCTGACTTTCTCCCGGGCCGCCTCGCATGCCGGAGCGGTGCTGTATGCCTGGCACCCCGGCACCATGGGCGGCCCGGCCATCGCCGATCTTCTCTTCGGCAATGCCGTGCCTTCCGGGAAGCTGACCGTGAGCTTCCCGCGCGTCACCGGCCAGGTGCCCATTTACTACAACCACATGAACACCGGCCGGCCGTCGCGGGGCGGTCCGGCGAACATTACGGTGACTGTTCAGCCGGAGGGCGACACGTCGCGCTACATCGACATCGATCCCAGCCCCGAGTATCCTTTCGGTTACGGCCTCTCTTACACCGCCTTCCAGTATTCCAATCTGAAGTTATCGTCTTCCTCCATGGCGCGTGGGGGAACGATTACGGTGAGCGCGGATGTTACCAATTCGGGTAAGTTGGAAGCCCGCGAGATCGTGCAGCTCTATACCCGCCAGCTTGCCGCCAGCCTGACCCGGCCGGTGCGCGAGTTGAAGGGCTTCGAGCGGGTTACGCTCAAGCCGGGCGAAACCAGGACGGTGCAGTTCAAGCTGGCCGCCGCTTCTCTCGCGTTTCACAACGAGCGCGGCGAACTGGTTACCGAGCCGGGGCTGTTCCACGTCTGGGTTGCGCCCGATTCGGCCCACGGCCTGCGCGGCGAGTTCCGGGTGGCCGAGTAAGATAGACCGGTTTTGCCGTGCGCATCCCGGCGGCGCGGGATCTTACCGCAGCAGCCAGATCAGCGGCGTCAGCCCGGCCGCGGCGAGCGCGGCCAGAAGGCTCAGGCTCAACACGCCGGTCTTTCGGTCGCTCATCGAGTAGGCATAGATTCCCTTGACCAGGTTATTGCTGGCGGCGGCAATCAGAATCCCCGCCGCTGCCACGGTCATAGGCGCGCTGGTGCCGGCGGCCTGGGTCATTCCCATGATGAAGGGATCCACGTCCGTCACGCCCATCAGCGCCGCCAGTGAGAACACCCCCGCTTTGCCCAGGTAAGTCACCACCAGGTGGGTGGCTACCAGCATGGTGACGAAGAGCACCGCGAAACCCAGCGCGGCGCGCAGTTCCAGGGGGTTGTGGGGCTGGTACTTGCGCTCCACGTCTCCCGCTGTGGCATCGGAAAGCCGGCTCCACAACCATCCGCCCGCGATGCTGGCGCCCGCCAGGACCAGAAACGGCACTCCCAGCATCGTAATCAGGCTGTGGTTGAAGATGCTCACCAGGCCCGCCAGCCGGAGATACATCATGCCGGAGGCCACCAGGGTGACCCCGGAGAAAAGGTGCGGCCGGTTCTCCACCTTGGCTCGCTTGGCCAGCACCACCGTAGTTACCGTGGAAGAATAAGCGCCGCCCAGCAACGCCGACAACATCACGCCGCCCTGTCCCTTGGTCACCTTCTGGATCACGTAACTGCCGTAAGAGACGGTGCTCACCGCCACCACCACCAGCCAGGCCTTGGCCGGATTGATGGCGAACGGGCCGAATTCGCGGCTGGGAAGCACCGGCAGAATCACCGCCGTGAGCAACAGGAACTTGGTGAAGGTCAGGATCTCTTCCGGTGGGATGCGCTTGGTAAGGCCTTCGAGCGCGCCCTTTAGTTCCAGCAACAGCATGCTGGCCACGGTGAGAGTGGTGGCGATCCAGAATTGTTCGCGGTACACCAGGGCGGCTGCCACGTAGGTGGTCAGCGCCGACATCTCCGAGGTCACGCCCGCGCTTAAAGAGGATTGCAGCTTGTTGCGGTACGACAGCATCAGGAAGCCCGCCACCACCGCGAAGCCCAGGGTCACCGGCAGAATCTCGCCTCCCGCCAGGAAGGAGATGCCATAGGCGATGAGCCCGATGAGAGGATACGTGCGCACTCCGCCGAACAGGATGTGTCCGGAGCCGGCAAGCCGCTCCTCACGCTCCAGGCCAGTCAGGAAGGAGAGGAACAGCACCAGCAGAATCTTGACGCCTTCGGGAGGCATTAAATGATAGAGATCGGTGAGCATAAATCAGTACAAGCATATACGATTCGGGCGCTGGCGGCGGAGGGGCGGCGTCGCGGCCGGCCCCGCGTGCGCCCCGCCGCCGCTGGGCGCCTACAATTGAACCGTCACCGGCCCGCCGTCGTATTGAATCGTCTTGTCCGGGTGCTCCGTAACTTCCACACCCGTGCCATGGCCTTTCCCCACGACGGTGACATGCAACGTCCGCGACTTCAACATGCCCGGAAACGTCCCTTCCCGGGCATCGATCCGGAGCCGGCGCTGGTTGTCGTCCCAGTGAAACCCGATGGTTGCATGGACGCCCTTCTCGTAGTTGTAATTGTCGTTCTCGTCCTCGTACAGCGTGAAGCTGCCGTCGGCGCCGGGATAGATGCGCAACTCGATGGGGTCGGCCGGCTTTTCCGTGGCGTATTGCAGGAACGGACCCATGGGGAGGATGGCCCCCGCTCGGATCATCAGCGGCATCGTATCGATGGCGGCATCCACGGTGACAGCGCCGCCTCCTGGCAGCGTCTCGCCCGTCCAGAAATCGATCCACCGGCTGCCGGCCGGCAGATAGACGCTCCTGGTTCTCTGCCGCGGCTCGGCTTTGGCCGCCTCCCGCGCGTGAATCTCCGGGGTCTTCCAGAGCACCTGGGCGCGAAACGCGCCGTTGGCGTTGTTGGAGGTCTCGAACGCGAAGGCGTATTCTTTTCCGGCTTCCAGTTCCACGGGAATGGTATAGGACTCGGTCGAGTCGAAGTTGTGCGGCACTTCCTTGCCGTCCAGGTAGAGCCTCTTCAGCCCGAAGGCCTTCATGGCGAACCGGTACTTCCCGGTTTCGGGCGGGATCAGTTTTCCTTCCCAGCGCATCGAAAAGCTGTAACCGGGGATGAAAGCCGGCCATCCCGTGTACCAGTTCAGATCGACGCCCGGCTCCACGGCTTCGCGGCAGAGTTTCTTGAACTCCGCGTCGCAATAGTATCTGGCGTCCAGCCCCGGCTTACCGTCTTTCGTCCGGAAGCTTCCGGGCGGAATGGGAACGGCGCTCTCCGGGGGCCGGTGATCCATGTACTCGGTCACCGGCGCGGCCATAACCGAGGGGCCGAACATGAACTGGTCGCCGATCGCGTAAGTCTTCCGGTCGGCCGGGAAATCCATGGGCAGGCCGCGCAGGATCGAATAACCCTCGTGCGTAACGCGCCAGCCCAGCGAGTAGATGTAGGGCAGAAGACGGTATCGCAGATTGTCGAACTTCACCAGCACGGGGCTGTATTCGCCGAATCGCCAGATCTCGCGGGGAGTGTCCCCGCCGTGGGAGCGGAAGATGGGACAGAATGCCCCGAACTGAAACATACGGGTGTATAGCTCGCGGTACGCCGGGTCCTCGCCGCCATTGGTGAATACACCCCCCTGCGCCCCCAGCATGAAGGCGCCGATATCCAGCGTCCAGTACGGAATGCCGGACATACTGTGATTGATTCCCGCGGCTATCTGGTTCCTGTAGATGTCCCAATTTGCACCGATATCTCCCGACCAGGTGGTCGCCGCCGCACGCTGCTGTCCGGCGAACGCCGACCGGGTGAGAATGTAAACCCGCTTATCGGAGGTCTGCTTGCGCTGATGCTGGTAAACGCCCTCGGTGGCGACCAGAGGATAGGTGTTGAGGTACCGGGCGAAGCTGCCCAGATAATTGTTCTGGACTTTCTTCATCCAGTACTCTTCGGCATCCTTGGTGAGCGAGGTGACGATGTCGGGTTCGGTAGAGTCCATCCACCATCCATCCACGCCCTTCGAGAAGAGCCCGCGGTCGGCGTATTGCCAGTACAGGTCCCTGGCCGCCGGATTGTACGCGTCGAAGTATCTGAATCCGCCCCATCCCACCGTCGAGTACAGATACCCGCGGCGATCCATATCCTGGTAGATCGGCGAAGCGGGCCCGAAACCGCACCAGATGGATATCATGAAATGGAAGTTCCGGCGGTGAAGTTCGTCGATCGTTTCCTTGGGCCGCGGGTAGGTGGTCGGGTCGAAGAACATTCCGCTCCACATCTCGTTGCCGCCCCAGTATTGCCAATCCTGGATGAGGCTGTCGATGGGAATGCGCCGCTGGCGGAACTCCTGCGCAATGGCGAGAAGCTCGTCGCCCGTGGCGTAGTGCTCCTTGCTCTGCCAGTAACCGAAAGCCCACTTGCCGTACATGGGAGCTTCTCCGGTGAGCTGCCGGTACGCGGCGATCACCCCGTCGATGGACGGGCCGAAGAGGAAGTAGTAATCGATGTTATCGGCCACCTCGGACCAGAGTGAAGTGGTTTGAGGATTGTCGGCGAAGACCGTCTTGGAGTAGTTATCCCAGAAGATCCCGTAGCCCGCGGTGGAAACGAAGAAGGGCGTCACCGACTCGGTGTTGGATTGCACCAGGTCCACGGTCCGCCCGCGGGTGTTCACTTTTCCGGACTGCTGCTCTCCAAACCCGTACACGCCTTCCTCCGGCGTCAGATGGAAGTTCTGCCGGACGCTGAAAGCGGCCTTCTCGGCTTCGATTTTCGACGGCGTGAACACGGCGCTTCCCTGCTCTTCGAGGACCGTCCGGCCGCCGCCAAGATACCGGATGGCGCCATCGCGCTTGCTCACCCGCAAGCCGATCCCGCCCAGGCTGAGCGCGACTTCGCCGGCGCTTTCCTCGAATTGCACGTTCAGTTCCGGCACGTCCTTCTGAACCACCGCAAGGCTGGCCTTATCCGGCGTGCCCCCGGCCGGCCACTTCACCACGCGAATGGTGTTGGCGGAATAGAACTGCACGCGCACGTTCAGCCCGCCGGCCGCCAGTTGAACGCCGTTGCGGATGCGCTGCGCTCCGGGCTGCGCGCCGGAGGCATGGCCGCCCGAAACAGCCGGGAAAACGCCCAGGCCGAAAACTAAGCATGCGGCCGCCGCATGTGAAGCGGAAAAGGGATATCTCATGTTCGTGGTTCCTTGTCTTGCCGTACTCACGGTTTCCGGAAACAGACAGTATAGTCGGTAGCGCGGCTTCAACGGGCCGCATTGCCGCTTGCGGTGCGCTGGCTTAAAATCTGACCAGGATGATAGCCCGCCGGAATCTGGTGGCAATCGCCGTACTGTCCAGCGCCGTGATGGAAGTGCTGGACACATCGGTCGTCAACGTCAGCCTCACGCATATCGCGGGGAACCTTTCGGCCACCACGGAGGAAGCCACCTGGGTGCTCACTTCCTACCTGGTAGCCAACGCCATCATTCTGCCCATGAGCGGCTGGCTGGCGAATTACTTCGGCCGCAAACGCCTGCTGCTGACGGTGGTGACGGGCTTCACCGTGTCGAGCCTTCTGTGCGGGCTCGCGCCCAACCTGCCGATGCTGATTCTCTTTCGCGTGACGCAGGGCATCACCGGCGGAGGGCTGCAGCCGCTTTCCCAGGCGGTGCTGCTGGAGGAGTTTCCCCCTAAAGAGCGCGGCAAAGCCATGGCGCTATTTGGGTTGGGGATCGTGGCCGCTCCCATCCTCGGCCCCACGCTGGGCGGGTGGATCACCGACACCTACTCCTGGCGGTGGGTCTTCTACATCAACCTGCCGGTCGGCATCGCCAGCCTGATTTTGATTTCGATGTTCGTCACCGATCCCCACTACATGCATCGCGGCTCGCTGCGCGCCGACCTCTGGGGATTCGGCATGCTGGCGGTGGGCATGGGCGCGCTGCAGATCATGCTGGACAAGGGCCAGGAAGACGACTGGTTCGGCTCCCGCTTCATCGTCTCGCTGGCCGTCGCCGCCGCGGTTTTCCTGATCGGCTTCATCGTCCGCGAGTTGACGATCGACCAGCCGATCGTTCACCTGGACCTGCTGAAATACAGAAGCTTCGCGGCCGGCATCTTCCTGGTGACGGTGCTCGGCTTCGTGCTTTACAGCAGCCTGGTTCTCTTGCCGCTCTTTATGCAGACCCTGCTCGGCTGGACTTCCAGCACCGCCGGTCTGTGGAGCAGCCCGCGCGGCCTGGGCACGGCATTGTGCATGCCGCTGGTGGGGTACCTGCTCGGCAGGGGATGGGACGGGCGCTGGCTCCTGGTGCTCGGTTTCGCCGTCGGGAGCCTTTCCCTCTGGGGCTTTTCCCACATGAACCTTCAATCCGGTACCTGGGACATCCTGGTGTGGCAGATCAGCCAGGGCCTCGGCATGTCGTTCGTCTTTGTCCCGCTCACGACCTTGACGATGGACCCCATCCCCAGGCGCGAGACCGGCTACGCCACCGCCCTCTACAGCGTCATGCGGAATATCGGCTCGAGCGTCGGCATCTCCTTCGTAACGACGTTTCTCGCGCGCCGCGCCCAGTTCTACCAGACGGTGCTGACCTCCCATGTGACGCCCTACGATCCAGCCGCGCTACGGACGCTGACCCAGGCTCAGGCGATGCTGGTGCGCAATGGCTCGGATCCCGTGACCGCCAATCGCCAGGCCGTGGCGATGGTCTACGGCGTGGTGCAACAACAAGCGTCGGTGCTGAGCTTCCTGGCGGTGTTCCGGACGATCGGCATGGTGTTTGTGCTGATCATCCCACTGGTCCTGATCCTTCGCAAGCCCAGGCACCTCAGGGAGCCGTTCCCGACGGTGACCCCGCCGCGGGATGAGCGCCGCCGCCCCGCTCCTTTGCGAGCCGCTCGGGCCGGTGCGGAAGTGGAAGAATAGAGGAGCGGCGGCCAACCGGGAGGCCGCGGAAAGGCGCCGGCGCCAGGCTGGCGGAAGAACCCATGGACCGGCAACCTCACATCGCCGTCGTTGGCAGCGCCAACGTCGATCTGATCACCTACACCGACGGTTTTCCCCGCGCCGGTGAGACCATCTTCGGGCGGGAATTCAGCCTCGGCTTTGGCGGGAAAGGGGCCAATCAGGCAGTCGCCGCGCGCCTCTGCGGCGCTACCGTGTCGATGGTGGCGCGGGTGGGCGACGATCTGTTCGGGCCCGCCACCATCGAAAATTTCATTTCCCGCGGGATCGACGCCAGCCGCGTCCTGATCACGCCCGGCGCTTCCAGCGGGGTGGCGCCCATTTTCGTCGAGAGTTCCGGACAGAATCGCATCTGGGTGGTGAAAGGCGCCAACGACCGCCTGCTGCCCGAGGACGTGGACGCCGCGGCGGACCTGCTGCGGCGCGCCGACATGATCGTGCTGCAACTGGAAATCCCGCTCGAAACCGTGTACCATACCCTGCGGTTCGCGCGCCGGCACGGGATTCCCGCCATTCTGAATCCGGCGCCCGCGCAACCGCTCGATCTCCGGCAGGCTGGCGCCGCGGACTACGTGATCCCCAACGAAACCGAGGCGGAGGCCCTGGCCGGCGTGCCGGTGCGCAGCCTGGAGGATGCCCGCGCGTGCGCGTCGCGCCTGCTGGACGGAGGTCTGCGGCGGGTGATCGTGACGCTCGGCGCCAACGGCGCGCTCTGCGCCGGAGACGACGGATGCCGCCACATACCCGCGTTTCCGGTGGCTTCGGCCGACACCACCGGCGCCGGCGATGCGTTCATCGGAAGCCTGGCGTGTTTCCTGGCCGGCGGCTGCGCCGAGGCTGAGGCCATCTCGCGGGCCAACCTGTACGCCGCGCTTTCCACCATGTCCGCCGGCACGCAAAAATCGTTCGTGACGCGGGAACGCTTCCAGGCGGAGTGGAACGCGCGCGCGGCGGCCATGGGCTGAGCGCGCCGCCTCTGGCGCGGTGGGCGCGAGATCTGCCTCAGGCTGCCGGGGCTGCGGCCCAAACCCGCATTGCCCCAGGTGCTTCAGCGCGCCGCCGGGAGCCAGGTTCCCAACCGGCAGAGCGACTTCCCGTCCGGCTCGACGGCATAGGCTGTCACGGATGGCGGTCCCGCGCGCGCGTAGCCGTCCCATTCGCCGGAATCCGCCAGGGCGACGCCCGAAATGTGGCCGCTCCCGTCCGCCAGCACGATCCGGTCCGGAGCGCCGCCGGAGGCGTAGCGGGCCCAACCGGAAACCCGCCAGCCGGGCCCCGCGGGGTCGCTCACCGGCGTCATGGCGCGAATTCCTCCATGGCAGGCCGTAGCCTCCCGGCCGACGGAGAACCGTGGCGCCAGGGGTTGGCCCGGCCACTCGGTCCACTCCTGGCGGAAGATCGACAGCCGGTGCTCCTTCAGGTACCGGACAACCGGCGCCAGATCGGCGAAGGTGTAATTCAGCATGGGCACCAGTTCGGGATCGTTCACTCCCACGGCGATCGAGGCGGAGGCGCGGTTGGCTTCCACGCCATCTTCGCGCGCGCCGCGGATTTCCGACACCTGGTACCAGGCAATACCCAGCAGCAGGGCGAGCAGCGCCACCCAGCGGACGCGTCGCGGATTGAGAGCGGACAGGCCGGGCCACGCCACCGAGAGCAGGCACGCCCAGAGAATGTAGGCCGGGGTCATGTAGCGCGCGCGAAAGGCCGCCACCAGCGGCAGGTGCGCGCGGCCCGCGGCAATGGCGAACAAAGCGGCGGCCACGAAAACGGTGAAATGCGAAAGCACCACCCGCGCGGCGGAGTATCGCGCGCTGCGGGCCCACACCTGCACCCACTGAACGGCGGCGAAGGCCAGGAGCAGCCCGCCGGCCACCATGGCGGCAAAGCCGACGCCCGAAGTGCTGCCTCCCAACGCGCCGGCCAGCGGGGCCGACGGACTGCCGGCGTTGGCCATGGCGAACAGAACCACGCGCCAGGGCGGTGCGGGAGCGTCCAACCCGCTGGTATGCCAGCCGTGAAAGTACTGCCCAAACACCAGCACCGAGCCAACGCCCAACAGGGCCACGGCGGCGCGGCCCGCGCGCAGCCGGACCGCGGCCAGCAGCAGGATGGGCCAGATGAGGACTCCGTTGGCCATGGAGTAGCTGCACACCGCGGCCAGCAGCAGAGAGGCCGCGATCCAGGCCCGGCGCCCGGCGGCATGCGCCGCTTCGGTGGCGCGCAACAGGGCCCACAGGGCCGCGGCGCCGGAGCCATACACCAGGAAGAACTGCACCTGGAAACCCCAGGTGAAGTTGATGAGCTGCTGAGCGGAGAACAGGCAGCACGCGATGGCTCCGCCGAGCACGCGGCCATCCTCGGAATCCGTCACGCCGCTGCGCTTCGCCAGCCGCCACAGCAGCAGGACGAGCGAAGCCTGCACGGCGAAAGATACCGCTTGCGGAAACCAGACCCGGCCTCCGAAGGCCCAATTGTCGATGGCGAACAGCAGCCGGGTGGTGGCGATGCGGTGGTCGGCGTGCTGCGCAAAGAACCACGCCAGGCTGTAGCCCTGCTTCAGCCAGGTTCTCCAGGTGTCCCATTCGTCGGCGTACGGCAAATCGCTGGAAGCCGCGATCACCGCAACCACGGTGGTCAGAGCGGTCCACAGCGCCAGCGTCCATGCCACCGGGCCGGCCAGGCGGGACACGCGCGAGTCGAAGCGGGAGAGCAGCGGGCGGCCGGCCATGTCGTCAGGTGTCATTATGCCAGAAGCGCCGGGGCGGAGAGCGGCAGGGTGAGCGTCCATCCCGCGCCGCTTCAATTGCCCTTGGCCGCGACGTCCTTTGGCGTAGGCAACTGGGAGGTGTCCCAGCCGCCGCCCAGCGCCTGAACCAGCAGGACGCTGGCGGTGAAGCGCCGGGTCAGCAGATCGACGGCCGTCCGTTCGGCGGCGAGCGCGGTGGCCTGCGCCTCGATCACGGTCAGGTAACTGGTGGTGCCGGCCTTATACTGGGCGGTGGAAACCGTCAGCGCGCGTTCGGCGGAGGCGACCGATTGATCCGCGGTGACGCTCTCCTCGGCGAGCACGCGCAGCGCCGCCAGGTTGTCTTCCACCTGTTGGAACGCCCCCAGAACGGTCTGGCGGTAGGCGGCGATGGTGGCGTCGAAGGCTGCCTGGCTCTGGGCCACGGCCGCGCGGCGCCGTCCGGCGTCGAAGACCGTCTCGGCCATGGTCGCACCGACCGAGAAGAAGCGGGCCGGCCAACTGATCCAGGTAGTGATGCGGGTGTTCTCGAGGCCCAGGGCGGCGCTGAGCGAGAGCGTGGGATAGTAGGCCGCCTGGGCGATGCCGATCTGTTCGTTGGCGGCGGCCATCTGGCGTTCGCCCGCCGCGATATCGGGCCGGCGCTCCAGCAGCACGGAGGGTACCGCGACCGGAACCGGCGGCGGCGGATTCTTCAAAGTCATGCCGGCGATCGAAAGCTCCGCGGGAGGCTTGCCGATGAGCACGGCGATGGCGTGCTCCAGTTGGGCGCGCTGGATGCCGAGATCCTGCAGGGACGCGCGCGTGGCGTAGAGCTGGGCTTCCGCCTGGGCCACATCCAGGTCGGAGGCGATTCCGCCGGCTTTGCGATTCTTGGTCAGCGTCAGGTATTCGTCGTAGGATTGCAGCGTGCGCTGGAGCAGATCGGCCTCGCCGTCCAGTCCGTGGAGCTGGAAATAGTCCTGGGCCAGCTCCGATTGGTATAACAGGCGGGCGTTTTCCAGGTTGGCGGCGGATGCCTGGGCGTTGGCGGCGGCGGCGGTGACCCCGCGCCGGATGTTGCCCCACAGGTCGGGAGCCCAGGCCGCATCCAGCGGAAACGCGAAGGTGGAGCGCAAACCGGAAGTGGAGGTGGGGCCGCTGTTTCCTCCCGCCCGCGACTCGGTGACGGCGGGCTCCGCGGAAACCGTGGGCGAGAGCGCGGCGCGGCTGATGAGCACGGCGGCGCGCGCTTCGCGGTACACGGCTTCGGCCTGGGCCAGGTTCTGGTTGGAGAGGCTCACCTGCTCCTCGAGGGCGTTGAGAGCCGGATCGTTGTAGATCTCCCACCACTTGCCCTTCAGCAGATCGTCGCTGGGCTGAGCCGGTTTCCAGCCGCCGGCTTCCTTGTAATCGGGCGGCGGCTGCTCCTTGAACGCGGGCGGCGCGGGCGCGGTGGGGCGCTTGTAGTTGGGACCGACCATGCAGGCGCCCAGGAAAACAGCCGCCAGGGCGGGCACGAGGGCCGGGAGTGTGGGGCGGGCGGAAAACCTGCGCCGCATGGGGTCGCGTTTCTGCATGGTGTGCACTTTCGAGATCTCAGGCCTCCGTAACCATGGGGTGCTCGGGACGGCGGCCCCGCGAGTGCAGGCGCGTCCACCAGTGCTGCAGGCGGTCGAAGTAGAGATAGACCACCGGGGTGGTGAAGAGCGTGAGCGCCTGGCTCACGATGAGGCCGCCGATAATGGTGATGCCCAGCGGGCGGCGCAATTCCGCGCCGGTGCCCGTGCCGATGGCCAGCGGAACCGCGCCCAGCATGGCGGCGAAGGTGGTCATCATGATGGGGCGGAAGCGCAGCAGGCAGGCTTCGAAGATGGAGTCGCGGGAGCTCTTGCCTTCCAGGCGCTCGGCGGCCAGGGCGAAATCGATCATGATGATGGCGTTCTTTTTCACGAGGCCGATCAGCAGGATGATGCCGATGATGGCGATGACGCTCAAATCCGTCTTGGTCCACATCAGCGCCAGCAGCGCGCCCACCCCGGCCGAGGGCAGCGTGGAGAGGATCGTGATGGGGTGGATGTAGCTCTCGTACAGCATGCCCAGCACCAGGTAGACGGTGGCCAGGGCGGCGGCGATCAGGATGGGCTGGCTGCCCAGAGAGTCGCTGTAGGCTTTCGCCGTGCCCGCGAAAAAGGTCTGGATGGTGGGCGGCAGCCCCACCTTGCCGGCCGCCTGCTGGATGGCGTCCACGGCGTCCCCCAGCGCGATCCCCGGCTGCAGGTTGAACGACAGGGTGACGGCGGGGAACAAGCCCTGGTGGGCCACGGCCAGCGGTGCGGTTTCGGGCGTGAACTGTGCGAACGCGTTCAAGGGAACCTGCTGGCCGTTGGGCGAACGGACGTAGATGTCCCGCAGGATGGCCGGATCCTGCCAGTACTCGGGCGCCGCCTCCATGATGATGTGGTACTGGTTCATGGGCTTGAACATGGTGGAGACCTGGCGCTGGCCGAACGCGTCGTAGAGCGTGTTGTCGATCAGTTGCGAGGAAATCCCGAAGCGCGCCGCGGTGGGGCGGTCGTAGGTCACCATGGTTTGCAGCCCGCGGTCTTGCTGATCGCTATTGACGTCGGCGATGATCGGGATCCTCCGCACCTGCTCGTACATGCGGGGGGCGTAAGTGACCAGGTCCTGGAGGTTGTCGCCGCGCATGGTGAACTGGTATTGCGCCGCGCTCATGCGCCCGCCCACGCGGATGTCCTGGTTGGCCTGAAGAATGAGCATGGCGCCGGGCACGCGGTTGAGTTTGGGCCGCAGGCGGGCGATCACCAAGTCGGCGCTGATCTTGCGCACGTTGAGGGGCTTGAGGTTGATGAACATGCGCGCCGAATTGGAACCGCCGGTAAACCCGCTCACCGCATCCACGGCCGGGTCGGCGGAAACGATGTTCACCATCTGCAGGAGGATCTTGTTCATGGACTGGAACGAGGTGGCCTGATCGGCGATGATCTGGCCGCCCAGACGCCCGTTGTCCTGCTGCGGAAAGAATCCCTTGGGAACCCTGACATAAAGATAGAAATTCAGGGCGATGGTGGCCAGCAACACCATCAGGGTGATGAAGGAATGGCGCAGCACCACGGTCAGCGCCCTCCCATAAGCGGCCACCACCGCGTTGAAACCGCGCTCCACCGTGCGGTACAGCCAGCCGTGCGTCACGTGTTCCTTCAGCATGTGGGCGCACATCATGGGCGTGGCGGTCAGCGACAGGACCATGGACACCAGGATGGCGATGGAAAGCGTCACCGCGAATTCGTGGAACAGGCGGCCCACGATGCCGCCCATCAGGAGCAGCGGAATGAAAACCGCGATCAGCGAGATGCTGATGGTCAAAACCGTGAACCCGATTTCGGAAGCGCCTTTCAGGGCCGCCTGGATGGGGTGCAGCCCCTTTTCCAGGTAGCGCGTGATGTTCTCGATCACCACGATGGCATCGTCCACCACGAAACCGGTGGAGATGGTGAGCGCCATCAGCGACAGGTTGTCGATGCTGTAATCCAGCAGGTACATTACGCCGAAGGTGCCGATCAGCGACACTGGAACGACCACGCTGGGAATGAACGTGGAGCGGCCGCTGCGCAAAAAGAAGAAGACCACCAGGATGACCAGCCCGATGGAAATCAGCAAACTCCTTTCCACGTCGCGGACGGAGGCGCGGATGGTCACGGTCTGGTCCATGGCCACGTTCATGTCGATGCTCTGCGGGATGGCGGCCTTGAGCTGCGGGAGAACGGCGCGGATGCGGTCCACCGTGTCGATGATGTTGGCGCCGGGCTGGCGGTTGATCATGATCGACACGGCGGGCCGGCTGTTGAAGTAGCCGGCCTGGCGCACGTCCTCGACCGAATCCACGGCCTGGCCCACGTCGGAAATCCGGACGGCCGTGCCATTCTTGTAGGCGATGACCAGGTCCCGGTAATCGGCCACGTTGAAGATCTGGTCGTTGGCCCCGATTTCCCACAGCTTCTGGCCGTCCGTGAAATGGCCCTTGGGGGTGTTGGCGTTGTAGTTGTTGAGAACGGTGCGGACCTGCTCCAGGCCGATGCCGTATTTGTGCAGTGCCCGCGGATTCAGCTCGACGCGGACTGTGGGGAGCGCGCCGCCTCCCACGGTCACCTGCCCCACGCCGGGCACCTGCGACAGTTTCTGGGCCATGATGGTCTGCGCGGCGTCGAAGATCTGGCTCTTCGCCAGGATCTTGGAAGTGAACGTCAGCATCAGAATGGGCGCGTCCGCCGGATTGACCTTGCGATAGCCCGGATTGCTCGGCAGGTTGGCGGGCAGGTAGCCGCGGGCGGCGTTGATGGCGGCCTGCACGTCGCGCGCGGCGGCGTCGATGTTGCGGTTGAGATCGAACTGCAGGGTGACGCCGGCGCTGCCCAGGGCGCTCGACGACGTCATTTCCGTCACCGAAGCGATGCGGCCGAACTGCCGCTCCAGCGGCGTCGCCACCGAGGAGGCCATGGTTTCGGGACTGGCGCCCGGCAGACTGGCGTTGACGCTGATGGTGGGGAAGTCCACCTGCGGAAGGGGAGAAACCGGGAGGACGCGGAAGGCCACCGCGCCGGCCAGCGCGATGGCGAGGGTCAGCAGCGTGGTGGCGACCGGCCGGTGGATGAAGGGCTCGGAGATGCTCATGGCTCAATCCGCTGTCATCGGTTCCTGGCCGGGTATGGCGCGTTCTCCGGCATGGCGGCGGAAGCGCTGCGCCAGGCGGTCGAACCATAAGTAGATCACCGGCGTGGTGTAGAGCGTGAGCAACTGGCTGAACAGCAGGCCGCCCACGATGGCGATGCCCAGCGGCTTCCGCAGCTCCGAGCCGGTGCCCGTGCCCAACGCCAGCGGAACGCCGCCCAGCAGCGCCGCCATGGTGGTCATCATGATGGGACGGAAGCGCAGCAGGCAGGCCTGGTAAATGGCTTCCACCGGCGGCATCCCCTCCTTGCGCTCGGCATCCAGGGCGAAATCGATCATCATGATGGCGTTCTTCTTGACGATGCCGATCAGCAGCACGATGCCGATGAGGGCGATCACGCTGAAATCGTTGTGGCACAGGTTGAGCGCCAGCAGCGCGCCCACGCCCGCCGAGGGCAGCGTGGAAAGAATCGTGATGGGGTGGATGTAGCTTTCGTAGAGCACGCCCAGCACGATGTAGACGGTGACCACGGCCGCCAGAATCAGCATCCATTCGTTGGCCAGGGAGGCCTGAAAAGCGGCGGCGGTCCCCTGGAAATCGGCCTGAATGCTGGCCGGCAGGCCCAGATCGTCCTTGACCTGGTTGATGGCTGTCACGGCGTCTCCCAAAGACGCCCCGGGCGCCAGGTTGAACGACAGCGTCACCACCGGAAACTGGCCCTGGTGATTCACGGTGATGGGCACGCTGGTCAGCTCGGTTCTGCTGAAGGCCGCGAAGGATACCTGTCCGCCGTTGGGAAACGCCGCCGACGAGGCGATGGCTCCGGCGCCGAACAGGTTGTTGCCGGACGACGAAGTGGTCGCCCCGGTGCTGGCGCTGGTGGATGCCGCCGCCGCCGCCGCGGCGTTGGCCGATGAAGCCCCTCCGGTCGCCGAAACGCCCGAGCTTCCACCCGAGACCACCCCCGTCGACCCGGCATTGCCGGTTCGTATGAACAGGTCGCGCAGATCGAGCGGATTCCTCTGGAAACTGGGGTCCACTTCCAGCACCACGTGGTACTGGTTCAACTGCGTGAACATGGTGGAGACCTGGCGCTGGCCGTAGGCGTCGTACAAGGTCTGGTCCACGGCCGACGGCGTAATGCCCAGGCGGGCCATGGTGGCGCGATCCATCTGGATCAGCGTGCGCAGCCCCTGCACCTGCTGATCGCTGGCCACGTCGCGCAGCATGGGCAACTGGCGCAGCCGCTCCAGCATTTTGGGCGTATAGGTATTGAGCTCGTCGGCGCTGGGATCTTCCATGGTGTACTGGAACTGGGTGCGGCTCACGCGGTCTTCCACGGTCAGGTCCTGCACCGGCTGCATGAACAGGGTGATGCCGGCAACGCCGTCCAAGGCCGGCTGCAGGCGGCGGATCACGTCGCTGGCCGACATCCGGCGCTCCTCGAGCGGCTTGAGGTTGATGAGGATTCGTCCGCTGTTGAGCGTGGTGTTGGTGCCGTCGATGCCGATGAAGCTGGACAGGCTGTCCACCGCGGGGTCCTTCAGGATCACCTGTGTCAGAGCCTGCTGCAGTTCGCTCATCCCCTCGAAGGAGACCGTCTGCGAGGCTTCGGAAACGCCCTGAATCACGCCGGTGTCCTGAATCGGGAAGAAGCCCTTGGGGATGTCGATGAACATCTTGATGGTCAGGGCCAGGGTTCCGATGGCCACCAGCAGGGTGATGGTCTGGTAGCGCAGCACGAATTGCAGGGTCCGCCCGTAAAAGCCGATGACCGAGTTGAAGGCGTGCTCGCTCAAGCGGTAGAGGCGTCCCTGGGCGTGTTCCGGTTTGTGGCGCAGCACCTTGGCGCACATCATGGGAGTGAGCGTGAGCGAAACCACCGCCGACACCAGGATGGTGACGGCCAGGGTGACCGCGAATTCGCGGAACAGGCGCCCCACGATGTCGCCCATGAACAGCAGCGGGATGAGCACCGCGATCAGCGAAATGGTGAGCGAGACGATGGTGAAGCCGATTTGCGCCGAACCCTTGAGCGCCGCCTGCAGGGGCGGCACGCCCTCCTCGATATAGCGCGAGATGTTCTCGATCATCACGATGGCGTCGTCCACCACGAAGCCGGTCGAGATGGTCAGCGCCATCAGGGTGAGGTTGTTCAGGCTGTATCCCAGCAGGTACATGACGCCGAACGTCCCCACCAGGGAGAGCGGCACGGCGACGCTGGGAATGATGGTGGCCGCCAGGTTGCGCAGGAACAGGAACATCACCATCACCACCAGCGCCACCGTGAGCATCAACTCGAACTGCACATCCGACACCGAGGCGCGGATGGTGTTGGTGCGGTCGGTGAGGATGCTCACCTGAATGGCCTTGGGAAGCGTGGCCGTGAGGGTGGGCAGCAGCGTCTTGATGCGGTCCACCACGGAGATGATGTTGGCGCCGGGCTGCCGCTGGATGTTCATGATCACGGCGGGGACCTGGTTCATCCAGGCCGCCTGGCGGATGTTTTCGGCGTCGTCCTTAATCTTGGCGATGTCGCTCAGCTTGACCGGTGCGCCGTTCTTATAGGCGATCACCATGGGAGCGTAGTCGGCGCTGGACAGCATCTGGTCGTTGGCGCCGATCTGGTAGGCCCGGTTGGGACCGTCGAAATTGCCTTTGGCCTGGTTGACGTTGGCCGCCATGATGGCGCTGCGCACGTCCTCCATGTTCAAGCCGAAGGAAGCCAGCGCGGTAGGATTGGCCTGAATCCGCACGGCCGGTTTCTGGCCGCCGGAGATGGAGACCAGCCCCACACCCGGAAGCTGCGAGATCTTGGGCGCCAGGCGCGTGTCGGCCAGGTCCTCGACCTTCGACAGGGGCATGGTCTTGGAAGTCAGCGCCAGCGTCAGGATGGGGGTGTCGGCCGGGTTCGTCTTGCTGTAAATCGGCGGCGAAGGCAGGTCGGCGGGAAGGAACGTTCCCGAGGCGTTGATGGATTGCTGCACCTGCTGCTCGGCCACGTCGATGCTCAGGCTGAGCTTGAACTGCAGGGTGATGACGCTGCTGCCGTCGGAACTGGTCGAGGTCATCTGCTGCAGCCCGGGCACCTGCCCGAACTGGCGCTCCAGCGGAGCGGTGACCGACGACGCCATTACGTCGGGGCTGGCGCCGGGGTAAAACGTGACCACCTGAATGGTGGGATAGTCCACTTCCGGCAGGGCCGAAACCGGAAGCTGGGTGTAGCCCACCGCTCCCGCCAGCAGAATGCCCACCATCAGGAGCGAGGTAGCTACCGGCCGAAGGATGAATGTCCGCGACGGACTCACTGACCTTGACCCTCTGCGCCGCGTCCCCGCCCGCGTCCCTTGCGCCCGCCCGAGGTGTCGGCGGGATTCCCGCCGCCCCGGCCGGCCGCGCCGGCGCCTGTGTTCGAGCCCGCCGCGCTACCGCGGCCTTGAGCTTGCCCGCGGCCGCGGCCGCCTTCCTCGGGGTATTGCACTGTGACCCTGGTGCCTTCGTTGAGCCGGTCCACTCCGGCCATGACCACCACGTCTCCGGGCGCCAGGCCGTCGGTGACTTCCGTATCCGAGCCTTCCGACACGCCCTCCACCAGGTTGCGCACCGTCACCGAGGAATCGGGCTTGACCAGGTACACGTAAGTGCTGGTGGAGGTGCGCTGCACGGCCGCCGATGCCACCAGCGTCACGCCCTGCTTCTCCTGCACCAGCAGGCGCACATTGACGAACTGATCGGGAAACAGCGACTCGTCGGCGTTGGGGAAATCGGCCCGCAGGCGGATCATGCCGGTGGTGGGGTCGATCTGGTTATCCACGGTCTTCAGGGTGCCGCTCCCGATCTTGTTCTCGTCGGCGCGGTCCCACACTTCCACCGGCAGTCGCTCTCCGGCGTGCCACCGCTTCAGAATCTCGGGCAACTTGTCCTCGACAATGGTGAAGACCACGCTGATGGGCTGGACCTGGGTGATCACCAACAGGCCGCCCGCATCGCTGGCATGCACGATGTTGCCGGGGTCCACCAGGCGCAAGCCCACGCGGCCGGTAATGGGCGCGGTGATGTGGCAGTAGGTGAGATTGAGCTTGGCCGAATCGATCTGGCTCTGATCCGATTTGACGGTGCCTTCGAGCTGGGCGACCAGCGACTTCTGGGTGGCCAGCGTCTGTTCGGGAATGGCGTTTTGCGCCAGCAGCGTCTGGTAGCGCGCGAGATCGACCCTGGCGTTGTCCAGGAGGGCCTGGTCGCGCATGCGTTGGCCCTCGGCCATGTCCAGGGCCGCCTGGTAGGGGCGGGCGTCGATTTCTATCAGCGGGTCGCCCTCGTGAACCAATTCGCCTTCCTGGTAGTTGACCTTCATCAACTGCCCATCCACCCGCGACTTGAGGGTGATGGTGTTGATTGGGGTCACGGTGCCCAATCCGGTGACGTAAACGCCGATGTTGCCGCGCCGCACTTTGGTTGCCACCACCGGGGCAGGACCACCGCCGCGGCCCTTTCTGCCTCCGGTGGCACCCGGAGGCGCCGTTCCGGCGGCGGTATCGGGGCCCTTGGGCCAATAGCGATAAGCGCCCACGGCCGCCAGGACCAGAACAATCCACCATACCCAGCCGTACCTGGACTTGCGCGGGGTTGCCGGCGCGTTCTCTGCCGGGAGCGTCGGCAAGGACAGTTTTTCGTTCATGCAGTTAGTTCCACTAGTATTCTAGACCGTCGATTGGAACGACGAACCAGTTTGAGCCGGTGTTACCCATGGGTCGAATCTTTTTGCCTGTTTGGGCCTAGCCCTTTCGAGCCATCTTAAATGTAAAACATTATGTTTCATCCACTTGGAGAAACCGGCCGGACCTCACCTGGGCCTCCCGACGGCATCCAGCAGCAGCTTCACGGGACGCGCCGCCGCCATCCGCACCTCGCTCTCCGGGATTTCACGGGGCGCCAGCAGCCGGGTCAATTCGGCGTCCTCCCCCGCCAGCCATGCGGCCTCCAGGGAGGATCGCCGGACGAGCGCGTCGAGGAGCCGCAGGCCGGCTGCGCCCAGACCGGCCAGATCCGTGGAAAACGGTTTCAATTCCATTAGAAAGGGATTGCCCTCGGCCATCGCCTGAAAGGGCGGGTCGTTGGCCGCCCAGGCGGCGAAGCGGGCGCGCAGCAGGACGGCATCGGCCTTGTCCTCCGGATTGGCAGCCACCCGTTCGGCGGCTAGCGACAGCGCCCGCACGCTCTCGCTCTCCGGCGGCACGGCGTCGGCGAAGCGGTTCAGGGGCATGCGGGTGGTGTAGAGGCGGGCGTTGCGCGGCCCCAATCCCAGGGCTTCGGCGGATTCCGCCAGGGTGCGCAACGGCTCGAGCGGCCCGCCGCCCGCCAGGCGCTCCAGCATGGGCCGGAGGTTGGCGCGGTGTCGCGCGCCCGCCAGGTCCAGAAGGCGGCTGACGGCTTCCATGCGGGCGTACATGGAATCCACGTCGGCCGCCTCTTTGGGCGACCAGAAACGCTCGGCGATGGCCGCCATGCGCGGCCAGATCCGCGAGTCCACGTTTTCCGGACCGATCAACTCGCCCCACATGCAGGCTTCGCCGCCCAGGATCAAAGCCTGCTGCTCGGGGGTGAGGCGCTCGGCCGCTCCGGACAGCGGGTCGACGGCGTAGTGGTAGCTGGCCGGTTTCAGGTGATCCAGGTAATACCCCGACGAGAGAATTGCGCCAAAGCCCCTGGAAGCCGCCTCGGCGAGCGAAGCCGGGCCGCGCCAGGACTGGATAACGGTGGCGGCCGGCAGACCGGGGTCGAGGATCTCGTCCCAGCCCACGGGGGTCTTGCCGTACTTCGCCAGAATCCTTTCGACCCGCCGGTTGAAATAGAGTTGCAGGCCGTCCCTGCCTTCCAGGTTCTTTTCCCTGGCGAACGCCTGGATGGATTCGGAAGCTTTCCATTGCTTGCCGTTCACCTCATCGCCGCCGATGTGGAAATAGGGGTCGGGGAAGAGCGCGGCCATCTCCCCGATGAAGCCGTCGAGAAAGGTGTAGGTGAATTCGTTGGTGGGGTCGATGGCGCCGTCGAAGACGCCGAAATCGCGCCCGATCTCGTAGGGGCCGGGAGCCGAGGCCAGTTCGGGATAGGCCGCCAGCCAACTGGTGGTGTGGCCGGGGATATCGAACTCCGGCACCACGCGGATGCCGCGCAGGGCGGCGTAGGCCACGATGTGGCGCAACTGGTCCTGGGTGTAATACAGTCCGTCGGAGCCCAGTTCCTGGAGGCGCGGATACTTGCGGCTCTCGGCGCGGAAGCCCTGATCGTCGGAGAGATGCCAGTGGAACACGTTGAGCTTGACCGCGGCCATGGCGTCCAGGTTGCGCTCCACCACTTCGAGCGGCATCCAGTGGCGCGCGGAATCCAGCATGAGGCCGCGCCAGGGGAAACGCGGCCGGTCCTCGACGTGCATGGCGGGGACCGCGAAGCCGCCCGCGCCGGGCGTCACCAGTTGCAGAAAAGTTTCCAGACCGTGCATGGCGCCGGCCACGGCGGGAGCCTTCAGCACGGCGCCCTCGGGGGCGATGTCGAGCGTGTAGGATTCGTCCTGGCGCAAGGCGGGATAGGCGGGGCCGGCGGCGGCGCATTCCACACGGAGCGCCGCGCGGCCGCTCGCGGCCGCCCTGGCGGCGGGCATGGGGATACCGGTCTGGCGCGCCATCCGCGACAGGAACCGGTCCACCGCGCCCTGCAGCCTGGCATCGTCCGGGCCGGACACGGCCACGCTGAACGTGGCGCCGATGGCCAGCGTTCCGGGAGCGGGAGTGGAGACCGCCGGCAGGGGCATCCACGAGGGTGACGCCGCCCAGGCCGCGGCGGAAAGAAGGACTGGAAGCGGGAAGGCGCGACGCATCCTTAATACTTCAGCACCGCGCCGGGATTTCGGCAAGCGCGGCGCGGACCGGCCGCGAACCGGCTGCCCGCCCCGCGCTGGGTTACACTGGGATTCGGACATTCTCCGTATCATGAGCACGCCTGCGTCCTTTGAGGACACGCCCATCGCGAAGGTCAGCGAGTACTGGAACGCGCGGCCCTGCAACGTCCGGCATTCGCCGCAGCCGCCCGGCACGCGCGAGTATTTCGACGAAGTCGAAGCCCGCAAGTATTTCGTCGAGCCGCATATCCCCCGCTTCGCCGAGTTCGAGCGGTGGAAGGGCAAGAAGGTGCTGGAGATCGGCTGCGGCATCGGCACCGACACCATCAACTTCGCCCGCGCCGGCGCACAGGTGACCGCCATCGACCTCACCGAGAAATCGCTCGAGATGGCGCGCCAGCGGGCCCGGGTCTTCGGATTCGAGGACCAGATCCGCTTCTTCCAGGCCGACGCCGAGAAGCTCAGCCAAACCGTCCCGGTGGAACGCTACGACCTGGTGTACTCCTTCGGCGTGATTCATCACACCCCGCACCCGGACGACGTGCTGGCTGAAATCCGCAAGTACACCGGCCCGGAAAGCACCGTCAAGATCATGGTTTACAACCGCTGGTCCTGGAAGGTGCTGTGGATTCTGTTCAGTTACGGCAAGGGCCGGTTCTGGAGGCTGCGCCGCCTGATCGCGGAGTATTCCGAGGCGCAGACCGGCTGCCCGGTGACTTACAGCTACTCGCGATCGGAGGGGCGGCAATGGCTGGCCGGCCACGGCTTCCGCGTCACCGGCACCATGGTGGACCACATTTTCCCTTACCGCATTCCGGACTACGTCCAGTACCGCTATAAGAAGGTCTGGTATTTCCGCTGGATGCCCAAGGCGCTGTTTCGCGGCCTGGAGCGCGCCTTCGGCTGGCATCTCTGCCTCACGGCCAAGCCGGAATAATGTCCACCGGCTCGCCGTACCTCTCGGTGGTCGTCACCGCGCGCAACGACGATCACGGCGGCAATCTGCTCGGGCGCATGCAGGCGTTCATCGGCGGCTGGATCGGCCAGGCGCGGCGGCACGGCATCCCCTCGGAGCTGATCGTAGTGGAATGGAATCCGCCGCCCGACCGTCCCCGCCTGCGCCAGGCGCTCCAATGGCCGGACGATCTCGGCCCCTGCCAGGTGCGCATCATCGAGGTGCCCGCGGAACTGCACCGCCGCTACGCTCACGCCGAAGCGCTGGCGCTCTACCAGATGATCGCCAAGAACGTGGGCATCCGGCGGGCGCGCGGCCAGTTCGTGCTGGCCACCAATATCGATATTCTGTTCTCCAGCGAACTGGCCGCCTTTTTCGCCGCGCGGCGCCTCGAAGACGGGCGGATGTACCGCATGGACAGGCACGACGCCATGAGCGATGTTCCCGCCGGCGCGCCCATCGAGGAGCAGTTGGCCTGGTGCCGCGGCCACCTGATCCGCATCAACCGGCGCGAAGGCACGTTCGCCGTTTCGCCCGACGGCTCGCCCACGCTGAGCCCCGGCGACATCGCCGCGCCGGAAGCCGGAATCCTTTTCGGCAAAGGCTGGCTTCCGGTGGAGCGCTACGTGGCCCAGGAGCCGTTCCGGTGGGCCGGACAGAGCGCCGAACTGCTGCTCGGCCGGCCGCCCGAGGGCGCCTGCGCGCTGACGCTCGATCTGGAACCCGGGCCGGGCACCGGCGGCGAGCCGCTCGACCTGGAAGCGATCGGCCCGGGCCATCGAACCCTGGCGCGCGTAACGGTGGACCGGCGCAGCCGCCTGCGCCTGCCCCTCAGCGCGCCGTTTCCAGAAGTGCTCGCATTTCGCGTGCACGGCGGCGGATTGCCCGCGCGGAGCGACCCGCGCGTGCTCAACTTCCGCGTCTTCCGCCTGGAGTGGAGCCGCGGCTCGGGCGGCGGAGCAGCCAGCCTGCGGCCCATTCGCGCGCACGGCCGCGTGAGCGCGGTGTGGTACGCGATGCAGCACGTCATCGACCGCCTGGCCAAGGGCGGGCGGCTGGTCAACCTGACCGTCCCGGTTTCGCCGCGGGTGCGCCGGGCGCTGAAACAGTATGTGGAATTTCGCGGCTTCGTGGGCATGCTGCGCCACGCGCCGCGCTACCTGGAACGGCGCCGCGCGCTCCGTGCGGCGGGCGCGGGCGCGCCTGGCGCGGATGTGTTCCAGGCCGCGAGCGGCCTGCTCCCGGGGGCGCGCTGGGGCATGCTGGACGATTACCGCGGCGAGAGTTTCCGCCGCGCCCGCACTGGCGCGGAGATCGTGATCGGCGCCAACGCGCCCGCTGGTTCCGAGCTCTGCCTGATGCTGGAACCGCCGGAGGGCGGCCCGGTGGATGTGCGCCTGGTGGACGCCGCGGGAAACTCCTCGGGCGAGCGTCGCTTCGCCGGCCTGAGTTCCTGGCGCGTGCGCCTGGAGCGCGTGGCGGGCACAACCCAGGTCTTCCGGCTGGAGTTCGAAGGTACGGCGGAGATCAAGCTGTTCCACTGCGGCTGGACGGGCCCGGGCCGCGCCTCCGGCCCACCCCTGTCGCAACCCTGGGGCGCGGGCTGGCGCTGGGACGCGGCGGCCGGGAACATGCAGGCCGCGGGGCGCGCCGAACTGGTGGTGACGGCCTCCGAGCAGGGCGCCGGGCCGCTGTTTCTGGACCTGGAGACGCCCGCGCCCATGGACTTCGAGATCCGCGATGCGGGCGGCCGCCAACTGGCGTGCTTCCACGCCGAAGGCCGCGCGGTTCACCGTTTGCACCTGCCGCTCGAGCCGGGCCGGACGCACGTGGTGTCGCTTCTCGCCGCGGGAGAGTTCCGCGCGTGGCGCTGCGACTGGACCGCCGCGCCGCGCCCCCACACCCCGGTTGGGCCGGCGTTCCTGCACACCAACGGCTGCGGCGATTTCACGCTGCTCTCGCGCCGCCAGTGGTTCGACCTGCGGGCCTACCCCGAGTTCGACCTCTTCTCCATGAACCTCGACTCCATCTTCTGCGCCACCGCGCACTTCGGCGGCGCGCGCGAGGAGATGCTGGAGGAGCCCATGCGGATCTACCACATCGAGCACGGCTCCGGCTCGGGATGGACGCCCGAAGGCCAGGCCAGGCTGTTCGAGCGCATCGCCGCGCGCGGCTTGCAATTCGTGGACAACGAAGAAGTGCTGATGTGGACCGCGCAGATGGGCCGCCTGGGCGCGCCCATGATCTTCAATCACGAGGATTGGGGCCTGGACGGGGTGGAGCTGCCGGAGACGGTGCTGCCGTAAGAGACCGGACGCCGCGCCGCACAACGTAATATCATGGGCTGTCGGTGGAGATAGACCATGCTGACGAAGCTCTCGATCCGGAACTTCAAGCGCTTCGACGAAGTGGACATCCCGCTGGCGAGCCCGGCCGTTTTCATCGGACCCAACAACTCCGGCAAGACCTCCGCGCTGCAGGCTCTGGCGCTCTGGGAATTGGGCCTGCGAAGGTGGAAGGAGAGAAGAAGCGAACACGGGACTCCCGAGAAGCGGCCGGGGGTGGCCATCAATCGCAGGGATCTTTTGATGGTCCCGGCGCCGGCGGCGAATCTGTTGTGGCGGGGTCTGCATGTTCGAAACGTGCAGAAGATCAACGGCGAGCAGCGCACTCAGAACATCCGGATCGACATCGTGGTGGAAGGGAACACGGCAGGGAGGGACTGGGCCTGCGGTCTGGAGTTCGACTTCTCGAACGATGAATCCTTCTTCTGCCGCCCGCTGAGACTCGAAGACAAGAAAGATCCCCGCCGGATGCCCATCCCGGAAGAAGCCTACGGCGTCCAGGTCGCGTTCCTGCCACCCATGTCCGGGCTCGCCTCGAACGAGACGCGGCTGGACAGCGGCGCGATCAACGTCAGGCTCGGAGAAGGCAGAACGGCCGAGGTTCTGCGAAATCTGTGCTACCAGGTCCGGAGCGGCGAGTGCGATCCGGAGAAATGGGGGCGCCTGGTGAGCGATGTACGGGACTTGTTCCAGGTGGAACTGGATGAGCCGGTCTACGTCGCCGAACGCGGCGAAATCCAGATGACCTATCGCGACGAACATGGCATTCGCCTGGACCTATCGAGCTCGGGCCGCGGCCTGCAGCAAACGCTTCTGCTGCTGGCCTATCTGTCCCTGCATCCGGGTTCCGTTCTGCTCCTGGACGAACCGGATGCCCATCTGGAAGTTCTTCGTCAGCGGGACATCTACCAGATTCTCGCCGAAAGCGCCCGAGTTCACGGCAGCCAACTGATCATCGCCAGCCACTCGGAAGAGGTTTTGGAGCAGGCAGCGGGCACCGGCGACGACAGCGTGGTCGCCTTTCTCGGCAAACCACATCGTATCCCGCGCAACCGTAAGTCGGCGATACGGCTGGCCCTCAAGACAGTTCGTTACAACGATTATTACCTTGCCGAGCAGACGGGGTGGGTGCTGTACCTCGAAGCTCAAACGGATCTGCTGGTTTTGAGGGCGTTTGCCGAACGCCTGAAGCACCCCGCTCGGAAGGCGCTGCAATCGCCGTTTCTCGTTCGCGTGGGGAACCAGCCGGAAAAGGGGCGTGAGCATTTCAGCGCGCTGGTCGAAGCCAAACCGGACCTGCAGGGATACCTGCTGGTGGATGGGGACGCGCCCGGCGTGCAGCGCGGAGACAACCTGATCGAGAAGAAATGGGAGCGGCGGGAGATTGAGAACTACATCTGCCAGCCTGCGACCCTGTTAGGTTTTGCGCGCGAGTTCGGCCGGTCGGAGGCGGGCGGGCCGCTGTTTGAATTTCCCAGCGCCGAACAGGCGGTTGACGCCATGTGGAAAGCCGTGGCGGATCGCGTTCCGCTGGCCGCCCTTCGCGATGCCGAGGACCCGTGGTGGAGCGCGGTGAAGGCCACCGGCGAGTTCCTGGACCTGGTCTTCCCGGAGTTCTTCCGCCTGCTTGGACTCCAGGCCGGCTTTCCCAAGGCCGACTATTTCCGCCTGGTCGCGCACATCCCGGAAGAGCTGATTTCGCCTGAGGTCGTTGCTGTTCTGGATGCGATCGACGTCGTGGCAGGGAAGGCGGTCAGCGCGGCGGCGCCGGACAACGCCGCGGGCGGGGTAACCGAAGACCACCAGGCGTTGGAGGCCGAGGATCGGGGATTCGAAAGTAGCCGGTAGCGTCAGCCGGTTCCCCGTCTAGCGGAGTTTGGGACACGGGACGAGCGGGAGTTCACGGACCGGGCGAAAACCTCGGGGACAGACGGCGCCGTCCACGCGGCGAGACGCCGGGGCGTGTTTTCGCGAGTGATTGTGGCGCCTTGGGACGGAGTCGTCAGTCCCCGCGTTTTCGCGGAGAATCCCGACTACGAAATTCGACGGCGGCGGAGCAGCGCAAGGGCGGCAAGGCCGGCGCCCAGAAGGCCAATGGAAGCCGGTTCGGGGACGAAATCCGAGAAATCCCCGGCGGCGATGGTCTGGACCTGGCTGGCGGTCAAGGCCTGATCGAAGACCGCCACGTTGTCGAGCGTGCCCACGAAGTACTCGCTGAAGTTGGTGAGGCCGATCGCGAAGTTCTCATTCTGCGTGTTGTGCGTACCGCTGGGGGTATCGGACGCGATCAGCACTCCGTCATAATACAAATCCCGTGTCGTCCCATCGAACGTCACCGTGACGTTGTGCCAATCGCCGTTGGCCGCGTCGGGAGCGGAGGCGTCGAGATCGTCGCCCCACCAATAATGGCGGAAGCCTTCCCCCGCAAGGAGCCGCAGGGCGTTGACCTGATCCGTGGCGCCATAGTTGCCCCAGCCGATAATGCCATACGTGCCCAGGTTGGAAGTCTCAAAGTCGGCCGAGATCGTGTAGTCGTCGTTGCCGAGCGGGAACCCAGTCGGCACCGCTCCGGTCAAGGTGGTCAAGCCGCCGCTCCCGGTGAGCGCCAGACCGCCCCCGAAATCGCCCGCCGATGTATAGGAGACGCCGCTCCCGAATATGGTCAGATTGTTTCCATAGGAGCTGGAATCCAGGCCCAGGTTGCTGGGAGTGTTGAACTGGTACAGGCCGACCAGCGAAGCTCGTGCGGGGATCATGGCCACGAGAAAAAAGCCGGCTAACAGAACCACCGCTCGTCGTGCGCGCGAGCACATAAACAACCTCCGGGCGCGGGGAAACCCCCACGAAAAGATATCTTGCCATGAACGCAAGACGCTTGCAAGGCAAACAGAGCGGATTCTCCGATACCAACCGGTGCACTCCCTTCCTTCGCACGCTTGGATTCCATGCCGCCGGGCGCGGCGGCCCCGCGAAACGGCGCGTCGCGGCCCGAACAGCCGCCCTGGTTAGCTGGCTTTCGGCTAGTACCAGCCAGTAGTACCCTACATGCTGGCGCGGCCTGCCGCCGGTAATGTGGACCAAGCCAAGCGGCGCGAGCGCGTCGCGTCGCGGACGCTGGCGTCAGGCGGCCGGGCGGGTGCGGACGCTGCGGGCGATCCGGTCTCCATCGCGCTGGCGGGCGAGGCGAAGGTCGTAATCGATTTGCAGCCCCAGCCAGGTTTCCGGCGAAACCCGGAAGTAGGCGCCCAGCCGCAGTGCCGTATCGGCGGTGATGGAGCGGGCCCCATTCACGATGGCGCCGATGCGGTTGGGCGGAACATCCAGGTCGCGAGCCAACTGGTTGATGCTGATCCCGAGCGGCTTCATGAAGTCTTCCAGGAGGATTTCTCCAGGATGTATCGGATCGAGACGTTTCGACGGCTTCATGGTTGTCTCCCCGGCGCCTCAGTGATAATCCACGATCTCGACGTCATGCGCATCGCCGCCGCGCCAGGGGAAGCAGATGCGCCATTGGTCGTTAATTCGAATGCTGTATGTCCCGGCCCGGCCGCCCTTCAGCCGCTCAAGCCGGTTTCCGGGAGGAACGCGAAGATCCTCCAGCCGCCGCGCCCGATGCAGGTAAAGAAGCTTACGGCGCGCGGGCCGCTCGATGAACTGAAATCGCTGGACCATCCGGTCCTCGAAGAGCGACGCGGTGTCCGGGCACTTGAACGACCGGATCAAGTCCCAGTCTATGACTTGATGGGCATTATGTCAAACGTAATGGACGGCGCGATGTGGGGCGGGACTGACAACCTGCCCCACAAGCCCACCTCCGGCAGCGGACAACAAGTGAGCAACGGCCTACAATCGTAGGGAGGGGTCACCATTATGGCCAGGAAGCAAAAGCCCACGACTGCGCCCGCCGGAATTGCCGGCCCCACGGGCGGCGCCAAATGAAAGTAATCTACGACCCCGAGGTAGACATCCTCAGCGTCCTGCTGAGCGACGCGCCGGTCGCCGAGAGCGATCAGGCTAAGCCTGGCGTCATCCTGGACTACGACGATCTGGGCGACATGGTGAGCTTCGAGATTCTCGACGCTTCCAAGCGCATGACGAATCCCATGTCGGTGGAGTACACCGTCACGCCGCCGCTACCCCGCCCGGCATAAGCGCGCCTCCCGCCCGCCTCACGCGTGCGGTCCGTGCCCCGCGTACGCTTCCAGGACTTCCTCGGGCGGGCCCGCGGCCTTCACGCGGCCGTGCTCCAGCCACAGGCTGTGGTCGCACAGGTGCTTCACCATTTCGGGAACGTGGGAGACGAACAGCAGCGTCTTGCCGGCGCGCTTCAGCTCGCAGATGCGGTCGAAGCACTTCTCCTGAAAGGCCGCGTCGCCCACGGCCAGCACCTCGTCGATGATCAGGATGTCGGGTTCCACGTGGATGGCCACGGCGAAGGCCAGGCGCATCACCATGCCGCTCGAGTAGGTGCGGATGGGCTGGTGGATGAAATCGCCGATGCCCGAGAAGTCCACGATGGAGTCGAAACACTCGTGGGCGCGCTTGCGGCTCAAGCCCAGGATGGAGGCGTTGAGGAAGACGTTCTCGCTGCCCGTCAGGTCGGCGTGGAAGCCGGTGCCCAGTTCCAGCAGCGCCGCCACCTTGCCGTTCACTTCCACGCGGCCCGCATTGGGACGGGTCAAACCGGCCACCAGGCTCAGCAGCGTGCTCTTGCCGGCGCCGTTGGCTCCTATGACCGCCATGCTCTCGCCCTGCTCCACGCGGAACGAGACGTCCTGCAGCGCGCAAAACACTTCCCGATGCCGATGCTGCAGCCTCTCCTGGAGGAACACGCGCAGCAGCTTGCTGCCGCCGCTGCGGGAAAAGCACTTGGAGACGTTCTGGAATTCAATCGCGGTCATGCCGTTACATGTGGTCGAAGAACCCGGACTTCAACCGGCGGAAGATCAGGAATCCGGCGGCCAGCGTCGCCAGCGAACAGAACGTCAACCTCCCGATCACATGACCGGCGGGCTCGACGCCCTCCCATAGGATGTTCCGCAACGCCAGGATCAGCGCGGCCACGGGGTTGTAGTGAACCACTTCGGTGAACCGCTTGGGGATGTCTTTATGGGAGTAGAAAATCGGCACGAAGTAGAACATGATGGTGTTCACGGACTCCACCACGTAGCGCGTGTCGCGGATATACACGTTGATGGCCGAGGTGGCCATGGCCAACCCGCAAACGAACAGGATCTCCATGAACCACACGTAGGGGAGCCAGAGCCAATAGCGATTGATGTGCAGCCCGCTACCCAGCGTGAACGCGAACAGAATGCCGATCTGGATCAGCAGGTGGACGCAATTGCCCAGCACGGTGGCGATGGGGAAGAGTTCCCGCGGCACCGTCACGCGCTTCATGATGGAGTAGTTTTCCGCCAGCGAGCCGGTTCCCGTGTTCCACGCCATAGCGAAGAAATTGAACGGCACCAGGCCGCACAGCAGAAACACCGCCATGTGCGGCTGCGCTCTGTTGGGGAAGATCTGGGTGAAGACGAACGCCAGCGCGCCCATGGTCACCAGGGGATTGAGCACGCTCCAGAGAACCCCCAGGGACATGTTCCGGTAGCGAACCTTGAAATCCTTCTTGACCAGGTTGCTCAGTACGAAACCGTAATCGCCGTTCCACATGGGCATGCCGCGAATGGTCATTGTAACGCGGGTGGGGTGGGAGGCTTCCGGTCCATACGCCCGGCGGGGCGCAGCAGGCGAGCCGGCAGGCGCGAGAAATACGCCAGCCGCTCCACCAGCGGCAGCAGGCGGCGCACCGTGCGGCCGTGCAGGATCAGGCTGCCGGCCACCAGCAGAGGATGCGGAATGGCGGTGCGGCAGCGCGCGCACATCTCCACTTCGCCCGCGCGCCCTTGGGCGTGAAGGCGGCGCAGTTCCTGCATCGCGCCGGAATTCCAGATCCGGACCAGCGGCTCGGAAGCCAGGTTGCCCAGCGGCGCGCCATCCAGCATGTAGCTCTGGCAGCAAGGGTAGACATCGCCGTTCTGCTTCACGTAGGCCGCGCCGCGCCAGAGGTAGTGGCAGGGATGCTTCCAGTCCGCCGGGTCGCGCGCCGCGCCGGGGTTCATGAGGTTGGTCTCGTCGGCCTTGATGCGGATCTGGTCCACGCCGGGGACCGCGCTCCAGAAGGCGATGAACTCACCAACCTCGCCCGCGTTGCCGTCCATGCGGACCATTTGCACCACCACCTGCAGGCGGCTGCGGCGGGCCTTTTTCATGCGCGCGAAACGCACGAAGTTGTCGCGGACCTTTTCGAAACTGGCGCCCTTGCGGTAGAACTCGAAGGTCTCCTTGCGTGCGCCGTCGAAGCTGAGAACGATCTGCTCCAGGGGCGACGCAAGCACCCGCTCCGCCACGCGCTCGTCCAGCAGCGTTCCGTTGGTGGAGAGCAAAGTGGAGACGCTGTGCCGGTGGCACAACTCGATGCGCTCGAAAATGCGCGGGTCCAGAAACGGCTCGCCGAGGCCGATCAGCATCATGTGCTCGGCGGCGCCGCCCGCCTGGCGCACCAGGCTTTCGAAAACGTCTTCCGCCATGTCCGCCTTGGGCTGGGGATGGCTCTCGCGCGGGCACATGGGGCAGTACAGGTTGCACCGGGCGGTGGTCTCGACGATGTACTCGACGGGCAGCGCCGCCAGGCTGCGCCGGCGCGCGAGGTAGCCCCACAACAGCTTGGCCCGGTTCCACGCTCTCATGCAGTTCCCATTGTACCGGCCGGGCGTGAGATCATGGCTCGGAAGCGAGGTGGCGCAGTGAGAATCGCGGTTACCGGCGCGTCGGGGTTTATTGGGCGGAAACTGCTCGAGGCGCTGGCGGCCAACGGCCATGCCGTGCACGCGCTCAGCCGCCAGGCGGGACTGAATGTGCCGGCGGGCGTCACCGTGTTCCCCTGGGACCCGGCCGCGGGCGAACCTCCGGAAGAGAGCCTGCGCGGCTGCGGAGCGGTGGTCCACCTGGCCGGTGAACCGGTGGCGCAACGCTGGACGGCCAAAGTGAAGGCGCGCATCCGCGACAGCCGGGTGGAGGGAACAGCCAACTTGGTTGCCGCCATGGCGCGGTTGGCTCGCAAACCCGATGTGCTGGTTTCGTCCTCGGCGATCGGGTATTACGGTTCGCGCGGCGGCGAGATCCTCACCGAAAGTTCCACCGGGGGCGGCGATTTCCTGGCGGAAGTCTGCGCCGCCTGGGAGCGGTCGGCGGCGCAGGCCGGTGCGCTGGGAGTGCGCGTGGTTTCCGTGCGCACGGGTCATGTGCTCCACCCGCGGGGCGGCCTGCTGAAGCGCATCCTGCCGGCGTTCCGCGCGGGGCTGGGCGGGAAACTGGGCAATGGCCGGCAGTGGACTTCGTGGATTCACCTGGACGATCTGGCGAGCCTGTTCCAGTTGGCCATCGAGAAGCCGGTCTCGGGGCCGCTCAACGGAGTGGCGCCGCACCCGGTGACCAACTTGGAGTTCACGCGCGCGCTGGCGGCTACGCTCCACCGGCCGGCCATTTTCCCGGTTCCGAAACTGGCGCTCGGCATTCTGTTCGGCGAGATGGCGGAGGTGATCCTCTCCAGCCAGCGGGTATTGCCGGAGAAGTCGCAGGCCGCGGGGTTCGTGTTCCGGCATCCCGAACTGGCGCCGGCGCTGGCGAGCCTGTTGCGCGCGGGGTAAGCGCCGGGCGGAGTCGCCCCGTCACACCCCGTTAAGATGCCGCCGCGCCTGCTTCACCATGTGCAGGAAGCGGCGCGCCAACTCGTGAATGCGATCCGTCTGGCGGCGCTCGATGGCGTCGCGCGGAATCAACTCCGCGCCGATCCCCAGCGCCACCGCTCCGGACTGGATGAAATCGCCGGCGGTGTTCTGATTGACGCCGCCCGATGCAATCAGGGGCACTTGGGGAAACGGGCGCCGGAGCGCCCGGATGTAGCTGGCGCCGCCCACCGGCGCGCAGGGGTAGACCTTCACGAAGTCCGCGCCGGATTTCCAGGCCAGCGTCACTTCCGTGGGCGTCAGAGCGCCGGGGATTATGGCGATGTTCCGCCGCGCGGCCAGGCCCACGATTTCCTGGTCGAACCCGGGGCTGGAGAGGAACAGCGCTCCCGCATCCAGGCATTGGCGGGCATCTTCGGCCGTCAGCACGGTGCCGGCGCCGGCCACAATGTCCGGCTGGTTGCGGCGCAGCTCCGAGATCAACTCGACCGCGCCTGGAATTGTGAGCGTGATCTCCACGATCGGGATGCCGCCGCTCGAAACCGACTCCACCGCGTAAACCGCGTCTTCCCGGGAGGCCGCGCGGATGGCCGGCACGATCCCGATGTCTGCGATTCGAGCGCGAACTTCGTCCCTGTTCATGGCGTGGAATGCCTCTATTTCGGATAAACCCGGAAATCGTCGAAGTAGGTGACGGAGTCGGCCACGGTCCACAGGCCGACCTTGCCGGCGCTCCCGAAGGTCCGGTCGTAGCCCTGCAGGATGCGGCGGTGGTCCACGTAAACCTGGAAGCGGTCGCCGCGCGCCGAGACTTTCAGAATGCTCCAGGCATTGGCGGGAATGTCGTGCTGCGCGGCCAGGGAAACCCGCGTCCGCACTCCGTCGTGGACCTTGTAAACCACCACGTTGCGGGTCAACGCGTTCACCCGGGCGAGGTAGTAATTGCCGGGGTCGCGGTAGCGCCACACCACGCCGCCGGCCCGGTCTTCCTTGCCGGAAACCGGCTTGACGCGCACGCTGACATCGCCGTCCTTCATGGTGACGGTGTCCAGGATGGCCAACGGGCAGTGGTCGGCGGAGCCGGTGGAAGTCTGGGCCAGAACGTAAGGCTTGGTGGGGGCGGTGGGATCCTGCAGAATCTGCCAGCGCGGAGGATCGCCGGCGTTGGTCATGGCGACCGTCCAGCCAGCCGGGACCCGCCCCACTGGACCTGAGTCGAAGGTGACCACCGTACCAGCCGGGACCATCCAGCCTAACGAAATCAGCAAGGCCAACGATTTCATAAACCGTGCATCAGGGCGCACGGCAGTCTTGCCCTGTCACCCTATATCTCCATTTGTACCACGGCGCGACGGCCGTGGCGCGTGTGTGTTTGTTCGTATTACATATCGGCAGACGCGGCGCGCCCTTCAGGATTTGGCGCCGCCGCCGTCTGCTTCCAGGTGTTGAGCAGCGTCGCCGACAGGATCAGGACGCCGCCCGCCAGCGCCCAGACGCCGGGCTTCTCGCCGTGCACCAGCCACACCCACACCGGGTTCAAAGCCGGCTCGATCAGCAGGATGGCGGTGGCCTCGAAGGCCGTGACATGCCGGATGGCGCGCGTCAGGCAGAAGTACGCCAGGCCGATCTGCACCACGCCCAGGTACAGAATGACCGCTACGTTGGTGGCGCTGGCGGCGGGCGCGGCGGCGTGGGCGCCCAACGCCATGGGCAGCGCCGCCAGAAACGCCAGCAGGTTTCCCATCGCCACCGTCGCCAGACCCGGGTTGCCCGCCCGGCCGCGTCCCAGCCACCGCAGCCCCAGCAACATGAGGGCATAGAAGACGCCGGAAGCGAGCGCCAGCAGATTCCCCTCGCGCGGCGACGGCGCCGTCGCCACCGCCGGTTCGCGGCCCACGAAGAACAGCGCCAGGCCGCCCACAATCGCCACGATGTAAGCCGTATCCGAGCGCCGCACTTTCTCCCCCAGCAGCCACGGCCCCAGCAACAGCACGTACAGCGGCGCGGTGGATTGCAGAAAAATGGCGTTGGCGGCGGTGGTCAGCCGGTTGGCCAGGACGAACGCCACCAGCGTGGCGGCGTAGGCCGCGCTCACCGGCGCCATCCGCCAGGCCCAGCCGCGGCGGGCTTCCGGCAGCAACACCAGGAGCGCGGCGGCGGCCACCGCCGAGCGGAAACCGGCGATCTGCCAGCCGCTGAGCGCCGCCGCCTTGATGAAGACGCCGCCGGTCGAGAACAGCACCGCCGTCAGAACCAGCAGCAGACGATTGCGAACCGGGGAAGCGTCCATGGCGGCCGGGGCTACGTCGCCGCCTCCGCGGCATGGTAGGAGCTGCGCACCAGGGGACCGCTTTCCACGTGAGAGAAGCCCATCTCGAGCCCGGCGCGGCGGAAGCCGTCGAACTCCTCGGGCGCCACGTAGCGCGCGATGGGCAGGTGAGCGGGCGACGGTCTGAGATACTGTCCTAGTGTCAGAATGCGGACGCCCGAGGCGCGCAGATCGCGCATCGCCGCCAGCACTTCGCCGGAGGCTTCGCCCAGCCCCAGCATCAGGCCGCTCTTGACGGGCATGGCGGGCGCGATTTCGCGGGCCCACGCCAGCACCTGGAGCGACCGTTCGTAGCGCGCCCCCGGACGCACCTCGCGATACAGGCGCGGAACCGTTTCGGTGTTGTGATTGAAGACGTCCGGCGCGGCCTCTAGGACGGTCTCCACGGCCGCGCGGCGGCCTTGAAAATCGGGCGTCAGGACTTCCACGCCGCAGCCCGGGACGCGGCCGCGGATGGCGCGTATGGTGAGCGCGAACAGCTCCGCGCCGCCGTCCTGGCGGTCGTCGCGGTCCACGCTGGTAACCACGGCGAAGCGCAATCCCATGGCCGCCGCGGCTTCGGCCACGCGGTTTGGCTCATCGTAGTCCACCGGCAGGGGCGCGCCTTTTTCCACCGCGCAGAACCCGCAGCGGCGGGTGCACACATTTCCCAGAATCATGAACGTAGCGGTGCGATGGTTCCAGCATTCGCCCACGTTGGGACAAGCCGCGCTCTCGCAAACCGTGTGCAGGCGCAGGCGGCCGATGAGGCTTTTCAATTCGCGATAGTTCTCGCCGGCGGGCGCGGGGGCGCGCAGCCACTTGGGCCGTTCGGCGGGGGATGCGCTGCCGGGAGATGCGATGGAAACCAGCACTGGAGACTATTGTAGACTTTCGCTGGGCGGCGCCTCGACGCCCACGCGCGCGGCGGCCCGGAGCAAGTTCTCCCAGCTTTCGTCTTCCATGGGAATGCCGCTGGCCCGGCGCTCGGCTTCAGTGCGCCATTCCGGGTCGCCGGCCACCAGGACTTCGTCGTATCCGGCGGCGGGCGGCGCGGTTTTCATCAGGCTCACCAGGCGCTCCAGGCGCGCCGTGAACTCGCCCACGGGCATGAAGCGCGCGATGTCGATGGCCAGGAACATCTGGCTGGTGCGCACCTTCCGGCCGCGATAGCGGAGGGCGCCGACTTCATCGGCCATGGCGCCGCCGCTCAGAACCGAGCACAGGATCTCCACCATCATGGCCAGGCCGCTGCCCTTGTAGCCGCCCAGGGGCATGAGCAAACCGTGGTAGGCCGCTTGGGTGCTGGTGGTGGGCACGCCTTCGGAATCCAGGGCCCAGCCGGCGGGGATCTCCGCGCGGCCCTCGATGAAGGCCTTATAGATTCGGCCGGCCGCCACCGTGGTGGTGGCCATGTCGAGCAGGAACGGGCCGGGCGCGGCGATGCAGATGGGGTTGGTGCCCAGCCGTCCCGCTTTGCCCTGCCAGGGCGGCACGATGGAGGACGCGTTGCACATCACCATGCCGATCAGCCCGGCGTCGCGCATCTTCTGCGCCCACCACGCGCAGGCGCCGAAGTGGTTGGACTCGCGCGCCGTCGCCATCCCGATCCCCTGCCGCCGGGCAATGCGGATGGCGTGCCCGCAGCAGGTTTCGGCCACCCATTGCCCCAGCCCGTTCTGGCCGTCGAAGAGCAGGCAGGAACCGCTCTCGGAGACGACCCGCCCATCGGCGCGCGGATCCACCTCGCCGGCCAGCAACTGGTCGACGTAGTAAGCGATCAACTGGACGCCGTGGGAATCCACGCCGCGGAGGTTGGCAGCCACCAGGCTGGCGGCGGCGAGCGATGCTTTGTGGGCGGGCACGCCGCAGGCGGCCAGGATGCGCTCGGCGAAGCAGGTCAGGGCCGCGGCCGCGACGCGGGGCATCGAAAAGTCCTCCGGGTGATAGCTAAGTCATGTGATTTCATGTGGATAAGTCGGACGGAGCAGGCCTCCGATTCCTGGATTGTAACGCATAGTCCGAGGGGCTGGAACTTTTTGGGGTGCAGAGGTGTCTATTCTTTTGCAAGACCCGGACTTTCCTGATAGTTTGAGATCAGGATGAATTCGAGGCTCCCAGTGGCCACGTCAATTTTCGACTTGTGCGGGGATCGGCCGGCGGAGAGCACGGCGGATAGCGACGATTTCCACTTGGTGGAGTCGCTTCGCAGCGGCAGGGAGGAAGCCTACGAAGAGCTGCTCTCCCGCTTCCAGCAGCCCGTATACGCCCTGGCCTTGCGTCTCCTGGACGACCCGTCGGGAGCCTGCGACGTGGTTCAGGAAGTCTTTCTCAAGGTGTTCCGGAGCATCGCCGGCTTCCGGGGACAGAGCACCTTGAAAACGTGGATTTACCGGATCACCGTGAACGAGGCGCATAACGCCCGCCGGTGGTTTTTCCGGCATCGCCGGCGCGAGGTGGATCTGGACTCGAACCCGGACGACACGCGCGACTGGAAGGAAAACATTCCCGACGAAAGCCGAACGCCGTTCGATCAGGCGTTCGTCAGTGAGCAGCGCCTGATGGTGGAGGCGGCGCTGAAGAAGATCAACCCGATTTTCCGCGAAGCCGTCGTGCTGCGGGATATATCCGACCTCAGCTATGAGGAAATCGCGGAGATTCTGGGTGTTTCCCTCGGGACCGTAAAGTCCCGGATACTGCGGGGGCGCGAAGCCCTGCGGTATGAGCTCGCGGGCAGCCTGCAACCCAGGCTGGCTCTGCGACTGGTGCCCAAGACGGCCGAGTGATGCTATGAGTTGCGAATACGTGCAAGAACGAATCTCTCCACTCCTGGATGGGCGGATTTCACCGGAGGAGCGAGGGGTTGTGTTGGCGCACATCGAGTCCTGCCGGACGTGTAGCGCGCACTACGAATCCCTCGAGAGCCTGCGTGTCGCCCTTCACGGCGTGAATGCGCCGGCGGTGCCGGTGCGGCTGTCTCAGAAGCTGCGGGTGCTGGCGTCGCACGAGCATGCCCGCCGGGTGTCCCGGTTGACGCTGCAGGCGCGCGTGGATCACTGGAGGGGCCGCATGCACCTGGTCTTCGAGAACATCATGCGCCCATTCGGCTTGCCGGCCGCCAGCGGGTTGATTTCCGCCATGCTGCTGTTCGCGCTGCTGGCTCCCAGCCTGAGCTTCGCCCGCCGCACCGGCGCGGACGACCCCACCGATCTGGTCACCTTGCCCCAGTTCTCCGCGGTCAGCCCGATGTTCGACAGCCTCGAGATCGAAGATCCCGCACCGGTTGGGGCGCATTTCGAGACCGTGCTCGAATTGCAGATCGCTCCCGATGGAAAGGTGTGGGACTGGAAGGTGGTGCGAGGCAATCGCGAACTGACGCCCGACTTGAAACAGATGATTCTGCTGCAGACCTTCAAGCCTGCGACCTTCTTCGGCCGGCCTGCCTGGGGCACCTTCACGGTGGGCTGCCGGCGCCAGTTCCGCTACATCGTCCGGGGTTGACGCCTCTGGTGGCGCGGCCCAGGCTCGGACAACATTTCCTGATTCGCGAATCGGTGGCGAACCGCATCGCGGCCGCCGCCTGCCCCCAGCGGCCGGACGTGGTGGTGGAAATCGGACCCGGCCGCGGCGCACTCACGCGCAAACTCCTGGAACGGGCGGCGCGCGTGGTGGCCATCGAAGTGGACCCCTACCTGGCCGATCGCCTGCGCCGCGAATACTCTTCCGAGCCGCGTCTCGAAGTGGTGGAAGCCGACGCGCTCTCGATCGATCTGGGGCGGTGGGGGCGCGCGCCCATCGCCGGCAACCTGCCCTACTACATCGCCTCGCCCATTCTGGAGCGCACCCTGGAGGCATGCCCGCCGCGCGCGGTTTTCCTGGTGCAGAAGGAAGTAGCCCTCCGCCTGGTGGCCCGTCCCGCCAGCCGCGATTACGGATACCTGACCGTGCGCACGGCCTTCTTCGCCTGCGCGCGCCTGCTGTTCGAGGTCAAACCCGCGGCCTTCCATCCGCCGCCCAAAGTGGATTCCGCGGTGGTGCTGCTTGAGCCCCAGGCGGCGCCCGCGGGCATCGCCGATCCCCAGGCTTTCCTGCGCTTCGTGGCCCTGTGTTTCGGCCACAAGCGCAAGACCCTGCGCAACAACCTGGCCGCGGCCTACGGCAAGGACGTGGTGGACCAGTGGCCGGAAGCCGGGCTGCGCGCCGAACAGGTGGATCTCGACCGGTTCGTGGAGATGTTCGGACGGCTGGACAAGTTACAATAATCCGTCCATGTCTTCACGGCCAGGCGTGCCCGCGCTGTCGATCCTGCTGGCGGGGGTGCTCTGCGCCATTGTCAACCCGGGCAACTTCGGAACCATCGACACCGCCCGCCGCCTGCAGGCCGAGCGCTGGATGCGCCTGGGCGAGCCGCCGGTGCGGCGCGCCGACATCGATTCTGGTTTTGGCATCGCCGGCCGCCACGGGGTGGTGCATCCCTGGTACGGGATGGGACAGAGCCTGGTGCTGATGCCGTTCGATCTGCTGGTAAGCGCCACGGTGGTGCCCCAGTTGAGGCGCCTGGGCCTGGAAGACGAAAAGCAGCGCCAGGCGGCCGAGATGCTGATCGCGTTCCTGATGCAGGCGGCGCTGACTTCGGCGCTGCTGCTGCTGGCCCGCGCGCTGCTCGAGAGCTTCGGGTTTCCGCCGATGGGCGCCGCCGCGGGCGCGGTTTCCCTGCTGCTGGCCACCACCTGCCTTCCGTATGTGCAATGCGCCGAGGAGAACGAACTGTTGCTGGTGCTGGCGCTCTCGGCCCTGCTGGCGATCCGGCGATGGGAAGCCGTGGGCGATTGGCGATGGGCGGCGCTGGCGGGCGCGGCCGGCGGCTTCGCGGTGCTGGTGCGGTTGCCGTCGCTCATGGAGGCCGCCGCGTTCGGCGGATTCGGCCTGGCGGCGGGCGGGAACCGCAAACGGTTTCTGGCGGCCTATCTGCCGCCGGTCGGAGCCGGATTTCTGTTGGACCGCTGGTATCAGTGGCTGCGCTTTGGCGAGTGGTCTTCCACCTACCTGAGCATCCTTGGCCGGCAGGCCCGCGGGGCGGGGACGCCGGCGTCGTATCCCTTCTCGTATCCGTTCGTCAAGGGGTTCTTGGGCGCGTTCTACTCGCTGGACAAGTCGGTTCTGCTGTTCGACCCGCTGCTGCTTTTGGCGGCCGCGCTGGCGGCATGGCGGTGGCGGGCGCTCAGCCGGCGGGTGCGCGCCGCGCTGGTTTCGTTGGCCGCGCTGCTCGTGCTCTACGACGCTTTCTACGCGCGCTATTTCGATTTCGGCGGCGATGTCGCCTGGGGCCACCGCTTTCTGACGCTCCCGGTCGAGTTGCTGGCGCTCTTCGCGGTGCCCCTGCTGGTGCGGGATGGCCGCGCGCTGCCCCGCCCCGCCAGGCGCGCCGCCTGGGCCGTGGTGGGGCTGGCGGCCGCATTGCAGGCGCTGTCGACGGCCATGGTCCCCAACCTGGAAGTGATCCAGCGCGAACGCGGCGACCCTCACGGCGTGCTGCTGAACCGCGTGGAGAACCTGGCGGACGCCATCGCCGGGCGGACGGACAAGCCGCGTTTCGCGGGCGTTCCCAGGGAATGGCGCACGCTGAACTATCTCCCGTTTCAACTGCGCTTCCGATTCCCGCGCCTGGCGAACTGGGCGATGGCCGCCTGGTGGATCCTGGTGGCGTCCGTCCCGCCGCTGGTGCGCGCGGTTTGCCAGGCCGCCGAGCAGCCGCGGTGCAGGAGCGCGTGAGAGAGACGGCGCGGAAGTTCAGCCGGGCCTCACTGAACCACCCGTAGGGCTCGGCCGGCTCCGCCGTGGTAAGGCGGGCGAGGGCCGGCAGAACAGTGCGGCCGCGGCCATGATATGCTCTTCAGGCAACGGAGGGTTTCTTATGGGATCGATCTCAGTCGCCTGCTACAGGCCGCAGCCCGGCTGCGAGGAAGCGCTGCTGGAGCTGGTGCGGCATCATCTGCCGCCGTTGCGTGCCGAGGGTCTGGCTACCGGACGTCCTTCAATCATCATGCGCACTCAGGATGGGACCATCGTCGAGGTCTTCGAGTGGGTTTCTCAGGAGGCCATCGCGCGGGCTCACGAGAATCCCGTGGTCCTCAAATTGTGGAAACGTTTTGAGGCGGTGTGCCGCTACGAGACGCCATCCAACCTGCCGGAATTTCAGAAGATGTTCGCTCACTTCGAACCGGTTTAGGCGGCGGCGAGAGCTGCATCGGGCGCGAACCGGCGCACTTACTCAGTCTGCTCCGGAAACAGCCCCGGCATCCATCGCGAAGCCAGCGTGGCGGGAAAGGCGAGGCGCAATGGCGCGCGCGGGCTCTCCGAGACCAGCACGCCTTTTTCCACCAGCGCCGAAACAATCCGCCGGGCCTGGCGTTCGCCGGTACCGGCAACCGTGTCCGCATCGGCCCGCGGCAGTTCCCCGCGATACAGCACAGCTTCCAGAATGCTCCCCGACTTGGGCGGCAGGGCGCCGAGCCTGACCTCCTCCTGGGTCCACAGCAGCACCCGCGCGCGCAGGCGGTCCGGTTGCACCAGGCTCTCCATGAAGGCCACCTGATCGGTCGAGACCGTCAGGAAGAACCGCGTGAATTCGACCAGGGCCTCTTCGCTCAAATTGCCGCGCCCGTCGAGATCGTTGCGGCGCGTGGTGTCGCAGTTGGCCAGCAGCGTCTTGTACTCCTGCACCCGTCGAGCCAGGCCGCGCGCCGCCGACCACACCGCGCCGGTATCCAGAATGTCCAGCAGAACGGCGTGCGACATCAGCCTCGCCACGCGGCCGTTGCCGTCCAGGAACGGATGAATCCACGTCAACCGGTGGTGGGCGGCCGCAATCGAAAGGATCGACTCGGTCTTGCCGAGGCTCCCGTACACCTGCTCGAAGCGCTCGAGAAAACGCGGCACCGCGCCGGGGCTGATGGCGACGTGCCGGCCGACGATCACGTCGCGGCGGCGCAGTTCGCCGGGCGCCAGGCGCAGCCGCTCCCTGGTTACCGGATCTTCCACCCACATCAGATCCTCGGGCAGCGCTTCGCAAAAGCGGCGGTGGATTTCGCAAATGCCCGCGGTGGTGAGCGCCTGGCCGCCCTTGAGGCCGCCGCCATCGATCCATGCCTGGACGGCGATGTGCGCCCGCGCCTCCAGTTGCAGATCGCGCTGGCGGGTGTCGGGGCTGAAATCCTTCCTCAGCGCCCGCTCGATATCCACCGGGTGGGTGTCGTGCCCCTCGATGAAGTTGGAGTAGTAGCAGTTCATGGCCCGCACCAGATCGGCCAGGGAGGACAGCAGGCTGGCGGGCAGAGAGCGGCGGAGGCCGGCGGATTTCTGGGCGAGATCGAAGGCGAGATCGGTCAGAGCCGGCCGGTGGCGGGAGTCGCCTCCGATCAGAAGGGGCTCCATTTTGGGGGTAATCTCGTCTCTGTCGGCCGCTTTAATGTCCGTTTCCATGTCCGGTTTATTGTGACACTTTAATGCAATTTTGTCAATATTATAGTGGTTAAGTGATCGGGCAATTTGCTTGCAGGATGTCCGTAAAAATGTCCGCTTGGAAACAGATCGCCTGGGCGTCTCCAGCGGGCACCAAGCTATGATGGATCTGGAATCCATGGAGCCCTCACCCGCACGCCCACGCAAGATGCCTTCCTGGGCGCCGCAGGCATTGGGCTACAGCCTTTCGGCGGGGTGTCTGGTGTGGGTGCTCCACGGGTATCCCGTCAACGATCTTCTGCCCGCCATCCGCTCCCTGGACTGGAGGTGGGTGGTGGTGGCGGTGTTGGCCGACCTGGGCGTCTACGTTTGCCACGGCTGGCGGTGGAACACGCTGCTCAGCCCGGTGGCGCGCCTGGGACTCTGGCGCACGGTGCAATCCATCTACATCGGGCTGTTCGCCAACGAAGTGCTGCCTCTCAGGGTGGGCGAACTGATCCGCTGTTACCTGCTGGCGCATTGGAACGGGCTGCGGCTGTCGCTCGGTTTCGCCTCGGCCGCGGTGGAGCGGATGATCGACGGGTTCTGGATGCTGGGCGCGTTCCTCATCACGGCCTCCTTCGTGAAAGGGATTCCCCGCGACATCACCATCCTGGCGCGGGTCATGGGCGCGCTGCTGGTGATCTCGGCGGCGGCCCTGGTCTGGATCGTGCTCCGCAAGCAGCACGCCGTGGCGGCGATCCGCGAGAGCCGCTGGTCTTCCACGCTGCGGCACGTGGTGGAGGGGCTTCAGCTCATGGGCAACCCGAAGTCCCTGGGCCTGACCGCGGCCATCAGCCTGCTGTACCTGGGGCTGAATATCTTCTCGATTTTTGCGTTGATGAGGGCCTTCGGGCTGGATTTGTCGTTCTGGGCCGCCTGCGGCGTGGTGGTGATCATACGGCTGCTCACGGTGGTGCCCAATGCGCCGGGCAACCTGGGGGTGGGCAACGCGGCGTGTGTTGTGGCGATGCGCCTGTTCGAGGTGGAGGCCAACGACGCCAAGACTTTCTCCATCATCCTGTTCGTGGCGCTGACCGTGCCGCTGCTCATCGGCGGGGCGGTGGCCACCGCGCTCACCGGCCTCAACATCGGCGAACTGCGGGACCGCGCCAAGGCGGGGTTCGATCGGGCGCACAGCGCCGCGCCGCGGTAGGGCGCGCCCGGGCTTTCCCCATCGCCTGGTGGTGCCTGGACTCGATATATCGCTATAATTATCGTAAATGCTCACGCCCACCGAAAAAATCTGGCACAATGGCCGCTTGATTCCATGGGAGGACGCCACCATCCACGTTCTCTCGCACGTGGTGAGTTACGGCAGCAGCGTGTTTGAAGGGATCCGCTGCTATTCCACTCCGGGAGGACCGGCGGTGTTCCGCCTGCGCGAGCACGTCCGGCGCATGGTCGATTCCGCCAGGGTCTACCGCATGGAAGACGTTGGCTTCACGGCCGATCAGTTGTGCGAAGCCATGCTGGAAGTGGTGCGGGTCAACCGGATGGACTCCTGTTACATCCGTCCCATCATCCTGCGCGGGTATGGCGACATGGGCGTCAACCCCGCCAGGAACCCCATCGACGTGTATATCGCCTGCTGGAGTTGGGGCTCATACCTGGGCGCGGAGGCCCTGGCGGAGGGCGTCGACGTGTGTGTTTCGAGCTGGACGCGAATTGCGCCCAACACCCTGCCGGCGCTGGCCAAGGCGGCTGCCAACTACATGAATTCCCAGCTCATCAAGATGGAAGCCCTGGCCAACGGCTACGCCGAAGGCATCGCGCTCGACACCAATGGCCACGTCAGCGAAGGCTCGGGCGAGAACATCTTCGTGGTGCGCGACGGCTGCATCCACACGCCGCCGCTGGGCGCGTCGGTGCTGCCGGGCATCACCCGCGACTCTGTGCTCACGCTGGCGCGCGCGGCCGGTATCCCGGTGGTCGAAACCATTATCCCGCGCGAGATGCTCTACATCGCCGACGAAGTCTTCTTCTCCGGCACGGCGGCGGAGATTACGCCCATCCGCTCGGTGGACCGCATCACGGTGGGCAAAGGGCGCCGCGGACCGGTGGCCGAACGGTTGCAAAAGGACTTCTTCGGGGTGATTGACGGCACGGCGCCGGATGTGCACCACTGGCTCACGCCTGTGCACGCGCCCGTTGAGGTGAAGTAGGAGCCAATCGTCCTCAGGGGGCCTGCGCAGCCAGCCGGCTACCTCCCCCGAGATTTGCCTACTTGGCTGCGCAGCCGCCCGAATGGACTCTCCTGTTGTAACCCGGCTGGGCGGCGAAACTCCAGTCTGATTTCCTCCGGGGAATCCCTTTTCAACACTTTTCTCAACCCGGATTACCAGGCACTTAGCCGGAGGTCGGTGTGGCAAAGCTGTGAATAAAACATTGGGCGACTGAATTGATTTTGAGAGATCCGGCGGCCGGGACTGTGGACGACCCTGGCCGGCCGGCGAGGGTTGCGGCGCACCAGTGCGGGCGTCCGTAGGAAGGCTCCGGGGACGGTTGCCTGGCGATGGTTGGCGGTGCGCCGCGGCATGGCCCGGGGCTCAGTTCCCGGCCGTCGGCCTGCTTTGCCGGTCCCAGCCCGATCATCCAGCGGGACTCCCCGCACGATTGCACGCCGGGCGCGGGCGTGGTTTTCGGCGGGGAGGACGCCGGGTTTCAGGACATGGTAGCCGGCGTGCTAAGGTTCGGGAGGATCTTAGGCGGCGAGATCCGGTTCACGCGCCGGGTAGCGGACTCCGGGAACCGGTGCCCGGTGGCAGAGCGCGTGAAGTCCAGCGGTGGTAGAATTACCCTTACGGTCGGAGTAGGAGGTACCGCGGCCGGCCGTATTCGCGTCGCGGCGATGAATCGCAGATCGGCTCCCTAGCGTGCCACGTGCGCGTCGGTGTGGCCTGAAAAGGACAGTCCGCGTCACGGGAGAGAATTGTGTTCCGCACTCGAAGAGATTTTCTTCTGGCCACGTCTGGGACAATGGCCCTTTTCGCCCCCTTTGGGCATGCAAGTGCAACGTGGGAAGACCGGAATCCATGGGAATGGACGCCAGAGGATATACAGACCGTCCTGAATCACTCGGCATGGGTCCGGGAGGTGAGCCTGGAAATCAACCCTCCCGTTGAGACGCCCGGCCACGCGAGGCCGAAGAGTTCCCGGCCGGCCCATGGTCTGCAAACCGAGTTCAGGTCGGTGGTCCGCTGGGAATCCGGGCTTCCCGTCCGCCTGGCGCGCAAGACCGCGACTCTTCCGGATAAGGGTGTGGGGCAGTATATTCTGAGCGTCAGCCGGCTGCCGCTGGAATTCATCGAGCAGTCCTCCGGCAGCGGAACGATTCATCACGACCAGGGCGCGGGGTTGGACAAGACGGCTCTGGCCGAGCGGGTAGCCAAGGCCAGTTCGCTCCAGCGCAGCGGCAAGGACGCCATACCGGCGAGCCATGGGGAATGGGTGGAATCCGATTTTTCGCCCAGAGTCGTGGTTTTTTTCCCCTTGAGCGAGAAGCCCATTCAGCCCGAGGATCGGGAGGTGGATCTGGTCAGCCAGGTGGGCGCACTGGTGATCCGGGCCAAGTTTTCCCTCAAGGAAATGGTCTACCGCGACAGGCTGGAACTGTAAGGTGGTGTTGCGGTGCGGCGAGCAGGCCGGGGGATTTGTAAAATCTGGTTGCGTGGCGTATTCGCCGCGGGCGGCGGGGCGTCCACCGGCTTCGATCGGAAAGAGCTTCGTTAGGGGGTTATAGCTAGGTGTTGGTCAGACCTATCACGGCTGTATTGGTGTTGTTTAGCGGCTTTGCGGCGTTTGCGCAAGACACCGCGACGTTGACTGTCACGGTCGTGGATCCCACCTCCGCGGTGGTGCCGGGAGCCAAGGTGACTCTCACCGACCTGGGCCGAGGGGCGGTCAAGCAGGCGGAAACGAAGGACACCGGCTTCGTGGTCTTCGACTTCCTGCAACCGGGGACGTATTCCCTGGAAGCCGTAAAGGCGGGATTCGACACATACCGCGTCGACAGCCTGACCTTGGGGGTTCGCGACCGCCAGACCTTTCGCGTGGAGTTCCGGGTGACTGCGGCGGCGGGAACTAAGGTGGAGGTGATGGCAGCGGCGGAGGCTCCTTCGAGCGACGTCGGGCAATCCGTCTCCCTCGACCAGCGGTATGTCCAGTACCTTCCCGTCAACGGATGGAACGCCGAATCGCTGATCCTGATGAGCCCGGGCATTACCACCGCCGCGGGCGGGAGAAGCGACGGCGGCTTCAACGCCAACGGGCTGCGCTCGAACACCAACTACTTCACGTTGGACGGAGTGAGCCTGAACCAAGCCACGTCCACCGACGTGGGCTTCGGCGGCGCCAGGGGCGGAGGCGCTGGAGCGGGTCCCGGCGCGGGCGCCACGGAGATGATCTCCATCGACGCCATGCAGGAAATGAAGGTGCAGGCGTCGGCCTTCGCGCCGGAATTCGGCCGCTCGCCCGGGGCGCAGATCGTGATGACCAGCCGGGGCGGGGCCAACGGCTTTCACGGTACGCTGTTCTACTACCTGCGCAACGACCGTTTCGACGCCAACGATTGGTTCGCCAATGAAGGCGGCTATCCCAGGGGCAAGGAGCGGGAGAATCGTCCGGGAGGGACGGTAGGAGGGCCGATCGTGAAAAATCGCACCTTCTTCTTCGTCTCCTATGAGAAGCTCAAGCTGCTGGCGCCCGAGTCGGTCATCTCCGACGTTCCCGACATGCCCACCCGGTTGTCCGCCCAGGCCAATCTCCAGCCTTTTCTGAACGTGTTCCCGATCCCCACCGGCATCGATCTGGGAAGCGGTTCGGCCGAGTACCGCGCGGTGCTCTCCAATCCCTCCAACAGCAATTTCACCACCGTGCGCATCGATCAGGTTCTGAACCCCAAGACCAACCTGTTCCTGCGGTTCAGCCTGACGCCGTCCGATTCCAACCAGCGCGGTTCCCAGGAGTCCATCCCCAACGTGATTTCGGAGCGCTCTTCCCACGCCGAGCTCTTCACCGCCGGAATGACCAATATCCTCTCCGGGGGCGCTCTCAACGATCTGCGGCTGAATTACTCGAGAACCTCGAGCACCGGTTTGAGCGTGATGGACAACTACGGCGGCGGCGTGCCGCTGACGAATTCGCTGGTCTTCCCGAAAGGCGTCACCACCGCCAACGGTTCCTTCGACCTGAGCATTCTGGGATACGCGGGCTACTCCTACGGTGGCCAGACCAGCAACGATCAGGGGCAGGTGAACGTGGTCGACAGCATAACCAAGGTGTCCGGCAATCACAGTCTGAAGGCCGGCGTGGACTACCGCGAGCTGCTGCAAACGAATACCCGCACGCCCTACAGCGTCAGCGCCTCCTTCGATGGCCTGGTTTACAGCGACTACTCTTTTCTGCGAGGCATAGCGCTGAACGGCCAGATCAGCTCCAATGTGGGAACCGTGTACCCCACCTACACCAACTTTTCGCTCTACGGCCAGGACACCTGGAGGGCCACGGACCGCACCACCATCACCTACGGACTGCGCTGGGATGTGAATCCCGCTCCCACCACGCGCGAGGGACCCAAGCCTTTCGCCTTGTCGAACGACAACATCGCCGGCGTTACCCAGAACGAACCCATCTATCCCACGCGCTGGTTCGACGTGGCCCCGCGCATCGGGATCGCCTACCTTTCCGACGACACCCCCGGGCACGAAATGATGCTGCGGGTGGGGGTCGGGTTGTTCTACGACCTCGGTTACGGAGCGATCGACGGGGCCTTCAGTTCGGCGCCGTACTCCAACGTGCAAACCGTTTCCGAGGTGACCTTCCCGTTCACCGCGACCGAACTGGTTCCTCCGATTCTGCCGCCCACCCGCCCGTATGGAGAAGTCACCACCGGCGATTCGGCTTTGAAGTCTCCCGTGGTTCTGCAGTGGAACGGCACTTGGGAAAAGAGTTTCGGCGCGGGAAACATCGTGAGCATCGGGATCGTCGGCACCAGGGGCTACCGGTTGATGCGCATGGCGACGCAGCCCTCGTTCACCGCCGCCTACGATGTGTTGCGGCTGTTGAGCAACGGATCGACGTCGAGCTACAACGGCGCGCAGGTGCAGTTTCACAAGCGGCTCAGCGCCAGCTTCCAGGCGCAGTTCAGCTATACCTGGGCAAAGAGCGTCGACAGTTCGTCCACCGACTCCGGTTTTGGCGGCGGTTTCGCCAGCCTGTATGGAGCCGGCGAAAAGGGTCCGAGCGATTACGATGTCCGCCACAACGTGAGTTTCTCGGGCTCCTGGCGGGTGCCCGCGCCGCGCGGCCTGGCTTTCTATCCTCTGCGGCACTGGTATCTGGACTTCGTCGGCGCGGCCCGCAGCGGCCTGCCTTTCGACATCCAAGGCGTCAGCGCCGCCACCAGCGGCAGCGCGGGCGCGGGCCTGTTCGCGGAAGTGCGGCCCAATCTCACCGGCCTGCCGATCTGGCTCGACGATCCCAAGGTGCCGGGAGGCAAACGCCTGAACATCGCGGCCTTCAGCGTGCCCACCGGATATGCCCAGGGAGACCTGGGAAGAAACGGTCTGCGCGGATTCGGGTTCGCCCAATTGGACCTCTCGCTGCGGCGGATGATTCCCATCACCGACCGCTACCAGATCGGCATCGCCGCCCAGGGGTACAACATTCTCAATCACCCGAACTTCGCCAATCCGTCTCCTCTCGAAGGAGCCAATATGTCCAGCCCGAATTTCGGGATCGTCACGCAAATGATGAACCAGGCGTTCGGCGGCGGCGTGAACCCGCTGTTCCGCTCCGGCGGATCCAGGTCCATGGAGCTTTCGTTGCGTCTGCAGTTCTGAACCGGGGAAGATGATCGATGACCTTTAGCGTTGTTTCCAGATTCGCTCTTTGCGCCTCCCTGTTAGCCGGATTCTCGCTCTACGCCCAGGACGACGAGGACAACGGCCCGGTGGTCCGGCGTCCCTCCATCGGCGTGCGCGGGGAATATTACGGATCGAAGTTCTTTCTGACCGGGGCCGCGACCGAGCACACTACCGCGCCCATCGCCGATTACGATTTCAGCGCCTGGGCCGGCACCGGCAAATTCGCCATCGCGCCCACCGTGGAATACCGTTTGAAGAGCCGGCTCTCGGTGGGAGCGGAGATGCAGTTTCATTACGCGCCGTATTCCCAGACCACCCAGATCCGCACCGGCCTGGTGAATCCCAACTCCAGCGTGGACGACCGCAAAGTGACCACCATCGTGGATTCCACCAAGGCCGACTATTGGGATGTGCCGCTGCTGGCCCATTACTACGGCCTTCGCAAGAAGGGACTGCTCACCAAGTCTTATCTTTCCGTCGGCCCGGAACTCCGCCACGTGGGCCGGGTTCGCACCGGGAACGAAATCACCAACGCCGACGGCACCACGGCTTACAACGAAAACCCGGACACTCCCCGGCACATGAACGAATTCGGATTGGTGGTGGGGCTGGGTCTGCGTTTCGTCGACGACTTCAAGGTTAAGGTGGCTCCCGAGATCCGGTACATCCGCTGGCAGGGAGCCTCGTTTGAGGGACCGGCCTTCCGTTCGCAGGTGAATGAGGTGCAGGCCGGCCTCGGGATCTCGTTTTAAGGCTGTACGGGTACACGGAATATGCGATCCAGATTGCTGGCGTTTTCGCTCGCTGTATGGTTTGCGCCCACGATCGGGCGGACTCAATCGGTTGTGAGCACTCTTCTGGGCGTGGCGCCGGACGGCGTCCAGGCCGCTTCGGCGCTTCTGAACACGCCCAGCGCCGTGGTGGCCGACACGCACGGGAATGTGTTCGTGGCGCTCAAGGGCGCTCACCAGGTGGTCCGGATCGATTCCAATCAAGTCGTGTGGCTGGTGGCCGGCAATGGGGCGCTGGGTTCGAGCGGCGACGGCGGCCCGGCCAAATCGGCCACCATGTCCTTGCCGGCGTCCCTTGCCCTGGATGCGGCCGGCAACCTTTACATTTGCGATTCGGCTCTCAACCGCGTGCGGGTGGTGGGGACCAACGGCGTGATCAACAACTTCGCCGGGACCGGCCAGGCCGGCATCAGCGGCGATGGCGGCCCGGCCGCGGCGGCGACGCTCTACTCGCCGTCGGCGATTGCTTTCGACCCGAGCGGCAACCTGTACATCGCCGACACCGGAAATAATGTGATCCGCATGGTGACGCCGGGCGGTACCATCTCCACCGTCGCCGGCAATCGGGGCAAGGGCAACGGAGGAGACGGCGGGCTGGCGACCCACGCTTCCCTAAACGCTCCGGCCGGCGTGATCGCGGACAACTCCGGAGATATCTACATTGCCGATACGGGAAACGCCTGGATCCGCGTGGTGACGCCCGACGGCAACATCAACCGCTATGCGGGCTACGACGCCTCCACCTCGTCGCCGTTCGGTGGAGGAGATCCCACCATCGCCCTGAATGCCACCTTGATCAGTCCCACCAGCCTGGCGCTGGATTCCTCGGGCAACCTGTACTTTGTCGAATATGGCGCTCCCCGCGTGGAAGTGATCACTACCGACGGTCACATCGCATCCTACGCCGGGACGGGCGCCGGCGGCAGCTCGGGCGACGGTGGCCTGGCCGACTCCGCCAACCTCAACGTCCTGGGCATCTGCGAGGATTCCAAGAACGATCTGATCCTGGCCGATGGCGTCAACAACCGCGTGCGGATGGTCACGCCGGGCAGTTCCCCCATCATCAATACCATCGCCGGCAACGGCATCGCTTCGTATACTCCCCGCGGGGTAGCGGTTTATAATGGCGTCCTCTATTTCGCCGACAGCAGCGCCAACCGGGTTTGGTCGTACAACCCGTCCAACGGACAGATCTCGGTGATTGCCGGCACCACTCAGGCCGGTTCTACGGGCGACAACGGCCAAGCCACTTCCGCGCTCCTGAGATCCCCGCTGGGCATCGCTTTGGATAATGCCGGCAACCTGTACATCGCCGACACCGGGAACAACCGGATACGCGAGGTCACCGCGTCCACCGGGGTCATTACTACCATCGCCGGAAACGGCACCGGCAGCACCACAGGGGACGGCGGCGAGGCGGTCAACGCCACCATGAACCAGCCGGTCGCGGTGGCCGTGGATACCACTGGGAATGTTTTTGTCGCCGAGCGGTCGGGCGATGTGGTGCGCGAAATAAACACTAACGGGATCATCAATACCGTGGCCGGCACCGGAGTCGCAGGCGCTCCCAGTTCCGAGACCGGGGTCGCCCTTCAGCAGAATTTGAATCAGCCGCAGGGCCTGATGTTCGACTCGGGCGGAGGGCTCCTGATCGCCGACTCCGGCAACAACCGGATCCGCCGCTGGACCAAGGACGGCAACATCGCCACCGTGGCCGGCTCCAGCCTGGCCGGCAATTCCGGCGATAACGGTCCGGCGACTTCGGCCGCCTTGAGAAGCCCGGCCGGCGTCACCGTGGACTCCACCGGCAACGTCTACATCGCGGATACCAGCAACAACACCGTCCGGCGCGTGGACACCACTGGCGTGATTTCCACCGTGGCTGGCAACGGAACCGCGGGTTACACCGGCGATGGGAGTCCGGCTACCGCTTATGAGCTGAACGGGCCTACCGCTCTGGTCCCCGGCTCGGGTTGCAGCGTGTACGTCTCGGACACCCTGAATCTGCGGGTCCGCCAGTTGTGGCCCGCCGTCAATTTCACCATCGCGTCGAATCCTCCGGGCTTGCAGGTGACCATCGACGGGCAACCGGCCACTTCGCCGGCGGTGGTGGGACTGCTACCGGGAACCAGCCACCAGATCGGCGCACCCAGCCCGCAAGCCGGGCCCACCGGCGTGCAGTACCTGTATTCCGGGACGCAGCCAATCAACCCGGCTTGCGGAACGCCGGCCCAGACCGTGACGCTGAACTTCCAGACCCAGTACGCGCTGACCATCGCCACCGATCACGGCGGCACGGTGACGCCCGCCGCGGCCGGGTGGCAGAACGCCGGCGCGGGCGTGACGCTCACGGCGTCGCCGCAGACGGGATACGTTTTCTCGGGTTGGGAAGGCGATTGCACGGGCACTGGTTCCTGCCGGCTTGCCATGACCGCGCCGCGGAGCGTCAAGGCCGACTTCGCGCCCGCCGCGGTGCTGGCCCCGGTGGTTGCCAGCGGCGGGGTGGTGGGCGCGGGCCTGAGTAATCCGGCCGTCAAGGCGCTTTCCCCGAACGGGCTGGCAACCGTTTTCGGAACCGGTTTTGCGCCCGCGGGTACCCTGAGCATCCTCTCGGGGTCCAACCTGGTGGATGGCAAGATCTCCACCGAGATGGATGGCGTGTGCGTCCTAGTGGGGTCCACGCGGTCGCCGATCCTGGCGCTGACGCCCACCCAGGTGAACTTCCAGGCGCCGCAGACGATCCAACCGGGAAACGTTTCGGTTTCCGTGGTGACCGCCTGCGGCACCTCGAGCCAGGTGCAGAGCGTGGCGCAGACCGTTGCGGTGCAGAACGCGTCTCCGGAGTTCTTCTACTTCGTGCAGAACTCGAACGGCCAGGACCCCATCGCGGCTCAGAATGCGGTCACCTATGTGGACGTGGGAGCGCCCGGGACGATACCGGGAGCCACCTTTGTTCCTGCCAAGCCCGGCGACTATCTGACGCTGTATGCCACCGGCCTGGGACCCACCAATCCGGCTTTTGCGGCGGGCGTGCTGCCCACCACCGCGGGCCAGATTACAAGCTCGATCCAGGTCACTGTCGGCGGCATCTTGCTGCCTGCCGCCGCGGTGCAATACGCCGGAGTGACACCGGGCGATGCCGGCCTGTACCAGGTCAACATTCAGCTCCCCGCCTCCACTCCCAACGGGAACCTGCCGGTGGTGATGACGGTCAATGGCACCTCGTCTCCCTCGGGCGCTTACATCGCCGTGCAGCAGTAAGCGGGCGGCGATAATTAACAGGCGCCGGCGCCGCCCCCTCGCGCAGGGTATGCGATCCTGAACGCAAGGAGGCCCCGGCCGATGAAACAGTGGAGAGCCGCCGTATTCGGGACCGGCTTCATGGGGCGCGTGCACCTGGAAGCCATTCGCCGCCTGGGTTCGGTCGAGGTCTACGCCATCGCGCATCCGCAAGTGGAGAAGGCGCGGCGGATGGCCGAGCAGTTCCCGGTGCAGCGCGTGGAGGCGGACTATCGCAAGATCATCGAGGACCCCGCCGTCGACGCGGTCCACATCTGCACGCCCAATGCCCTGCACTTCCAAATGGCCATGGATGCCCTGCAGGCCGGCAAGCACGTCCTCTGCGAGAAGCCGCTGACCACATCGACCGCGGACGCCCGCGCCCTGGTGGCCGCCGCCGCCCGCACCGGACGCCGCAATTGCCTGTGCCACAACCTGCGCTACTACCCCATGGTGCAGCACATGCGCCGCCTGCGCGAAGGGGGCGTGCTGGGCGAGATCCTGGCGGCGCAGGGCAGCTACTCGCAGGATTGGCTGCTCTACGCGACCGACTGGAACTGGCGCGTGGACTCCTCGATCGGCGGCCCGCTGCGCGCCATGGCGGACATAGGCACCCACTGGTTCGACATGGCCGAGCACGTGACCGGCCAGCGCGTGACCTCCCTGTGCGTCGACCTGCAGACCTTCCACGAGGCTCGCCAGCGCCCCAGGGGCTCGGTCGAAACCTTCGCCGGCAGCCTGCCTCAGGCCGGCGGGTGCGATACGGTGCCCGTGGCCACCGACGATTTCGGCGCGGTGATTTTCCGCATGGGCGAACGCGCCCGCGGCGCTATGACCGCCAGCCAGGTTTCGGCGGGGTGCAAGAACCGCCTCGCGATCGAGATCTACGGCACGAAGAGTTCCGTCGCCTGGAACCAGGAGCGGCCCGACGAGTTATGGATGGGGAACCGCGATGCCCCCAACCAGGTCCTCATCAAGGACCCGTCGCTGCTGGGGCCCGAAGCGCGCTCGTACGCCGACCTGCCGGGCGGCCACAGCGAGGGATACGACGACACTTTCAAGCAGGTCTTCCGCCGCTTCTACGCATCCATCGAGGAGCCGGCGCAGGCGCGCGAGTATCCCCAGTTCCGCGACGGCCTGCGCCAACTGACCATTCTGGATGCCGTCCTGGAGAGCCACCGGACGCACGCCTGGGCCGGCGTCGCGCCGCAAGATATCGACTGATTTGGAAACGAGGTGACACCGCATGCGAGTCGGAGTCTTTACGCCGCTGCTTTCCCAATTGCCTCTGGATGAGGTTCTCAAGAAGCTCAAGGCCAAGGGAATCGACACCGTCGAACTGGCCACCGGAAACTATTCCAGCGACGCCCACTGCCCGGTCGCCATGCTGGATGACGCCGCCGCGCTCGAAGCCTTTCGCCGGACGCTGGCCGATCGCGGCTTCTCCATCAGCGCGCTGAGTTGCCATGGCAATCCCCTGCATCCCGACCCGGAGCACGCCCGGCACGATGCCGAGGTGAACCGCAAGACCATCGAACTGGCCGAACGCCTGGGCGTCCCGGTGGTGGTCGATTTCTCCGGCTGTCCCGGCGATTCTCCCGGCGCGAAGCATCCGAACTGGGTGACGTGTCCGTGGCCTCCCGAATATCTGGAAATCCTCAAGTGGCAGTGGGACGAAGTGGTGGCGCCTTACTGGGTCCAGCGCGCCGCATTCGCCGCGGCGCACGGCGTGCGCATCGCCATCGAGATGCATCCCGGTATGGTGGTCTACAGCCCCGAGACGCTGCTGCGCCTGCGCTCGATCGCCGGCCCGGCGCTGGGCTGCAACTACGATCCCAGCCACATGTTCTGGCAGGGCATCGAACCCATCGCCGCCATTCCGCTGCTGGGCGACGCCATCTTCCACGTTCACGCCAAGGACACGCAGATCTACCCGCGCAACCTGCCCCTCACCGGCGTGCTGGACACCAAGCCATACACCGACGAGCGGCGCCGCGCCTGGATATTCCGCGCCTGCGGCTACGGCCACGGGGCGGAATGGTGGAGCGAGTTCATCTCCACGCTGCGCATGTATGGATACGATTACGTGCTCTCGATCGAGCACGAAGACAGCCTGATGTCGCCCGAGGAGGGACTTACCAAGGCCGCGGAGTTTTTGAATCGCATCGTGCTTCGCGAACCGCCGGCCGCGCCGTGGTGGGTCTGACGCCTGGAACTCAGGGATTATCCGGGCAACAATTGTGCCGATTCCGGCGTCCTAAGTACATGCAGACTTACTCCGTCACGCGCATGTGTGGCCGGCTTGCGGCACTGTGCTTGTGCGTAACAGCCTTGGTATTTGGCGCCGATCCCGCACTTACCATTTACAATCAGAACTTCGCAGTCGTCCGAGAAACCTTACCGCTCGATTTGAAAGCGGGTAACAATATCGTCCGTTTCTCCGGCGCCACGGCGCAACTGGAGCCGGACTCGGTGATCCTGCGCGACCCGGCAGGCAAGCGGGCCGTGCAGGTGCTGGAGCAGAACTATCGCAACGATCCCGTGTCGCAAGACCGCCTGCTGAGCCTGTACGAAGGCCAGACCATCGAGTTTTCGGTGTCAGGAGCGGATGGAGCCACTCGCACTGTCCGCGGCAAGATCGTGCGTAGCGGTTACGTGCCGCATTACCAGGCCATGTCCCGATACGGCGCGCAGTATCAGGCCAACCAGATGGGGATGGCCTCGGGGCAACCCATAATCGAGGTGGACGGGAAACTTCAGTTCACCCTGCCGGGGCAGCCGATATTCCCGGCGCTGGGTGACGACACCATTCTCAAGCCTGCGCTCGACTGGCTTCTGTTCTCCGCTCAGCCCGCCAGGTTCGACGCCGAGCTGAGCTACATCTCCGGCGGCATGAGCTGGTCGAGCGATTACAACCTGGTCGCACCGGAAACTGGCGATACCTTGGACCTGGTGGGCTGGGTGACGCTGGACAATCAGAGCGGCAAGCAGTTCGATCACGCACACATCAAGCTGATGGCGGGCGATGTGAATAAGGTGCAGCCGCAGCGCGAGCTGATGAACGAGTTCTCCAGGATGGAGCAGTTCCAGAGCGTGGCCCCCCGCCAGGTGACCGAGAAGGCTTTCGAAGACTACCACCTCTACACCCTTCCGGAGCCAACCACGCTTCACGACCGCGAGACCAAACAGGTGGAGTTCCTGCGTGCCTCCGGCATCCAGTCCAAGCGGCTGTACATTTACGATGGCGCGCGCTTTGACCAAGGCTATGTTAACTACCAGGATCTGCGCCAGATTCAGAACTACGGCACGCAATCCAACCCGCACGTGTGGATCATGCGCGAGTTCGCCAACAGCGAATCGAACCACCTGGGAATCCCGCTGCCCAAGGGCCGCGTGCGTTTCTACCGCCGCGATCACGACGGCCAGGTGGAGTTCACCGGCGAGAACCAGATCGACCACACTCCCAAGGACGAGATGGTGCGCCTGTACACGGGCAATGCCTTCGACATCACCGGCGAGCGGCGCCAGACGAAGTTCGATTCGCGCCCCCGTGCCCCGGTATCCTCGCTCGATGAATCCTTCGAAATCAAGCTGCGCAACCACAAGAAGGAAGCCGCCACCGTTCGCGTGGTGGAACACCTGTACCGCTGGACCAACTGGGTGATCACCCAGGAATCAGCCCCGCATCGCGACGTGGACAGCCGCACCGTCGAATACGAGCTGACCCTGCAGCCCGACGAGGAGAAGACTCTCACCTATACCGCGCACTACACCTGGTGATGGCGCCCCATCCTGGCGCTATAATCGCTGAAGACCAAGACCGGAATTAAGCCATTGCCCCGGCCCTGATCTCCAGGAGGAATCGCCGTGAGAACAGCCGCCGCCTGGTTGGGCGCCTGGTGCCTCGTAATGGGCACCGCCATTGCCCAGCCGTTGCCCCAAAGAACCTACCAGTATCCATTTCAGAATCCCATGCTCACGATCGAGGAGCGGGTCGATAACATCCTCTCGCTGTTGACCCGGGAGGAGAAGATCGACCTCCTGGGCGCCAATTACTGGCTGGGCAGGACAACCCCCACCGTCGCCCGCCTGGGGATTTACGGCTACAATCAGGCGGAAGGATTGCATGGGCTGTCGCGAGGTAAGTCGCCCAATGGCATCCCCACCACGACCTTCATCCAATCCATCGGGCTGGGTGAAACCTGGGATCAGGACCTGATCGAGAAGGCCGCCGGCATCGAGGGCTACGAAGCGCGCTGGCTCAACCAGACCGATAAGTACAAGCGCGGCACTTCCGCGTCCCTGATCATTCGCGCGCCCAACGCGGATCTCGGCCGCGACATCCGCTGGGGACGGAACGAAGAGTGCTACGGCGAGGATGCGTTCCTGAACGGCACGCTGACCGCCGCGTTCGTCCGCGGGCTCGAGGGCAACAACCAACGCTACATCCAAACCGCGGCGCTGTTGAAGCACTTCCTGGCCAACAGCAATGAGAACGGCCGGATGCGGACTTCCTCGGATTTCGACGAGCGGCTGTTGCGCGAGTATTACTCCGTGCCTTTCCGCATGGGCGTCGAAGCGGGGGCGCGCTCTTACATGGCCGCGTACAACGCCATGAACGGCATCCCCATGACCGCCCAGCCGATTCTGAAGGACATCACCATCAAGGAGTGGGGCGTGGACGGCATCATCGTCACCGACGCGGGCGCGCTGGACGGCATGGTGAGAGGCCATCAGTACTTTCCGGACCTGCCCACCGCAGCGGCCGGCGCCATCAAGGTCGGAATCAACCAGTTTCTCGACGGCATTTACAAAGACGCAGTTACCCAGGCCCTCGACAGGAACCTGATTACCATGGCCGAAATCGAGCAGGTTATGCGGGGCAGCTTCCGCGTGATGATCAAGCTCGGGCTGCTGGACCCTCCCGAAATGGTGCCTTACACCAAGATCAAGGACGGCCCGGAGCCCTGGACCACCGCGGAGAACAAGCAGGTGGCCCGCCAGGTTACCCAGGAGGCGATTGTGCTGCTGAAGAACCGCGACAACCTGCTGCCGCTGGATAAGTCCAAGCTGAAGTCCATCGCGGTCGTGGGGCAGCGGTCCAATGACGTTGCCTGGGACTGGTATAGCGGCGCGTTTCCGTATGCGATTACTCCGCTCGCGGGGATCAAGAGCAAGGCCGGCCCGGATGTGAAGGTGAACTTCGCCCTCAACAACGACAACAACGCGGCAGTGGAAGCGGCCAAAGCCTCCGACGTGGTCATCGTGGTCGTCGGCAACCACCCCACATGCGACGCCGGCTGGGCCAAGTGCGAACCCCTCAGCGACGGCAAGGAGAGCATCGACCGCCGGGCCATCGACCTGCAGCCGGTGCAGGAGCAGTTGATCGAGGATGTCTACAAGGCGAATCCGCGGTGCGTCGTGGTGCTCAAGGCCAGCTTCCCGTTCGCCATCAACTGGGTCCAGCAGAACGTGCCCGCCATCGTCCACATGGCCCACAACAGCCAGGAGGAGGGCAACGCGCTGGCCGACGTTCTCTTCGGCGATTACAACCCGGCGGGCCGGCTGGTGCAGACCTGGGTCAAGTCCATGGACGATCTTCCGCCCATGCTGGATTACAACATCCGCCACGGGCGCACGTACATGTACTTCAAGGGCGAGCCGCTGTATCCGTTCGGCTATGGGTTGAGTTACACGGCGTTCGCTTACTCGAACCTTCGCACCGACGCTCCGCGCCTGGCTAATGGCGGCATGGTTACCGTCAGCGTGGACGTACGCAACACCGGCCAGCGGGACGGCCAGGAGGTGGTCCAGTTCTACGTGAGCCACCAGGGTTCCAAGGTCCATCGGCCCATCAAGGAACTCAAGGGCTTCCAGCGCGTGGCCCTGAAGGCGGGCGAGACCAGGAACGTCCGCATGCTGCTTCGGGCCAGCGACCTGGCTTACTGGGATACTACGAAGAAGCAATGGGTGGTCGAGGAGGACAAAGTCAACCTGATGGTGGGCGCCTCGTCGGCCGACATCAGAGCGCAACAGACCATTACGGTCAGGTAAGATCCACCACCATCTTGCCGGTGTTCTGCCCGTGGAAGAGGCCGATGAAAGCGCCCGGCGCCTGGTCGATTCCTTTCACCACGGTTTCCTTCTGTTTCAGCATTCCGGCTTTGAGATAGCCGCCCACTTCCTGCTCGAACGTGGAGCGGCGATCCAGCCAGTCGGAGACGATAAAACCCTTCATGGTGAGCCGTTTGGTGATGATATTGAACAGATTCGAAGGCCCCGGCCGCGGCTTTTCATCGTTGTAACCGGAGATACTGCCGCAGGCCACGATGCGTCCATGCACGCGCAGCGCCCGGAGCGCCGCTTCCAGCGTTTCGCCGCCCACGTTGTCGAAGTAGACATCGATCCCGTCCGGCGCCGCCAGGTTCAATTGACGGAGGATGTGGCCGGCCGTGTAATCGAAGGCCCCATCGAAGCCGCATTCTTCGCGCAGAAACCGGACCTTCTCAGCCGAGCCGGCCGATCCGATGACCCGGCAGCCCCGCAATTTCGCCAGTTGCCCCGCCACGTTGCCCACGGCGCCGGCGGCTCCGGAGATATACACCACGTCGCCGGCTTTGACCTCGACCAGGTTCAGCCCGACCCACGCGGTCATGCCCGGCATGCCCAGGGTGCCGAGGTAAACCGAGAGCGGCTCGATTTCGCGGCTGACTGAAAGCAGCGCGCCCGGCGGAGCCATGAAATACTCGCGCCAGCCAAAGTTGGAAAGGACCGCATCGCCAGGCTTGAACTCCACGGCGCGCGATTCGACGACCTCGCCCACCGCGCCGCCATCCAGCGGTTGGCCCAACTGGAAAGGAGGCGCGTAGGATTTCATGTCGTTCATGCGGCCGCGCATGTATGGGTCCACCGACATGAACAGATTGCGAACCAGCACCTCGCCATCTTTTAGCGGAGGCAGTTCGGTCCGCGCCAGGGTGAAGTTAGCCGCAACCGGAATCCCGCTGGGACGGGAAGCCAGACGAATTTCCAGGCTCGAAAGGTTTGCCATCGTCTATATAGGATATCGCCCGCCGCACCACCGCGGATGCGCCCATTCTATGGCGTGGCCACCCGTTTGGCGATCTCCGGCCCCAGGCGTTTGAAGTGCTTCACATTCCAGGTATAGATAGTTCCGGCGCCGGCTTTGAGCGCGCAGTGGCCCACCACCGCGTCGTAGATGCCGCCGCCTGTGACACCCGCCGCCGCCGATGCTTCCGCGATCTCGAAACACTCCGCTTCGGTCAGCGCGATAAGGCTGAGCCTGTCGCGGATGTTGCCGACAAACAGCATGGCCTCGTCGGGGGTGGCGCGGTTTTTCCCGGGCATGCCCGTCAGCGACGCATAGACTTCCGCCAGGCTGTGAGCGGCGCAACACGCCTCGTGTTTCCGGTAGCGGAGGAACAGTTCGATGCTCGGATCGTGATGCTCGTGGGCGCCGTAAAACGCGGCCACCAGTACGGAGGTATCCAGGAACGCCTTCACCGCGCGTCTCCGCGGTTGCTCCGGTCGCGCTGCGCGCGGTTCTCGCGCAGCACCGCATCGGCGACTGAGGCGGGAAGCGCCTCACCGGTCCGGAAGACCCAGACTCCGCGTTCTTTCCGAAGCGGCGTCGAGGATCGCATGGGGCGCAGAGTGACGGTTTCGCCCTCGCATCCCAGCGCCAGTTTGTCGCCGGATTCCAGATGCAGTTCGTCGCGCAGCGTCTTGGGAATCACGACGCGGCCCGCCTTGTCGATGGTCACGGTGGTGTTCACGATGGCTCCAGCAAATGGGTCACACCCATTGCCAAATGGCATTCTCCATAACCATCATCGCATGGAAAAACGCCCCGCGCCCGGCGCCACCGCCGCCCGTGGGCCGCGGCGGGAGTCTTCCCATCCCCCGCCTGCTATCATGGAACTTCATGTCCCAAGCCCCACCCACGGTGGTCATTGTGGGCAGGCCCAACGTCGGAAAGTCCACCCTTTTTAACCGGATTACCGGACAGCGGCGCGTTATTGTCGGCGATGAGCCCGGCATCACGCGCGACCGTATTCACGGGCTTGCCGAGCACCACGGCTGCCGCTTCGAGTTGATCGACACCGGCGGCATCGTCGTCCACGACCAGGAGTACATTCCGGCGCAGATTCTCCACCAGGCGAAGGTGGCCTTCCGCGGCGCGGCCCACATCATCCTCCTGGTGGATGGCCGCGCCGAAATCACGGGCGCCGACCGCGACCTGGCGCAGATGCTCCAGCGCCTCGGCAAGCCGGTCTCCCTGGCCGTCAACAAGATGGAAACCGCCGCCCAGCGCGAGCTCTCCGGCGAGTTTTACGAACTGGGAATCGCGGACGTCTTCCCCATCTCGTCGGAGCACGGCACGGGCGTGGATTCCCTGCTGGACCGTGTTACCGAAGGCTTCCCCCGCTCGACCGGCGAAGAGACCGAAGCCGCCCGCAGCCAATCCCCGGCCATCAAGGTGGCCATCATCGGCCGGCCCAACGTGGGCAAATCCACGCTGCTCAACGCCCTGACCGGCCAGGACCGCGCCATCGTCTCCCCCGTCGCCGGGACCACCCGCGACGCCGTGGACGAAACCGTCACGCGTGACGGCGTGGACTACGTGTTCATCGACACGGCCGGCATCCGCCGCAAGGGCAAGACCACCGCCATGGCGGAAAAACTGAGCGTGGTCATGGCGCGCCGCCATATCCGCATGGCCAACGTGGTGTTGCTGCTGGTGGATGCCACCGAAGGCGGCGTGGGCCTGGACGCCACCATCGCGGGCTACGCCCATGAAGGCGGCCGCGCCCTGATCGTCTGCGTCAACAAGTGGGACGAAGTGACCGGCCAGAAGGGCCAGAAAAAGAACGAGTTCGAAGCCGAATTCCGCGACCAGTGCAAGTTCCTGGACTACGCTCCCATGGTCTTCCTCTCGGCCAAAACCGGCGCGGGCGTGGACAAGCTGTTCCCCCTGATCCGCCAGGCGTTTGCCTCCTTCACGCAGCGCATTTCCACTGGCGAACTGAACCGCTTCGTGGAGCATCTGCGCTTCGAGGAGCGTAAGATTTATTACATTACCCAGGCCGGAATCCGGCCCCCCGAGTTCGTGGTGTTCACCAGTCGCGGGCCGGCGCTGCACTTCTCCCACGAGCGCTACCTGATCAACCAGATCCGCCGGCAATTCGGCTTCCAGGGAACGCCGGTGCTGTTGAGAACCCGCGCCAAGGGCTCCCGCCGATAGGCCGAATCCGGCGGTTCGCGGAAAATGCGGTTGCAGGCCGCGGGTGGGCGGCCAACGGAGATATCGATCGGCAATTGCCTTTACAGGTCATATCCCTATAGACTAGAGAGGCGTACCATGATTTCTATATCTGAAACAGGAGGGCGGCCATATGAAGTGGGGTAAACGCCCGGATGACGAACCGCCAAAGCCAATCGTTCCCACGGCCCATGCCCCAGTGGCGCCAAGTCCCGTCGAACCGAAAAAGGAGTCTACACCCATGTCCAGCATCCCTGGTGGCAGATTTGAGCCCGAACCCCGTGGCGGGATGGCCACGATCGGCAAAGCAGTTAAGGTTCAAGGTCAGATCTTCAGTAAAGAAGACCTCTACGTGGATGGCGACCTTGAGGGTTCGGTGGAGGCCCTGGAGCATAAGCTGACGATCGGCCCCAACGGCACTGTCCACGCCGGAATCAAAGCTCGCGAGGTTCTGGCGCTCGGCACCATCCACGGCAACGTGGAAGCCACCGAGAAGATCGAGATCCGCAAGGACGCCAAACTGGTGGGCGATATCCGCACCGCGCGCATCATCATCGAGGATGGCGCATACTTTAAGGGCAGCATCGATATCGTGAAGCCCGAACCCGGGAAACCCCCGCACAAACCGCCGCAGCCGGCGCCTGCCGCAGCCGCGGTGGCCGGCTCAGCCACAGCTTCCGTGGGCCCGGCTCCGGAAGGAAAGCGCTAGCTCGCAGGTGCCCCGACGTTGCTGCCTGAGAAGTTGAGGAGCATATTGCGCGGCGTCCGGGGCGCTTCGCCGCCGGCCGGTCCGTCCCGGGAACCGGCTGCGCCGCGTTTAACCGCCATGTCCCGCTCTGCCTCCGATCGGCCGATCGTCACCACCCGCCCCAGCCGCGGTCTGGAGGAATTCTTCAGCTACATCCGCGGCCAGTCGGGACTTCGCATTCTCGATCTCGGCAGCGCCAACCAGCAGAACGTCACCTTCATCACCAACCTGGGACATCGTCTGTACTCCGAGGACTTCCTGCGCATTCTGCAGGAAGTTTTTGGCGCCGAGGACACCGTCGACCAGTCCAACCTCGGCCGCATCGAGTACTTCCTGAACCATGCGCTGGATTACGGCGAAGGGCAGTTCGACGGCGTGCTGGTGTGGGACGTTTTGGAATACCTGACTCCCGTGCTGCTGACGGCCGTGGTGGACAAGTTGCACGCCATAGTCCGTCCCAAGAGCTACCTGCTCTCGTTCTTCCACTCCGACGACAAGCTCGATATCGTTCCGCGCTACACCTTCCGCATTCAGGACCTGAGCCAACTGCAGGTGACCCAGCATGGGATGCGCCGCCCTGCCCGGCTCTTCAATAACCGCGGTCTGGAAAAACTGTTCTCACGGTTCGATTCGGTGAAGTTCTTCCTCACGCGCGACCGCCTGCGCGAAGTGATCGCCAAGTCGTGAGGCAGTTGGGCGCCGCCGCCGGCCGCCATTCGATGAGCGCAAACGGGAGGAAGCTTTCATGACCATCGCCGACCTGGCGCGGATTCCGGGCCGCGCGTATCCCGCGGGACGCCGCACGCGGAACCTGGTGGGCGGCGCCAGCCCCATTCAGGCCGCCGCCTTCGCCATGGGCCACGTCACCCTGGCTCCCGGTGGCCAGGTGCCCTGGCACAACCAGGAGCAGGAAGAGATCTACTTCATCGTCGAGGGCTCGGGCGAAATGTGCCTCGGCGAGGAGCGGCGCGAACTGTCCGCCGGACAGGCCGTGTACATCCCTCCGCGCGTGTTCCACCAGCTCACCAACACCGGCGGCGCGCCTATGATCGCGATTTATTGCTACGGCCCGGCGGGCGACGTGGCCCACTGGCGTCAGGAACTGGATGGAACGCTGCCGCGCGCCGGAATCGAAGCGCCGCCGCTGCCTGCGGGGGCCCATCCGCAGTGCACGGAGAAGCCGTGACCCACACCGTCGGCATCGTCATGAACGGGGTGACCGGCCGCATGGGTCTGAACCAGCACCTGCGCCGGTCGATTGCGGCCATCGTCGGCCAGGGCGGCATCCCTCTGGACGGCGGCGAACGCATCATGCCGCGGCCGCTGCTGGTGGGCCGCAGCGCTTCCAAGCTGCAGGCCATCGCGGAAAGCTGCGGCGGCTTGCCGTGGACCACGGATCTCGACGCGGCGCTTGCCGACCCCGCGTATTCCGTGTACTTCGACGCCCAGGCCACCAGCCAGCGCGCCGCCGCGGTGCGCCAGGCCATCGTCGCCGGCAAGCACGTCTACTGCGAGAAACCCGTGGCCGGCGGCCTGGCCGACGCTCTCGACCTCTACCAGCGCGCCCGCGCGGCCGGCGTCAAACACGGCGTGGTGCAGGACAAGCTCTGGCTTCCCGGCCTGCTCAAGCTGGCCGGATTGCGCGACCAGGGTTTCTTCGGCCGCATCCTCTCGGTCCGCGGGGAATTCGGCTACTGGGTGTTCGAGGGCGACAAGGTAGCCCCGCAGCGGCCGTCCTGGAACTATCGCCAGGAGGATGGCGGCGGCATCATCCCCGACATGCTGTGCCACTGGCGGTATGTGCTCGACAACCTGTTCGGCAAGGTGCAAGCGGTGACCTGCCTGGGCGCCACCCACATCCCCCGCAGATGGAACGAATCCGGCGAGCCTTACGCCTGTACGGCCGACGATGCCGCCTACGCCACTTTCGCGCTCGAGGGCGGCGTGGTGGCTCACTTCAACTCGTCCTGGTGCGTGCGGGTGCGCCGCGACGACCTGTTCACCTTGCAGGTGGACGGCTCCGCCGGCTCCGCCGTCTGCGGCCTGCGCGACTGCTGGAAGCAGCCCTACGCCGCCACGCCGCGTCCGGTCTGGAACCCCGATGTCGAAAGCCCCTTGAACTACTTCGAGGGATGGGAGAAGGTGGACGATCCGCGCGAGTTCGACAACGCCTTCAAGATCCAGTGGGAACTGTTCCTGCGCCACGTGGTGAAGGACGAGCCGTTCCCCTGGAACCTGCTGGAGGGCGCCAAGGGCGTGCAACTGGCCGAGGCCGGCATGGAATCCTGGCGCCGCCGTGCCTGGGTGGACGTGCCGGAACTCACCGGCACGGAGCCGCGGTCGTAAGCGAGCGGCCGGTCTACAGCCGGTTGATCAGGCTGGCCACGTAGCCCGCGCCGAAGCCGTTATCGATGTTCACCACCGTCACGTTGCTGGCGCAACTGTTCAGCATCCCGAGCAACGCCGCCAGGCCGTGGAAGCTGGCGCCATAGCCCACGCTGGTGGGCACCGCTATCACCGGGCAGGAGACCAGCCCGCCCACCACGCTGGGCAGCGCGCCTTCCATCCCGGCGCACACCACCGCCACGCGCGCTTCCGCTAGCCGCTCGCGAAAGTGCATCAGGCGGTGAATGCCAGCGACGCCCACGTCCTGGATGGAGTCCACCTCGTTGCCCATGGTCTCGGCGGTGACCTGCGCTTCCTCGGCCACCGGAATATCGCTGGTCCCCGCGCACACCACCGCGATCCGTCCCTTGCCGCGGAGCGCGCGGTCGCGCCAGAAGCGAATGGCGCCCGACAGCGGAAAGTACTCCGCTTCGGGCAGGCGCTCCACCACCAGATCCGCGCACTCGCGGTCGGCGCGGGTGATCAGCACATTGCGCGATTTCTCCAGCAGGCGGGCGGCGATTTCGGCCACCTGCCCGGGCGTCTTGCCCTTGGCCAGAACCACCTCCGGCATGCCGTGCCGCAGGGCACGATGGTGATCCAGTTTGGCGAACCCCAGGTCCTCGAACGGCATGTGCCGCATGCGCCCGATAGCCGCGTCCACATCCACCGCGCCGTCGCGCACCTGCTCGAACAGCGATCGAAGCTGGTCCTGGTCCATTGGTAGAATTTTAGCGCGGTTCTGGCTTACGCCAGCCCGTTTCTAATATCCCCTTTCAAACCGTGCGTGCCGTTTTCCGGCACACGGCTTAACGATGATCTTCTGGGTGTGGCTTGCGAC
>Ga0326727_10001760_pt1 | contig 77950 bp, 48 predicted proteins | sample MB2enrmetagenome_FD_207643 | JGI IMG/M metagenome (GOLD analysis project Ga0326727, IMG submission 207643) | Lab enriched peat soil microbial communities from McLean, Ithaca, NY, United States - MB29MY | ecosystem: Environmental > Terrestrial > Soil > Wetlands > Peat | place: USA: New York... | reverse complement strand
GCGAGACCATCCTTGCAGGAGTTCCCGTTGACTGGAGTTCACAGACATGGATTGTTTGACAAATCGCATGTCCATACAAGAGCAGAATCTCAAATGATTGTCTAGTTATTTTAGCATCAGAACACTAGCATTTTCAGCCCAGCGCCTCCGCGAGAACCTCCGCCAGATGGAGCGGGCGATGCGCCGAAAGGTGCGCAATCTGGTGGCGGCAACTGGCGCCGGAGGCGGCGACAATCGTTCCCGGCGGCAGGGCGGCGATGCGCTCCAACAAGGGCCGCGCCACCTGGAGCGACAGGTCGTATTTGCTCTCCAACGCGCCAAAGGCGCCGGCCATCCCGCAGCAGCCGGCGTCCAGCAACACCGCCGAGCGGCCTGGCAGCCGTTCCACCAGACGGCGCAAGAAGGCTGTGTCCACGAGCGATTTGGCGTGGCAATGGGCGTGAATGGCCACGCTCCGGCTTTTGGCGTGAAAGGGGATGGCGCGCGGCTCACTGTCAAGTATATTGTCCACAAAGGACTCAAAAAGGAGGCATCGCTCCGCGGCCATTTCGGCGCCGGGCAGCTTCAATTCCCGGTAATCCTCCGCAAACATCGAGTAGCAGGAAGGTTCAAGGAAGAGGACCGGATCGTTTCCGCCGCCGGCTGTCAACAATTGCAGGTTGTGGCGGCCCGATGCCGCCGCCTGGTCCAGGCAGCCCTGGCTGAAGGCCGGTCTTCCGCAACATTTCCGGCCGGCCGGCAGCGTCACCTCAAATCCCGCCGCCTCCAGCACCGCCACGGCCGCGCGGCCGATGCCCGGCTCGTGATAACGCACAAACGTGTCGTCCCAAAGGACCACGCGCCCGCGTCGGCCAGGCGGCCGGGGCGGACGCCGCGCAAACCAGCGGTCAAATCGCTCCGGCGCGTACGGCGGCAGGGGCCGGCGCGGCGACAGGCCGAGGATTTTGCCCATGAGGCGGCGCAGGGTGGGCGATAGCAAAAGGCGGTTGGCCAGGCCGGGGGCCAGGCAGCCCAGGCGGCCCAGGCCGTCCACCGAACTGAAGAGCCGCTCGCGGGCGGTGACGCCGCAGCGGCGGTGCCGGCCGTGCAAAAGCTCCGCCTTGAGCAGAGGCAGGTTGACGTTGGACGGGCACTCCGAGGCGCAGGCCTTGCAGGAAAGGCAGTTGGACAGGGCCGCTTCCATTTCGTCGCACCGAAGGGGGTCGGAGACGCCGCGCGACTGCAGCGCCGCGCGGATGGCGTTGGCGCGTCCGCGGGTTGACATGATTTCCTGGCCCGTGGCGAGGAAGGTCGGGCACATGACCGGGGTTTGTTTGAGGCAGCCGCCGCAGCCGTTGCATTGTTCCAGGTTGGCGATGAAGGATTGGTCCCTGGCCGCGAAGGCCAGCCTGGGCGCGAAGGGCAGGACCAACGGGGCGCCGGAGCCCTGGCGTAGGCGCGTGTCAATCTTCCACCGGCCATCGGGAATAATTTTGCCCGGATTGAAGAGGCCGGAGGGGTCAAAGATGGATTTGATGTCGCGCATCAGCCCCAGCAGGCGCGGGCCGACTTGTTGTTCCATGAATTCGGTGCGGGCGATGCCCACGCCGTGCTCGGCCGCCAGGGAGCCTTTGAACTGCCGCACCAACGCCGCCGTTTCCCAGGCCACTTCGCGCAGTTTTTTCAAGTCCTCCGGCCGGTGGAGGTCGAGCACCGGGCGGACGTGCAGCAAACCCGATGCGGCGTGGCCGTAGAAAGAGGCCTCCAGGCCGCGCGCCCCAAGAATTTTGGAGAGGCCCTCGACGTACTCCGGGAGATGGCGCGGATTGACGGCGGCGTCCTCGATGGCGGTGACGGGCTTGGCGGCGCCCTTGCAGCCTGTCAACAAGGAAAGGCCTGCCTTGCGCATGTTCCACACCTGCGCCATCGGCGCCGGCTCGCGCAGCAGGAGCGTCCGCAGGCCCAGCCTTTTGTCGGCCAGGGCTTGGAGACGTTCGCCGTCGTCGTCAAAAAACTCGGCCAGCAGAATGGCCTCGCAGGGCTTGGAGTCCAGTTCCAGCAGGTCGCGCGCGGCCTTGAATTGCCACTGGCCGCGTGTCTGGTCAAACAGAATTTTGTCCACGTGCTCGATGGCGGCGGGCCGCAGATCGAGCAACTGGACCGCGGCGCGCATGGCCTCGGACACCGAGGGGAAAAAGACCAGGCCGAGGGTTTTGCTGCGGGGCAGCGGGACGATATTCAACTCGGCGGAGAGGATGGCGGCCAGCGTGCCCTCGCTGCCGGCCAGCAAATGGCCGGCGTTGGAGCCGCGCAAATAGCGGTCCACGCCGTAGCCGGGCCAGCGTTTGAGCAGGGTGGAGGGCATCCGGGCCTCGATTTCATCGGCCGCGGCGCGGACCAATTTGGCCAGGGCGGGCCGCGGCTCCGGGCCGAGTGTTTCGATCCGGCCGTCGGCCATGACCACCTCCAAAGAGCGGAGGTGATCGGCGGTGCAGCCATGGACGGGCACGTGTGCGCCGGAGGAATTGTTGGCGATCATGCCGCCGAGGGTGGCGCGGGAACTGGTGGCCACATCCGGCCCAAAGCAATAACCGTGCGGGTTCAGGAAGGCGTTCAATTGGTCGAGCACCACGCCCGCGCCGGCGCGAACGGTCCGTTTTTCCAGGTCCAATGGGCCGATCTGGCTGTTGAAGCGCGCCAATTCAAGGACCAGTCCCTCGCCCAGTGCGCCGCCGGTCAATCCGCTGCCCGCGCCTCTGGGGATGAGAGGCACTTCGCCCTCCGCCGCCGCCCGGATCACCGCCGCCGCCTGCGCCGGGCCGCGAGGGAACGCCACCGCGGCCGGTTCGACTTGGTAAATGGAAGCGTCGGTGGCGTAAAGCTGGCGGGTCAGATTGTCAAAGGCGATGTCGCAGCCGGCCTTTTGCAGAAGGGCGCGTTGCGGGGCGGTGAGCATGGCGGGGATTCAGGCCAGGCCCAGATTGCGCACGACCCGGAGGGTCGAGCGGGCCTTGTTCAACGTGTAAAAATGGAGGCCGGGGACGCCGCCGCGCAGCAACTCTTCGCATTGGCGGGTGGCGTATTGGATTCCAAACTCGGCGCAACCCGCGTCGTCGTGGGCGAATTTTTCCAGGTCGGCCAGCAAAGGGGCGGGCAGTTGCGCGCCGCATAAGAGGGTGAACCGCTTGATCTGGTGCGTGCTCAGAATGGGAATGATGCCCGGGCAGACCGGCACGGTGACACCCTTGCGGGCCAGGTAATCGCGGAAGCGGAAGAAGTCGCGGTTGTCGAAGAAAAGCTGAGTCAAGACGAAATCCGCCCCGCAATCAATCTTGGCCTTCAGCCGGTCCCAATCCACCTCGCGGCCCTCCGTGCAGGCGACGTGCCCCTCCGGGAAGCCGGCGGTGCCGATGCAGAAGCCGCCCATCTCCTTGATGAATCGGACCAATTGATAGCAGTATTCGAACCCGCCCGGGGTTTTCGGGAAGGGCGCGCTCACGCCCGAAGGGTCGCCGCGCAAGGCCAGGATGTTGAGGACGCCCAACCGGCGGGCCTCCAAGAGCACGTGGCGCAAGTCCTCGACCGTCGCCTGGACGCAGGTCAGGTGCGACATGGCGGTCAGTTGGTGTTCGCGCTGGATGCGGTCCACGATCATGAGCGTTTTGTCGCGCGTGCCCCCGCCGGCGCCATAAGTGACCGAGCAATAATCGGGCCGCGCTTCCTTGAGCGCCGGCAGCGTCTGCTGGAAAAACGCGCGGTCGCCCTCGTCGGTTTTGGGCGGGAAAAACTCAAAGGAAATCACCGGCCGCCGCAAGGCGGCCTTTCTGGCATGAATGTCGCGGATGAACTGCATTGGTTTCATTATCGCCAAGCCCGGCCGGGATTCAAGGCCGGCGGAACCTTTATTGTTCTTGGCGTCAATGATGCCAATCCGAAGCCGGTAACGCCAAATCGCTTGAGTAAAAGCCGCCGTGAAACGCGGAACTCAGCGATGGCATTGAGCTTGGTCACAATTGGAACCGTCACGGCGTGCTCATACTGTCGTTGAAACCGTTCCCGCCCCGTCTCCCTCGTGGCTGCGTTGCTCGGCCAATAAAGGCGCAAGGCTGCCCCCCGGATTGCATTCCGTCGCGATTGTGGCCAATCCTATGCCAAAGCCCTTGAGCGGGTTCTGCCAGCGCGCCTTGCCGGTCAACGGATCCAGACAGAAAATTTCGCCCTCACAAGCGGCAAGTACGGCCTCCTTTTGCAGGACGACGTTGACGAATCCCCGGCCTTTGAGTTGCGTCGCCCATACCTGCTGGCCGCTGGCGCCGCTCAGCGCGATGACCGATCCTTTGATGCCGATGAACACCAAATCTGAGGTTTTCATAAAATGTTCGTTTCTCTTCGGGTTTCTACTGCTGACTGGCAGGAATTGTGAATGAGGGAAGGTCGGGAGGCGAGTTAAAATCAGTCCCCGGCGCGTGCTCCCATTTTCCGAAAGGGATCCGCCGCCGTTAATGGCGTCGAAGTCTTCCCCGGCAAGGTGGACGATCTGAACAAGATTCTTGACCAATCAACCTGGCGTGGTACCCTTGACAGCAATGGAATTGTTAGGCAAACGTCCTCGTAAGAAAAGTCCTGCGATGAACCGTGCTCACATATTGCAGCAAGTCAAGACGCCGCTCGGTTTTTACGTGCTGACGCTCCTGATTCTTGAGGCAACGCTCTCAGTCGTTTTGACTTGGTCAAAGCGAGGAGAATGAAGATATGAGTTGGCAAGAGACAGTCACCGCCCCTGACGAAATCAAGGTGTTCAAGGCTTTGGACCGTCCTGATTACACGTGGCGCACCGTAAGCGGGATCGCTCGCCAAACAGGTTTGAGAGAAGATCGGGTTGCCCAAATCCTTGATAAATACAATTTGACGCTCACTCGATTGTCTGGAACGCCTTCTGTTTCCGGTTCCGCGCTCGTCGGTTTAATCGAAAAGGTGGGCGCGTAATCGCACGCTTTTGGGGATAGCGCATCTTGTCTTCCTCCTCTTGCGGAGGGCAGCACACTCTCAAGGCAGTGCCGCGCCGCCTCCGCGTCGGGGCCGTGGGGGCCACAGGCCATGTCCTGCGCCGGGGAGAACAGGCAGCTTGCAAAAACCGCATTGCCTCCCCGCCTTCCCGCAACATCCCCCCATGCCGGCCCGTGTTCTGTCCGCTTCGGACAATGGAATCCAAGCCCTTCCCGTCAAGGTGGAGCCCAATTCCGGACTTGAGGTTTTCGTAATGGATGGTGACGAACAAAAGACATTTCGGTAATATGCCCGTAACAGTCGGCGCGCAGGATTTTGCTCATGAAAACACGATTAAAAATGTCGAACCTGTTAAACGGAACCAAATCCATCCTCCGCCTGGCATCAAGCGCGGCGTTGCTGTTGGCCGCCCTGGTTGATGTCACTGTCGCGGCGGAATCACCTTCCGGCGATCTCATTTCCTCCGGCGCGCAATTCGTTGACCTGCTGGTCAAAGAGGATTACACCGGGGCCGTTGCCCGATTTGATGCCACCATGAAAAGCGCCCTGCCCGAGGAAAAACTGCGGGAAGTCTGGCAATCTCTCCAGAAGCAGGTCGGCCCGTTCAAGAAGCAGCTTCGAACGCGCGTGGAGAGTCTGGGGGGCTATGACGTCGTTTATGTCACCTGCCAGTTCGATCAGGGGGACCTGGATGCAAAAGTCGTTCTTGACGCCCGGAAGCAGATCGCCGGCCTTTTTTTTGTCCCCAGCCAGCCAGCCGCCGGCTCATGGACCCCGCCGCCTTATGCGAATTCCAACGCTTTTCGCGAAAAGGACTTTACGGTCGGCTCCGGCGAATGGTCTTTGCCCGGCACACTGGCGCTGCCCCTCGGCGCGGCCCATCCCTGGCCCGCCGTGGTGCTGGTCCACGGCTCCGGGCCAAATGATCGTGATGAAACCGTCCTGGCCAACAAGCCCTTCCGCGACCTGGCCTGGGGCCTGGCCACCAAAGGCATCGCTGTTCTGCGCTACGAAAAACGAACCAAGGAACATTCTGCCAAGCTCGTCGCCCAAGGCATTGGCAACTTTACCGTGAAGGAAGAGACCATTGATGACGCCTTGAGCGCCGCGGCTCAATTGCGCACCACCGATGGCATTGATCCTAAACGCATTTTCGTCCTGGGCCACAGCCTGGGCGGCACCGTAGCGCCCAGAATCGGACAGGCCGACCCGCATCTGGCCGGACTCATCATCCTGGCCGGGGCGACCCGGCCTTTGGAAGACCTTTTGGTCGAGCAGACCCGCTATCTGCTGAACCTTCACGGCAAACCGTCCGAGGAGGAGCAGGCCAAGATGAACGAACTTCTTGCGGAAGCGGCGAAAATCAAAAAGCTTACCCCCGCCGACGCTTCTTCCAAGGCGCTGGTGTTCCACGCGTCCCCGCAGTACTGGCTGGACCTGCGGGAGCACGACCCGCTGGCCGCCGCCAAAACATTGCATCAGCCCCTCTTCATCCTGCAAGGGGGGCGGGACTACCAGGTGACCGAGGCGGACTTCGACGGCTGGAAAAAGGCCATAGGCTCGCAGGCTGGCGTCACGCTCAGGCTCTATCCGGATCTGAACCACCTCTTTATGGCTGGCCAAGGCAAAAGCACCCCCGCCGAATACGAACGCTCCGGTCACGTGGCCGAAGACGTCATCACCGATATCGCCGAATGGATCCTCAAGACAAGCCCGGCTCCATAGCAGGGTTGGAATATGCTCAAAATCTCCCACCTCTCCAAATCCTACAAAAGCACCCGCAAGGCCGTGGATGATCTCTCCCTCACGCTCGAGCCGGGCGACCTCTTCGGCTTCATCGGCCACAACGGCGCCGGCAAGACGACGACCCTCAAGTGCGTCGCCGGCATCCTCCCCTTCGAGGCCGGCGAGATTATTATTGACGGCAAATCGGTCAAAGCGCAGCCCATCGAGTGCAAGCGGGTCACGGCCTATATCCCCGATAGTCCCGATCTCTATGAGTACCTCACGGGCATCCAATACCTCAGTTTCATTGCCGATGTTTTCGGCTTGTCCAAAGCCGACCGCCAGGAGGCCATCCTCCGGTACGCCGGCCTGTTCGAGTTGACGGGTAATCTGGGCGACATCATTTCCTCCTATTCGCACGGCATGAAGCAGAAGCTGGCGCTGATCTCGGCGCTCATTCACCGGCCCAAGTTGCTGGTGCTCGACGAGCCCTTTGTCGGCCTGGATCCCAAGGCGGCCTTCGCGCTCAAGGAAGAAATGAAGGCCCTATGCGCGCGCGGCTGCGGCATCTTTTTCTCCACCCATGTTCTGGAAGTCGCCGAGAAGCTCTGCACAAAAGTGGCGATCATCCAGCGCGGCCGCCTGGCTGCCTGCGGCGAAACGGCCGCGATCATCGGTGACAATTCGCTGGAGCATTTGTTCATGGAACTGATCCAGAACGGGAAGAGTTCTGTTGCGCTCCCCATCCGGGAAACACAATGAGTCAAGTCCTCTTGCTTGCCAAAACCAGCCTCCGAAACCAGTTCGGCTTGAACCGTTTCTTCGGCGCCGGCAAGCCGCCCTGGTTGAAGCTGTCCGCGGCTGTGCTGGTCATTGGCCTGGGAGCGGCACTTGCGTTCGGCCTTTCCTTCACCTACTCGTTGCTCCTGGGCGGGGTGTTGCAGAAGTTCGGGCTGCTCCATCTGCTGCTGTTGCAGGCCATCCTGTTTTCCTCTCTCGTCTGCTTCTTTACGAGCCTCCTCTCCGCGCCGGGCCAGCTTTTCTTCTGCACGGACTACGATCTTCTGTTGTCGCTGCCGGTCCGAACCTCGACCGTGCTGATGAGCAAGATGGCCGGCCTGCTCCTGTCCAACTCCCTCATCGCTGCTCCGCTCGCCTTGCCGCCGCTCATTGTCTATGGCTCCAAGACCAGCGCCGGGCCGCTGTTTTACCTCTTCGCGCTGGCCGCGACGCCCATGATTCCGCTGGTGCCGCTGGTCGTCGCCGCCCTTCTCACACTGATGACCGGCGGCATGGCGGCGCGTTTCAAGCGAAGCAATGCGCTCATCGCCAATTTCACGTACGCCCTTCTGCTCGCTCTGATGGCCTGCTACTTCTCGCTGACAGGCTCGAGCCGCGCCGCCGCGGCTCGCGTCACGGAGATCCTGGACACCCTTGAAGCCTGGTATCCTCCCGCCCGGCTGTGCTTCGATGCCTTGCGGGGGCCGAGTTTGCCTTCGCTGTTGCTGTTTATGGCGCTGTCACTCGGCGTGTTCGCGCTCTTCTGCGCTCTCTTTGCGCGGTCCTTCAAGAGCATTCTCTCCAGCCTGGCCGTCACGTCGGCCAAAGCCAATTACAAGCTCAAGGAACTCTCCGCGTCGCCGGTCCTGCGCGCTTTGTATGTAAAGGAATGGCGCGGTTATGTTTCCTGCCCGATCTACCTGATGAACACTTTTTGCGGCATGGTCCTCCTGACTTTTTTCTCGTTGAGCACCCTCTGCTTGGGCGACACGGTCACTGTGAGAATCTTCCACCAGCCCGGTCTGGCCAACGCCATGCCGCTCGCGGCGGTGCCGGTCGCGGTCTTCTGCGCGGTCATCTCTTGCACGACGGCGGCGACGATCTCGCTGGAAGGCCGGGGTTTGTGGGTGTTGAAAAGCGCGCCCGTCGGCCCGCTGACGATCTTCAAGGGCAAGCTGCTGTTGAACCTCTCAACCACCTGGCCGCTCATTGCGGTCAACTCGGTGATACTGGCCTTGGGGTTGCGCACGGACGTTCGCCACTGGCTCCTCCTGTGGCTTGTGCCTTCGGCTTATGCGCTGTTTGCCGCCGTGGCCGGCCTGCTCATCAATCTCCTCTATCCCAAGCTCGAATTCAAGAACCCCGTGACCGTCGTGAAACAAAGCGCCAGCGCGCTCATTGCCTTTGTCGTCGAATTTTCTTCGGTCGCGGTTCCGATCGCCCTTTATCTCTGGTTGCGGCCGGCGTGGCTGTCTTTCGAGGCCTATGCCGGCGGGGTGGCACTGGTCGTGCTCCTCTTGGCGGCGATGCTCTGGCAGGTTGTCCGGACCCGGGGCGTGGCCTGCTTCCAACGGCTGTATTGAAGTCCCGCCAAGGGGCCAAACAATGGTTTTACCCTCTTCCTATTTGCGCCAGGCCGCCGCCTTTCCCCAAGGACAGATCCAGATCGCTTAACTGCTTGCCAGCCAGCCCTGCCCGTGTATGCTCTTTTTCCATGAAAGGCACAATCCGCATTCTTTGACTATGAAAAGCAAAATCGTCTCCATTATTGTTCTTTCCTCCGGCGCCCTTTGGGCCGCCGATTCGGCCTCCACCAACCAGGTTTCCGATGCCATCGCCAAGCTCAAATCGGCCACCAATTACAGTTGGACCGTCACGACCGTGGCCGGCCCGGACGCGCCCTTCACGCCCCCGCCCGTCAAAGGCCAGACGGACAGCGCCGGGTTCGCCAGGTTCACCACGCAATTTGGCGAGAACGTCGCCGATGTGATTGTCAAGGGTGACAAGGCCGCGGTCAAAGGGGAGGACGGCTGGCAGTTGGCCGATGCCGGCGGCGGTTTTGGCCCGGAAATGTTTGCCCTCAATTTGGCCCGCAACGGCACGCCCACCGACGAGGCGGCCAGGATTCTCAATGGCGTCAAAGAGTTCAAGGCGCTCGACGGGGACGCGCTGGGGGGTGATCTGAGCGCGGACGCTGCGACGGATCTCCTTTCCTTCGGCCCGCGCCGCGCCGCCGCAAAGGCCAATCCTGACGCGCCGGCATTTCCACCCCCGAAGGGCGCCAAGGGTTCGGCCAAGTTTTGGCTCAAGGACGGCGCGCTGGTCAAATATCAGACCCATCTCACCGGAACGTTCTCCTTCAACGACAACGAGACCGCCTTGGATTTCACGCGCACGACCGAGATCCAGCAAGTCGGCGCCACCAAAATGGACATCCCGGACGAGGCGAAGAAGAAGTTCGAAACACCGCCGCCCGCAAAATAACGGCGGACTTTTTCAGAGTCCTTATCGAATTCCCATCTCTCACGGTTTGTGCAGCCGGAAGAACTGTGACGCGCTGCCTATTTCCAGCACGACGGCAAACTGGTCCCCGTCCGACACGGGCGTATTTGTCACAGCGTTCCAGGCCGAACCCGCCAGCGTTGACGCGGCCTCCAAGCCAAAGCCGGCAGCGTTGGTTGACCAGGCCAGGCTGACATGGAGCGGGTCGGGCTGCTGGATTTGCAGTCCGGGCAAGAGCGGCGCGGGGCTGTTGGTGGGCGTGGCAATGGCTATGCCTTCGACGCCGTTCTCCAGCGAGTACGTGAAGACGATTTGGCCGCTGTTGTTCAGGCCGTTGTTCCCTGGCCCGCCCAAGCCGATCACCGTGGAGCCGAACAGCGAATCGCCTTCCGCAACCACCTTGTCAACAACGGGGCCAGCCCCCGCCAGAACCGCCCACTGGCCGGAGGAAAGGCTGCCGAAACAAGCCACCGTCCCGGCCGCATTTATGGTAGGATACTGGTCCTCAACCTCGCCGCCTCCGGCGTTGGTGATCTGTGTCACCACGCCGTTGCTGCTCATGAAGTCGCCCTCACTGTAGTTGGTGAGCGTCGCCCAGAATACCACCGCGCCGCTGTCGCTGATCTTCGGAAAAGAGTCCAGCGAATAGAACTGCGACCCGGATCCCGTCTGTGCCAGATTCGTCGCGCCGTTCACCCCGACAAAGAGGCCCTCGCTGCCGCCAGCGAGATTGCCGCAGTAAGCAACCTGGCCCCGGGCGTTGATGGAGGTGCTGCCAAAGGGGCTGCCGCTCAAAAACATGCCGCCCTCTTGCGCGATGGTGGTATAGCCGCCTCCGCCCGCCCCTTCAGTGAAGACCCCTTGCGGGCCGAATAGGTTGCCGCCGCTGCCATTTAACTCTCCGGAGAAGGAGACCACGCCGTTGCGGATGGACGGATTGTCCCAGGCGACGTAAAACGGACAGTTGGTATCCCCCGATTCGACGATGACGGCTGTCGCCGCGCCGCTGCCGGTCTGGATACTGGGGTTGTAATTGTCGTAAATGAAGAACGCCACCGTGCCATCATCGTCAATGGCCGGAAGGCTCACCAGGCTGGTGTTGCCAACATGGAAGGAGAACTCGCCGCTGCTGGTGTCCACGATGGTCGTGGTGGTGGTCCCGTCGGTCCGGTAAACGCCCTCCACGCCCGATGCCATGTCCCCTGTAAAAGCGACCACGCCCGAATTATTGATGGCGACCGCCTCGAAGTCGCTGAATGCCCCGGTGTTGTCAATGACGCTGGTGAAGCTGTAGTTGCCGGCCCATGCCACGCTGCTCCACAACGGAAGCAGCCACAACAGACTCGCTGCACAACCGCGCCACCGTGACGCCGCACGGGCAGCCCGTCCCACAAAGCCAGAGGGCGGCTTCAGGTGAATCATCGAAGGTTCAAGGCCGGGAGCTGCCAGCCGGCCTCCGCTCCGTTCGGATCGCGGGTCCGGGTTTCGTTTCAAGTCTCTGATTCCGCATTTCAAATTTGTGTTCATAACGTCTTTTCGTTCAGCTCAATGAAGCGAAGCAAATCACTTCAGAACAACAGCTTTCATAAAATTCGCGCAGAAGTTTCAGCTTCCGGCCCCAATGTGATTGTCCGTCCTTTGATGAAATTCAGTCAATCCACATTTCTTGTCCCAAGACGGGCAAATTGTTTCCTGTCGCCTCTTCGGCATCTGCGTGCCGTGAAAACGAAGCGCTTTGTAACATTCCTTCCGTCGGGATCAGCGGGCGCCGATCTTTGTTCCCGGCGTCTCGACACAGACGCTGCCGGCGGCTTTCCCACGGCCAAGCCAGGCCCGCCTCCCCCAATCCGCTCGATAAGAGTCCAGTTTGAAATCACCTTATTTGGCTTCCCGGGGCGCAAAAAGTGTGGATTGACTGGATTTTGAATTGGTGAGCAAATAAAGACGGGATGAGAGCTTTGGTTTCCAACCAACTTGGCCGGCGCTGCGCAGCCTTGGCGGCTGGACGAGGATGCCGCCGCAATTCCGCGGACCTTCTCATCCACAAGCAACAGAACTGGAAAGCCTATGAAGAGTAAGCATTTGCGTGGGTTAATTTATCTGGCGACGATCAGTGTGATCCTTGTTTTGAATATTCCGGGGCAAACTTATACGCCGCCACTGTACACCAACGGTGTGCCGGTGTTCTCCAACAGTCTGCCTGAATTCACCAACACCCCGCCGCTTTACACCAACCGCATGCCGGTGTACACCAACCGCCTGTCGGTGCATACCAACCGCATGCCGGTGTACACCAATCGTCTGCCGATGCATACCAACCGCATGCCGGTGTACACCAACCGCCTGTCGGTGCATACCAACCGCATGCCCGTATTCACCAACCGTCCGCCAGCGTACACCAACCGGATGCCCGTGTTCACCAACCGTCCGCCAGCGTACACCAACCGGATGCCGGTGTTCACCAACCGTCCGCCAGCGTACACCAACCGGATGCCGGTGTTCACGAATCATTAGCATCCTGGCGCTGAGTGATCCGTCCAGTGTGCTCTTTGAAGCCGGCTGCGACCTGATTGACTGTCAGGCAAGGCGCGGGCAGCCGGCAGACTTACGGCGTCTGGAGGCGGAAGAAGGCGGTTTGGCCGGCCACAGTGTTGATGAAGACATAATTTGTCCCGACAGTGTTGATGCCGTTGGAAATGTTGCTCCAACTTCCAGAGGACAGGTCGGTCGCGGTTTGCAAAACGAAATTGGGAACTGAGTCCGGCCAGGAGATGACGACTTGATTCCCTGCCGGGGCGATGCCCAAAGCCGGAAGAGCCAAAGTCAGGGCGAACACCGTGCCAGCGGCTCCGCTGCCACCCTCGTACGCCGCCCCATAAAGTGTGTTGCCCGATAATAACAATCCGTCAGGGTTGGCTCCGTCGCTGCCATTGGTGAAACAATACAGAGTCGCAAACTCCGAGCCATCGTTACGCATCCTGAACAGCGTGCCATAACCCGAACTGCCGCCTTCCTCCGTCGTCCCGTATATCATAAGGCCTGATAAAACCAATCCGCGCTCCGGCTCAGCTCCGTCGCTGTTGACAATAGAGTTATTATTAAAACCCAATGTGGCGGCGAAGGTATGGAGGTTTGTAAAACCCGATCCGTTCGTGTTGAGGCTGAAGACAGTCCCATTGCCGTTGCTGCCGCCATGAATCGCAGTGCCATACAGTGTGTTGGACGATAAAACCAACGCCGGATAGGGGCCGGCTCCGTCGCTGCCGTTGGTGAAACTATAAAGATTCGTAAAGTTCGAACCGTCGGTCTTGAGGCTGAACACCGTGCCATAAGTACCCGCATACCCATTGACGGCACCACACGTCGCCCCATACAACGTATTTCCTGATAGAATGAGATTGCCGGGGTAAGGCAAGACACCCTCGCTGCCGGGAGCGAAATTGTGCAGGTTCGTAAAATCCGAGCCATCGGTGTTGACCCTGAAGACGGTGCCATTGTCGTTAGTGCCGCAATAAAGCGTAGTACCATACAGGGTGTTGCCTGATAAGACTAATCCGCTAGGACCCGCTCCATCACTGTCGGTAAGATCACGAACTGACGTGAAATCATTCAGGTTCGTAAAATCCGAGCCATCGGTGTTGACCCTGAAGACGGTGCCCGTGCCCCAAACGCCGCCTCCCTCCGCCGTTCCATACAGGGTGTTGCCCGATATAATCACACCGCCCTGCGGAGCGGTCCCGTCGCTGTTGGTGTAGCTCCCAAGGCTGTACGAGATAGTACTTGCCGTGAAATCGTGGAGGTTTGTAATTCCTGAGCCATCGTCGTTGAGCCTGAACACCGCTCCGTTACCGGCGCTGCCTCCCAGCCACGTCGTCCCATAAAACCTGCCGCCCGACAAAATCAAACCGCCCAGCGGCGCGACTCCGAAGTTGCCGATGTAGTCAGGAGGACCAGACCCTCTCGTGAAAGCGTACAGCACGTTGAACGCGTTGGTTTGCGCGTCAAGGGGCTCGAAGGCGCTCCAGCAAAACAACGCCGCGACAAACAGCATGGCCATTCTGTGTTTCAGTCTGGCTTCGCGCACCGACGCCATCCATTCCGCCGCCCCCGCCGCATCCAGATGGAGATGTTTTTGCAGTGATTCCAATGCCTGAAGAGGGGAGATCGCGGCGCGGTTGAGGGCATCCGATTTGAAAATGGCAAGCAGGCCGGAGGCTTTTTCGGGCAGGCTCTCCGCGCCTTTGGCCAGAACGTGTCCGTGCTCAATTTCGACTTTAACCGTCAGATAACTCATGGCGTAAAATAGGCGTCCATCAGCGGTCACCGCGCCCTTCATCAATGATATTCTGGGAGTCGGGCGCGATCTTGTCGCCATAAATACCGCGCAAGCGTTCAGCGAAGTCGGGCCAATTCGAGTGGCTGGCCGGGCCGGGAGCACGGCTGCCATTGTTCATCGCGTGGAAAAGCTGCTCGAAGAGTGTTCTTTCCCGCTGGGGAAGCGCGGCCACCTGTTGGATGAATTCTGTTGCGCTCATGGGGTAATTCTAACTCAACTCAGTGACCCCGCCAAGCGACTTTTTCCGCTCATTTTACCGCTTTTTCAAATTAAGGCACTACCCGCCATTGAAACGCGATTACCTGGCCGACATTTCAGCCGTATCCATGTAGAATAGAACCGCGGATGAACACTGATGGACACGGATTCTGCGGCGCAGAAAAGCGGGTTTCCACGTGCTCCTTCCGGTCACCGTTCGGCGGCTCCATCCTGACACAGAAAAAGCTCATCATCGCCCTGTCTCATCCGTGTTTATCCGGGTCCATCCGTGGTTCCAATTGCATCATTCCGGCTCAGGGGCGACGATCTCGAAGGGGATCGCTGGCAGGGCGCCCAGCGCGGCACGGGGCTGATTGGCTCGCGGCTTTCCCGCGGCCGAAGCAGCCTGCGGCCTGGCGGCTATGATGTTGACAATAAGGTTCCCTTTCACTCCCGGTTTGATCTTTGCCGCGTCGCTGCGCAGCACAATGGCCGTTGCCGTGTCCGCCTGGGAAAAGCTGGCAATGGAGATGCCATCGGGGGGCTCACTTAATTCGAGTTGGAAATTATTGGTGAACGCGCCGCCGGGTGTTTTCACCCGCACCTGGGCGGTCCCACCGGCGGGGATTTTTACCGGGGTGGGATCCAGAATATACAGGGAGTGCCGGAACTGGGGGCGGTCCAACACGGAAACCTCCAGTTGCTTGGAGGGAACCAGATGCCAGTAGGCGAACGCTTGCATCATGTCCTGGGCCGGGATACCCGGGCGGACGACTTCATGTTCCTGAATCCGCGCGTGACCTTCCAGACCAAGGTTGAAGACTTGCTTGCCGGAGAGGGCCGGAGCCACGAGGGTAAGGCGCACCTGGTTCTCATTGGCCGACACAGTGCCCCCGCTCAAGCTGAATCCCGCCGGGGCATCTTTCAAAGCCAGTGTGATCTCGTTGGAAAACCCGTCCCGGCGCAGCGCATAGACCGTGAAGGGAACGCCCATTCCCCCGCGCACTACCAAGCTCGAAGGCACGACGCGCAAGGCGAAGTCGGGCCGGGGCGCGCTTAAGCGCAGCCGATAGGCATATTCAGGGCCGCCTTGATGTTGCGCGTCGCCCACAAAGAGGTAGTAGGAGCCACTGGACGGCAGGGTGAACGGAAGATAGGAATCCGCGTACTGCGTTTGCAACCCGGCGCCCTTGTCCTCGAAATCGTCATTGAAGGCCAATTGTTGGCCGGCCGCGTCGGTCAGTTTGAGCACCGAATCCAGCGGGGAATCCAGCCGGCGCGCGATGGTTTCGGCAACGATTTGGTCGCCGGCGCGGCCCTCGAAACGGAAGACGTTCCACCGGCCCGGTTTGTCAATATGGCCGTTGACGATGATGGGGAGAGTCAGCGGTTGGGCGGTGGCGCGCGAATCGTTGGGTTGTTGCGACAAACATTCCGGCAACGTATCCACAGCAAAGGGCAGATGGTTGGAAACATATTTCTCCGTTCGCGCGCAGATTGGATAAATTCCCGGCGCGCTGCCGGTCTCATCCTCCGTCAGCGTGTCGGCGGGAAGATTCCAGCCGGAGAGGGTGACGGTGGTTTGCGCGCCCGCCGGACCGCCCAGTGGGAAGATGCCCGTCAGAAAGGGCAGTTCGCCCGCGGTGATGCGATAGACAAAGTCGTCGCGGCCACGATAGATGGAATCCCGGATTTGGAGCACGTATTCACCGTCCTTGGGCACTTCGTAAAAAAGAACCGGATCGGGATGGAAACGGTAGTGGTCGGCGTAGGCCACTTCATGGCCTTGGGAGTCATAAAGGGAGAGGACAGCTTGAAACCAGCCCGGAACGGCGTCGGCCAGATAGGGCATCAGTTCGCGCGCCATTGCGGCGATGACCAGGCGCTGGCCTTTGCGCCCCTCGAAACGGTAGCGGTCCACGCCCCCGGGCAGAATCTGGCCGTTGACCGCGCAAGGCAAAGCAATGCGCGACTCAACGGGAGCAACGGCTCTCTGGGCATTGCCGTTCTGCGGCCCGCTGTCCGCCGGCGGGGCGGGTTTGTTGAATTCGCTCAATTGGCCGACGCAAAACACCAGCGGCTGCGACAGCGCCATCGGCGTTCCGAGCCTCAACTCCCGTTCGCCTGGCTCGGCGTTGGAAGAAATGGTGATTTTGACCGTGGCGATCTCGCCCATCACCGGATTGGCCGATCTTTTTTGAAACTGGGCGAGTTTCTCGCGGATGTCGGCGGCCATCCTCATGTCCGCGACGGTCCAAGCGGGGCGGGTTTGCCCCGTCCCGGGTGCGCCGCCGTTTTTGGCCTTTTGGGCCGCGTCTCTTTTGTCCCGAAGTTCCTTGAGCTGTTCCCTCAATTGGGCGACCTGTTGCTGGGTCAGAGGTTTGACATACTCAACCACGGCGGCTTCAACGCCCTGGCCGGAGACATAAACGTTGGTGACGTTGCCCAGATACTGCCCTCCGACCTCGACTTGGAATGAGGCGCCCTGCCGGCCGCCGGCGGGAAAGACATAAGCAATGTGCGGGGCCGAGGGCTGCTGCCCCTGCGAGGCCGCAGCCACCGCCAGCAGGGCCGCCAGCGTCAAGATGAAATGCCTTCGATACATGCTCGTCCCCGGCATCGCCGCCACCTCTTTACATGATCTCCTTCAATCGGCCGCCGGCTCTCAACCCCTCCGCGGCGCAGGGCGCCACGCGGACATCCAAACCTTCGGGGTGCGGCAGTTTTGCCTCGGGATCAATTCCGGCCAGCTCATAAATGCTGGCCAGCAGGTCGCACGGATAGACCGGCCGCGCCTGGACCTCCTCGCCTTTGGCATCGGAAGAGCCGACGACCTGCCCGCCCTTGAATCCCCCGCCGGCGACCAAGGCGCAAAAGACCTCGCCATGATGGCCGCGCCCGCCGTTCCAAGGCTCTTCCCACATGACTTTGGGAGTCCGGCCGAATTCGCCCTGCCACCAGACGATGGTCTTGTCCAGCAGGCCGCGCTCGGCCAAATCCTGCAGCAGGGTGGCCATGCCTTTGTCCATTTCGGGCACCCGGCGGCGCATGATTTGGAAATTCTGCTTGTGCGTGTCCCAGCCGCCTTTGTAGTTGATGGTGATGTAAGGAACGCCCCGCTCGGCCAGCCGCCGGGCCGCCAGGCAGGATTGGCCGAAAGTGTTGCGGCCGTAACGCTCTCTCAACTCGTCCTTCTCCTGAGTCAAGTCGAATACCTTGCCCGCGTCGCCCAGGATCAGGTCGTAGGCCTCTTTTTCAGCCTGCTCGGAAGCGGCCAATTCCGCGTTGGCCGGCAGGACATGGGCCAGCGTGTCCAACTGGTTCAGCAACTCGCGCCGGCCCTTCTGGCGGCCCTCGGAAATGCTTTCGCTCACGACCCCTTCGACCGCAAAGGGCGTTTTGGCGGGGTCGCCGCCCGTGGCAAAGGGTTGGTAGCGCGATCCCAGAAAACCCGCTTCGGAAAACCGTCCCTGCGGTTCGGTCAGCACAATGTATGGCGGAATCAATCCGCGATAGCCCGCGTTGTAGCCCTTGAAAAGCGAGACGACGGCGCCCGCGCACGGATAAACATCGCGCCCGCCTTGCGCGCGGGCCGTCTGAACCATGTAAGAAGCCGTTTCGTGGGCGTTGACGCCGTGGGTCATGCTGCGGATCAGGGAATACTTGTCGGCCTGTTTGGCCAGCAGGGGCATCAATTCGCAAATCCGGATTCCGTCCACGTTGGTGGCAATCGGCTTGTCCAGCGGACCGCAATAATCGGAGCCGGCTTCCGGTTTCGGGTCAAAGGTGTCCAGGTGCGAGGGGCCGCCCCACATCCAGATTTGGATGATGGACTTGGCTCGCGCCTGGGCCGAGGGCGCCGCCGCCAACGCCCGCAACGACAAATGGTGGCCCAGCAGCAAGCCGCCCGCGCCAAGCAAGGCGCGCCGCACCGCCTCGCGGCGGGAGATCGCGTCGCCGCGCAGGCGCCAAATCAGGTCGTCCGAATACGGTTTGAACGGTCCGCCTTCAACTTTTGTTTGCATATTCCACTTTGCCTTTCTTTTTCATTCGGTCAGGGCCGCTTCGGGCTTTAGCTCAATGCCGGTAAAGAAACTCGGCGCTGTTGATCAACGCCCAGGCCAGGTCCACGGCCGCTTGGCGCTTCTTGAGGTTGCCGGACTGAAAATAGGATTCGGCGCTCTTCAACTCCTCTCCGGTTGGCAAGCGGGAAAGAACCGCCAGATACATCGTGGTGGCGATCTCGCGCGCCGTTTTGTTCGTTTGCATCTGGCTTTGGATCAGCCGGCTCTGTTCGATCTTGAGCAGGATGTGGCTGGAATTGAGCAGATGCAGCCGCTGCTCGGCCGTCGGGTGGTTATTTCGCTCGGATTCAAGCCCGGTATCCCGCGGCGCCCGTCCGAACATTTCCAGAAAAGGACTGCTGATGCTGCCGTCGGGCAACGCGATGGAACGCACCTCCGCGGGGATGAAGGTGTAAGGTTCGGGGATGGCGCTGGAATAATTCTCTGTCGTGCCGGTGATCTGGTCCAGCGCGTCAATAAGAACCTCCGCCTCCAGGCGGCGCAACGGATAAAAGGCGAAGTGGGCCGCCCCCTCGGGGTTGTCGGTCCTGGGCACGGAAGAGAGTTGGTAGGTCTTGGAGTTAAGGATCAGGCGGAACAGGTGTTTGAGGTCGTAATGGAACCCGGCCAATTCCTTTTCCAACAGTGCCAGCAGTTCAGAATCGCTGGGCGGATTGTCCGGCCGGATGTCGTCCGGCTCCTGAATGATGCCCCGGCCCAGCAGCCAGGACCAGAGACGGTTGGCGATATTCCGGGTGAACCACGGGTTCTTCGGCTCAATCAGCCAGTCGGCGAAGACCTCCCGCGGGTCCCGCTCCGACGACAACCGGGCCGGGGTTCCATCTGGAAAAACCGCCGACCGGGCCAGCGCGTTGGTCGTCTTGCCAAGATCAAACAGGACAATCTCCTCTTTCCATTCGGCCGTGTGCTTGTAGCCGATTTCGGAGAAAAACGCCGCCATGCCCGACAATTTGTCGGCGGGCCACTTCTCGGCCCGCGTTCCCATGAACGTCAAAGCGACGGCTTGGGCGATGGTCCGCGGCTCCTTGTTTTGGAGCGCCCGGTAGAAGTTGACCGGCGGGACCCGGAAATTGCTGCCGCTGGAGGTGAGCAGTTCCCGCACGAACCGGTCATAGGGCACGTTGTCCTTGATGCACGTGCGAATCCAGTGGTGATAGGCCTCCGCGGCCTCGGGCCACAGATTGATCGGAAACTCCGCCTTGACCCGCAGCAGGTCGCTCCACTTCATGGCCCAGTAATCGGCAAACTCCTCCCGCTCCATCAACTGGTCAATCAACGCGCGGCGTTTGTTGGGATCACTGCTGCGCAGGAACTGTTCCACATCAACCCCCCGGGGCAGGGTGCCGATGACGTCCAGATAGACCCGGCGCACAAACACCGCGTCGGAGCACAGACGGGCCGGCTGAATGTTCAACTCCTTCAACCGGGCGAAAACAAGTTCGTCAATGGGATTCTGGGACGTCAGGGCGGCGGCGCTTTCGTAGATCGTCGCCGGCCCTTGCGCCGCCGCCATTCCGCTGAAAGCCGCCAGGACAAGTCCTCCTGAAATCAAGAGCGTTTTCATCGCCTCGCCGCGGCCGCTCCGGCCGCGCCAACCGATTAGACGCCGCCGCCGCCCTCAAGGATACAAGAAAGAGCAGGCCGCAAATCGCAATCGGCAGTTCGGGAATTACCAATGACCAATTTTCAATGACCAATTCTCAATCATCCGAAGCGGCCTTGTTTCAAAGATCGCCGGTAAAAACCGGAAGTAGTTTTTGCGCCGGAGCTTAATCCTGATCCCGGCTGCACGGAAAAGATTAGGATTAGGATTAAGATCAAGATCAGGAACGATTGCCCAAAAGAAAGGTGATCGTGGTGAGTGCCCGGTCATTCACTCCATCTTGAAAGGGAAACCGTCGGGGTCCTTCCCGCGGACCCGCCGCCACCACACTTGGAAGGTGGGGATGTTCACTGTGACTATGAAAAGCTTGCGATAGACGTCCGGCCGGGGCGATTGCAGCGGGCGCACCCCGTGCCAGGAATGCTCGGTCCGCTGGAACAGCAGGCTGCCGTTTTTCCGCAGGTCCAGCGATGCCGCCACTTTTAGGTCGTCAAAGCCCGGAGCTGAGTGGGCCTTGTAACGGCCCTCGTCGTCCAAAATCAGAATGTCTCCTCCCCACTCGCGCGGCCAGTCCTCGTCGGTGGCAAAGAAGAAGATGTGCGTGGCCAGCTTCCGCCTCGCATCGCAGTGCGGGGAGACCGAGCAGCCTTGCCAGGCATAGTACCACTCCATCGTGAGGATGATTTGCTGGCCGGCCTCCAGGCCCAGCATCCGGCGCAAAAATGCGTCGTAAGCCTTTCCGTGCAGTTCGGCGATGAACGCCTTCCAAGGCTCCGCGACGTCCATCCCCTCCCGATAGTGCAGAATGCCCCGGTTGTGGGGCGCCTGCCCGTAGCCGCGCTTGACGCCGACCATGCGCTGGAATTGCGCCATGTCGGGAAGGTTTTTGCGCAGAACCTCCCAGCCCTCGGCGCTCAACGTGCCTTGGATATGCGCCCACGGGTACGGTTTCTGCGCCTGGAAATCACTGGATGAAACGCGCTCGATGCAGTCAAGATTGAGATAGTTCATGGTTCCTCCGTTCTGTTGCTCATTCTCTTACTCTTAATCCTAATCCTAATCCTAATCCTAATCTTCTTCACGAACAGTATCAGTGTCTCTGCTTGAGCCGTCAAGTCTCATTACATTCTATTATTGTTTTGACAACCTGGTCGCGATAGGCGGCATTGAGCGCGAACGCCTCGTCGGCGCGGCGCAAGGGAAAACGATGGCTGACCGTCCCCACCAGATCAACACGGCCGCGCTCTGTCAACTGTATGGCGTGCGGGTAGGTGTGCTTCATCCGCCGGCATAATTTGATCGTCAGCCCCTTGCGCCGGGCCGTGGAATGTTGCAGCGTCAACCGGTCGTCGGACGGAATGCCCACCAGCACGACCCGTCCGCCGGGGCGCGTCATTTCGGCCGCTTGTTGGACGGAGTGATCGGCCCAGGCCGCTTCGATGGCTGCATCCACGCCGCGCCCGGCTGTTTCCTTGTCAATGCGCGCGACGGGATCTTCCTGCTCGCAGTTGATGGCGAGGGCGCCGTATCGTCGGGCCAGTTTCAGCCGCCAGGAAAATTTATCGGTGACGAAAATCGGGTCCGCGCCCGCCAGTTTGGCCACTTGCAAGATGAACAGCCCGATGGAACCCGCCCCGAGAATCGCCACGCTCTGGGCCGCGCGCAATTTCGCCAGATCCACCGCATGAAGGCCCACGCCCAGCGGTTCCAGCAGGGCGCCCTCGACGTCGCTGATTGCTTGCGGGATCGGAAAACAACAGCGCGCCGGCATCAGCATCCATTGGCACAAACTGCCGTCGTACGGGTGGTTGCTGCAAAAGCGGAGGTTTCGGCAGAGGTTGGGATGCCCCTGCTGGCAAAGATCACACCGCAGGCAGGGCTGGGCGGGATCAACGGCCACGCGCGTGCCTGGCTTCAACGGCTGGCCGTTGCCATCCAGCGCCTCCGCTCCGGCTTGATGCACCACGCCGGCAAACTCGTGTCCGAGAATGAGTGGCGAACTCACCGCCGTATCGCCAATCCGGGCGTCCTGGTAGGAATGGAGGTCGCTGCCGCAAATCCCTGTCACCTTGACGCGCAGAAGCGCCTCCTCCCTTCCCGGCGGGCCGGGCCGCGGCACCCTTTCGATGCGCAAATCCGCCGGCCCGTGCAACCGCGCGGCCAGCATCGTTGTCTCTTTCACCCCCCGGCCATGGATTGAACCTTTGCTCATTTTGCTGGTCTGATTTCGACGCCTCGCCCGTTCGTCAAGCAGAATGCGAATGCGATTATTTGATGGTGAATGGCCACCCATGTCAAGCGCCCGCCGCCGCCGTTGCGCGGGGAGCGCACGCGCCCTCGCGTGCAGAGGTTGGCGCCTCGCCAACCAAAGCCCACCGTTGTTTCCTTTTCCTCAAAGATCCGCCATCTTGTCGCGCCGCAGCCACGCGAAGGAAGAAGGCTTGGCGGACGGGAGAAGCCCAGGATGAGGGCGAGCCAAAAAACTAACTCTCCCATTTCACTTCTGTTCGCTAAACTCCCATCTTGTCCGCCGCAAGACATTGTAGGGCAGGCATCCTCGCCGTAACGGGGTCAGTTAAAATAATGGGGTCATAATGGGGTCAGTTAATGGTATTGTAATATAACTTTAGGCGGCCAGAGAAGGAATTCCAAGCATTGCCGCGCTGGTGGATGGCGGTGGCGCAAGTTCGGGTGTCCCTGGCGCAAGATTCTCCGGACCGAACATAATGGGGTCAGTTAATGGTATTGTAATATAACTTTAGGCGGCCAGAGAAGGAATTCCAAGCATTGCCGCGCTGGTGGATAGAAAAGAAAAAAGAGTTGTTCTCTGCGCTCTCGGCGTTCTCTGCGCGAGAGATTTTGTTTCCAGTCTCATTCCGTTGCCGATCATTCCTCTGCCATTTTCCCCGCCTTTTTCTGAATCGTTGAGCGGAAGCCTCTGCCAATCAGCCGCTTGCAAATTCCCCCGCTCAGAATGAATCGTCTTCCATCCGTGAAATCAGCGAAATCCGTGGCAAAAATCCCCCGGAAAGTCAGATGGAAAAATATATTTTGCATTCCCACAAAAACGTGGTAATATGCCGTGCCTGAGGCGCTCACGCGCCTGTTCTTTGACATTGCGCAGGAATGTGCGGCCCCTAATGGGGTCAGTTAATGGTATTGTAATATAACTTTAGGCGGCCAGAGAAGGAATTCCAAGCATTGCCGCGCTGGTGGACGGCGGCGGCGCAAGTTCGGGTGTCCCTGGCGCAAGATTCTCCGGACCGGCCGCCCGCCTTGCCCACCGTCGTTCACAGACCCGCGCTCCGCCCCGAGGCGATGGCCGCATTCTCCATTCCCTCCCCGAATGCCTTCGGGGTTCTCTTGCCATTTTCCCGCCTTTTTTGGGATTCGGCCCGCCGCAAGTCTGCAACCGGGAGGAGTGAGAACCGCAGAACACGCAGAACACGCAGAAAGAGAATTGGCACGGATTCCTTCCCGTTTCATTTCTGCGTATTCGGCGTAATGGGGTCAGTTAATGGTATTGTAATATAACTTTAGGCGGCCAGAGAAGGAATTCCAAGCATTGCCGCGCTGGTGGACGGCGGCGGCGCAAGTTCGGGTGTCCCTGGCGCAAGATTCTCCGGACCGGCCGCCCGCCTTGCCCACCGTCGTTCACAGACCCGTGCTCCGCCCCGATTCACCGTCCGTCAAATCGGCACAACCTCAAATCGTTGAGCGGAAGCCTCTGCCAATCAGCCGCTTGCAAATTCCCCCGCTCAGAATGAATCGTCTTCCATCCGTGAAATCAGCGAAATCGGTGGCAAAAATCCCCCGGAAAGTCAGATGGAAAAATATATTTTGCATTCCCACAAAAACGTGGTAATATGCCGTGCTTGAGGCGCTCACGCGCCTGTTCTTTGACATTGCGCAGGAATGTGCGGCCCCGGCCGGGAATGACCCTCACCCGGCCTGACGGCCACCCTCTCCTCGAAGATCCGCCAGAGCCTTGGCGGCGGCGGACCGGAGAGGGCGGGGTGAGGGCATCTTTGGTTTGTCCCGCCGTTTTCTCCCGCCGAAGCTTTGCAAAAGCGGCCGTCTCTGCGCGGCCAGCACGCAGAACTGGCTGCACGAATGGTGCATCCATGCGCCAACCACGCCGGGGTTTACCCCAAGAATATGCAGGTACATGCAGGTACATGCAGGTACATGCACCTTGGCGCTTAATCGCGCCCGGGGGGATATGGCCATGAAGGGGTAATACGTCTGTTACGGATGCAGGGACGGCTCGCCGAGCCGTCCGCTTGTTCTTGCCCGGGCGGTCGCCTCGGCGAGGCAACCCTACCCTTCACCGGGCAGATCAGGGCCAAACTGCGATAAACTGCGATAAATCAGGCCCAAACTGCGATTATTGCGGAATATTGCAGAATATCGCAGGGGGGGGAGGGGGGACCACGCCAACGGGTAGTATGGACCGTCTTCCTTCATCCTTCAATTACAGGGAAGTTGGATTGACAGGGCGGGCGGCAAGGGGATAAAGGTAAGGCGGTGCTGAGGAACCGTGATATGATTTATTTGCGGCGCGTTTCGTAACCGCACCCAAAGCGCCAACGTCTGTTCCGATGTAATGTATATGATTTCATCCGCCCAACCCGGCTCGGACGCCCGGCCGCAAACCGACACTCGGGCGCAACCGGCGTCCGGCGCGGAATTCTCCTTCACCGTCAAACCGCTGCCCGGCGAAGGCATCACGGAGATGTTCAGCCGTCTGGCCGTCGCACTCAAGGAGGCGGACACCAAGGTGGCCAATTTGATGGTCCTCGGTTCTTTGAGCGCCCAGCCGGCGGCCGACCAAGCCATGCGGCGGGTCTTCGGCCGGATTGATTGGCCGGTCACTTGGATCGAAGGGGCCGCGGGCGATGACCATCCGATTGCCGGAATGCAGGCCTTCGCTTTCACTTCGGGCCGGGTGGACCCGATCGCCCTCAACGGCCAGGTGGTCGGCTCGGTGTTTGAAGAGGGCGCGATGCGGCATTGTTTGCTGGGCGGCTTGGGGCCGGGCCTTCCATCGGCCCCGCGCCCCGATCAACTTCGGCAAACGCTGGCAAAACTGGAGGCAGCCCTGGAACAAGCCGGCTTCTCCCTGGGCGACATCGTCCGCACCTGGTTCTTCCTCGATGAACTTCTCTCCTGGTATGGCGCGTTCAACGAGGCCAGGACCCAGGTCTATTCGCGCGTCCAATTCCGCAGCGGCTCCCTGCCGGCCAGCACCGGCATTTCGGCCCGCAATCCGGCTGGAAGCGCGCTGGTGGCGGGCGCTTGGGCGCTGCGGCCGCTTAATGCCTCCGCGCGCGCGGCGGAAATTCCATCCCCCTTGCAGTGTCCGGCTCCGGCCTACGGCAGTTCCTTCAGCCGGGCGATGGAGATTAGTTCGCCTCGCGGACGGCGTCTTTTGATTTCCGGCACGGCCAGCATTGCGCCGGGCGGCGAGACATTATGGCCGGGGAACCTCCGCCAACAGATGGATCTTACGATGGAAGTGGTCAAAGCCATTTTGGCCTCGCGCGGCTTTGGCTTTTCGAACATCACCCGCGCGGCGGCCTATTTCAAGAATCGCGCCGACGTTCCCGCCTTCGCGGCCTGGTGCGCCGCCAGGGGATTGCAATCCCTGCCGGCCATCGCAGCGCAGTGCGGCATCTGCCGCGAGGAGCTTCTCTTTGAATTGGAGGCCGACGCGTGGAAGGCAACGCCGGCGGTTTGATTTGTCGTTAATCCCGCTTATAGCCGGGCGGCAATTCGTCGCCGGGCAAGGGGGGGACCTTGGGCACTTTGGCCATGATCCGGTCAAAGTCCGCGAGGTTCGCCCGCTTGGCCCGCGCTTCAATGTCGTCACTGCCCCGCCAAGCGGCAAGCTGGGCGGAAAGAGCCAGGGCAACGATCTGATCAATTGGAACCTGTTCGCGTTCCGCCGCCGCGCGCGCTTGTCGCGCTAAATAGTCTGGCACGTTTGCTTCAATTTTCGTCATTCGGTTTGCTTCAAGATTTTCAGGAATTCAGCCGGTCGGACCACTCGAATTCCCAATTGCGCCGCACGGCTCACGTCCCGAACGTCGTGCGTCACAAGATATCTGATCGGTTCAATCAGTTATCCCGTCTGGTCACGGTCGGGTTCCGCTTGCGTTTCCCGCTGTTCTTATTGCATTTTTCATAATGGCGGTGGTGACGCAACGTCAAGCTGATTCGAAATTAAAAACGGTGCCGCGATGAAACTGGATCGTTCTCGATACGCTTTGGCCCTGCCGCTGCTGGCGGCGGTTTTGGCCGTGGCCGCGCTGCTTTTCTGGTGGGCGCACCAGGATGAAAATGCCCTCTCCGAACGCCTGCCCGGCGCCGATCAACCGCCCGGCGCCGAGGGCGCGGCGGCAGTCAATCCTATTTTGGCCGGCAAAGTTATCCAGGGCCAGGCCCAGCCCGCCAATCTGCCCGGCCTCTGGCCCCAGTTCCGCGGGCCAAATCGCAACGGCATCAGCCCGGAAACCGCGGCGCTGGCCCGCTCTTGGGACGCCGCCGGGCCGCGCCAATTGTGGGCGGTGGATTGCGGGGAGGGTTACGCGGGCGCAGTCATTCGCGCGGGCCGCGTCTATCTCATGGATTACGACTACGACAAGAGGCAGAACGCGCTGCGCTGTCTCTCGCTGGCCGACGGCGCCGAAATCTGGCGCTACGCCTACCCGCTGCCCGTCAAGCGCAACCACGGCATGACCCGCACCGTGCCGGCCGTTTCGGGCCAATTCGTCGTCGCCATGGACCCCAAGTGCCATGTCCTTTGTCTTGACGCCGCCACGGGGGAATTGCGCTGGGGGATGAATCTGGTTCTGGAATTCGGAGCGACGGTCCCGCCTTGGTACGCCGGCCAATGCCCGTTCATAGACGGAAAGACCCTCATTCTGGCTCCCGGCGGCCGCGATGCCCTCCTGGCCGCCGTTGAGCTTGAAACAGGAAAAACCCTTTGGCGCGCGCCCAATCCGCATGATTGGAAGATGACCCATTCCTCCGTCATGCCGATGGAATTCGCAGGGCGGCGGTTCTATGTCTATTGCGCCAGCGGCGGCGTGGCCGGCGTCTCAGCCAAAGACGGCACGCTGCTGTGGGAAACCGCCGCGTGGAAAATCAGCATCGCCACGGTGCCATCGCCCCTCGTTCTGGATGGAGGGAAAATCCTCCTGGCTGGCGGCTATAACGCCGGCAGCCTGCTCCTCCAGCTCGAAGAGCAGGGCGGCCAGCTCGTGCCCAAAACGCTCTGGAAGCTGGCTCCCGAAGTCTTCGGGGCGACACAACACACCCCCATCTTCCACGATGGCCGCATCTTTGGAACGCGGCCCGACGGGCAATTCGTTTGTTTGGATCTTGACGGCAAAGTGCTCTGGGCCAGCCCGGTGGGAGATCCTTTCGGGCTGGGTCCATTCCTGTTGGCGGACGGCCTCTTTTTTGTGATGAACGATTCCGGCAAGCTGAGCCTGGTGGAAGGCTCCCCGGCGCGCTACAACCTGCTGGGCCAGGCGCAAGTGCTCCAAGGCCGCGAGTCCTGGGGGCCGATGGCGCTGGCCGGCGGGCGTCTGCTGGCGCGGGACTTCACGCGCCTGGTCTGTCTGGACGTTTCGGCGCCCTCCCAAGGCAAATAAACCACGCGGCACATTTTATTTGCAGTCCCACAAAAATGTGTTAATATGGACCGTGTGAGGCGCTCACGCGCCTGTTCTTTGAAAACACGCAGGGGAGAGGGGCCGGGGAGACAAGGATAAAGCGGGCTTTCCCTTGGTTGGGGCTTGCCGCGCTGTGTCTTCGCGCCTTCTTGTCCGCCATGTCGTCCGCCGTGGTTTTAGCGAAGGCGGAAGCCTGGCGGCGGCGGAGGCGTTGAAGTCCTCCCGCCTGATCGAGCGGAGCGGCCTTTCCGGCCGGGCGGCCAATTGAACCTGATCGCGCTCAATTTAGGTTAATTGCGCTTAATTGAACCAAAAAAAATAAAATCAGGATGCGCTTTTCTCGAAGCAGAGTGGCCCAAAAAAATCTAGGGCGCAGCGTTTCCAACTAACAGACAATTGAGGCTTAGAGAGTTGCAGCTTTTTTCCGGGCAAGCTTGATCATTTTTTTCAGGCTGTTGGGCATGGCTAAACTTAAATTCCGATTTCGTCGGCCTTCCCCGACGGAACAGCACGTTTTGGAACACATGTCCGTGCGGTTGGTGACCGACCGCGGCGAGCAAGACCGTTTCGATCAGTTGCTGGTCGAACATCATTATTTGCATTCGGCGACGCTGGTGGGGGAGCATTTGCGTTACGTCGTCAGCTACAAAGGGCAGTGGTGCCCACGGCGCAAACCCGAGCTTACACCCGGGAACGCAACCGGGGACGCCGGGAAATCCGCGTCTTGACTGCGGTTGAGGTCACGCCCGAACAAGTGGGCTTTCCGGGGGCTTGCACCATTGCCAAGCGGGTCCGCCCTGTTCGGCGCAAGAAAAAAGTTACCACCGAAACGGTCTATCTCATCACCAGCCTGAGTTTGGCAGATCTGGACGCGCGTGGCATCTTAAAGAACAAGCGGCTCTATTGAATCATTGAAAGCCGCTTGCGCCATCCTAATGCGGCGATGGTCCTGGCGTTGTTCCGGCGTCTGACGGTGAGCCTAGCCCTGCACTGGATCGATCGGTGTCGCGCGGCCAAAGGGCGCGGCACGGTTCGCGGTTTCCGAAAGCGATTTCATCACCGCCAAACCGGCCCGCAAAGACTCTCGGACCTGATTTTTGCAAAACAGCCGACCGCATGGGCTTACGTCGATTAAAAAAATGCACCCTGTCTCCTCCGAGAAAACGCATTTTGATCGTGGACGATGGTCCTTCGATCCGGTATATGCTTTGCCGCGTCCTTGTGGACGAGGATTATGCCGTGCTTTCGGCGGCGGAGGGCCGCGAGGGATTGAAGATGGCCGCGGCCAATGAGATTGACTTGGTGTTGTTGGATTTGAAAATGCCCGGAATGAACGGCCCCGAAAGCGCTGCAGCAATTGGCGCTATTGCGCCCCGGCCTGCCGGTCATTATTATCACGACATGGCCGCGCCGGCCGACGGAGAGCGGTCTGGCTGGCGTCAGCGCGTTGTTGCAGAAACCGCTGGGTTTTCCCGTGCTGCTGGGGACGATAAAAAGATTGATGGCCCAAGCCGCCGCCTCAAAATTGACTGTGACTGAGTGAGAAAGGAAATACATGGCTGAAGACGCGCCCACCGCGGCAAGCTCCGCCGCTCCACCGACAACCGCCCCGCCGCATCCGTCCGGCGCGGGGGGCGCCGTTTGGATCGTGCTGGCTTTGGCGATCATTGGCGGAGTCATCTGGTTCATGATCTACAAGCGCCAGCAAAAAACCCCGCCCCGGCTGCCGCCTCCCGTCACCATTTCCACAACCAACGCCATCCGCGGGGACATTGACGTGACCGTTTCGAGGATAGGCACCGTGACGCCCATTTACACGGCGTGGATTTCCCCGCGGGTGGACGGCCAGATCATGCGGGTCAATTACACCGAAGGCCAAATGGTCACGACTAACGATCTGCTGGTGGAAATAGACCCGGGGCCTTACCAGGCCCTCTTGACACAGGCGGAGGGACAATTGGCGCGCGACAAGGCCCAATTGGAGGGGGCGCGCATTGACTTGGCCCGGTACACGAACGCCTTCGGCAAAACCTACGGCACCAACGCCCTTCACGCCATCTCCAAGCAGCAGGTGGACGACCAGCAGGCGCTGGTGCATCAGGACGAAGGAACGGTCAAACTTGACGAGGGCCAGGTCTCCAACGCCGCCGTGCAATTGGCCTACTGTTTCATCCATGCTCCCATCAACGGCCGCACGGGCCTGCGCTTGATTGATCCGGGCAATGTTGTCCACGCCGCCAACACCAACGCCCTGGTTGTCATCGCTCAGCTTCAGCCCATCACCGTGGTTTTCAGCCCGGCGGAGGCCGAATTGCCCGCCATCCAGCGCCAGTGGCAGGCCGGCCATAAAATGACGGTCGAGGCCTGGAACGCGGATGCGACTCAAAAGCTCGCCACAGGAACCTTCCTGACGATGGACACCATGATTGACACTTCCACCGGAACGGTGCGTGCCAAGGCCCTTTTTGGCAACGAAGACTTGATGCTGTTTCCGAACCAATTTGTCAACGTGAAAGTGATTGTTGACACGTTGCACAATGCCACCTTGGTCCCCTCCTCCACCATCCAGCACAGCCCCCAGGGCGACTTCGTCTATGTCGTCACCAACCAGGTGGTGACTTTGACCAACCAGGCCGGGACTGTGGCAACCAATCAGACCGTGGTGGCCATGCGCGCCATCACCCCCGGCGTGCATGATGACGATGCCGACACGACGGCGGTCGAGGGACTGGAACCCGGCGCGGCCATTGCCACGGATAATTTCGACAAATTGGGGGACGGCATCAAGGTGAACGTGCGGCAACCGGGGGGCGAAGGGCAGAAAGGCGGCGCGCCCGGCAATAAAAAACCCCGTCAGAACAAGGACAAAGCGCGGGAAAACGCTTCGTGAATCCGTCCCGGCCATTCATTCTCCGCCCGATCGCCACTTCTCTGATGATGGCGGCGATCATGCTGGCCGGGTTGGTCGCCTACCAACAATTGCCGGTCTCAGCCCTGCCGGAGGTGGATTTTCCCACCATTCAAGTGGTGACGTTTTATCCCGGCGCCAGCCCGGACGTCATGGCCTCGGGAGTGACGGCGCCCCTGGAACGGCAATTCGGCCAGGTGCCGGGGCTGAACCAGATGACCTCCATCAGCTCGGGCGGCAGCTCGGTCATCACGCTGCAATTCGCCCTCTATTTAAATATTGACGTGGCGGAACAGGAGGTGCAGGCGGCCATCAACGCGGCCCAGACCTATCTGCCCTCCGATTTGCCCACCCCGCCCATCTACAGCAAATCCAATCCGGCCGACGCTCCCATCCTGACTTTGGCGCTGACCTCCAAATCAGTTCCGCTTTCCAAGGTCGAGGACCTGGCCGACACGCGCCTGGCGCAGAAAATCTCCCAATTGAGCGGCGTGGGCCTGGTCACCATTGTCGGCGGCCAAAAACCCGCCGTGCGCGTGCAGGCCAACCCCACCGCCCTTTCCAGTTACGGGATGAATCTGGAGGACTTGCGCGCTGCCCTCCAGCAGACGAGCATTGACCAGGCCAAGGGCAACTTCGACGGGCCGGACATCTCTTATCAGATAGACGCCAATGACCAATTGACCACCAGCGGCGATTACAACAAACTGGTCATCGCCTATCGCAACGGCGCCCCCGTCATGCTCTCCGACGTCGCCAGGGCGGTGGATGGAGCCGAAAACACCAAGCAGGCCGCCTGGATGAACAACACTCCGGCCATCATCGTCAACATCCAGCGCCAGCCCGGCGCCAACATCATCCAGGTCGTGGACCGCATCAACGCCCGCTTGCCCCAGCTCAAGTCCACCCTGCCGCCCTCGGTGGATCTTTCCATACTGACCGACCGCACGACGACCATTCGCGCTTCGGTGCGGGACGTGGAATTGGAGTTGATGCTCACCATCGCGCTGGTGGTGATGGTCATCTTTCTGTTTTTGCGCACCATTTCGGCCACCATCATTCCCAGCGTGGCCGTCCCCCTGTCCCTCATCGGCACCTTCGGCGTGATGTACCTGCTGGGCTACAGCCTCAACAACCTCACCCTCATGGCGCTGACCATCTCGACCGGCTTTGTCGTGGACGATGCCATCGTCATGATCGAAAACATCGTCCGCTACATCGAAGCCGGTGAAAAGCCGTTGGCGGCGGCCTTGAAGGGGTCCGAGCAAATTGGTTTCACCATCATGTCGCTGACCGTCTCGCTGGTGGCGGTGTTGATTCCCTTGTTGTTTATGCGCGACATTGTCGGACGGCTTTTCCGCGAATTCGCCGTCACCTTGAGCGTGACCATCCTGGTTTCCGCCGTCGTCTCCCTCACCTTGACTCCCATGATGTGCTCCCGCCTACTGCGACGCTCTTCGGAAAGGAAACAGGGCCGCGTGGCCCGCGCTTCGGAGCGCGCCTTCGACCGGGTCATTGCCTTCTACGGCCAGACGCTGCGCTGGGTGCTGGATCGGCGGGCGGCGACCTTCCTCGTGGCCGTGCTGACCCTGGTGCTGACCATTGTGCTCTATGTCATTGTGCCCAAGGGTTTCTTCCCCGTGCAGGACACCGGCGTGGTGCAAGGCATCTCGCAGGCGGCCCAAAACATTTCCTTTGCCGCCATGGCCCAAAAGCAGCAGGCCCTGGCCAAAATCATTCTCCAGGACCCGGCTGTGGACAGCCTCTCCTCCTTCATTGGCGTGGATGGCATCAACACCACCTTGAACAGCGGCCGCATCCTCATCAATCTTAAACCCGTGGAGGAGCGGGACCTTAATGCCTCGGACGTCATCCGCCGCCTTCAACCGCAGTTGGACAGCGTCAACGATATTTCTCTCTTCATGCAGCCGGTGCAGGACTTGACCGTCGAAGACCGGGTCAGCCGGACTCAATTCCAGTACACGCTGGAAGACCCCGACCCGCGCGACCTCCAACTCTGGACCGGAAAAATAATGGACAAACTCCGGGCCATTCCCGAACTGCGCGACCTGGCCACCGACCAGCAAGTGGATGGCACCGCCATCTCGCTGGTCATTGATCGCGTCACGGCGGCGCGCATGGGCATCAGCGCCCAACAGATTGATCAAACGCTCTACGATGCCTTCGGCCAGCGCCAGGTCTCGACCCTTTTCACCCAGTTGAACCAATATCATCTGGTGCTGGAGGCGATGCCCTCCTTTCAGAAAAGCCCGGCCAAACTCAACGACATCTACGTGCAGTCCGCCTACGGCGGGGCCGTGCCCTTGGGCGCGTTCACCCGTCTTGAAACCAAAACCGCGCCCCTGTCCATCAATCACCAGGGCCAGTTTCCCTGCGTGACCATTTCCTTCAACCTCGCCCCGAACGCCTCGCTGGGCGCGGCCACCAAGGCCATCGAGCAGGCGCGCAGGGAACTGCACATGCCCGCCTCGGTGCAGACCGCCTTCCAAGGCACCGCCGCCTCCTTCCAGGCCTCCTTGTCCAACGAACCGCTGTTGATTCTCGCCGCGCTGATCACCGTCTATATCGTCCTGGGCGTGCTCTACGAAAGTTACATCCACCCCATCACCATTCTTTCCACGCTGCCTTCGGCCGGCGTCGGGGCCATCCTGGCGCTGATCCTCTTCCATCAAAATCTGGACGTCGTTTCGCTCATCGGCATTATCCTGCTCATTGGCATCGTCCAGAAAAACGGCATCATGATGGTGGATTTCGCCCTCCAAGGCGAACGGGAGGAAGGCAAGAACACTGTCGAGGCCATCTACCAGGCCTGCCTCCTGCGTTTCCGCCCCATCCTCATGACCACCATGACGGCGCTTCTGGCCGGCTTGCCTCTGGCTTTGGGCTCCGGCACCGGTTCGGAGTTGCGCCGTCCCCTGGGCATCTCGATGGTCGGCGGCTTGATCTTGAGCCAGATTCTCACCCTCTACACGACGCCCGTCATTTATATTTATCTGGATCGCTTTGCCAATAAACACAAGGAAGCCGGGCCGGCCATCGCCGCGGAGCCTGCGGCCGGCGCGCTTCCGGCAACGTCATGAGTTTCTCCGCGACATTCATTCACAGGCCGGTGGCGACGACGCTCCTGACGATGGCGGTGGCGCTGGCGGGCGGGGTCGCGTTCCGATTGCTGCCCGTTTCGCCCCTGCCGCAGGTGGATTTTCCAACCATTTCCATTGGAGCGGGTCTGCCGGGTGCCAGCCCCGAAGTGATGGCCTCGGCCGTGGCGGCCCCGCTGGAGAGGCAATTTGGACACATTGCCGGCGTGACCGAAATGACCTCCTCCAGTCAATTGGGCAGCACCGGCATCAGTCTGCAATTTGACCTCAGCCGCAACATTGACGGCGCGGCGCGCGACGTCCAGGCGGCCATCAACGCCGCCCGCAGTTATTTGCCCGCCAACCTGCCCAGCAATCCGGGCTGGCGCAAAGTCAATCCCTCCGACGCCCCCATCATGATCATCGCTTTGACCTCCGACATCTACACCCGGGGCCAGATGTACGACACCGCTTCCAGCGTCATGCAGCAACGGCTCTCCCAGATTGACGGCGTCGGCCAGGTCTTCGTCGGCGGCAGTTCCCTGCCCGCTGTGCGAGTCGAGGTCAACCCGGTCCAATTGGAGCATTGCGGCTTGAGCCTGACCAACGTCCAGAAGGTTCTCAACCAGGCCAACGCCAACTCGCCCAAAGGCCAGATTTCCGATGACAAAACCACCGCCGACATCGTCGCCAACGACCAATTGATGAAAGCCGAGTATTACCGTCCCCTGGTCGTTGGCTACCACAATGGCGCCGCTGTCCGCCTCCAGGACGTCGCCGACGTGCAGGATTCCGTCCAGGACCTGCGCGCCGCCGGCTTTGGCGACGGCAAGCCGTGCGTCATGCTGATTATTTTCAAACAGCCTCAAGCCAATATTATTGACACGGTGGACCGCATCAACGCGGCCCTGCCCTCCCTGGAGGCTTCCGTCCCCAAGGGAATGGACGTGTCGGTCCCGATGGACCGCACGACGACCATTCGCGCCTCGGTCCATGATGTCGAAATCACGCTGCTGATTTCCATTCTCCTGGTCATCCTGGTGGTGTTCGTCTTTTTGCGCGATGTGCGCGCGACCCTCATTCCCAGTGTGGCCGTGCCCGTCTCGCTCATTGGGACCTTTGGCGTCATGTACCTGCTGGGCTACAGCCTGGACAACCTCTCGCTCATGGCGCTCACCATTTCCACGGGCTTTGTGGTGGATGACGCCATCGTCGTGATTGAAAACATCACCCGCTATCTCGAACAGGGCCTCCCCCCGGTGCAAGCGGCCTTGCGCGGCGCCGGCGAGATCGGCTTCACCGTCCTCTCGATCAGTGTTTCCCTGGTTACGGTGTTTGCCCCCATCCTCTTTATGGGCGGCATCGTCGGCCGTCTTTTCCGCGAATTCGCCGTCACGCTCTCCGTGGCCATCCTGACCTCTCTGGTCGTTTCCCTCACCACCACGCCCATGATGTGCGCCCGCTTGCTCAGGGCGCAAAAGGAGCAAATACACGGAAAGATTCACAAGATAACCGGCGCGGGCTTCGATTGGATTCTCCGCCATTATGAAGGGAGTCTGCGCTGGGTTTTGCGCCACCAGTTTATTGTCTTGTGCATCTTGATGGTGACGGTCGCCTTGAATTTCTTTTTGTTTACTATCGTCCCCAAAGGTTTCTTCCCCCAGCAGGACACCGGCATGCTCATGGGCATCGCGCAGGGTACGGAGGACATTTCCTTTCAGTCCATGTCGAAAAAAATGTTGCGATTCATCGAGATCGTCAAGAACGACAACGCCGTCGCTCACGTCGTCGGCTTTACCGGCGGCGGCTCCACCACCGATCAGGGCCGCCTCTTCGTGACCCTCAAACCCCTGGGCCAACGGACTAACAGCGCCGACCAGGTGGTTAACCGCCTGCGCGCCAAGTGCGCCGGCATTCCGGGGGCCACGTGCATCTTCCAAGCCAACCAGGATTTGCGCATGACCGCCCGCATGAGCCGCGCCCAATACCAATACACCATCCAAAGCGATACCCTCCAGGACCTCGTCAAATGGGGGCCGGCCTTGCTCAAGGAAATGAAAAAACTTCCCGGCTTTACCGATGTCAACACCGACCAGCAGAATGAAGGCCTGGAATCTTATTTGGCCTATGACCGCCCCACGGCCATGCGCCTGGGCCTCTCGGCGCTCAATCTGGACAATTCCCTCTACGGCGCCTTCGGTCAGTCTTTGGTTTCTACCATGTACACCCCCCTCAACCAGTACTTCGTTGTCATGGAAGTGGCGCCCCGCTGGTGGCAGTCGCCCGCAAGCTTGAACGCCATCTACCTTCAATCCGCCAACGGCGGGGAAGTGCCGCTCTCTGCCGTTGCGACCCTCCGCACTCAGACGGCCCCCATCCAGGTCAACCACCAGGGCCAGTTCCCCTGCGTGACCGTCTCCTTCAATCTGGCCCCCGGCGTCTCGTTGAGCGACGCCGTCAATGATATTAACGCGATGGAGCAAAAACTGGGCATGCCCGCCGCCGTTCACGGCAGTTTTTCCGGCACGTTGCAAGCCTACCAGTCCTCCCTGGCGGGGGAGCCTTTCCTGATCGCGACCGCCCTTCTGGCCGTCTATATCGTGTTGGGCATTCTCTATGAAAGCTACATTCATCCTGTCACCATCCTTTCCACCCTCCCCTCCGCCGGGGTCGGCGCGGTGCTCTTCCTGATGCTCTTTAACATTGATCTGAGCATCATTGCCCTCATCGGCGTCATCCTCCTCATTGGCATCGTCAAGAAGAATGGAATCCTGATGATTGATTTCGCCATCCAGGCCGAACGCATCGAGGGCAAGAGTCCTGTCGAGGCCATTTACCAGGCCTCCGTCCTCCGCTTCCGCCCCATCCTGATGACCACCCTGGCCGCCGCCTGTGGCGCCTTGCCTCTGGTTTTGAGCCGCGGCACCGGCTCCGAACTGCGCCGCCCATTGGGCGTGGCCATCGTCGGCGGCCTCATGGTCAGCCAGGTCCTGACTCTTTACACCACCCCCGTGGTTTATCTCTATTTCGACCGCATGAGCATCTGGTGGCGGCGCGCGCATGGAAAATCCAAAATGGCCGAAGCCTCCGCGCACCCGGCCCCGGCCTGAAGGCAATATGTCAAAGGCAACATTCAACCCCATCTGGCCCGCCCTGGCCCTGGCCTTGGCGGCCGGCTGCAATTTCGCCCCCAAATACTCCGTTCCTCCGGTGGCCACTCCCCCGGCCTACAAGGAAACCAACGACTGGAAAACCGCCGAGCCGGCCGACGCCCTCCTCAAGGGCCGGTGGTGGGAGATTTTCAACGACTCCCAACTCAACGCCTTGGAAGACCAGGTCCTCGTCTCCAACCAGAACATCGCCGCCGCCCTGGAGAATTTCCTCGCCGCCCGCGCCGTCGCCAAGCAGGCCCGCTCCGCCTTCTTACCCACCGTCGCCGCGGACCCTTCCGCCACCCGAACCAAACCTTCCTCCAACGTCACCGGCAGCTCCGGCTCCCTCTATTCGGCTTATGCCTTGCCGCTGGACGCAACCTGGGAACCCGATTTGTGGGGCAGCATCCGCAACACCTTCCGCTCCAGCACTTATGCCGCCCAGGCCAGCGCCGCCCAACTGGAAAACATGCGCCTGACCCTCCAGGCCGAACTGGCGGCCGATTATTTCCAACTCCGCGCCCAGGACGAATTGATCCAGTTGTACGACGACACCATCAAGGGCTACAAAGACTCGGTGGATTTGACCCGGACGCTCCTTGAAACGGGCATTGACTCGGACCTCGACGTCGCCCAGGCCGACACGCTTCTGGAAACCACCCTGGCGCAGGCGACCGCCCTGGGCATCCAGCGCGCCCAGTACGAGCACGCCATCGCCCTGCTCGTGGGCCAGCCCGCCTCGGCCTTCTCCCTCGAACCCGATCCTCGGCCCTTCCTGCCGCCCGGCGTCCCCGTGGGCCTGCCCGCCCGCCTCCTGGAGCGCCGGCCCGACATCGCCGCCGCCGAACGGGCCGTCGCCCAAGCCAACGCCGGCATCGGCGTGGCCCGCGCCGCCTATTATCCGACCCTCAACCTGACCGGCGGCACGGGATTGCAAAGCTCCACCTTCTCCAAATTGCTCTCCGCCTCCAGCTTCTACTGGACACTTGGCGCGGCGGCCTCAGAAACTATATTTGACTATGGCAAACGCAAGGCCGCCACCGAGCAGGCCTGGGCCGAATATCGCGCCAGCGTCGCCAACTACCGGCAGACCGTTCTCACAGCCTTCCAGCAGGTTGAGGACAACCTGGCTGCGTTGCGCATTCTCGCCGCCGAAACACAGCAGCAGGACGTCGCCGTCCGCGCCTCGCGAAAGAACCTGGACCTGGCCGTTGAGCGTTACAAACAGGGCATCAACAACTACCTCAACGTCATCACCGCGCAAGAGTCCTTGTTAAGCAACCAGCAGACCGCGGTGAACATTCGCCAGCAGCAGATGGTTTCCACCGTGCAACTGGTCATGGCCCTGGGCGGCGGCTGGAGCGCCTCCGACCTCCCCGCCCCCTCCCGCGTCCTCCACGCCAGCCCCAGCCGTTAGAGTTTGGCGTCAGCGCAAAAGGAAGTTCTGGGAATGAGGGTCAATTGCCCATGACCAATTTTCAATGACCAATGTTCGATTCCCACCCCGCACGCGCATGTCTTGGGTCAATGGTGGTCGTCGTGGTCGTCGTCGAAGTCAAACGGCGGCGTCAGCCCCGTGTAGTCTCCAACCACTTTCGCGTCGTAGGGTGCATACAACCCGTTCGGCGTCGTATGGACGTCGTATCCAAAGTTGTTCCCAAACGGGTAGGGTTCACGGGCATAAGCGTTAACCTAATTAGAAAAGGCCTGAGCGGTGACTAAAAGGATTCCCTTTTTATTTTTCTGCCTCCATCTTTCTGACACGATGCCTAACGCCACAGTTACGGTTCAACGCAAGTAATCGCAAGTTGCGTTTGTGGAGTTTTGGCCATCCAGCCATTTTATCGGGCAGGGCCGGCCAGGGCCGGAGTGGGGACCACTAACCAACCCCGATCAAAGCAAATCAAACCTAATCAAAGTCAATCAAAGCAGCCAGTGGGGCCTGAGCAGCCGAACCGGCGGTTTGACGGGCCAGGGGGCAACTGTTATACGGTTGGCAGACTCTTCTTTGTGAAGTCGCGCAATATCTGGTACGCAGGTCTGATCCTGCTCGTGTTGCTGGCGGTGGCGGTCCGCGTCCGCCTGCTGGCGCTGCCTTTGGAACGCGATGAAGGGGAGTTCGCCTACGCCGGCCAATTGATTCTGCAAGGCATCGCTCCCTACAAACTGGCCTTCAATATGAAGATGCCGGGAACCTACGCGGCTTACGCCCTCCTGATGGCCCTCTTTGGCGAAAGTCCTTCGGGCATCCATCTCGGTTTCCTGCTGGTCAACCTGGGAACGCTGGCGCTGCTCTTCCTCCTGGCCCGCCGGCTGCTGGAAGGGCCGGCGGTCCCAATCTGCTGCGCCGCTTATGTCCTGCTCTCGCTCAGCCCGACGGTCCTCGGACTCGAAGGGCACGCGACCCACCTCGTCGTGATCCACGCGCTGGGCGGTTTGCTGCTGCTGCTGCGCGCCCGGCAAAGCGGAAAATCCGCGACGTTCTTTCTGAGCGGGCTGCTCTTTGGCCTGGCGTTCCTGTGCAAACAACCGGGGCTGTTTTTTGGAGTCTTTGCCCTCGCCCTCCTCCTGCGGGACGCTCTGGCGGCGCGGCCAGTGCCCTGGCGACCATGCCTCCACAGGCTTTTCTGGCTCTCCCTGGGCATGGTTCTGCCGCTGGCGTTGACGTGCCTGGTGTTATGGCGGGCGGGAACTTTTGGGCGCTTCTGGTTTTGGACGGTGCCCTACGCGCGGGTCTATGGCGGCTTGCAGTCGCTGCCCGAGGGGCTGGACCGGTTGGGAACGTTTTTTGCCTTCGGAGGCGACCGCTGGTTTTACTTGACAGGAACGCTCGGGCTGCTCGGCTTGTACTGGCGGCAGGCCGCCGCCGAACGGAAGTTCTTTTTCACCGCCCTCTTTTTTTGCTCGTTTCTTGCGACGGCGGCCGGCCTTTATTTTCGCGGCCATTATTTCATCCTCATGCTGCCGGTCATTTGCCTGCTGATCGGGGACGCCCTCGCCTGGGCGGCGGATTGGCTGGCGCGGACGCCGCGGCCGTGGCTGCGGGCGGCCCCGGCGGGGCTGTTCCTGGCGGGCGGCCTCTGGCTGGCCTGGGACTATCGGGCCATCTGGTTTGAACTGCCCATCGCCCAGGCGAGCAAGGCCCTCTATCTGGCCGAGGCGTTTGTGGAATGCCAGGAGTGCGGCAATTACATCCGCCGGCATTCCTCGCCGCAGGACCGCATTGCGGTGATCGGATCGGAGCCTGAGATTTATTTTTACGCGCGCCGGCATTCCGCCAGCGGCTACATTTACATGTATGATCTGGTGCGGAAGCAACCTTACGCGCTGGATATGCAGCGCGAATTCACCAACGATGTGGAAACTCTCAAGCCGCGCTGGATCGTTTTGATCAACGCGGGGGCCTCCTGGATGCCCTGGCCCAAGGAGACGCTGCCCTTCATTGACTGGATCAACTGGTATCCGCGCCAATTCTATGAGTTGATCGGCCTGGCGGCGGTGTACCAAACCGACAGCGCCTATTTCTGGGATCCCGACGGCATCAGGAAACACCAGGACACCGCGTCGTCCGTTTTTGTGTTCCGCAGAAAATGACCGTTCGCTAAATCTGAACCATGAGTGCGGCCCCTAACCCGCGGCAGGTGAAGGAAATCTTCGAGCAAGCCATGAATCTGGCTTCGGCAGAGGAGCGGGAGCGATTTGTCAAGCAGGCGTGCGGGGACGACATGGGCCTGCTGGCCCGAGTGCGGGAGTTGCTTCAGGCGTGCGCTCAGACGAAGAGCTACGTGACGAAAAACACTGATGCCCAAGGGCCGGAGGCCACGCAGTGGGTCACGCACCCGGCCGATACGACCGTGCTGCTCCCGATGTCGGAGAAGGCAGGTGACCGCCTGGGCCGTTACAAACTGCTGGAGATGATCGGCGAGGGCGGCTGCGGGGTGGTGTACGTGGCGGAACAACTGGAGCCGGTGCGCCGGCGCGTGGCGCTCAAGGTCGTCAAGCTGGGCATGGACACCAAGCAGGTCATGGCGCGGTTCGAGGCCGAACGGCAGGCGCTGGCCCTGATGGACCATCCGCACATTGCCAAGGTCTTTGACGCCGGCGCCACCGACGCCGGCCGCCCCTACTTCGTGATGGAACTGGTCCGGGGCGTGCGCATCACCCAGTTCTGCGATGAGCGGCAACTGTCCCTGCGCGAGCGGCTGGACCTGTTTATGCAGGTGTGCCGCGCCATCCAGCACGCCCACCAGAAGGGCATTATCCACCGGGACATCAAGCCCTCGAACATCCTGGTGACCTTGACCGATGGCGTGCCGGTGCCCAAGGTGATTGACTTCGGCATCGCCAAGGCCACGGCGGGGCGGCTGACCGAGCAGACCCTAATCACGATGTTCGAGCAGTTTCTGGGCACGCCGGCTTACATGAGTCCCGAGCAGGCGGACGTGCGGGGGGAGGACATTGACACGCGCAGCGACATCTACAGCCTGGGGGCGGTGCTTTATGAACTGCTGACCGGGCGAACGCCCTTTGAAAGCGAGACGCTTCTCAAGTGGGGCATCGAAGAATTCGTCCTGACGTTGCGCGATGTGGAGCCGCCGCGTCCGAGCACGCGGTTGGGCGCCTTGGCTGCCGCCGACCTCAATAAAGTAGCCCAGTCGCAGCACTCTGAACCGGCCAAGCTGGTCCCCGGCCTGCGGGGTGACCTGGACTGGATCGTGATGAAGTGCCTGGAGAAAGACCGGACGCGCCGTTACGACACGGCCAACGGCCTGGCGATGGACATCCAGCGCTATCTGAGCGGAGAAGCCGTGGTGGCCGCCCCTCCGAGCACTGCCTACCGGATGCGCAAGTTCGTGCGGCGCCACCGTGTGGGCGTCATCGCAGCCTCGTTGGTGGCGCTGGTGCTGGTGCTGGGCGTGATCGGAACGACAGGCGGCATGCTCTGGGCGCTGCGGGAGAAGGGCCGCGCGAATCAGGAGGCAGCCAAGGCCACGCTCGCGACCCGGTTGGAGACCGAAGCCAGGCGCCAAGCGGAGGACAATGCGAAAGCCGCCCGCCGCGCCGCCTACAGTTCGGACATGAATCTGGTCCAGCAGGCGCTGGCGGCCAACAATCTCGGACGCGCCCAGAGGTTGTTGAATCGCCAAAGACCGCAACCGGGCCAGCCGGACCTGCGCGACTGGGAATGGCGCTATCTGTGGAGCCAGACCCGCGCCGATGACCATGAGAGCTTCTTTGCCGGAACCAATCGGATTCTCTGGCCGTTGTTTTTTAGCGCCGATGGCCGGCTTCTCGTGCGGCAAGACGAGCAACAGACGGTGGTGACCGACGTGCCTTCGCGCCGCGCGGTTTGGCGGCGGACGAATGCTTCGCGTCCAGTCTTTGCGCACCACGGCGTCTTCCTGGCCTTTGTGGATGGGTCTTCCACCAACGACGCGATCACGCTGTTGGACATGGCCACAGAAAAGGAGAGCCGGATCCAGACATCCTGGAGATCCACCCGATGGATCGGCTTCACACCTGATGATCAACGATTGCTGACGGTGTCTTTGCGGCCCGGTGACAGGACCGCAGACAAGGTTCCTTACGACCTGATGGCATGGGACGTTGGCACCGGAAGGCGGCTTTGGCAGCGAGCGATTGGCATGCCAAAGACTCTTAATGGGCGGCCCTATGCCATCTCCCCGGACGGCGCGGCGTTTGCCGCCGTCCTCCCGGATGGCCGGGTCCAGGTGTTGGAGACCCGGGACGGCAGTGAGCGGTTCACGATCACGGCAACCGAAGAAATTGCCATGGCCGTGACGTTCTCACCGGACAGTTCCATTCTGCTGACGGGCGCAGGTTATACCGACTCGGCCATCCGGCTCTGGGATGCGCGTAGCGGCACGGCCCGCGGTTCACTGGAGGGGCATCGCAGTTGGGTGAGCGACTTGCTTTTCAGCCCGGACGGCAAGGTTCTGATCTCATCCAGCGGAGATCAAACGATACGGATGTGGGACTGGGCCACATTCAAGCCGGCCGGCGTCCTGTGCGGGCATCTGGATGAAGTAGATGGTCTTGCCCTTGCGCCAAACGGCCGGACCTTGGCCAGCCGTTGCAAGGATGGGTCCATTTACCTCTGGGATGTGACCCAACCTTCCCGGCACCCCGCATACCGGACACTGCCCGGCCGCCTGGACTCCTCAAGCATTGTCTTCACGCCCGACAACCGGTCCATCCTCGGCGCCGACCTGAAAGGTGGCGTGGCCCAGTGGGACGCTTTCACCCTCAAGGAGACGCGCCGGCTTCCGGGCGATTTCGCCAAGGGAACCGACACCATCATCTCCCCGGATGCCAGATGGGTGATGCAGGGCAATGCCGATGGCCGCCTCCGCGTCTGGGATGTTCGCAGCGGATTGGAGAGCACCAACTTCGTGGCGGCTCCGGGGCGTTTTAATGCGTGGATAACGGGCAACGGAAGGTTTCTGGTGACCCTTTATGGCCCGCCGACCAATACTGTTCTTGAGACCTGGGACACGGGCACCTGGCAGAAGCAGGGTTCCCTTAGCCTCCCCTTCAAGAGCGTCATGTGGGGTTTTACCACGTCACGGCCGAACTCTTTCGTCATTTCGACAGACCGGACTTTGCGGCTCTTTGATGTGGCCAAGCTCAACGAAGCTCCGCTGCAAATCGAGAGTCGGGGCGATCTCTTGGGGTTGGCCGCCTCTCCAGACGGCCGGATGATCGCCGCGGCTTATGAAGACGGTTCCGTCCGGCTCTGGGACGTGGCGGCACTTAAACTACTGGAATCACTCAAGGGTTTCCTGCTCGCCGCCACCTCAGTCGCCTTTTCTCCCGATGGCCGGCGACTTGCGGCCACCAGCAACGGCCAGGAGGCCGTCAAGTTGTGGGACGCCGAGACGCGGCAGGAGGTGCTGACGTTAAGCGGCGACGGATCGCAGTTCTTTGATCTCAAGTTTTCTTCCGATGGCCGCTTCCTGCTGGCCGTCAACAGCGCCGGAATTGCCCACCTTTGGTCCGCGCCCTCCTGGGAGGAGATCGCGGCGGCGGAAGCGGATGAAAAGAAAGCGCCACAACCATGAAGTCCAATCGCAAAGAAGCCGGCCGGCGGCTTTGAGCGGATTGGAAATAATGACGTTTTACACTGGACTACCCGTTGGCTTTGCCTTATTTTCCGGCCGGAAATTACACACTATGCCGCCAAAAACATTACAGAGTCGTGCCTCCGATTCACAAGCCGGATTCAGTCCCAAACCCAGGCGTATAAAGCCGGTTACGGCCTGTGCGTGCCAGAGCGATCCGACCCACACTCCCACCACTAAACCCGATATGCGGGCCAGGCATCGCAAAAAGCAACAGAAACACCCGTCCACGCACCGCAGGCGCTAAAGAGCAAAGGACAATTTGCAGCGGCGACAGGTCGTTTGATGAGACAACGGCAGAATCATTCTTTTTGGCTGCACCTATGAAGAAGTTGATTCTGAAGTGCGGTTTTACTGTTGGGGATGTTGTCATGCTGACGGCCGCCGTGCGCGATTTGCACCATTGGTATCCCGGAAGGTTTCTCACGGACGTTCGAACCCTCTGCCCTGACCTGTGGCTGAACAATCCCTACATCACGGCCTTGTCCGATGATGATCCAGAAGCCACGAAAATTGAATGCACCTACCCCCTGATTGACCAGAGTAATGAAACGCCTTACCATTGCCTCCACGGCTTTGTCGAGTTCTTCAACCACCGCTTGGGCCTTAACATAAAGCCCACTGCCTTTAGGGGCGACATTCATCTCTCCGATCAGGAGAAGGCCTGGTATTCCCAGGTTCACGAAGTCACAGGCCAGGCCATCCCGTTTTGGATTGTCGCGGCGGGCGGCAAATATGATCTGACGATCAAATGGTGGCAGTCCGCCCGTTATCAGGAGGTCATCCGTCATTTCCGGGGGAGAATTCAATTTGTCCAGGTGGGCGAGCGCGGGCATTACCACCCCAAGTTGGACGGCGTGATTGACCTCCGGGGCCGGACGACCTTGAGGGAATTGGTCCGCTTGGTCTATCATTCCCAAGGCGTTCTCTGTCCGATAACCGCCTTGATGCACCTGGCGGCGGCGGTCGAAACCAAACGCGGCCAGCCGCCCAATCGTCCGTGCGTCGTGATTGCAGGAGGCCGCGAGCCAACTCATTGGGAAGCCTATCCGCATCATCAGTTTATTCACACCATCGGCGCGCTGCCTTGCTGTGCAAACGGTGGTTGTTGGAGAGATCGGACCTTCCGCCTGCGAGACGGGGACAAGAAGGATCGTCCGGAAAACTTGTGCGTGGATGTCGTCCAGGGACTTCCGCATTGCATGGACTTGATTGCACCCCAGGACGTGATCCACCGCATCGAAGGCTATTTCAACGGCGGCGTTGTCAAATATCTGTCGCCGCGCCAAAGAAAGGCAGCGGAACGGGGCATTGCAGCCACCCGTCGGAATTCTTTTGACCGGCAACCCCTCAATCTCCCCGGCGCCGGAATGGCCTGCGAGCGTTTCATCAAGACCATTCCGAGCTATCCTGGCCGTTATGACGGGCGGGGGATTGTGGTCTGCGGCGGCGGTGTCAGGTACTTCCCCAGCGCCTGGGTTTGCGTCAACATGTTGCGGCGCCTGGGATGTTCTTTACCCATCCAGTTATGGTTTTTGGGAAGAAAAGAAATGGACAGCCGGATGAAAGCTCTTGTGGCGCCTCTCGGCGTGGAATGCGTGGATGCCGCCGGGATGCGCAAGAAGTTTCCTGCGCGGATTCTCCAAGGATGGGAGTTGAAGCCTTACGCGCTGCTTCACTCGCCCTATCGCGAAGTGTTGCTGCTGGATGCGGACAATGTGCCCGTGATCAATCCCCAATTCCTGTTCACCACGCCCGAATTCCACGCCACGGGCGCAATCTTCTGGCCTGATTTCCTGCGCGGAAAGGGCAAAAAGGCTATCGCTATATGGCGCAGCTTCGGGTTGCAAATGCCGGATGAACTTGAATTTGAGTCCGGGCAGATCGTTCTCGACAAACAGCGATGTTGGCGGGCTCTTTGCCTTTCGTGGTGGATCAACGACAATTCCGATTTTTTCTATCGCCATCTGCATGGAGACAAGGAAACGTTCCATCTGGCTTTTCGCAAGCTCAAGACAGCTTACTCGCTGGTCCAAAAACCGATCCACCCGTTGCCAGGAGTCATGTGCCAGCACGACTTTCTTGGCCGCCGCCTTTTTCAGCATCGAAACACGGAGAAATGGGACCTGTTTTTCAACAAACGGATCCAAGGGTTTCGGCGGGAGAAACAGTGTCTCGCTTACATCAGCGACCTGCGGCGCGCCTGGGATGGGCGAATCAATACCGGCGCCCAATGGAAGGCCCTGGCAGAGTCCAAGCGGATCAGGCGAACGATTAAAATCGAGGCCATGATGATTTCCTGCAGAGAACGCGATGAGTTGAGGCGCCGGACCCTGGAAAATCTCGCCAAAACCGACTGGGGCGACATGCCGCTCCATATTCATTTTGACAGTCCCGCCGACGGAACTCCCTTTCAAAGGCAGGTGCAGTCATCGCGCCTGGCTCTCAAGAAAAGCCTCGATTATCGGGCCGATTATATTCTGTTTCTGGAGGACGACTTGGATTTTAATCGGAACATCCGCCATAATCTGTGCAACTGGATTCCGGTCCGACGCCGGGCGGTCACCCTGGGAAGTTTGTACAATCCCCGGATTCGGGAGAGGGCGTGCGATCTGGGGAGCAATGTCCGCATTGTTGACCCCAATTTGGCTTTCGGCAGCCAGGCGCTTCTTCTTTCCAGGGAAATTGTGGATTATGTGGTCCGGCGATGGGACGATGTCCCGGGCGGACAGGACGTCAAGATTGCCCGTCTGGTGGGGCGCTTGAGGAAACCGGTTTTTTATCATGCTCCCTCGCTGGTGCAGCACGTTGGCGCCGTCAGCACCTGGGGCGGCGGATTTCATCAGGCCTCGGATTTTGATCCCGTGTGGAAGGCCTAGCCGGAATCCCGTCCAGTTATGGCCTTCATCGCATCCAGCAACCAAGCCCGGCCTTCAAGCGATCCATCGCGCATGAGCGCCGGCAAGATGCCGCGCCGGCGATTTCTTCGGGCCATGTCCTTGTTGATGCTCGCGGGCAACGGATGGCTGCTGGCAACGGAAGACAAGCCGGCTTTCACCCTGGATACCTCCGGGGGCATTATCCCGGCCCCGGATGATCCCGCCTTGTGGCCGGCCTTCCGCGCCGCGCTTTCCCAGTGGCGCGAGACGACGCGAACGCGCCTGCACTACACCGACGCTCTGTATCGCCGCCCCGAATTCGCCTGGTCGGCATCCAATTACGCGTGCTGTTTTCTGATGATGTGCGACGAGACATTTTACGACCGGCGCGCCGGCCACTACACGGTCAAAGCATTTCTTGACCGCGGCGAGCGTGAATTCGGCGGCTACGACAGCGTCGTGCTTTGGCACGCCTATCCGCGGATTGGAGTGGACCAGCGCAATCAATTTGATTTTTACCGCGACATGCCCGGCGGCCTGCAAGGCATTCGCTCCCTCGTGCGCCAATTCCACCGCCGTGGCCTCAGGGTCTATATTGACTACAATCCGTGGGATACGGGCACGCGGCGCGAAAATGAACCGGACGCCCTCGCGCTCTCTTCAATTGTCCGCCAGATCGGGGCTGACGGGATTTTCCTGGACACTATGAGCGAGGGTGGGGACGACTTGCGCGCCCGGCTGGACAGGACGCGACCGGGAGTGATTCTCGAGGGCGAAGACGCCGTGCCGCTGGAGCACATCTACGATCACCACGCTTCCTGGGCGCAAGAGTTCAATGACAGCAGCGTGCCGGGCGTGCTCAAACATAAATGGATCGAGCGGCGCCATCTCCAGCACCAAATCCGGCGTTGGGACCAGGATCATACCGCCGAGTTGCACACCGCCTGGATGAATGGCAGCGGGATGATGATCTGGGAAAACGTTTTTGGCTCCCTTGAGCTGTGGAATCAGCGGGATCGCTCCATTCTCCGCGCCATGCTCCCCATCCAACGACGCTTCAGCAAATTGTTCAACCAGGGCCAGTGGACCCCTTTGGTTCCCGTCGAGCAACCCGGCCTCTTTGCCTCTCTCTGGGAGGCCGAGGGCTTGCGCCTGTGGACGCTGGTCAATCGGACGGAAACCACCTGCCAAGGCGCTTTCCTCAAATTCCAGCCCGCGGCCCATCAACGGGTTTTCGATCTTATTGGCGGAGCCGAAACCGCCGGGAGCTCGGCAACCATGCTGCTTGGCGGGGCCATTCCGCCCCGGGGCATTGGCTGTTTCATTTCGGGGACGCCGCAGGGGCTGGGAAAAAAATTTGAGCGGTTCGTGAAAGAGCAGGCCCAATTGGAGTCACGAAGAAGTTTTTCGACCCACCGGCCTCAGGCAGAGGTGACGATTCGTCCGGTGAGACGGACATCGCCAACGCGGCTCCCTGCCGGCATGGTGGAACTTCCCCCGGCAACCTTGGACTTGAACATCGAGATGCGAGTGCGCGAATGCGGTTTTTATGAATCCACTCCGGCGCCGGGCGAAAACGTGGGAGATTCCTACGCCTTCCGGGTCCGCAGCTTCAAGCGCCGGGCCGCTTTCCAGCGCTTTGCAATGGACGAAACACCGGTGACCAACGCCCAATTTGCGCTTTTTCTCCGCATCGGCGCCTATGGACCTTCGCATCCGGAGAATTTTTTGAAGCATTGGCAAAATGGAAAACCTCCGGCAGGTCGGGAGGACCACCCCGTTGTCTATGTGGATTTGGACGACGCCCGCGCTTACGCCCAGTGGGCGGGCAAGCGCCTTCCAACGGAGGAAGAATGGCAATACGCGGCGCAGGGAACCGATGGCCGCAAATATCCCTGGGGCGACGTCTTGGAAGCAAATCGCTGCAATGGCGGAGAAACCAACGCAACAACTCCCGTCAAAGCATTTCCCGCGGGACGCTCGCCCTGCGGTTGCTACGATATGTGCGGCAACGTCTGGCAATGGACCGAAAGCCAGCGCAGCGACGGCCACACGCGCTTCTGCGTCATTCGCGGCGGCTCCTGGTTCCAGGCTCACGGCTCCGGCTGGTACGCCGATGGCGGTCCGCGTCCGGCCGGTTTTGCGGAGAAATTCCTGCTGACTTGGCCGGGGCTGGATCGCTGCGGCACGGTCGGTTTCCGCTGCGCCGCGGACTTGGAACCGGGGGCCGGTTTGTGAATCCTGCTTGATCTATTGGACTTTGACCCGGAAAAACTTCTGCGGGCCGGCCGGCGCGAAGGTATAAGGCGACGCGTTGGTGTTCGTCGCCCACGGGCCTGTCAGGTTGGACGCTTCCTGCAACGTGCCCATCGGCCATGTCAATTGTAGATTTCCATCGGCGACGGGTTGCAGGCTCAGATTAACCCCCTCCTGCAACGACGCTGCGCTGAGGGTGACGTTTCCATCCGGCCCGGCTATCTGCCAGAACCGTACAATCAAGTACGGCTTCGGCCCGGCTGACGGCGCGGTGTAGGTTACGGTGTAATCGCGATCGGACCCATTCGTATCAACTGTGCTAAACGATTCGTCAACGTAATACGGCGCGGAGCCGTCGCTCAAGGATGCCTCAAAATGCGCCGTCGCGTAGTAAGCGCCAACATGCATTTTGAGAATTCTTGTCGTGGCCGCGGCCGGCACATCCGCCTCGTAACCGGCCCCCAGTCCGGCGATATAGATTCCAGTCGTGGCGTTGGTCGCCTCCGGCGTCGGGGTCCCATCCGTCCAGGTGAATCCTTCGTAGTTATTGCCGTATTGGCCCGAGTAGGCCGCCGTTCCAACGGCGATGTAATTGCTGATCTGCGAAGTCACTCCGGCTTTGTGATCAAAGTCAGTAAACTGGCTCAAACCCCACGCCGCCCAGTCTAAAGTGCCTTCCGTCGTCAGATCAATCGTTTCATAGGTATGGACGTCGTGGCTCGTCACCGTCAAGGTTGAGGTCGCCGGCGTGATCGTCAGGACGGACGGGGCGCTGGTGATCGTTTGGGAACCATTGCTGACCACCACCTGATAGGAATAAGTCCCGATGGAAGGCGGCGTCACGTAAATGGCATTGGTATTGGAGTCGGAAATATCTGCAAACCCGCTGCCGTTGTTGACCTGCCATTGATAAAAATAGGGAAACAGCCCCTGGGCCTGGGTGCTCAACTTCAGAATTAAAGTTGACCCTGTGGCGATGACATTGGTCGGCGATATGACGGGCGGGCTGATGCTCAAAGGGGGCACCGGTTCCAGTGTCGCCGCCTGAAGGAACACGTCCCCATCCGTCGCCCCCATCACCCAGTATTTGACGATCAACGTCTGATTAGGCAAACCGGCGGCGAAGATCATGCTATAGCGCTGATTTTGAATTCCGCTCACCGACTCATCAACAAAGACTGGCGCGCTGCCGTCGCTCAACGATGCTTCCAGGTGGAGGGTTGCCAGATTTCCGCCCGGAGAATAGACCCCGTTGTACAGGTTGAAAAGCTGGTTCGTCTGCTGCGCCGCCACATCCACCTCGAAGCCATCGCCCAATCCGGCGACGTACACTCCCGTCGTCGAGTTGGTGGCATCCAGTGTCGGGGTCCCGTCCGTCCACGTAAATCCTTGGGCATTATTGTTGAATTGGTAGTAGTCCAGCAGCGGCGCGCCCACCGGGCTGTAATCGCCAATCTCAGATGTGACTCCGGCCTTGTGATTAAAATCGGTCGGTAAACTCAAGCCCCAGTCGGCCCAGTCCAACGTGCCTTCAGCCGTCAGATTAACCACCGTCACGTTGGACAGGTCAAGGGAATCCACTCGCAGCGTCCCGGTCGCCGTTGTGGCTGTCAGGGTCACCGGCGCGCTGGTCACTGCGCTCCCGGAAGTATTCGTGACAATCACCTCGTATGTGTAGCTGCCATGCAAGGCCGTTGTATTGACAAGTAATGTGTTGGTGTCGGAGCCTGGGACAGGCACCAACCCGCTGCCACCGTTCACCAGCCACTGGTAGTCATACGGAAATGGACCCTGTGCCTGGACGCTCATTGTGATTGGAGTTCCGGCGGCAAAAATGTTTGTCGGCGAGACAACGGGTTGAGTAACCGCCAAAGGGGGGACCGGCTGCAAGGATGCCGCCTGGAGCGTGACATTGCCGTAAGGGTCAACGCTTGAAATCACCCAGGCTTTTACCTTCAATGTTTGGCCCGCTGAATTGGCGGCGTAGATTATCGTGTAACGCCGGTTCGCTCCTCCTAAATCGTCGTGCGAAAACGTTTCGTCAACGTAAGTGGCCGCGCTTCCATCGCTGAGTTCCGCCTCAAAGTGTATCCTCGCCGCCCATGCCCCCACATAGATGTTGAAAAGCCGGGGCGTCGTATCCGCCGTCACATCCACCTCGTAACCATTGCTCACGCCAACGAAATAAATCCCGGATGTCATGTCGGTGGCCGTCGCATCCGGCGTTCCATCTTCCCAGTTGAAGATGGATTCCGAATTGCCGTACCATAAAACGGTGTTCGTTCCGATCTGGATGTAATTGCCGATCTCATTGGTCCCTCCCTCTTTCTGATCAAAGTCAGTCACCAGGGCGTAGCCCCAATAGGCCCAATCCAGTCGGCCTTCCACTGTCAGATCAATCGAATTGGTCACTCCGGCGAGTGAAACAGTCATTCCTGACAAGGTTCCTCCCCGGGCCAGGTTGGGATACGAGCCTGTCATGGCCAGCCAGGCGGCCACGGCCAGTGTTATACTGAGGCGCTGTGTTTTCATATCATCGGTTTCCGGTCTTGTGACTTTTGCAGTTATTGTTTTTGCATGAACGGTTCGTTGGGACGGCACCCCTTGAATCACCACCAGGCATAGGTTGTATCCGGCACGGGAGTCAATTCCCACTTGTACATTTCTTCGGGGAAGTGGAAGGCCGTGCCGTGGCCGTCCCCAAAGAGTATGACCGACAAGCTTTGACCCCGGTAGTTGTGCCAAACGCTCTTGGGGTCGGTGTTCAAGCGGTTGGCTTGCCAGACCCAATCCCCCTGTATAAGTTTCGTTGAGACATTCCCGCGCATGGTGGAGTTTTTCATGGGCGTTATGCCTGGATCGGGTATTCGGCTTGGCTCTTCAGGGTTCGCCGCCGCTGTCACGCTGCGGGTCCGAAACAAATAGCGTTTCGTCGTGTCTCCCGGATCAACAGGGTCCGGCGTCTCGTAGTCGGCCCAGGCCACGAGATAGCTGTTGCCGTAAACCCCGAAGCAATTGGTGGCGCTGGTGTCAGAGTCCCCTTTGTCAGCCGGGCAATTGAATACCTGCACGTTGATGACGTACGGGTTCAATGGCCGGTTGGTCGCGGCCACAAAGGTAAAAAACGTTCCGTCTTGTCCGCCCACCGACGCCCAATCAGGATGGCGCGGAAAAGAGTCATTGTTATCGCCGGCATACATCGCATAAGCCAGGCCGATCTGCTTCTGATTGTTCAGGCACCGCGTCTGGAGGCCCTTGGCTTTGGCCCTGGCCAGCGCCGGCAGCAGCAGCGAGGCCAGAATCGCGATCACCGCGATGACGACCAATAGCTCGATCAGCGTAAAGGCCTTGCGCAGTGCCAAATGGACATCGGCGCCGATCACGTTACGAGGTATTAAACACCACCCTGATTTTAGGCGAATCCCGGATTCTGGCAACCTTTTTTTAACGGGCCATTAGCCATTCGCGCGCATTTGTAACTCCATTTTCGTTCGACTTTTGGCGGTGCTCGCTCAAAAGTGGAATCATGCGGTGGCCAGCGGATTATCACACTCACACGCCCCTTTGCCGGCACGCCTCGGGCGCGCCGGGCGAATATGCCGCCCGCGCCCTGGCGCTGGGCCTGGAAGAAATCGGCTTCTCGGACCATTCGCCCATGCAACGGGATGATTTCGATAATTGGCGCATGCGCCTCGATCAGTTGGATCAATACGTCGAAAACGTCCGCCGCGCACAGCGGGATTTTCCCAATCTCACCATCAGGCTGGCCCTGGAAGTGGACTACCTGCCGGGGCACCAGGACTGGATTCGCTGCCTGGCCGCACGCCATCCTTGGGATTATCTCATCGGCTCGGTCCATTACGTTTCTGATTCCTGGGCGGTGGATAATCCGGAGGAGATCGCGAACTGGAAAACCCGCGACGCCTTTGAGGTCTGGTCGGTTTATTTCGACCGCTTGGGGGAAGCGGCCGAATCGGGCCTCTTTGAAATCATCGGCCACGCCGATTTGCCCAAAAAATTCGGCATTTACCCCGCGCAGGACTGCGGGCCGCTCTTTGAACGCTTCCTGGAGCGGGCGGCCAAAAGCAGTGTGGCGCTGGAGCTGAACACCGCCGGCCTGCGCAAGCCTTGCCGGGAGATTTACCCCAGCCGCCCGTTTCTCCAGCGGGCCGCGCGCCGCAAACTCCCCATCACCTTCGGCTCCGACGCCCACGCCCCGGCGGAGGTGGGCGCCGATTTCGCCGCGGCGGTGGATTTGGCGCGCTCGGTCGGTTACGCCCAATGGCGCCGGTTTGCCGGGCGCAAGTTCGCGGAAGCGCCGCTTTGACTTTGTGTTGGCGGCCTTCATCACCACCGTTCTTTGGTCGCTCTCGGTTGTTTGCGCGACCCGCTCCGCCCGCCTGCTGGGGGGCACCGAGGCCAATTTCTGGCGCCTGGCCCTGGCGACGCCTTTGCTGGCCCTGTGGGCGCACACCTTTGGCCAGGGGCTGAAAGGCGATTCCTTCGCGCTCTTCCTGCTCAGCGGCGTCATTGGAGTCGGGGCGGACGTCTTTCTTTTCCAATCCCTGCCGCGCATCGGATCGCGCTTGTCGGTGCTGATCATCCAATGCTTCTCGGCGATTTCGGCGGCCACTGTGGAATGGCTCTGGCTGGGAACGCGCCTGACGGTGTGGCAGGCAGGGGCCTCTGGCATCATTCTGGCCGGCGTGGCTGTGGCGCTGGCGCCGGCAAAACACCTGGAGGCCAAAAAAGGCGTTCTGGCCGCGGGAATAGCCTTCAGCTTTTTGGCGGCCTTTGGCAACGGTTTCGGCGCTGTTCTCAGCCGCAAGGCCTACGCGGTTGCCGCCGCCGCCCATCAAGACATTGACGGCGCCACGGCCGCCTATCAACGGCTTATTGGCGGCCTGTTTGTCGCCGCCCTCTGCCTGCTGGTGGTCAAGCGGCGCGAGATCGCCGCGCAACTGACCCATTCCGATCCGCCCCGCCTGCCCGACGCCCAGAAATGGCGCCGGGCCTGGCGGTGGGTCGCGCTCAACGCCATCGCGGGGCAGACCCTGGGCGTGAGCACTTACCAATGGGCGCTGAAAACCACGCCCACGGGCCTGGTCCTGGCCATCGTGGCAACCACTCCTCTGGTGGTCATCCCCTTTGCCAGCGCCGTCGAAGGCGAAAAAATCGAGCTGCGCGCCGTGGCCGGCGGCGTGATGGCGGTGGCCGGAGCCGTCCTGCTGGTGCTCGCCCGGACGTGAATCAACACTGTCAAATTAAAAAGGGATCATCTGTTGCCTGCCCGGTGATTCTTCAAGTCTTCAAGTTGCGGGCTTGACCGCGCGCGGCCAAACGTGCCATATTCCGCCCCGATGGGTTTTTGCCCGGATTAAATATGAAGAAAACGCGATACTTTATTGCCGCTTTGGCTCTCGGCATCGGATTCGGCGCCGCGCCCGTCCAGGCGCAAACGACGGCGCAAACTTTGACCTTCTCCATCATCTGCCAATACGTGACCAACGTGTTCAGCACCAATGCCGCGGCGGGCATTACCAACGAAGACCAGATGCTCACCACCGTGCTGCTCGATTCCATCAATATTGAAAAGGCCATCGCCATTGACCTGGCCGGAACCAATTGGGAGAAGGATTGGTATCCCTTTACCATTGTCCGCGAAGTCAATTTGACCAACGGCAATGAGGGAATTTTCCTGCGTCACGGCACCAACCAAACCAACATCTCCGAGAGGTTTTTCGGCCTGAGCTTTACCAACGAGTTCACCTCCGAGGTGCCCAGCGTCTTTGTGGCCACCAACTATACCACCCTGCCCATCAAGGGCGGCTGGCTCTACATGCATCCAACCAACTCGATCACCAACTACACCTTGTTGGACAGCCTTTGCTTTGTCTCCTTCGCCTCCTCCAATATTCAATTCAACCTCTTCGGACATGGCCAGGGCACCGAGGCGAAGGCCGGCGGGTACCTGCACGGAAAGCTCTATGAATTGCCGACCGTTTCCACGATCATCACTGGCGCGGGAACATTCAATCTGAACCTGACGACCAACATTTATCTCACCCCCACCACCAACGGCACCCCGGCTTTCTTCAACGGCCTGGCGCATGGGACCCTCGTTATCTCCGCGCCCTACTACCTCCCCATCCCCGGACCGTGACGTTCACCCGCCCGCGCGTCTTGGGCGCAGTTCGCTTTTTTGGGTAAGTCCTGTTGGCGAAGCCATACGTTGAGATTTCGGACTTCTGGATTGAAAATTGGTCATTGAGAATCTGTCATTGGCCATCGGAAGAGGTCTGTCCGAATCCTCCTTTGACCCCGGTTTTCTGGCGGCTTTGGCGGTGGCAATGGACTTTCCCAAGATGCGGGAAAGCGGGTCGCATTCATCCGGGAAGCCCACATGACAGATGACCAATTTCCAATGACCAATTTTCAATCGTTCCAATCGCTGAAACCTTTTCGAAGGCACAGATGCGCCAGAAAAGTCAAATGCGCCCTCACGCCTTCAAATGGTGAATAACCTCTGGATATCTTGCGCAGAAGCTGCGCATACTTTCTAACAACCTCCATTTGAATTGAGAGGGTTCAAAGGAGACTCCTTGTCGCCATGATCGATTCCGTTCAGCCCGAAGCGGGCACAGTGTCGGCGGATTTGAAAAAATCGCGCCGCAAAACTTCCGCCACCGCCGGCATGCCCAAAATGGACCGCCTGCCGCCCCATTCCATCGAGGCCGAGCAGGGCGTCCTGGGGTGCATCCTGCTTTCGCCCAACGATTGCATGGGCGAGTGCATCGAAAAGCTCAGGCCGGGCCACCTGGTTTTTTACGATCTGCGCCACCAAACCCTTTTCCAGACCTTGACGCAAATGTTCGACGAGAAGGAGCCGATTGATCTTATCACGCTCCAACAGCGGCTCAAAAACAAACAGCAGATCGAAGGGGTGGGCGGCTTGGCCTATTTGTCCACCCTGCCCGACAAGGTGCCCTCGGCGGCCAATCTCCAGTACTACCTGGACATCATCCTGGAAAAATTCCTCCTCCGCAAAATGGTCCAGACCTGCACCGACGTCGTCGGCCGGGTCTTCGACTACGAAGGGGAAGTGGACGCATTGCTCGATGAAGTCGAACGCGACATCCTGCGCATCAGCGAGTCGCGGGTGACCGGCGCCAGCCTGACCATCAAGGAACTGATCAACCGCGCCATTACCAGAATCGAGCAATACCACCAGAACCAGGGCCTGCTGACGGGCCTTTCGACCGGTTTCATGGATTTCGACAAATTGACCGCCGGCTTGCACGAAGGGGAAATGATCGTCGTGGCCGCCCGGCCCTCCATGGGCAAAACCTCCCTGGCGATGAACATCGCCGAGCACGTGGCCCTGGAGATCAAAGTGCCGGTGGGCATCTTCAGCCTGGAAATGACCGCCGAGCAACTGGTCTTGCGCATGCTCTGCTCCCGCTCGCGGGTCAACCTGCGCAACGTCCGCGACGGCTTCCTGGCCGAGCGCGACTTTCCCAGGCTGACCGGCGCGGCCGGCGAACTGACCGGCGCGCCCCTGTTCATTGACGACAGTTCGGCCCTGTCCATTTTGCAACTGCGGGCCAAGGCCCGCCGCATGTGGCAGCAGTTCGGCATCAAGCTGTTTGTCGTTGACTACTTGCAGCTCCTGCATTCTACTTCGCGCCGGGCGGAGAACCGCCAGCAGGAGATTGCCGAAATCTCCGGGGGCCTCAAGGCCCTGGCCAAAGAGTTGAAGGTGCCCGTGCTCGTTCTCAGCCAGCTCAACCGCGAGCTGGAAAAACGCGGCCCCGGCGAGCGCCCGCGCCTGTCGGATTTGCGCGAGTCGGGCGCCATCGAGCAGGACGCCGATTTGGTCGGATTATTGTATCGTGAAACGAAAAACAAAGACGGGGAAGAAGAGGCCGACGTGGAGCAGGACGCCATTGCCGTGAGACTCTTCATTGCCAAACAACGCAACGGCCCCACAGGGGACGTTGATTTGACCTTCCTCAAGACCTACACCCGCTTCGAGAGCGCCGCCAAGATCAGCGCGGAGGATGTGCCGGCCGATGCCTGACCAATGAACATTCCGTCCCGTTTGGCCCTTCTGCTGCCGCTGCTGCTGGCCGCCTGGCTGCCGGCCGCCCCGGCCCAAGCCGCCGGCCCACGCGTCAATAGCATCCTCATCCGCTACGTCGGCCCCCCGCCCGTCAGCGACGCCTTCATCCGCGCCAATATCCGCCTCAAGGTGGGCGTGCCCTTCACCCAGCCGGCGGTCGAAGAGGACGTCAAGAACCTCTACGCCACGGGCTATTTTTTCAAAATCCAGGTCACCCGGAGCGACAGCCCCGGCGGCGGCATTGATGTGACCTACGTCGTGCAAGGCAAGCCCATCCTGACGGACATCAAGATCGAGGGCAACGTCAAGATGAGCCTCAAGAAGATCAAGAAGAAGATCACCTCCAAAACCGGCCAGCCCCTGGACGAGCGCAAACTTTTCGACGACGCCCAGGCCATCAAGGAAATGTACGAAAAGGCCGGCTACCAAAAAACCACCGTTACCTCCCAATCGCCGGTGGTGGACGAGGCCCTGGGCCGCGGCTCGGTCACCATCCTCATTCACGAAATGCCCAAGATCAAAATCAAGGACGTCCTCTTCGTCAATGCCAAGGCCGCCACGCAAAAGGAATTGCGCCATGTCCTCAAGACCCGCCGCCGCTGGATGTTCTCCTGGCTCACCGGCTCGGGCGTTCTGAAGGAGGACCAATTTGAGGACGACAAGGACAAGCTGGTCGAGTTTTACCAGAACAAGGGCTACATTGATTTCGCCATCCAGGACATCAAGCTCGATTACATCAATCCAAAATGGATGATCATTCGCATCTTTGTTTCCGAGGGCCAGGGCTACAAGGTCGGAACCCTCGACATCAAGGGCAACACGCTCTTCACCACCAACGATTTCATCACCGGCAAAAAGATCAACGGCCAATTGATGCGCCTCAAGCAGACCCCGGGCGTCATCTTCAAGCCCGTCGAGTTCAACGACGACACCCAGACCCTGCGCGACATGTACGGCTCGCGCGGTTATCTGGACAGGGAGCAGGGGGGCACGACCATCATCACTCCCAGCCGCGCCGCCAACCCGGCCACCGGCACCATGGACCTCTCCTACGACATCGCCGAGGGGGAAAAGTGCTACATCGAGAAAATCGTCATCAAAGGCAACGTCAAGACCAAAGACCGCGTCCTGCGCCGCGAACTGGCCGTCTATCCCGGCGAGGTCTATGACATGGTCCGCGTCAAAATCAGCAAGCAAAAACTCGAAGGCCTGGAGTACTTCGGCAAAGTGGACACCGAGGCCGAGGAAACCGACGTGCCCAACCACAAGGACCTGGTCATCGGCGTCGAGGAAAAAGGCACCGGCAACTTCTCCATCGGCGCCGGCTTCAGCTCCATCGAGAGCATCGTCGGCACCGTCGAAGTCCGCCAGGGCAATTTCGACCTCTTCAATCCCCCCACCTTCACCGGCGCCGGCCAGAAGCTCCAACTGCGCCTTTCCATCGGCACGCTCTTGCAGGATTACGACCTGAACTTCATCGAGCCTTGGTTCCTGGGCAAGCGCCTCTCCTTTGGCGTTGACCTCTTCCATCGCCAGATTTATTACAACTCCCTCCACAACGATTACTACGAGACCTTCAACGGCGGCACCTTGAGCCTGACCAAGGCCCTGGGCAGCCAGTTCCTCCGGGGGACCATCAGCTACACCATGGAAGCAGCCCACCTCTCCATCGCCTCCGGCTACGAGCCTTTCCCAACCACCAACTACTATGGCACCGCAAGCGGCCTTTACGAAAGCGAGTCGGTCAACTCCCCCAACGTCTCCACCAACATCATGGCCGAACGGGGCAGTTACTTGATCTCCAAAGCCGGCCTCACCCTGACCTACGACACCCGCAACAATTACCGCGATCCCACCGCCGGCCAGGAATCCAGTATCTCGGCCGAAGTGGCCACCCCGCCCGGCGACACCGACTTCTACAAGCTGGAATTGCGCACCAGTTGGTTCTTCAAAGGCCTGGCCACCAACCAGGTCCTGGAATTGGACGCCCGCGGCGGCGTCGTTTCCACCTGGGACAGCACCTCCCGCGTCCCCATCTTCGAACGCTGGTTCCTGGGCGGCATGTACACCATGCGCGGCTATCGCTACGAAACCGTCGGCCCCTTGGACAACCTCGGTGAGGCCCTGGGCGGCGACACTTATGTCTATGGCGCCGCCGATTACAGCATCCCCGTTGTCAGCATCGTCCGCTACCATCTCTTCTACGACATGGGCAATGTCTATCCCAACTCCTTCAGCCTGGATCCCGGCCCGGGCCGCAAGCTGATTGACAGCGACGTGGGCATGGGCTTTATCATTGTCCTGCCTCTGGGCGGCCCGGGTGGCACTCCCCTTCGGCTGGACTACGGCGTGCCCGTCATCCATGATCCCACTGCCAGCAAGTGGGGCAAGTTCCAGTTCGGCTTTGGCTACTCCCACTCCTTTTAATGCTTATGAGAAAATTTTCCCAATTCGCCCTCCTCGCCGCCGTCTTCGCCGGCCTGGCCGCCTCCGCCTTCGCCGCCGAACAGAAAATCGCCCTCTTCAACCTCCGCAAGGCCTTTGACCGCTACTACAAGACCATCCAGTCCAATGCCTCCATGGACCAGGAGGTGACCGAGGTCCAAAAGGAACTGGACCAGATGGTCGCCAACGAAAAAAAACACGAGAACGAATGGCGCCAGCTTATTGACAAAGCCTACGACCAGGCCGTCTCCGCCGAGGAACGCGACAAGGGCAAAAAAGCCGCCGAACAGAAATACGCCGAGTTGGAGAACGACAAACAAGCCATCGCCGATTACGACCGCCGCGCCGCCCTGCGCCTCAACGAAAAGAAACGCCAGCGCCGCGACGACATCGTCAAGGAGATTTTGGGCGTCGTCACCGCCCACGCCAAAGCCGGCGGCTACACCCTGGTGCTGGACCCCTCCGGCGAAAGCGCCAACATGGCCCCCGTCGTCCTCTATTCCAACGGCCAGGACGACCTGACCGATTCCATCATCGCCGAACTCAACGCCGCCGCGCCGCCCGGTTCGCTGGACCTCAAGACCAACACCCCGTCCCTTTCCTCCACCAACAACTTGCTCAACGTCGCCCCGCCGCTCAAGTAGCCGCCGGCTGCATTTCACCGTTTTGGGTTGGCGGTTTTCGTTTCCTTAATCCCAATCTTAATCCCAATCCTAATCTTAATCGGAATGAATCGCTTTTTCGACCATGAAAAACTGGACGTTTGTCAGCAATCCCCTTGAAGCCAATTCCGGGTGGATTTTGAATCCGTGTCCATCCGTGTCCATCTGTGTCCATCTGTGGCTGAGGATTTCAAATCCTTTTGGCTAAGATTGAGATTAGAGAAGATAACCCAAAAATGTAAATTGCGCCCAAATAGCCTCCCCCACGGCTTGACAAGTTTGCGCCCGCGACGGATTTTCTCCGCATGGATCCGGAAAAACTGACCATCAAAGCCCAGGAGGCCCTCAAGGCCGCGCAGGAAACCGCGCGCCGCAATTCCAACCAGGAAGTCGCCCCCGAACACCTCCTGGCCGCCCTCCTCGCACAGTCCGAAAGCCTCATCCCCGCTCTGTTGCAAAAACTGGGCGCGCCACCCGCCGCCCTGGCCTCCGCCGCGCAGCAGGAAATTGACCGCAAGGTCAAGGTCCAGGGCGATGCCGCGGCCGATCTGTTCCCCAGCCCCGCCCTCAAGAAAACCCTCGACGCCGCCGAGGCCGAGGCCGCCAAACTGCGCGACGAATACGTCAGCACCGAACATCTCTTGCTGGGCCTTTTGGAGCAAGGCGGCCCCGCCCTCAAAAAGATTTTTCAAGCCCAGGGCCTCAAGCGCGACCCCCTCCTGCGCGCCCTGGCCGACCTGCGCGGCAACCAGCGCGTGACCGATCCCAATCCGGAGGACAAGTTCCAGGCGCTGGAAAAATACGGACGCGACCTCACCGCCCTGGCTCGCGCTGGCAAGATTGATCCCGTCATCGGACGCAACGAGGAAATCCGCCGCGTCATGCAGGTCCTCACCCGCCGCACCAAGAACAACCCCGTCCTCATCGGCGAGCCGGGCACCGGCAAAACCGCCATCGTCGAGGGCCTGGCCCGCCGCATCGTCAGCGGCGACGTGCCCGAATCCCTCAAGAACAAGCGCCTGATCGCCCTGGACCTTGGCTCCATGATCGCCGGCGCCAAATACCGCGGCGAATTCGAGGACCGCCTCAAGGCCTTCCTCAAGGAAGTCACCGCCAGCCAGGGGCGCGTTCTCCTGTTCATTGACGAATTGCACACCATCGTCGGCGCCGGCGCTGCCGAGGGCGCCAACGACGCCTCCAACATGCTCAAACCCTCCCTGGCCCGCGGCGAACTCCGCTGCATCGGCGCCACCACCCTGGATGAATACCGCAAACGCATCGAAAAAGACCCTGCCCTGGAACGCCGCTTCCAGCCCGTCTATGTGGACGAACCCTCCGTCGAGGAAACCATCGCCATCCTGCGCGGCCTCAAAGATCGCTACGAGGTCCACCACGGCGTCCGCATCCAGGACGCCGCCCTGGTCGCCGCAGCCACTCTCTCCCATCGCTACATCTCCGACCGCTTCCTGCCCGACAAGGCCGTGGATTTGATGGACGAAGCCGCCTCCCGCCTGCGCATGGAATTGGATTCCATGCCCGCCGAAATTGACCAACTGGAACGCCAGATCATGCAGTTGGAAATCGAGCAAACCGCCCTGCGCAAGGAAAAGGACGAACCCTCCCGCCTCCGCCTCAAAAACATCGAGCGCGACCTGGCCAATCTCCGCGAGCAATCCGCACAACTCAAGGCCCGCTGGCAGAATGAAAAAGCCTCCATCAACGCCATCTCCATCCTCAACAGCCAGCTTGAGGAAGCCCGCCAACAGCAGGAAGCCGCCCAGCGCGCCGGCGACCTCAATCTCGCCGCTCAAATCCAATACGGCCGCGTCCCCGACCTCCAAAAAAAGCTCGCCGACTTGCAAAAACAGTTCGCCCAGCGCGAAGGCAAGCGCCTCCTCAACGAGGAAGTCACCGGGGAGGACATCGCCCGCGTCGTCGCCTCCTGGACCGGCATCCCCGTCAGCCGCCTGCTTGAGGGCGAGCGTGAAAAGCTGGTCAAAATGGAGGAGCGCCTCAAAAAGCGCGTGGTGGGCCAGGACGAGGCCCTCACCGCCGTGGCCAACGCCGTCCGCCGCGCCCGCTCCGGCCTCCAGGAACCCAACCGCCCCATCGGCTCCTTTATTTTCCTCGGCCCCACCGGCGTCGGCAAAACCGAACTCGCCCGCGCCCTGGCCGAATTTCTATTTGACGATGAAAACGCCCTGGTCCGCGTTGACATGAGCGAATACATGGAGCGCCACGCCGTCGCACGCCTCATCGGCGCTCCCCCCGGTTACGTCGGCTACGAAGAGGGCGGCCAGTTGAGCGAAGCCGTCCGCCGCCGCCCCTACAGCGTCGTGCTCTTTGACGAAATCGAAAAGGCCCACCACGACGTCTTCAACCTCCTCCTCCAGGTCCTCGACGACGGACGCCTCACCGACGGCCAGGGGCGCACGGTGGATTTCCGCAACACCCTCATCATCATGACCAGCAACATCGGTTCGCTCCTCATCCAAAAGTTCTTTTCCTCCCGCAAGGGCGGCGCCGACTCCGCCGCGGACCAGGCCCGCCTGGAGGAACTGATGCCCCAGGAATTGAAAAAGCATTTCCGGCCCGAATTCCTCAACCGGATTGACGATATCATCGTTTTCCACAGCCTGGACGACAAGCAATTGGGCGCCATCGTGGACATCCAGTTGCGCCGCCTCCGCCAGCGCCTGGCCCTCCAACAATTGACGCTGGACGTTGATCCCGCCGCCACCCGCTACCTGGCCAAGGAAGGCTTTGACCCTCAGTTCGGCGCGCGCCCCCTCAAGCGCGCCATCCAGCAGCTTTTGCTCGATCCGTTGGCCATGAAGCTCCTCGACGGGGAAATCAAATCCGGCGACCGTGTCAAGGTCACAGTCGAAAACGGCCAGTTGAAATTCAACCGGCAGAAACAGCCCGGCGCGGCGGCATAAAGAAGTATTTTTATCAGTCCTTTTTAACCTGGCCCGCTGTCGAATGCTGCCGCAGCTTGCGCAGCGCGTCCTGGCGGAAGGCGGTGGGGGTGTGGCCGCGCTTGTTCCTGAAAACGCGGGAGAAATAATAGACCGATTCAAAGCCGCATTGCTCCGCGATCTCGCCGCAATGGAGGTCCGTGTGGACAAGCATCTCGGCCGCCCGCTGCAACTGTGTTTCCAGCGCGAACTGGCCGGGGGAAAACCCGGTCTCCTCCCTGAACAACCGCCGGAAGGAGGAATAGCTCATATTCAATCGGCACGCCACCTCCTCCAGGTTTTCTTTCCGCGTGGGCCGGACCACCAGCAATTGTTTGGCTTCGCGGATCACTTCATGCGCCGGGCGCCGCAGGTCGCGCCGCTCCTTCAAAGCTGACAAAGCCCGCGCGATGATCTGGGTGGCCAGCGTGCCGAGCAGCCTCTGGTATTCGGGCGGCTCTTCGCGCAGGACTTGCAGCGATTGCAGAAAGAGGGTCAGAATATTCTCCCGCACGCCCACGTGCAAAACCGGATGATCGGGGTCGAATTCCTTCCGGATCATCAAACGGCGGATGTAATCCCCGTCGAACTCCAGCCAGTATTCCTCCCAGCCCGTCTCAGCCAGCGGCCGGTAGCGGTGCCAAATCTCCGGAAAGAGCAGCAATAAGTCCCCGGACCGGACCGGTTGCCGCCCCCCCGGCCTCGCCTCGAACATCCCTTCCCCACGGGTGATATAAACGAAGCAGTAACTGTGCAGCACGCGGCCCGTTTCCCATCGGAAATGATGGTCCTTGGGGTGTTGGCGGGGCGGATAGGGCGCCCCCGCCAGCGCCACGGCGAAGCCCCCCGTCCGTGTGTAGGCGCCCCAGGCCTTGGCCTCCGGGCTGATCGGCATGTAGCGAAACCAGCCGCGCGCTTCGTTTATTCTCGTCTTCTCAGGGGTGCTCATTTAGATTGGTCAGAAAGTGCAAACAAATATGTCACTTCGTTCATGGAACCCGCCCTCCGCTGTTGCCAGCCTGATGACAGGTGAGAGAATCCATGACCCAACGTTAGCAACAGCGCCCTTTGAATCAAAACCAAATATGCGAGACTTCAAACCACTCCCAACTTACGCCCACCCATGTCTCCCAAGGAACGCATCCTGGCCGTTTTGAATCGTCAACCGGTGGACCGACTGCCGGTGGATCTTTGGCTCGCGCCGGAAATCGCCGCCGCCTTGCGCCAACATTTCGGCGTGCCCGATGATTTCGCCCTCTGGCGGGCGCTCCAGCTCGACAAAATCGTGTGGGTCTTCATGGACTACAAGACCGAGGCGGGCGAACGCGCCGGCGCCCAGGCCGGGGCCGGAGCCGAGTCGGGCGGCAGCCGCACCTTATGGGGTGTGCCGCTCCAGAAGATCCAGGCGGGCGCAGCCAGTTATGCCGAGTTTGGTGAGGCGCCGCTGGCGGACTTCAACACGCCGGCCTCGCTCGATCTTTACCCGTGGTGGCCCAAGGTGGACGGGTTCGATTACGACGCCGCCCTGGCGCTGGCCCGGCGCGCCTCAGCGGACTACGCCGTGATCGGCCCGTGGGTCTCCTTCTTCGAAATCTACTGCCAGTTGCGCGGACTGGAGCAGGCGATGATGGACCTGATGGAAAACCCCGAACTGGTGGAGGCGATTCTCGACCGGGTGGAGGCAATTCAAACGGAGATGATGAAGCGGTTCTTCGCCTGCGCCGCCCAACACCTGAATCTTGTCTTCATCAGCGACGACATCGCCGGCCAGAAGTCGCTGCTCATTTCTCCCGCATTGTGGGAAAGACATCTCCAGCCGCGGTTGAAACGATGGTGCGATTTGATCCACGCGCATGGCCTGAGAGTTTTCTACCACACCGATGGCGCCGCCCGACCCCTCCTCCAACCTATTCTCGACTGTGGGGTGGACGTGCTGAACCCGATTCAACATGCCTGTCCTGGCATGGACATGGCGGAACTGAAACAGAAGTTTGGTCATCGCGTCATTTTTCACGGCGGTGTGGACAACCAATCCATCCTGCCGCGCGGGACGGTGGCCCAGGTCCGCGCCGAGGTGATGAATTGCCTGCGCACGCTGGGCGCCGGACGCGCCGGCTACGTCTGTTGCTCCTGCCACAATGTCCAGGCGGGCACTCCGCTGCAAAACATTTTCGCCCTGGTGGAAACGGTGCTGCAGTCAGACGGTGTCCCCGGCGGCGGCCGTCAAGGTTGGTCAGAAAGTGCAAACAAAAAGGTCAGTTCGTTCATGGAAGTTTTTTCCCGGCGCTGATAGTGTCGCCGCAGTTAAAGCAACCAATGACTGGAATTCGACATGCGAGCGCGCCACCGGCAATATCAAACCCGGCAGCGCGCGGCAGGACGGTTGATCCGATACCCGCCACTCGCCAGTCATTTTCGTGCTCCAGCTTGAAATCAAACCTATGAAATCCACTCTTGCAACCATCGTTGATCTGCGCTATCTTGTCCTAACCTCGCTCCTCTTGGGCCAGCCATCCCTGGCTACGGTGACCTACGTTGGCGACGACTGGACAACCGGCCCGTCCTGGCGCACGCCCAGCGTTGTCAAAACCAACGACGCGGACCACGACAACATCTACGGTTCCGAGGGGTATTACCTGCCCTCGGGCTTGGATGCCGATGCGGGCAACGACGAGAAGAATCCCTTTCTGACCGTGACCAATATCATCACCGGCAATCCTTACGAGATCAACACGCTGCCCTCCTACCTGGTGGCATTGAAATACACTGACCCGACGGAGCGGGGACAGTCCTGGGGCGGGGCGCGCAACGACGAAGGAACGCTCGACCTGGTGCCGGGCGGCTTCACCGGCGAGACCGGCGCGGGCATTCTTCTCGGTAACCTCGCGCCCACCAATATTATGAACCTGACGCTCCAGCGCACTAATGCTCCAGCCTTCCGGCTGACTTTGATCTTTGGCAACACGGCTTACAACCTGACCCCGGGCTATATCAGCGATCCTTTGGGCTACGACAGCGGCTATGGGATGAACGTCACACTGGATGACGGCAGCGGCGCCGTCGGGCCCGAGGAGTCCGGCGACAGCGGTGGGAGCCTGGGCGGCATGACTACGGGCTACACCACTTACCAGTCTTGGGACATCAGCCCGGGCAGCAGCGACATTCTTCTCTCCATAGCGTCGTACAATGGCACGGACATCCCGCGGTTGTCGGGGCTGGCGATTGACTCTTTGCCGCCGGTCGCCCCCTCCATTCTGACCCAGCCGCAAGGGTCAACCAACTTTGTCGGCAGCCCGGTTTCCTTGTCGGTAACGGCCGTTGGCACCGCTCTGACCTACCAGTGGATGCAGAACTCCAACCCCGTTCCCGGCGCCACTTCCTGGGGCCTGACGCTGATCAACAGCGTTAAGACCAATTCCGGCTCCTACCAGGTGGCGGTCTCCAATTCCGTGAACGTCCGCACCAGTGCCGTGGCCCTGGTGCAGGTGCTGCCCATTCCGAGCACGGCGATCTATCAGGACAGCCTGTCCAACAATGCCGGCGGATCATTGAACGGCAGAACTCCTGACACCACTGACACTGCGGGGGCGGTCTGGTCCGCTGACCCCGATTGGCTCATGTCGGGCACCAACGCCATGGACGAAGCCACGGGAAGCGAGTTTAACGGCAATGCTTTTCTGCCTTTCACGCCGGTCACGGGCAGAATTTATACGTTATCAGCCGTCCTCAATGACCCAGCCGGGGGGACAGGGTGGGTCATATTGGGCTTTGCCGACTCCATCAGTGATACCAATGGCCCTTGGTGGGAATATGGGACTACTTACGGCATGATATTGGCCAGAGACGATGGCGACCCCCTGGATAACCAATGGTTTCTCGGACCTGGCACTGCGAACGGCAACGAAACACATACGTATTCCACCGGCCCCGCGACCAACATCGTCATTCTGAGCACGGTGCCCACCAGTCCAACCAACTGGACCTTCACCTTCCTGGTAAACGGGGCCGTGGTTCAAGCGGCGACCGCTTTGAGCGCTTTTGGCATTGATAGTGGGCCTAATATCGGAGCGGTCGGCTTTGGCTCACTTGACAACAACGCGACCGTCTCCAGTTTCAGCCTGGTGGAACAAACCCCGCCCAGCGCGCCCTTCATCACGACGCAACCGGCCGGCGGAACGCCCCTAGTCGGAGGCAGCTTCGCCATGACCAGCGTGGGCGGCGGCAGTGATCCCCTGAGTTTTCAATGGCTGTATGACTCGCACCCGCTCTCCGGCGCGACCAACGCCAGTTTGACGCTCACCAATCTGAGCGTGACCAATGGGGGCATTTATCAAGTGGTTTACTTAAATCCGTTGGGCAGCGTGACCAGTGTCGTGGCCGTGGTGGATGTCAGTGCGGTGCTGGCGACGAACACGGTTTATCTGGACCAGTTCGCAGGCAATCCCGGCCCGCTTGGCGGCAGAGCGCCGGACACCTTTGGCGCGCCCACGACTTGGATCGCCACCAACTGGCAGGCCAGTGGAATCGAGGCTACGAACGATCAGGTCGGCAACGCGTTTCTTCCTTTTACTCCGCTCTCCGGCAGAATCTACACCCTGTCAGCGTCCCTGGAGGATCTTGGCGGGAGCGGTTGGCTGGCCCTGGGATTTAACCAGGGAGACAGTGTGCTTGACTATTGGCATGTTGGCGGGGGCAACGGCACGGTCGGCTGGTGGCTGATCAGACCCGACGGCGAAGGGAATCCAAACTTGGTGTGGCCTGAATACGCCAGTGGCGGAGCCTACTACGATGGCAATTTCCCCATCGGTTCCCCCAACACCGGCGGCCCATCCAACTGCGCTTCCGTTCTGGACACCACCGGAGGAGCGCCCTCGGCTTGGACCGTGTCATTCATCGAGGGCGGCACCGTGGTCTTCGGGCCCTTCAGCAGCGCGAATTTGGCTTTGGCGGCCCCGACCATCCGTTTTGTTGGCATCGGCACGGTCACCGGCAATACGGATATTCTCACGGTAAGTAACTTCAGCCTGACGGTCGTATCGGCCCCCCCGCCTGCATTGCAGGTGACAGCCGGCCCTGGCGCGGTGACCTTGTCGTGGTCAGCGGCGCCCGTCGGTTACACCCTCTACAGCGCGTTCAATCTCGCAGCGCCCACCGTCTGGTCGCCCGTGACCAACTCTCCGGTGCAAGTGGGGGCCTATTATCAAGTGACGTTGCCGGAAACGGGCACGCGTGCCTTCTACCGCTTGCAAAGTCTTCCCTAAAGACGGGGGCAAGTGGTCCGGGAGACTGCGGCCTTCCGGACCACTCACTTGTGAATAGAGAAACGAATTGGCATGAATATAATCAAGGCTTGGCGGCTTATTACTGGAAAACCCCGTTTTCAGTCCGTTACCACCGGACGAAATGAGGGCGGGTTTACTTTGATTGAATTGTTGGTTGTCATCGCGGTCATCGCCATTCTGGCCGCGCTGCTGCTGCCGGCTCTGGCCCGGGCCAAGGACCAGGGCAAACTGGCCAAGTGCCTCTCCAATCATAAGCAACTGTCGGTGGCTTGGAATTTGTACGCCGGTGATAACAACGGGAATTTAGTGCCAAACGATCCGTCCGAACCGGCCAACGAATGGATTGCCAACGCCGATGCCGAGTACAGTGAGCAACTGTATTCGGGCGCAACCAACATCTATAACATTATAACCGGCAAGCTGTTCCCATATTGCCCCAATGTCGGTATCTATAGTTGTCCCTCCGCCACGCCCTGTCCGAATACCCATCCACCGGTCATCCAAATGAGGAACGTGAGCTTAAGCGGGCAAATGGGCGGCGGCCGCGTTTACTTCGCGGACCCCGCGCATCTTCCCAACGTGAAGGAATCTGATATTTTATTTCCGCCTCCTGCCCAAGCCTTGACGTTTATTGACGAATCCCCCATTACCATTGATGATGCTTATTTTGCCCTTAATGTGCTCGAGCGGATATGGCAGAACGCTCCCGCCATCTGGCATTTCAACGGGGACGATCTCTCGTTTGCGGATGGCCGCGCGGAGCATTGGCCGTGGTACGAGCACCACACCCTGATCATTCCCGGTGATAACTTCCCGGCGCTGTATCCCACGGATCGGGATTTTGACCGGCTCTCGGCCGCGTACGTGTACCCACCATAGATTACGGCGCCTGTTGACTTAATCAATGAGTTGCGCGGTGCGTCGGGCTGCGGGTAAACTTTGCGGCTGTAATTGTACCATGAAATTCTTATTTTCCAACTTCTGTCTCGTTTTCCTGCCGGCCCTGTCGCTGCTGGGCTCGGCGGCGCTGGCCTCCAACGGCCCCGCGAGAGAGATTGGATCAAATTCCCCCATCGCCGAACCGTATCCTCCCTTGCACGGCGGGGCCTTCACGGGACCGGCCGTGCCCGAGTCTCCCGACCCCTTGCAACAATTCCGCTGGACGGCTCCAGAGGCGTCGGACGAACTGCAAACCTATGTGTTGCGTCCGCTTTCTGTCACCACCGACACGCCCGGCGCGTTTTCCAAATTCAATTCCGCCGCCACTGAAGCCTGCCGGGTGACGGTCAACGGCCCCGGCTCGATCCGGTTTGATTTTGGCGTGGAAAGCGCAGCCTGGCTGGAGTTTGACAGCCCCGATCTCTCCGGCGAGGTGCAAATGAGCATCTCCGAGTTCAACCAGCCGCCAGTCCCCGCCGCGCCCGGCAAAACCAGGACCCCGGCGCGCCACGGCAACACTTGGCGCCTGGAGCTGAACAACGAACTTTATGAAGGTGTCCGCTTCGGCTGGATTCACGTCCGCCGCTCTGATAGGCCCTGGCATATCACCGCCGTGCGGCTGGTCTGTCAAGTCCACCCTGTCAATTACAGCGGCAGTTTCTCCTGCAGCGACCCGATGCTGACCCGCATCTGGTACACCGGCGCCTATGCCCTCAAACTCAACCTGCTCAAGGGATTCATGGGCGCCATTCTGATGGACCGCGGCGACCGCTTGGTGTGGAGCGGCGACGCCCATGTCTCCCAGGCGGCCGCGCTCGTCGCCTTCGGCAATTGGGATTTCATTGCCAAGTGTATTGATCGCACCGCCGGCAAAAACAATGGCACCGACGACGCCATCTCCAGTTATTCCCTCTACTGGGTTTTGAGCCTCTTGGAGCATTACCGTTACAGCGGCGACGCGACGGAAGTGCATAAGCATCTGCCCAACGTCCTGGCCAAGCTCGACCACGGCGCCGGCATCTACGCCAATCCTCCCATCACGTTTTACGGTTGGGACGAACGGCTGGGCGCGGGCTTCGAGAATCCCGACTGTCCGGAAGCCAGGAATGCCTACCGCATGCTCTTCATCCATACCTGCCGCGCCTTCGCAGAGGCCGCCGGGACCTTGGGCCAGCCTGAACTGCGCGACCGTTACATGGCATTGGCCGGCAAACTCGCCGCCCAATTGCGGACCGATCCGCGGTGGTGCGAGCCTTTCGGCATATTCGCGGCCGCTGATGCGCTCAATGCCGGATTCGACCTCGCTCCGGCGGAGCAGGCCACCCTTGATCGGCAGTTTGCCAATCGTGTGAATCGGATTTCCTTCTCCCCTTTCAACCAATACTTCCTCCTCTACGCCATGGACCGTCTGGGCCGGCACGACAATGCGCTGACCGCCGTCCGCGACTGCTGGGGCGGACAAATCGCCTATGGCGGCACCACTTTTTTCGAATGTTACGACCCCTCCTGGAATGCTTTTCTGCGCAAGAACGATCCTCTCCCTAATGGCCAGGAGGGATGCACCAGCCTGTGTCACCCTTGGAGCAGCGGCGCCACCAAATGGCTGACCGAGGAAGTGCTGGGCATCAAACCAACCGCCCCGGGCTTTGCCACCGTGGATATTCTCCCCCAACTGGGCAGCACGCTCACGCGCGTTTCCGGCGGCATCCCCACTCCCCGCGGCCTTGTGTCGGCGGGTTTCGATCTTCTATCCGGCCGTTGCCAGGCCACCATTCCGGCCGGCGTCATCGGCCGCGTCGGGATTCCCAAGGCCGGGCGCGAGATTGCCAGCGTCGAAATCAACTCCCATCTCGCCTGGGATCGAACCTATCACTCCATCGCCGGCATTGAGAGCGCCCTCGAAACGCCCGATCACCTCTGCTTCAACGGCGTGGCATCGGGCCACTACGCGATTCGTGTCAACTATTCGGGCCATCCGCGTCCGGCGCCCGAACAACCGATGGACTATCCCGTGGCGGTCCTCAAAACGGACGCCGCCACCCACGGCGATTGGGGCGGGAAATACGGGCGCGATGGCTATGTGCTCTTCAGCTACGATGGCGCGGGCAAAGACCGCGTTCAACTGCCGCCATACGCCAACTCTGTCACCCCTTTGCTGGCCCAACCCATTCGCCGGGACGCGACTTGGGCGTTGAACACCAATGATCGCCGTGCGCCGGCACCCGGCCCGTCCAACGCCACCCCACGCAACGCGTGTTGCACTTACGCGCCCTTGCCCGGCTGGCCAAACATGACGCTTCATTTGGATGTGGATGTGAAAACAAACACCGCCTATTCCATGGCCCTTTACTTTCTGGATTGGGACAATAAGGGCCGTCAAACGACCGTGCAAGTGCGCGACTTGAAAACTCTCGATTTAATTGCTCCCATCCAAATGGTCTCCGATTACGTGAACGGCAAATATCTTGTCTATCGTTGCGACCGCCCTGTGCGTGTGCGGATGGATCACGTCCGGGGCGATAACGCGGTCATCAGCGGTTTGTTCTTCGATCCGGCGCCGGCGAAATAAAGCATCTCCTCAAGCACGCGCATCTCACCGCCCGCAGCCGGGTCAATAATAAATAATCACCCGCCCGTGCCCGCCCGCTCCGCCCGGGTCATTAAGGTCGTAACCGCCGCCCCCGCCGCCGCCCGGAACCTGGCCGGCGCCGCCCGCCGTCCCGGTGTCCCCCGTGCCGCCGCTTCCGCCATTGCCGGCGCTTCCGCCGTAACTGCCGCCGAGGGCGGAGGTCCACTGCCCCGCGCCGCCGGTGATATTCACGGGGCCGCCGCTCGTGCCGCCCGCGCCGCCAGCGCTGCTCTGAACGAAAGGCCCGTTGGCGCCAGCCGAACCGCCTCCCGCGCTGATGAGGCTGCCAAAACTGCTGGCGCTGCCGGCCACACCCGGGCCGCCGCCGGCTCCCACCACCACCGTGTAGCCGTCGCCCGGCGTCACCGCGAACACTCCCTTCCCGTAGCCGCCGGCACCGCCGCCTGCCCCGGCGTTTGGGGAACCGCCGTTGCTGGCGTTGCCCCCGCCGCCGCCACCGCCCCAAACCTCGACGGCGATCCGCGTCACCCCCGCCGGAATCGTGAATGGGTTGGTTCCCGGAGAGTCAAAAACCTGCATGTTGGGTATCGAAGAACCGCTCGACACGTTGGTCAGCGAATCCAGCGTCGCGTAATTGGTCAGCGCGTCCAACGTCGCATAATTGGACCCCGCCACGCCGTTCAGCCGCGCCGCGTTCACATTGCCCAGGCCGCTGCCGTCCCCTGCAAACGACCCGGCAAAACTGTTCGACGCATTGTCAAGACTAACATTACCCGGATACGTCCCGCTCAATTGCCCCGCCGCCAGCGGGCCGGAGAGATTGCCCGCCGTCTCCGCCAGGATCGCGTAAGGCATCGGCAGGATCGGCTGCATCGGTGCCAGCACGGTGAAGGCCCCCGCGCCGTTGCTCCGCACCCCGATTTGCAGCCACAGATTGGACCCGTTGAAAACCCCCGGCCCGAAATCCAGCGCCGCCCAAAACAGCCCGTTGCTGACGGCCGTGGCCCGATTGGTGAGCGTGCCGCCCGCCGGGCCGCCCGCGTTGAACAGCGTGAAGGTCAGATCGTAACTGCCGTTGGCCGCGGAGCCGTTGGCCGTCAATTGGCCCTGGTAAAGAAACGCCGTCCCCTGGCCCAACCCGGCATCTGCAATACTCAGCCAAATCGCCCCCCACGCAAAAAGAATGACATGCTTCATTCCTCAATCCGGCGTGAAAACCGCCGTCATTTCCCAGATTGGCCCAAACCCCAAACTCTTGTCAATCGTTTTCTGCCGCAACGCGCCGGGGCAGCGTCAGTCACGGATGCAGGGACGGCTCGCCGAGCCGTCCGCGGGCGTGTCTCGCTCGGGCGGTCGCCTCGGAGAGGCGACCCTGCCTTCCCCGGCCCGCCGTCATTGAGGCATTACCCTTAAAAAAGCAGTTAAAGCCACAGATGAACACAGATGGACACAGATCAGAAGAAGTTGCGAGAAAAGCAGGAGTCACCCAACGGGTGAAGACGCTTTTCAAAGAAATCTGTGTTCATCTGTGTCCATCTGTGGCTTCCGTTTTTTTATGAACCCCAACGGCCGGATTTAGGATTACAGCAGGGCGCGGTTTTTCGTTGACGGTTGGCCGATTGCGCTTAACATGCCGGCATGGCAGGCTTGCCGTTCAAGTCCTTGTTCTGCGAACGATTTGGTTGCCCGCCCGAAGACTTCGAGGAGCGGGCTTTCCGGATGTTTCTGTACTGGCACGCCCGTTTTCTCGCGCCTGTGCTCAGAACCATCAAACCGGACTTCTTCGTTCGGGATTTCGAATTCATCCGCTACCTGGGCAATGCTCTGGACGCGCGCCAGGCCAGGGTGGACGCGCTGGATTTCAAGGACATGGACCGCAAACACTGGCGATTGCTCCACAGCGGCCTCAGAATCCGTGTTTCCCACAGGAAAGCCAGACGGCTCGCCTTCCAACTCTTAGGCAAACCGGAGTGGGTCAGCGTCCCCGCCCCATCACAGCAAGGCCCTTCCACCGGCTGACGCAAATCTCCACTTGCCGATAAGGCCGCCGGATAGACGACAAAAAGCAGCCGCCAAAAGGCGCAAAAGACTTGGCGCGGCAAGCCGCAACCCAACACGAAATCGCCGCAAAGGAACACAAGGATCGCAAAGAGAATAAACAACATAAGCTCCTGTCTATGTGTTCCTTTCGTGGCAAAAGTTGTGTTTAAAAAACAAAATTCATCGGTATAGCACTGCAAAAATGCCGGACAGGATGGGGAATGGATAAAGAATGAATTCCCTGTCCACCAAAAGTTCAACGGCGGCGGATGGTTCTTCATCCTGTAAATCCTGCGTGCCCCGCAGTAGCCCTGACAAAGGCGGGTCTCCGTGGCCCGCCCCAGAAATCCGCTTGCCGCTTCCATCGCCGGGGGTACACTATGCGGCGTCGGCCGCAGTCAACTGTGTGCGGGCCAGGCGGGTTGCTGCTCAAGTTGAGCCTTTATACCTCTCGCGCTTCCTCGGTGTCCAAGGCGGGGGCGGCCACTCCTTAAAACCAGAAGGCGCCGGCCAAAGCCAACGCCTCTTGCGAATTTTGAAAAAGCGACTCGGTTAAGCCGCCTGAAATTCCTTGCGCAGCCGCCGAACGGCACTCGATCCAAATGGAAGGAGCAACAACGCGCTGGTGACCAGCATTGTCGGCGCTTCGGGAACCGCAGAAACGGCGGGGACCGAGGCGATGATTTGGTTCCCGGATTCCGCCTCATTGATCGTTGACGAATCCAAGTAATACACTGGCACCACCGCCAGGCCCGTGTAGGTGTCAGCTTGATTATAATTAGCACCGAAACTCACGTAATGCTCGCCACCGTAAGGCGGCGGGGTCTGGAATCCTAAGTAGCCGCCGTCTGTCCCGTCGAAGTTGAAGTAAATGTCATTCGCGGTCGCGGTCAGGTCGGGGGTGCCCGCATTAGGGTTGAATACATCGGTGTAGTTACCGACCTCTACGACGCTGTTTCCATTGACAAAGTTAAAGGTCACTCCGCCATTCCCTGTCCCGGTCAGATTCCAGGCAAGGATGTCCGAGGCGCCGATTACCCCGATATCGCCATCCGTTGTGATCGTGCCGACAACCCCGGCGCCGCCGGCGCCAATCGGCAGGTTTACGTCATAGGTGATGTCGGCCTTCATCGAGCAGAGGCTCAACAATATCCCGCCGACTGATAAATATAAAATTACGCGAGTTTTCATTCTCTTTTTTGGTTATTTGCTGCGTTCTTTGAATTCAATGGTTCACATCATCGCGCCTTCACGGGAAGCCAGTTTCTTTCGGCCTCCAAGCCAAATCTGTTTTTCCCATGAGAAGACGCTTTTCTTGCGCTAGCTCACTTTGCGCTGCCTCACGGGGGTGCTCGCAGCAATTTAGGCGCCATAAACTCACAAAACTTTCACCATTAGCATTAACCTATTGCAGTTAAGGATGTTACAAATAAAAACAAATGCAGGCAAGTCGGGGGCGTTAAACCCCATTCTGTAAAGATTTCCGACAACCGCGCCCCATAAAAACCGGCATTATGCCTGTAATATGTTGCCAATGAACCCCTTATGCAGAAATCCCCAAAAGCATAAGGAAAACCGACAAAAACAGCCGATGGAACTTCGACGCAAAAGTTCAATCCTCCCGCTCGGTCGGGGCAATAGTCTCGGTTTGCTCAAGGTTTTTCGACCCTTTCAGCGGATTGGGGAGCACGACCGTCCCGGTCGCCGGGCGGCGCGTCCCGCGCCGCCCTTCCCCTCCTTCTTCCATGAATCCGGAACGATGCGGTTGAAGAACTGAAATCAAACAGGATTTACAGGATGGACAGGATGGAAAACAGTTTGCGGATGACGGCGGGCAGAGGACTGCCTGCCCTGCCTCAAAACAGGCAGGGCGCGCACTCTGTGCGCGCCCAACGCGCCAATATTCATGACGCTGGGTATAAGACAGAGGCGGCCGCCGCAGACCGGCAGAATTGACATCCTTGGCGCCAGCCGCACGCCCGCCAATTCACGTCACCGGAGCGCGCCAGCCCGGCCAGCCGCAACCAAACACGAAATCGCCGCAAAAGAACACAGCGATCGCAAAGAGAATAAACAACATAAGCGCCTTTGTGCAGCTATCCGAAAACTAAGACCAACATGTTGGTCGCAACGAGAAGAAGCCGTTGGCAGGATGCCGGCTGCGAAGCCTCTTTTTCCGAGCGAAGTCTCGGAAAAAGCGTGTATTGCAATCCGTCAGAATCACGCATTTCCAACGAGATTTTCAGTCCGACGCTTGACCGGAAAAACTCATCAGGCAAGGGAATGAGCCGGACTGGCATGGACAAGATCCTCCTTGCGTCCTTGCGTTTTAGCGCCTTTGCGTTGAATTCTTCCTCCGGTATCACTCCCGTGCATTCCGCAGATCCACCGAGACCAGCCAAGAACCGCCTGAATTCACATAACATTCTGGGGTTGTTGGCCTTATGAGAAATGGCGACCCTAAGGGGAATCGAACCCCTGCTACCGCCGTGAAAGGGCGGTGTCCTAACCGCTAGACGATAGGGTCGTCCAAGAAACGGCGCAATATAACCCCCTTTTGCCCCTTGTCACGCCAAAACCGTGTGCCAATTCATCCCACCCCGCCTTTTATGCCTTTCCCACTCGGCGCCCTGCAAAAACTGCCAAGCTCGCGCAGAGGCGCAGAGACCGCGGAGAAAACAAAAAGGAGTTCTTCTCTGCGCTCTCGGCGTTCTCTGCGCGAGAAACTCTGTCCCCAGTCTTATGGATTTTGAATCTGTGTCCATCTGTGTCCATCTGTGGCCGGGCTTTCAAATCCTAAAAGGGGTCCTGGCATTGCCGCATTGGTGGATGGCGGTGGCGCAAGTTCGGGCGTCGCTGGCGCAAAATTGTCCGGCCCAGCCGCCCGCTTTGCCCGCCGCCGTTCACAAACCCGCGCTCCTCCCAAAGCGATGGCCGCATTGTCCATTCCCCTCCCGAAAGCATTCGGGGTTCTTTTGCCATTTTCGCCGCCTTTTCTAAATTATGCACTCCACACTATGCACTTTGCATTCAGGGGTTCCCTTGCCATTTTCCCGCCTTTTCCGGGATTTGGCCCCCCCGCAAGCCTGAAACCCGGAGGGGTGAGAACCGCAGAACACGCAGAACACGCCGAAAAAGAATTGGCACAGATTCTCCCGCCGTTCCAGTTCTGCGTATTCAGCGTGGTCTGCGGTCTTATGGATTTTAAATCTGTGTCCTTCTGTGGCCATCTGTGGCCGGGCTTTCAAATCCTAAAAGGGGTCCTGGCATTGCCGCATTGGTGGATGGCGGTGGCGCAAGTTCGGGCGTCGCTGGCGCAAGATTGTCCGGCCCAGCCGCCCGCTTTGCCCGCCGCCGTTCACAAACCCGCGCTCCGCCCCGAAGCGATGGCCGCATTGTCCATTCCCCTCCCGAAAGCATTCGGGGTTCTTTTGCCATTTTCGGCGCAACCTCACTTTTCTAAATTATGCACTCCACACTATGCACTTTGCATTCAGGGGTTCCCTTGCCATTTTCCCGCCTTTTCCGGGATTTGGCCCCCCCGCAAGCCTGAAACCCGGAGGGGTGAGAACCGCAGAACA
>Ga0326727_10001759_pt1 | contig 77965 bp, 63 predicted proteins | sample MB2enrmetagenome_FD_207643 | JGI IMG/M metagenome (GOLD analysis project Ga0326727, IMG submission 207643) | Lab enriched peat soil microbial communities from McLean, Ithaca, NY, United States - MB29MY | ecosystem: Environmental > Terrestrial > Soil > Wetlands > Peat | place: USA: New York... | reverse complement strand
GGGAACTGGACCGGAACAACCGAAACACCACCATCGACTGGCGCTTCACCACAGAAGATGCGCGCATCAAACTGAAACGCCTCTACCCGAAGTTGTGAACGTTACACGGTACTAGATGGCTGGTGGGCAGAGGCCTATTCCCCGAAGGTTGGCTGGGCTATCGGAGACGGTTTGGAACATGGCGATGATCCAGACTGGGATGCCAAAGAAGCAGAAGCTTTGTACACACTGCTGGAAGCCGAGGTGATTCCCGAGTTCTATGAGCGCGATGAATCTGGCATGCCGCCGAAGTGGCTGGAGCGCATCCGCGAAAGCATGGCGAGCCTCACACCGGAGTTCTCCGCAACGCGCGCCATCCGCGAATACACTAACAGCCACTACCTGCCTGCAGCTTTAGGCTATCGCGATCGCCTAGCAAACAACGGTACGATCGGTTTGAGTCTACTCCGCTGGAAACAAGATCTGGAGCGGCATTGGAGCACAGTGCGCTTCGTCAAGGTGCAGACGAACACCCACGACGGGCAGCACTTCTTTCAGGCCGATGTGGTATACGGATTCCTCACTTCGGATCATCTGAGAGTTGAACTCTACGCGGATTCCGTCAACGGACAGAGTGCTTGTTCCGAAGCGATGAACCTCTCCGGGCCCTGCAAAGACACCCCAGATGCGTTCACGTATTTGGCGCGGGTGTCCGCAACGCGCCCTGCCAGAGACTACACCGTACGGATCGTTCCCAATCACCTGAACGCGGCCGTGCCGCTCGAAGCTGGGCAGATTGTCTGGCAGCAAAGATGACACATTTCATCATCATGGAATCGGTGCAGTACTTATACGCAGGGCAGTTCGCGCTCCGGCAAACGGGAGTTCATTCGACTCTCATCCCGAGACGTGAGAGCTTGGAGCGTGTAGATTCGCAGTCCGTATGTAGGATACCCCTGATTCCCAGCGTCTCGGCAACCTGAACAAACATCGGTGTATTGTCGATGAACGCAACCTGTTCAGGCCGCACTTGGGCAATATCCAGAGAAAGCTTGAAGAAATCTAGGTCAGGTTTGCGCATGTGAACGAAGCACGAGGATATGAAGCAGTCGGCCAGCCTATCCAGGCGGAACTTCTTAATCCGATATGCATTCAGCTCACGTGCTTCATTGCTGACAATAGCGATCTTCACTCCGAAATTCATCTTTAGCTGCGCGACAAAGTCAATCGTCTCCTGGAACGCCTTCGATTGCTCGAACATGTAGTGACGAAACTGATTGCGTGTGAAGGTCCGCTTCTTGTGAAAAACAACCATGCGCAAATACTCTTCCAGCGTGATCTTGCCCTCCTCGAAGATCTCGAACGTGAGGTGATGACGAGCCTCCATCTCGGCCAAATCCATTTTGAACTTCGTAGCCGCCCGTCTTCGAGCCAGGTGATCCCACCCGTCAGTCAGAAGTACGCCGCCAATATCCAGAAACAGGCATGTGATCGCCGTCGTTTCCTTCATTAGTTCTCCATCCTTGGCCTGGTCAATGTGGGACATCCTTTGTGTTCTTGGTTCCTGAATGCCATCTGCCTATACCTTTGCCTTCGGCGCGTCGGCCACGGCCCCCGTCGGTAGATGTTCCGGCAAGTCAAGCCGCGCCACACCGATCCGGTTGTCCGCCATCCCGTAGTAGACGTCGAAGCGATCTGGGGTTCCAAGATCGTCGCGCCGGTCGATGCCCGTGGGAAATACAACATTATCGACGGTCCCATCGCGTTCCTGTGGAAGCATCGGCGTTAACACTGGATCCGGCGATCGGTAGCTAATGACGAGCGGATGCTCTTCGGAGAAGATCATTACCCCTGCTGAATAGCGCAGCCTGTGCATGTTTGAGTCAAGTTGTTCGATCTCGCTGACACCGTGGTAGACAATCAGCCAGCCGTACCGTGTCAGGATGGGCGGTGTACCGCCGCCGATCTTGAGCCGTTCCCATGACGCAACCGGAGATGCCAAGCGATGATGAAAGGTGAACTTGCCGGCGTGGAAGGGCTTGCGATCAAGTGTCATTTGGCAGTAGGAAATCCATATGCTCTCTCGGTCGATATCTACTTCTCGGGTCGCAGGGCTACAGGCTGTTTCCTCAGGACGTGTGCCTGGAAAGAGCGGGCGGTGGAGCAAGGCTAGCTCCGGATGACCGGACGGATCGGGAATGACAGCCGGGAAAAGGCTCGCATCCTTGTCGTCTACGTCGCCGAATTCAATGCCGTGCGCCGAGGCAAAAGTAGCGAGTCCAAGGCGTCTCCAGTGGAAGATATCTTCCGATACCGCCAAGGCAATCCGCGGGCCATGAGACGACCATGCCGTGTAAGTCATCAGGTATCGTTGAAGAGGCCCCACGAATGTGACGCGTGGATCCTCACATCCACCGCTGCCATCGGGCCGCAGTTCATAATCGGCGTCAGGCTCTAGCGCGATACCGACCCTCTGGACGCCAACTGGATCGCCGCCTTCATTAAACCGAACGCGCGCTATCCCAATCCGTGAATGGTTTCCCTTTGCCACCAGTCTGGGAAAGAGATACAGTTCGCCATCGGGTCCTCGCACGGCTCCAGGATTGAGAACCCCTTCCACTTCCTGCAGATTACCCTGCTCCGGCTCCATAATCATGCCCAGACGTTGCAACTTGAAACCGCTCATCAAACCTCCTCGCCCGCTTGCTCCATCTGCCAGGTTCACTTCTCCCCAAGGCACGCAAGAATCGTCCGGATAACGACGTTGGTATCTTCGGGACCTTGGACAGGGATCGACACAACGCCGGCCTCTTCCGCCGGGTAATCGTTCCCGCCTGGAAACAGGGCATCGCCGATGTAAATCATATCTTTCAACGGGAGGTGGAGAGTGTCCCGCAGCTTTCCTATGCCGTAGGCTTTGTCAATGCCCGGCTTGGTCACGTCGATTGAGGTTGCACCGCCCATGCGGATGGAGAATTCCGGGATAAGCGTCTCCAGGATCGCCGTGATCCTCTTCCGCTTGGCATAATCGGTATCCCACTTTTCCTTTTCTGCCAAGGGTGCCTGCTGACCCAGTGCGGAGAATGTCACCTGACTTCCCCGATCCTCAATCACTTTTCCCCATACTTTCTCGGGCCGATAGCCTGCTTCTTCAGCCGCCTTATCCAGAGAGTCAATGATCTTCCTCTTCTGCCCTGCCGTAAGATCTTCCGAATAAAGTTCTTTCCACTTACCGTTGTATTGAAAGAACTTCGTTCCGCAGGTTGGAAGCAGAGACAGATTCGCGAGGATGCTGTTATGGGGCAAATCAGTCAGAAGCTGCTTTTCAAACTGCGCCCATGCGCCACCAGAGATCACGGCTACGTCTATGATGCGCAGGAGATCGCGCAGCAGTTCCGCAGTCTGTGGAGCAAGAGACGACTTGCTGGGTGCGAGGGTACCGTCCAAATCGAACACGACGAGCTTCTTCATTCATCTCCCAGTCTGAGATCCTGCTGCACAGATGACTTCCTGTACCATCAAGGGATCGCGATCTCCAGCATCGTTACCTCGTCGCCTGGTTGGAACACGCATTCGCCAGCTTCAGCCGGCAAGAGCCACACATCTCCCCTCCCTACCGCGTGGGGAGTGCCGTCGCATATAATCTGTCCTGTTCCCGTGATGCCAACCAACACGCGAGGCTCTCCTGCTGCTCCAACAGTGAATGCCTCTTGTCCACGGACTCTCCACAACAGAAAGGCAGGGCAATCGAAGAGTCTCTCGCGCTCAACAGGTGAAGTGATTTCGACGCGGGGCGTAACCAAGCCACTATTGCTCGCTCCGAACTCGATGCAGGCAAGAGCCTGATCTACCTGGAGTGGCCTCGGCGCTTTCGTCTCCGGGTCGATATGGCCCCAATCGTAAAGACGAAATGTCACATCGCTATTCTGTTGGACCTCGAACACCACGACGCCATTGCCCAGAGTGTGCACCGTTCCCGCAGGGATGAACACGGCATCGCCCGGCTTCGGAGCAATGCTCATGAGATGCTCCACAATGGTTCCATCCCCGAGAGACTGCCGCAGATTGCCGGCTGTTGTGCCTGGCTTCAAGCCTGCATAGATTTGGCTTCCCTCCTCAGCTTCAATCACAACCCACGCTTCGGTCTTCGCCATATCGCCTGCCGATATCAACTCAGAGGGGTCTTCGCTGGGATGTACCTGTACGGAGAGCATCTCGTGCGCGTCCAAGAACTTCAGCAGCAATGGAAAGCGCCGGAAGCGCGAAGTTAAGTTCCCCATGACCTGTTCTCGAAACTGCTCCATGAGCTGCCCAAGCGTCTGGCCCTTCAGCGGTCCATTTGCAACCACGCTTTGGTGATCCGTACGATCGCTCAACACCCACGCTTCTCCAATAGACCCATCGCCCGGAAGCGGCGCGGAAAGCAAGCGAGACAATCGTCGGCCTCCCCACAGACAATACTGGTAGATAGGTTCCAACCGCAGAGGATATAACTGTGCTTTGCCCATTGTTTGCTGTCTGTTCATGATCGTCGAATCTTCAATTCGCAGAACTGGCAGGCATCGCAGCTTGACGATGGCCATTTGGAACCCACGCCAGATCGCCGCTCAACACATAGATTGCAAGCGCGGCGGCCATGAGTGCGGCGCCGATCCAGAAGCGCCAGTCCCGATGCATCCGTCTCCAGTAAGGACCGGGATCTGGCTCCCCATTGTCGCTGCTGTTTCCTTCCGGGTTATGCTTGCTTCCTGTCATTTCGTCTCCATGGCCGGGGAGTATTCGCCCCGGCGTGCAGCCTGATTGCAGCGAGCACGATGGTACAAAGCCTGCTGTGCCAGTAGCACATTGGCCTCCTGTCCGTTCCAGAGATCCAAAGCCGGCTGCTGAATCGCGCGCGCATACGAGAATCCCAATGCCCAGGGCGACCGTGACCTGAATCGGACATTCATCGCATTCAAGCGGGCCGTAGCCAATGCCGCCGGTTGGCCGCCCGACAGGAACGCAATCGCCGGTACAGCAGCGGGCACGGATTGCAGGAAGCAGTTCACGGTAGCATCGGCTGCCTCGTCTAGTGCAGGTTGAACCTTGCACGATGTTCCGGGAAGCACCATATTGGGTTTAAGAATCACCCCCTCCAGCATGACTCGTTGCGCAAACAACTCGCCGAACACCGCGCGCAGCAATTCTCCTGTGACCTCGCGGCACTGCTCCAACGTATGCTCTCCATCCATGACGATCTCCGGTTCGACCACAGGGACAAGGCCTTCCTCTTGACACAGCGCCGCATAGCGCGCGAGTGCATGTGCGTTTGCTTCGATGCATCCCCAACTTGGAAGCCCATCACCAATGGCCAGCACGGCACGCCACTTGGCGAAGCGCGCGCCCATTTGAAAGTATTCGTGGAGGCGATCCCGCAAGCCGTCCAGGCCTTCTGTCACTTTCTCGCCGGGATGGCCGGCCAAGTCCTTCGCTCCTTTGTCCACCTTGATGCCGGGAGTGATACCCGCCTCAATGAGGACTTTGACAAATGGTGTGCCGTCGTCCTTCTGCTGACGAATAGTTTCGTCGTAAAGAATTGCGCCGCTGATCGACTCGCCGAGCCCAGGAGTTGTCACAATCATTTCGCGATATGCTCTTCGTGCTTCGACGGTCTGCGGAATTCTTAGCTTTTCGAAGCGCTTGTTACACGTCCCGTTGCTCTCATCCATTGCAAGCAAACCCTTATGATCGGCGAAGAGCAACTTCACGGTATCCTCTAGCAATTGAACATTCATTTGAGCCTGCTCGCTTTCTGTTTCAGTTCCGCCTAGCTGAGCCTGACGGCGCAATGGCCGTCTCTTCTTATTGATCCGGACCTTAGCAATTGCGACTCTGCCCGGATGCCCCGCCCTCGCAGCGTCTTCGTTTCTGCCGCCAGGGTGGGATGGCACGCTAAAGATCTCTTACGTCCAATGAATCATCTATCGCGGCGGGTTTGCCAGCAATTGCTTGAGCGCGTTGATCGCTTTCTGCGCCTCCGCAAGCTGGGCCTCTGCCTGATCCCGTGCTGCCTTCGACAGCTGCGCCTGCGCTCCCGATTGCTTGCCGGCGAAAGGGCTCGGCTGTGGCGGCGCAGTCCCAAACAGAGAGCCTAGCGCTTCGTCGAGCGTCGGCTCCATTACTACCTTGTCGCCTGTAGCAACAATCACCCGTTTCAGTTGCGGGAAGTTAGTACCCTCGGCCTTCAGATACAGTGGAACAACATATAGGAACGAGTTCTCGATCGGAATGACGATGAGCTTGCCGCGAATCACTCCGGACCCCTTTTGATCCCAAAGCGTGAGTTGTTGCGAGATGGTTGTGCTCTGGTCTATCATCGCGCTGATCTGGTTCGGTCCAAAGATCAGCTTGTCTTTCGGAAGCTCGTAGAACAGCATCTTCCCGTAGTCGGGGAAGTCGCACCGCGCGGCCATCCAGGCAATCATATTGTCTCTCTTTTGCGGCGTGAAAGGCGTCATGATCAGGTATTCAAGCTGCTCGCTTCCCGGGAGCTTCATCAACATGTAGTAAGGATCCATGGGGTTGACCGCCCCATCGTATTTCTCTTGCGGAGGAACCCAGAGGTCCTCGCGGTTGTAGAAGACTTGTGGATCGGTCATGTGGAACGTCTCGTATTGAGTCGATTGGATTCCGAACAGGTCCTCGGGGTAGCGCAGATGAGCCTTTAGGTCTGCAGGCAGGGTGCCAAGGTCTTTGAACACCCCGGGAAATGCCCGCGCATACAGCCCAAGAACAGGATCCTTGGGGTCCATCGTATAAAGAGAAACAGTTCCGTCATACATGTTCACAACGGCCTTGACGGAGTTGCGAATGTAGTTCATCCCTTGGGCCGAACCGGTCGCCTGCGGGTTTGAATAGGGGAAGCGATCCGACACCGTATACGCGTCCTGAATCCAATAGAGCGTCCCCTCGCTCAATACGGCATACGGGTCATGGTCCAAAAGCAGGAACGGTGCGATTTGAGTGACACGCGCTTGAACGCTTCTCCATATCTGAATCTTGCTTTGCGGCGTCAGGTACCGCGTCAACAGTATATTGATGTCTTTTTGGGTCCACGCAAACAGCAGCTTTTTCCAAACGCTATCAAGCGGAATTCCACCCTTTCCCTGATAACTCGCATAGACATTCTCATTGCCCTTGGGGTAGTCGAATTCCTTGATCCCGGTTGAAACGATCTTGTACCCTGGCGCAACCTCCCCAAAGTAGATCGCAGGTTGTGCTATATTCAAGCCGTATTGCGATTCCGCGGGGACATTGTCAACGAGGTATTGCGGGAGACCTCCACCTGTCGTGCTGGAGACAGAGTTCATCACCAACCCCTCCCCATGCGTAAACTGAAGAGTTTCGTTCACCCAGGTCTGAGCCTCTGAAGGAAGTTGCGATGCCAGTTCCCTGGACGCAAGCATCACCTGGTGGTAGCCGTCCGGTAGCCGGTATCGATCCACATCCACGTTATAGAACTGGTAATAGAGGCGAATCGCCTGTGTCTGCTGATAGGTCTGAAGCAGTGGCCGCGAATCCCAGAGACGGATGTTCTGGATCGTATCCTGATTTCTCGCTATTACCTCTGGAGTTAGATCGGAGAGAGCCGGATAAGCAGTCTCCTGGATGCCGTCGAGTTTATATGCCTTGCGCGTGAAGGCGATGTAATGGTTAAGATAGGGCATCTCCAGGCTCAGTTCGTTGGGCTTCACGATAAAGGTCTCAAAGAGTCTTGGCATCGCCATCACGGCAATTAAATAGAGTGCCGCGTAAACCACGATACCAATGACTACGTGCCTGGTTTGCGTGCGAACGAACCCAATAGCAAGTAGCACGCAGGCGAGCGCCGACGCACCGGTCATCCACCAGAGCGCGATTCTCGTGATGTGTGCTGCTGCATATCCGGCTCCGTGGACCACGCCAAGTGTCGAATAGACCAGTTCGTAATGATCCAGAACAAAGCCCCAACCGAAGTTGGCCATCAGGATGAACAAGAGCACCATGAAGTGCTTTCGAGTTCCGTCGCCGATCGCGATGTTCGTGGTGGACTCCTCCTGTCGGGCTCCAAAGACAGTACAGAGGATGAGAATCGCAAGCGCCGACACCGTCAATAAAGTGATGCTTCCCTGCAACAGTTCATAGAAAGGAAGGCGGAACATATAGAACCCGAGGTCAACGCCGAAGAGTGGGTCCGCGACTCCGAATGAGCCGCCATATCTAAAGCGTAGAAAGGTGTCCCATTGGCTGGATGCGCCCATCGCAAAGATCAACGACAGAGCCACGATTGCGAAGTCAATGGCAACGATCAATTGCTTGGGGCTGATGTCGACTTCTATCGTTCTTGTTGAGTCGGCAGGGTGTCTGACGACCCTGTTGAAGAGGCTTTTCTTATCCATCAGGTCGATGTTGATCACTGCAAACCGTGTATTCAGCCATAGATAGAGAACCGAGATGACCAATGCGACGCCGAAGATCCCCCACTTGACAGAGAGAAGAGTCCAGAATATGCCTTCGTAGTTGAGTTGCCGCATCCAGAGCCACTTCTGGACAAGGCCCAGAACAACCGAAAGGGCAATGCCAATCCAAACCAGTGCAAAGATGCCCCACAGGAGCAGAGATGCGCCCGTGGGTAGAAGAAGCCTGTGTATCCAATTCGTGGCCTCGGTCTTCGGCTGCGGAATTTTCTCTACGGCTCTCTCGTCCATCGTCCACTCCTCGGTTCACTCATATGCGGCAGACCATCGCGAGCTGCCATGAGTACTATCCAAGAGAGCGCCACCGGTAGTCCGGTCAATTGTGAACAGAACCCAGGCAGGTTGTCATCTAGAAACGAAGGATGGCTTGCCTCATCTCCAGCCAATGCACGCATCCAGCCGCGAAGCGCTCCGGTGCGGATGTATCCGATTGCACAGCGCATCCAGATGCCGCGTAACACACTGCATCAGCATTCGGGTGAATGCTTCATTGAAGAGGTGTATGCAATGTTCCAGAGCTCAATCGGCAGTGTAAACGACCGGCAGCACTGCCCTCCTCGCGCTCCTGCCGCTGCCGAACGCCATCTCGACGTCCACGAAGCATCGGACGGCCTGAGCCAGGGAGCCCAACGGCTACTCGCTCCTCGGGTTTTCAGTTAGTCTCCGGGGTCTTGAAGATCGCCGAGACCCCAATATGGAATTGAGTTATCTTAAGTCGCAATCCGACGATCATGAGGTCAAATGGAATGGCCGCTCCGAGTACATCTCTCAATTCGCAGTCGAACCGCTCAAGCCGCTCTGAAATGCGGCGCCAACAGTTTGGATCCGAGTCAGCTTTGTCCCTTCAACTGGCGGATCGCCCACTACGACCGGTCAGAATTGCTGTGATTGGAAACCACCTTCCCAGGCAGTGTGGAATTGCAACCTTCACGGCCGATTTGTGCGATGCGATCGTAAGAGAATACGGAGCGTCGCAGGTGGTGGTCGTTGCCGTCAACGACGGGAACGCCACCTACGCATATCCAGAGCGGGTACGATTCGAAATCGCCGAGGGCGATATCGGTTCCTACAGAGCGGCAGCAGATTTTTTGAATGCGAGCAACATCGATTTGGTGTGCTTGCAGCATGAGTTTGGAATCTTTGGAGGTAAGTCCGGAGGCCACATCACGGAACTGCTGAAGCGCCTGAGAATGCCGGTCGTCACAACTCTGCATACGGTTCTCCGCGAGCCGAATCTCGACCAGCGCGTTGTGATGCACAAGATTGCCGCGCGCTCCGAGCGGCTTGTCGTGATGAGCCAGTTCTCTGCGCGTGTTTTGCAGGAGGTCTTCAATGTCCCGGCCGAGAAGATCGATCTGATTCCTCATGGCATTCCCGACCTGCCATTTATCCAGCCGGGTGCCTATAAGGAGTTTATCTCCTGCGAGGGCAAGACAGTGCTTCTCACGTTTGGACTGCTGTCTCCCAACAAGGGCTTCGAGAGCGTCATTCAGGCTATCCCGCGCATTCTGTCCAGTCACAGCAATGTTGTCTACATGATTGCGGGCGCCACTCACCCCCACATTCGGGCAAGGGAGGGAGATCGCTACCGGCTTGAGTTGCAGGCACTGGCCAGGAGCTATGGAGTGGAACAGCAGGTTCTCTTTGTGAATCGCTTCGTTAGCCCTGAAGAGATGATTTCGCTGGTCGGCTCGGCCGACATCTACATCACTCCCTACTGCCACGAGGCGCAAGCAGTATCGGGTACCCTGGCATACGCTATGGGCGCCGGGAAAGCCATCATCTCCACACCATACTGGTACGCCGCGGAGGTGCTGGATCGAGGACGCGGCGTGCTGGTACCGTTTGAGAACCCTGACGCCATCGCGACAGCAGCAATCGAACTACTCGCCGACGATGCGGCACGTCAGGCCATGCGTGAGCGCGCCTATGCATATGCACGGAAGATGGTCTGGCGGCGCGTGGCGCTGTCCTATATGAATGCATTCCAGCAGGCTTGCGGCCATTGTGCGGAACCGGTTCACGCAAGGTTCGCTGTACAGGCGAACACAGGAGATGCGGAACGGCGCGTAGCGAGTGCCTGATCGACTCCGGGCGCACCTTCTTGCACAATCGCCAAATTGTGAGCAATTCTGACCAGAAACACCCACTGCGAGTCCCTCATACTTGCGGCAAAGTTGTGTGAATACTCGGAAGAAGAGCATTCTAGCGTTTCCATGGCCGGTTGTACCATTCGGGTCTTGGAATCGATTGTCGTGAAGAGCGCTGAATCCATACCTGGCATTCACGTTTTCATCCCACCTTCAAGCAGCATCAACTCCTGCGTTAAACAGGGGAAGTTGTTCAAGCCAGGAAGGGGCGATTCTCATGGCACACACAGGGACTCACTCGCTCGGCGGGAATCGGAGCTTCGACCTTGCTCAGTTTCTTACCGTCGCTGGAGCAGGCAGAAGGATAGTTCACTGCGATCCTAAGGGGTATTTGTTCTCGCAGGGAGACTCGGCCGATTCTGTTTTCTATCTCCAGAGCGGCCGCGTAAAGGTCACCGTTGCCGCAGCAAATGGCAAGGAAGCCACAGTTACATTGCTGACAGTAGGAGACTTTGCAGGAGAGGATTCTCTCGCCGATGAGGTTAGATGCCGATCGACTACAGTCACGGCCATAACGCCGTCGAACGCGATGAAGATCGATCGAAATGAAATGCTCCGGGTAATGCGCGATGAGTACGCACTTTACGATCTGTTCATGTCGCACCTCCTGGCTCGCAGCATACGGACGCAGGCAGATCTTGTCGATCAACTATTCAACTCCAGCGAGAAACGGCTCGCCAGAATTCTCCTGCTGATGGCCGGCTTCGAAGATTCGAGAGATCCGGCCAGATTCATTCCTCCCATCACTCAGGAGACGCTGGCAGAGATGATCGGCACCACGCGGTCCCGCGTCAGCTTCTTCATGAACCGCTTTCGCAAGCTCGGATTCATCGAGTATGACAGCCGGATCAAGGTACATGGTCGTCTCCTCGAAGCAGTCCTTCTCGATGGCATCCCCGAGCACGGCACTCAGTCACTGCGCATTCCACCACAGTCGGATATCCCCCAGAACCGCTCTATTGCCAAGATTCCTGCCTGAACTTTCTCCACACTGCAGCCGGAACTGATCGATCACGATGGACCTGCGATCCTCAGACGGTCCCTGCGCCGTCGAACGATTGGCTTTCAGCGGCGATGCGTACGAGCAGCTACCGGCTCGTCGCTGGCGGCGGAAGCCAGCAGAATGAGCGCTGCTCCCATACCCGCAGCGGGATAACATGCCTCTTCTTTGGTGCGGACGGATACCTTCGGCTCTGGCCACACTCTCTCTTCGGTAACCAGGCTGAAACAGCGCCTCAATACAAAACACCCCACAGCGGAGAAGAACAAATCGCAGATACCCGATGTGTAAGTACGAGTGCGGTTGGCTATTGAATTCGTCATCGTCCGACATTACTCCAGGAACGTTGGAATAAATGTGCATTGTAGCTCTCGCATATATTTCATCGAGCGCATTCCAGCAATTGGTCAAGAGATATCGGACTGCTTACTTGACCTCGGCCAGTGGAGAATTTTCTGCAGCGGACAGCAGAGTGTCCACTATTGAGCAGATTGCATCTCGCAGAAGGTATCCACTCCAACTCAGTTATTTGAATACGTGTCCGGATACGTCGATGATTGCAAGACCGGCACCGCAAAGGCGGGGACAAGACCATGGAAGAGCATCGCTGCAGAATAGAAGCGGCTACGACTGAAGATTGTCGTTGCAAGTACCTCCACGATAGCGCAATCCCCCCGGCGCACAACCCCAGGTATGAGCACTTGTACCTTCGGACCGAGATCGAGGTAGAAGACAGCAGGTGCATTAGCGTCTCACGCGAGATGGATGACCCTCGCTGCAAGAACATCTCCTCAATCTGGTAGTTGAGACTGGAACGCCGCACGGTCGTTTTTCATATTCAGTAGTGGAATTGTCCGTGCCATGGTGGCGGCTCGAGTCCTCATCTCCCTGATGTTATGGAGGATAGGTGTTGGTCGGGACCGATTCTCTGAAGCAGGCTCAGACCATGCTCAATGAGCGCACCGGGCTGATGGCGGGAATCCATCAACATATCCCGATAGATCAACACCGTAGCCGTCTTGAATGAAGTGGTCTCCTTTCAATCTCCACGTTTACCTCACAACCTCTATCCCGGCCCACCGTGACTTCTTTACGCATCTCGGAGTTGTGAGCAATACTGACCAGTCATTCGCGTTCGATCATGCAATCCTATGCAATTGCCTTTGTATTTGCACTTGGTCCAGCGCTCAGATGGGGCTTGTGCCACAGGAGCATCCATTTTTCCAAAATCTTCTCGGCGTTTCCGGCTGCTCGATGAATGCGCATCAGGTCAGGTGTTGCGGACCAGATCTTCAACTCCAGCGAGAAGCGCCTGGCGCGAGATCTCTTGTTGATGACTGGGATTGAAGAAATAGTTGAAATCGAATCGATGACCAGTGAGATCACGGAACAGAACCTGGCTGAGATGATCCGTGCGCCAAAGTCATCTGGCTGGTTCGCCATGAACCGCTTCACCAGCTTGGATTCATCCGTGAGGAAGGCCAGGCGTCGGGTTTGTCATTCTCTGCTCAGCATGACCATGCATGACCGATTGCACGGCAACAACATTGCGATGCCCGATATGGTTCACCCCGGACGCTGACAAGGATGGTCTTTTCCGATGGAATACTCGAAGTTCAGGCGACTACTCATCCGCGTCATTGCGGTCCCCTTATTGGTGACGGTATCCCTTGCCGGATTTCTCTTGTGGGAAACATTCGATCTCAACAAATCGTTGCAGTGGATCGACCACACCGACATGGTTCTCGATCAATCCGGGCACCTTCTCAAGTTGCTTGTCGATATGGAATCCTCGAAGCGTGGCTATATCGCAACCGGAGACGAGACTTTCCTACTCCCTTACATCGAAGGCACGAAGTTGTTCGATTCCGAGTTCCAGGCCTTGAAGCAATTGGTAGGTGATAGTCCCGCACAACAGCAGAAGCTCAAGTCCGTCTATGCAGGCTATCAGGAAGCCGTCGAGTACGACAGCAGGATTATTGCCCTTCGCCGTGCAGGAAGAGCCGACCCAACTCTGGTCGAGAACCAGCTAAGAAAGCACGACTTGGATGCGCTTCGAAGCCAGGTTGAAGAGTTCCAGATCGTGGAAGAGACATTGCGTACCGGACGCGTTGAGACAGCACATCGCCGATGGATGTTGATGATAACGAGCTGTCTTGTCCTCGGCTTGGGTTCCGGCGTCTTCCTTGCGCTATTTACCGGAAGACATCTCGGGAAGCTGGGAGACAAACTGCTTCAGCATGAAGAGCGGTGGACAGCGGTGCTGGGCAGCATAGGCGAGGCTGTCATCGCCACGGATAGCGAGGGGCGAATCACGTTTATGAACACGGTGGCCGTAGACCTCACCGGCTGGCCTGCTGAGGAGGCTCTGACCCAGCCGATCGGACAGGTCCTCAAGCTTATCAATGAAGAGTCCGGCATGACGGCAGACAACGAAGTGTCCCGCGTGCTCAACGACAAGAAAGTTCTGGCAGTTGCAAACCACGTTGACCTCGTCACAAGGGACAGCCGTGAAATTGCTGTCGAGCACAGTGCCGCACCTATCTTCGCGGCCGAAGGGAAAGTCATTGGCGTTGTACTGATCTTTCGCGATGTTGCGGAGAGACGTCGGGAGCGGATTGCCACCGCGGAGCAAGCTGCGCTGCTAGAGCTGACGCAGGACGCTGTGTTTGTGATTGACATGGAGGGTAGCATCCAGTTCTGGAGCAGCGGCGCAGAGGCCATGCTGGGGTACACCAAGGAGGAGGTTGCCGGCAGGATCGCGCATGAAATACTCCGCACCGAGTTTTCCGAGCCGTTCCACGAGATCACCGCACTACTGATGCGCACCGGACATTGGGAGGGAGACCTCATCAACACAGCTAAGGACGGCAGACGTGTTGTGGTGTCCGGCCGCTGGGCATTGCAAAGGGGCAACCGCGGCCAACCGCCTCGTGTGCTAGTGGTCAACAGCGACATCACTCAACGCAAGCGTGGCGAAGAGTTGCTCGTTTTGCAGAGAGAACAACTGCGCGCGCTGGCAGACCGCCTGCAGTGGGTGCGCGAAGAAGACCGCAAGAGGGTCGCTCGCGACCTCCATGATCAAATAGGACAGATTCTAACCGCGGTCAAAATGGATCTGTCATGGATCGCCCGCCGCCTGCCTGAGTCTGAAGGCGATGTGCTCGCACGGCTGAAGGAGTCAATTCAGTCCATCGACTGTGGCGTCAAGGCGGTGCGCGCCATCTGCAGCGGGCTCCGTCCCGGCGTATTGGACGATCTGGGACTGGCAGCGGCGATCGAATGGCAAGCCAGCGAATTTGCATCTCGCAACGATGTACTCTGTCAGGTCTCTGTCCCGCCTGTCGATTTGCACCTGGATGGCGACCGGGCTACAGCAACTTTCAGAATCTTCCAGGAGTGCCTGACCAACGTAATCCGGCACGCGCAGGCAACGCAAGTGCGCGTCGCCTTGAGCCAGGAAGGTGAGAGAATCGTTCTGGTAGTGGCAGACGACGGAATCGGCTTCCGCGAGTCCGACTTGTCAAACACTCTTGGGTCATTAGGGCTCCTGGGCATGAAAGAACGCGCGCAATCCTGCGGAGGCGACGTGCTGATCTACAGTTCCCCCGGCAGCGGAACGACGGTGACTGTGCGCGTTCCTCTTGACACTCCACGCACCGAAAGGGGCGAAGTATGCATTTCCTGATCGCCGATGACCACGCCGTCGTACGCCGCGGCCTGCGAGAGATTCTTGCCGATGCGATTCCCGGTGCGAGCTTTTCAGAGGCCTGCAATGGGGATGAGGTAATCTGCCAGTTGGGAAAAGCCCCTGTCGCCATGCTGGTGCTGGACATCAATATGCCTGGACGCAGTGGGGTAGATGTTCTGCTGGATGTAAAGCACACGTACCCGAGGTTGCCGGTCATCATTCTCAGTGTCCATCCGGAAGAGCAGTACGCCGTGCGCTGCCTGAAGGCTGGCGCAGCCGCATATATCAACAAGGAGAGCGCCGCTGAAGAGTTGGCAAGCGCGACAAAGAAGATTCTCAGCGGCGGCCGCTACATCAGCGCCAGCCTGGCAGAGAGACTGATTGAGAACCTGGATGAGTCCGCCCACAAGCCCCTGCACGAATCGCTTTCGGACCGCGAACACGAAGTGATGAAGATGATCGCCGCGGGTGTACCCCTGACGGAGATTGGCGAACGACTGCACGTCAGCGTTAAGACAATCAGCAGCTACCGGGCACGCATCATGGAAAAGATGCAGATGAAAAGCAACGCCGAGCTTACTCGCTACGCAATGACCCACAGCCTCATCGATTAGGGGCTGTTGGCACAAGGGCGTGCCGGTGTAGGACAAACCCTACAGCGCAAGTTTAGAAACCCTGCAAAAATCAAGGACTACGCCGATGTTGCTTTCGTGCCGCCCCCGGTATCGTGAAGCTTGGCCGCGACAGTCCCCCGAGAAGGTGAAGTGATGAATATCTTGATTGCAGACGATCACGCGAACGTACGGCGCGGCCTGAGGGAGATCGTGGACGATGCATTCTCAGGTACTCATTTTTCCGAAGCCGCCAACGGGGAAGAGGTTATGATCGAGTTGGTAAAGTCCCGGCAGGATGTGTTACTCCTCGACATCAACATGCCTGGGCGCAGCGGGATGGAAGTACTGAAGGATGTAAAGAACATCTACCCTCTTCTTTCTGTGATCATGGTCAGCGTTCAGCCCGAAAGCCAATATGCGTCCCGATGCCTTTCGGCTGGCGCTACCGCATACATTAGCAAGGATTATGCCCCGGAAGATCTGGCTCCAGCGATCAGGAAGATACTGGCCGCCGGGGTATCGCTCCAGGCGAATCCTTGCACTAGCTAATGTTGTGTCTCGAAATCTATAGACGATATATCTGCCGTCCTGAGCGGAGTTTATCGCGCTTCTTGCGTTAAGCCGAGCCGGAGGACCAACTCACTACACCACATTCAACTCCAAGCACATCCTATATACCAATCAGATAGAAATACTTTCAGCGTCAGACATACCCTACAACAATCGCACGGAAAACCTACAGCAAGATCAGCCATCGCCGATGTTCATCACTTTCATCACTCCGTATGTTGATCATAAAGGCATTGCAAATGTTCGCTGCACTTCAGCCCTTTGCGCCCATTCTGTGAGATTGAAAGGTATCGACCATGGCTACCAGTTTCGCACCTGTGACGAATCCGGAACCCAGGCTTCCCCTGGACCTCCCCTTTCCTCTTCAACTCGCTACGCTTCCCCGGTTGACGATTGTTGCCAACCCGGCGAGCGCATCGCCGGCTCAAGCGTCCGAATCCGACATGAAGGGCCTGCTTGACAGATTCATGCCAGGAAAGTCGCAGCGCAATTACCAACCATCCGAATCCATCTATTCTCAAGGCGACACAGGTAATGCCATCTTTTACATCCAGAATGGCATCGTAGAACTTACTGTGGTATCAAGCCGCGGCAAAGAAGCCGTCATCGCTCATCTCCCGGCAGGCAGTTTCTTTGGCGAAGCCTGCATGACGACTCTCCGGATTCGCGATTCCTCTGCAACCACGCTTCAGTCTTGCACCCTCGTTCGCATCGAAAAGACGGCCATGAGAACACTCCTCAATCGCGAGCCCGAGTTCGCCCGGCAATTCCGTGCGTACCTGCTCGCGCGCAACATCCGCATGCAGGCCGACTTGATCGATCACTTGTTCAATTCGAGCGAAAAGCGCCTCGCACGCCTGCTCATGTTGATGGCCAACTTCGGCCAGGATTCAAAGCCAATTCCCGCCATCGCCAAAATCAGCCAGGAAACTCTGGCCGACATGATCGGCACCACCAGGTCCCGTGTCAGCTTCTTCCTCAATCGGTTTCGCAGTCTTGGTTACATCGAGTACAACAGCGGCGGGATGGTCATCAAGAACTCGCTGGTGAACATCTTGCTGCACAACTGAAACGAAACCGGAGTTGATGCACCCCGAAGCGGCATCATGCATGCCACGCGATCGCCAAGAGCAAAACAATAGTCCGGAAACGAGCAATACAGACCTGATCTGCGCCTTGGTGAAGAGCATACTGTGCGCGGTGTGGAGTAAGGCTACGATTCCTTGCCGGTTCTATCTACACGGCTATTGCATTTCTTGCCAAGTCCCTGAAGAGTGGCCGTGATGGCTGGTGATCGTCAACGCAGCCTTGACTTTCATGAACCACTCGCTCTGGAACGGGATATCGCGGACATGAATGACCGTCCCAAATCGAGACTTCACAAATGGGCCTTGCGCTCCCTTGCCGGTTTGTTTCTTGCTCTGTTCGTCGGGCTTCTGGGTTGGACCAGTTGGGTCTACGTGCAGATTGAGAACTATGCCGGTCTGGACCAGACCGCACAGTCGGACGCCATCGGTGTTCTGGGTGCGGCGGAGTACGATGGAACGCCGTCCCCTGTATTTCGTGCTCGGCTCGATCACGCGCGCGAGCTTTACGATCGCGGCATCGCACCGCTCATCATCACCCTGGGCGGCACCAACCAGGATGTGTACTCCGAGGGCGCGGTCGGGCGTGATTACCTAGTGAGCCTGGGTATCCCGGAGAGCGCCATTATTGCGGAAACCGAAAGCCGGAATACCGAAGAACAGGCCCACCGCATGGACGTCCTCGCACAAACCAACAATCTGCGCCGCCTCGTCGTCGTAAGCGACGGCACGCACATGTTTCGCATTCACGAGATATGCGCAGCCGATGGCCTGAATGTGCTCACATCTCCACGGACACGCGTCTCCATCGGAGGCGGCGTTGCAGAAGCGGGGCGCATTGCGCACGAGATCGCCAGCTACACCGCGTGGCGGCTTCGCCGAGCGGGAGAATCCGCACTCAGGCGATATTGGCACTCTCCTGTGTCTCTCCACTTGCCTTTTTACGCGGCATGCGACCCGAGGCCCCAACGGATCGAAATACTCGATAAAAGCCATGCAGTATAGGGAATGTGCGTTCCATCTGACCTGAAGGGCGTGCAAATCTCTTGTTCCGTGGCAAGCTGTCTCGATTCGTTGTAGATCACTGCACGCGTTTACCTTTTGCTGTTACGAGCTTGGGCTGACGTTTGCCTTGAGCCGACTCGTTTCCGCTTGGCTGCAATTCATCGAAGAGCCAGAAGGTGGCCTCCTTGTGCGCGGCCCAGGCATCACCCAGGTTGCTGAGCAGGAGAACGGCTTCTTCCTCGCTACCGGGCGAATACATCTCCGGCGAATCCTCGGGCAATGGCTTGCGTGCGGTCAGGTAGAGTTCAACATGGTGGTTGGCGGCGCGCGCAATTTCGAGCGCTGCTTTCGCGCCAGCGCGGTCGCCGGCCAGGAAACGCTCCAGTACGCGCCCCCAGGCAAAGTTGGCCAGCGCATCCTCCTCATACTTTTTGAGCAGACTTTCAGCGCCTTTCAGGTCGCCAACTGTCAGGTAGAGGCCCAGCAGCGGATCGCGCACGCCCTGATTGTCGTTGGGATTCAGTTCCAGCATTCGTTCGTAAATACCGATCGCATCCAGATTCAGTCCGGCTTCTTTCAGCTCATTCGCCAGCCGATCCAGAGCGCGCATCCAGGGACGGGTTTCGATCAGCAGCCAGAAATGGCCCTTGTTTTTCTGGATGAACTTCGCACCCAGCGCGCGTTCACCAGCCTCGACTGCTTTCTTGAGGCCCTCAATGAACGCCTTCCGCGTCGGCGCGTCCAGATCGGTAATCAGCACGAGCGCATCGACGCAATCGGGGTCCAGACGCAGTGCGCGTTTGGCGAGTTTGCGCGCCTCGGCTTCCGTCTCTGCCTCCATGGCGTCAAAGGCGATCTGCTGCGCCTCATCCTTCCTGTCGGCCTCGGCGTCGTCCAGTCCTTCATGCGCCGAAGGGCCGGTAAGCGAGGCGATCAACGCATCAACATCGCTCGGCAGAATCAGTTCTTCGGGTCCAAGCCTGCTGTTGATCATGCTAAGCAGATCCTGCGCCAGCGCCTGAGGCGATGTGGGCGCCTTCTTGGCGGAACTTTTCTTGGCCACCGTTTTCTTTGCTGCGGCCTTCTTGGGTGCGATTTTCTTAGCGGGCAACTTGGTCATCTTCATTCCATATCCGCAAATTTCTTGAAGGGCCAGTTTACAGGAGTGTGCTTCGCGTGACGAAGCTTTCGAAGTCTTCGGAGACAATCTCGAATGCCCGCGCGCAACTGGCCAAATTGCCGGTAGAAAATGGGGCTGGATTTCTAGGGATCTGAGCGGGGCAGAGAAAATATCCGGTCGTACACGAAGCAAGAATCTGCGAATTTGCAGAGATTTTCTCGAATGCCTGGACGGAAAATCTACATAAATCTATTTTAATCAATCATATGGCGGAGACTAGAGGACGATTTTCGAACTTTAATCGCTTCAGGTTTTGAGTTTCCGGATGTGGTCGCCACCTTGCAGACTGAAGTCTCTGATCAAGAAGAGATAATCGTCGGTCCTCAGCCAACGACGAGGCACTCAACTGTGCCCTCGTCAGGTCACGAAGGGGTAGAAGTGTTCTGCTCGAGTTCAGTTGAGATATCAAACCTCCCTGAGAGAACAGAATCCTCATCGTGCTCGATGCATCCAACGGTCGCATCGAACGCCAGCGGCGACCGAGATGACCGGGAACCTCGTTTAGGAGAGGTGGGACGAACGTTCACCGATCGGGCCCACAAATCTCGATCCGTGTCCGCAGCAGGCGCGACTGTGGCCACCCCCGCGCAGTTGGTACAGCGATTGCAAAAGGAGAAGCAGCTGGGGATGCCATTCCCGAGGTCTCTAGGCTCTTAATGGCTCGCTACGATCGGGTTCAGATATATAACCTTGTTTGGGCAATTGGAGGTACGCGGACTGCGAATATGCTGGGAATTGATCCTGGGTCTGTAAGCAGGCTCTCCAAAGCTCTCCACATTCCGGTGCGGAGCGTGTCAACGATTATGAGACAGGTGGCGTGAGAGTTTAGAGTCTAAACTCTTCTGTCGCCGGTGTCGGTATTGGCGTTGGCGGGTTGATCCAGACCGCTGTGGGCTGGGCCGGATGCTTGGGGCGGGCGTGGGGGAACCGTTCCGGGTTGCGCGCATAGGCCGCATCGAGAACCTGTTGCCGTTGTTCGATGACTTGCCCGGCCCTGCCGTAATGCAGCATCTCCGGAGTCAGCAGCGCGATTCCGCTGTGATGGTGATCCTGGTTGTACCACGGGAAAAATCTTTGGCAGTATTCGCGCGCATCCTCGATCGAGCCGAATCGGTCGGGGTACTCGGGCATGTACTTGAAGGTTTTGAACTGGCTCTCCGAGTACGGGTTGTCATCCGAGACATGGGGCCGGCTATGAGTTTTAGTCACGCCCAAGTCAGCCAGCAGCAGCGCCAGCGGTTTGGAAGTCATCGAAGTTCCGCGATCCGCATGGATAGTCAAATCGCCAGCAACGATGCCCTGTTTCGCACATGTCTCGGCGATCAGCCGCTTGGCCAGCTCGGCCGTTTCGCGGGGCGCCACCATCCAGCCCACCACGTAGCGGCTGAAGATGTCCAGGATGACGTAGAGGTGGAAGTAAGTCCACTTCGCCGGGCCAAGTAGCTTCGTGATATCCCAACTCCACACTTGATTGGGCCCCGTGGCCAGCAGTTCCGGCTTCTTGTACTGCGGATGCCGCAGTTGGTTGCGGCGCTCCTTCAACTCCCCGTTTGCAGCCAGGATGCGATGCATGGTGCGGATCGAGCAGAGATAGATGTCCTCATCCAGCAGCGTGGCAAAGACCTCCACCGGGGCTTTGTCCGAGAAGCGCTCGGAGTGCAGATGGTCGAGCACCACCTGCCGTTCCGCCACGCCCAGGGCCCGCGCCGGCGTGGGACGAACCGGGCGCGCAACGGCAGGCAGCATGCTCCGATAGAGCGACGCACGCGGCACGCCGAGGGCGCGGCAGGCGACCGCTTTGCCGACACTGTCGCCCAGTTTCAAGGCGGCGCTCATGAGTTCTCCTCGCCGATCCGGATGTTGGGGATCGGGTTGCCCAACAGCGCCGCCACTTTTTTTTGGACCTCGATGATCAACTCGGCATTCTTCAGCTTCTTGGTCAAGCGGTCAATGACCACCTGCTGCTCGCGGTTCTGCTTGACCAACGGGCTGACAACCACCTTGGGACCGCGCTTCTTGGGCGTGAGGGCGTCGATCGCTCCCTGCTTGCGCTGCCGCCTCCAGGTGGCCAGGTGCGAGGAGTAGAGCCCCTCGCACCGCAACAGAAGACCCACAGAGCCGGCATCCTGAGCGGCATCGGCCTGGTCAATGATGGAGCGCATATACTCGGCGGTGAAGCTGCGCCGACGGGGCCTGGCGATCACTTCGGAATCGGGAAGCGGCGGCCGCGGGCCTGGCGCCGCGGAAGAAGAACTGTTCTTGCTCATGCTTGTCAAGGTGAGATTTCTTTCCCCGCCCTACAGTAATTGTTGAGGGGATACTTGTCTCACTGATGTTGGCACAGAGGGCAGGCGCTACATTGCCTTGATCGTCTTCGTTGGCATTCTGATCTCCAGCCGTTCGGGCTTCGCTTACAACGTCGGTTTGTGGCTCATCGCTATTCCGGAGTTCAGGTTTCAGGAGTTTAGGGGCATTTTCAAATATTGATGACTCTAGCTGATTCACGGTTGCGGTTTCAGGAAGACATGAGCTTGGTCGAAGCACAGGATCCTCTTTATCAGGGTTCAGACGCTGGTCCAATAACTTGTCAATTTCGGGGGCAAGCAGCGAGATCTCCGCGATCAGAGGCTCAGTGTCCTCTTCGTGGTTCTTGATCACTTTCTCTCTGTCCCTTAGCCCAAAGTCGAGAACTGCGTCAACGGCTACTCCTATGAGACCCTGCGAGACTGGCTTCGCGGTGGCGCCAAGCAGAGAATCGTATTTTGCTAGCCCGCGTGCGTGTCGGTTTTCAAGGTCGAGCAATTTGAGTCTCTGTCCGGCATAGTTAAGCAATTGGCGAATGGCGGATTTATCGTCAAAGTCCGCTGCCCTCATTTCCGTCTTCAGCTTCTTGGAAAACTGATCGAAAATACGGATTCGTTTATCGCGCTCTTCTTCTGAGAGTCGATCCTCGGGCAACGGCTCGCGAAAATTGGTAATCGCCATAACCTCATTATCGGTCTGTTAAGCATATTGTTTACAACCGGCCATTCTACCCATGCTTTCAGAAAGGCGATGTCTTGGCCCAGCAAATCTTTGGTGTTGCCATCGACTGCTTCTGCTATTGCCAGCGGCCTCGTGGTACGGCAGGACATCACGGATTCTGAATGCGTTCATTGGCACGTTTCGAGTCCGGGCGAAAGCTGCTTTGAATACTAGACACGCATTGATTCTCCATCGGCAAGGCGCTGGACGGAGCGGAACACAGCCGTGTCGCCATCCCACCCGGTCCCATGAATTGGAACGAGTCGCCTGGCTTTCATCTTGTCGGAGAACTCCCTCAAGAGCTTTGGAGAGGCATGTCCGCTCGTATGAAGATGGCAGGCGCGGCTTCCTCCGCTCTCGAACCACTCCCTGACCCGGGCGCCATCCTCATTCTCCAGATATCCACGCCACTGCGACCAGCACCAGGCATCCTCCGGGGTCGGCGTCACGCCTTTCAGCGCGTAGTCTCGAATAAGCGATGGGCGCACCATCACCACCCACCTATTCGGTGTTGTTGTGAGTTTCCCGGCTGAGATGCCGTACGGCACCATTTGCTTCACAAAACCTTCACGGCCCGTCTTCTTATACATTCGGGCGAACGCTGTAGTGACAACAACCTTCAGATTCTTCCACCCTGGCCGCGGCAGCCTTGCGAAGCCAGCAAGCGCCTCCATCACTTCAGCTGTGTAGAGATCGACAACCAATGTTCTGCGCGCCTTCCAGCAGGCCTTGTAGAGGGTAACTGTTCGATCAACGTTCTGCGCCGACCAGGCGACAAAGACCCGGCCAGCCGTGGATTGGAAGAGATCGACAAAAGCCTTTTCCAGATCGTTCTCGGTGACGCATGGCTTATCGCTGCCTAGGTTGGTTCCCTCCATCAGCAGAACGTCGATGTTTTGAGGAGGCGCAGCCATGAATCTCTCTGTCAGAGGGGCTTTGCGGCCGTGGCTTCTGAAATCGCCTGAATAGAGGATGCGTTTTCCATGCACCTCGACCAGCAACATATAAGCGTCGAAGGCTGAGTGGTCGGTCAAGAAGGGCGTAATCTTGAACGGCCCGATATGAACTCCCACGCCGCTCTTCCATGATTGGAATTCATGGGGAAACTGCTTGCCGAAGATGGCGGAGGTCAGTTTGATGAGCCGTTCAGTGGCGGCGCCCGAGTAGATCGGCCATCCGGCCGGCAACTCGTCAAGAAGCCCATAATGATCCTGGTGCGGGTGGGAGATCAGGACGCCATCCATCGCACCGGTCCGGTCGAGCGACTTCGCCAAGAGGTGGCGAGCATCTGGGAGTGCATCAAGAGGCCGCCCCACATCGAGAAGGATTCGGTGGCCCCCGTCTTCGGCGATCTCGATGCAGTTCCCGCCAATCTCGCGGGTTGAACGGTGAACGGTGAGGCGAACCTCCATACGTTACTCCACAGGCGCGATTCTCAAGTCGGGCTCGTCAGCGAGGAGGCGGTCGGCGCGAAAATGGACGCGCGCCCGGAGAAGGTCGGTATTCCAGAGCTTCTCCACTGCCTCGTTCAGGATCGAAATCAGCCTCAAATCGAGAAGCGGATGAATTTTATGAGCGAGCATCACGGCTTCGATGTGAGTGACACTCTTGAGCGCCTCCGGTTGGATCGCGGTCACTCCGCGAGCCGGAACGAATTCGAAGTGACCGCCACGAAGCGCATCTCGAATAACGGAGGCATAAAAGAACAACTCAGTGAAGACGCCGACCGAGGAGTTCTTTTTCGCTTTGAGCTCGAAGAGCCAAAATGTTTCGCCGCTCAGGCAAACAAGATCGATGTTGGCGGCTCCGCCGGGAAAGATTCGAGTATCCCGGCTTTTGACTCCCTCAAAGAGACCAACTGGAAAGTGGATGTCGCGTGTTCCATCCGAAAGTCCGTAGTGTTCGGCGAATTTGGCGCTTTTGAGCAGCATAAGCTCCATGCGCCTTTCCGATTTGTCGATCAGCTTTTCCGTAGTGTCCCGATCATCGTCTTCGACGTTGAGAAAGCAGGTTTGCGCGAGTGCTCGCGCCTTGCTGATTTCCTTCTCCAGACTCGGTTCAATGGCGAACCATTCAGAGAAAAGAGCCTTGAAGTGGGCCACACGATACAGAAATCGCTCGTAGTGACACAACTGAACATTCGTAGTGCCTTCCGGCGGGAGCTCCCACGTTAACTCGACTCTGACCCTGCACCAACGGTGAAGCGCGAGGCTCCAGGCTTCAAAGGCGCCGGCGTCGTACTGCATATTCCCCGTAACGCCCGAAGCGGTTAGTTCTAGCCGGACGAATCCACCGTGCTCCTCGAAGTGGATTCCGCTCGGGAGCTTGATGTTTCTGGCTGTTTTGCCGGAAATACCCTTATAGCCGGCCTTCAGGAGTTGCAAACAGGTTTTCTGCATTGGCGGAGTATAAACTGCGTGGCCCAATAAAGGATGTGACTTCAACCGGGCTCAGCATGCTGACGAAGCTGTCCCGAGTCATCAGCGTGGGCGTCTCTGTTTGGCAGTTCAGGCTCTGCTCAGTTCGCTGGCGGCATCTGTCCCGCACTATTTGCGGGCACGAGGAGCGAATCCACGGCCTCCCGCTTGGCATCATCGTCCAAATGTGCATAGCGCGCAGTAATAGCCAGAGTCTTATGTCCCGCCAATTCCTTGATGGCTACGAGGTTTACCTTTCTCATGGCGAGGCGAGAACAAAAAGTATGGCGATTGTCGTGCCACCGATAATCGGTCACGCCTGCCTGTTCGCGCACATCATCCCACCAGGGCCGCGGCGGAATATCAAAAACAATATCCTTGTTTTTTGCGTGCGGAACTTGAGCTTTGCGCACTTCGAATGCTGCAAACACCGCATCATTCATTGGAATGATCCTCGCCGTGTAGTTCTTTGTCTTGGAAAGGTCCACTTCTCGGCGTTGGAAGTCCACATTTTGCCACCGCAACCGGCTTCCATATTGCTCAGAGAGCCGCATGCCGGTCCCAAGTGAAATATCTAGCTCACACATTTTGTCAGGGTACTTCTCCGCAATGACAGCCCCAAGTGCAGCCTCCTCATGATCACGCAAGAAGCGAATGACGTTGCCGCCCTCTTTCCGCTGTTTCACCAGCCGAACAGGGTTACTCTTAACGTGGCCGTTGTGAATACCCTCACGGTAGGCAAGACTCATGGCAGCACGATAGCGATTCGCCGTGCTTCCAGTTTTCGTGTTCTTCGAAAGCCATTTGTCAATCTCTGCCGGCTTGATCGACTCTGCTGCGCGATCTCCGAAATGCGCCTTCAGCCTCTCAAGACGCTGCTTAACATTGCGTGAGTCTGAGTGATGTTTATCCGAATATTCTTCCGTGATGTAATTGGCTAGTTTCTCGAACTTGATCGGGGCAGTACGAACATTCTCGGGCATTTTCTTGCCGGCGCGGCGATCGTTTCGCCTCTTGTCAAGAAGCGCTTGTGCATCACTCTTTCGTCCGACCTTCTCACGGTGTAGCTTGCCATCGCTGTCGCGAAAGCGAATCCACCAAACGCCGCTGTCTGGTTCGCGCTCCCAAAGCCCCCTGGCCGGCTTCTCGTCTTCCTTGCGTTCCTTCTCTTTATTCCGTTCCAGCTCTTCCTGCTCAGGCGCTGAGGCTTTCCGCGGCATGACGTTCGCTCCGTGACACTTGAAAAAACCAAGTATCACCTATAGTAGCACCAGCCAAAACGCACGGAATAATGGAGAACTGCAAAATGCAACGAATAACCTGTAAATATTGGTGCCCGGAGGGGGACTTGAACCCCCACGGCCTTGCGGCCTGCGGATTTTAAGTCCGCTGCGTCTGCCAGTTTCGCCATCCGGGCAAGATTCCAGTTTCCTAATGTGTGTCCACCCGCTTCGCGACGCCGAAAAGCACTTCTCGCAAAAAGAAACCTTCGCGCACACGGTAAGGCATAACACGTGGATCGGAAACCCTCTCCAAGTGTTCAGTTTACTGAAAACACCTACCTCGGTGGCGGGTTCTTTCGACGAAGCAATGCACTTCTTGAGACTGCTACAACTCCAGAGCCGCTTTCGCCGTTACAGGCCCATTGCCACACAGAGAGCTGCAACATCGCCGATGCTCTCTCCGAGAACCGCGGGGACGATCTCGCACACAGCGGCAGAGGCAGACAGGGCTTCGGCGCACATCTTTGCCCGTGCCGGACCCAACAGCCTCTCGCCCAGGCGTGGCCCGAGCCCGCCGACAACAATTCGTTCAGGGTTCAGAATATCCACAAGAATGGCAAGCGCCTCGCCTAGCCGCGTTCCCGTGTCGCGGATCATGCGCCGGCTCAGTTCGTCTCCAGCGTACGCCGCCTCGGCCACGTCTTTTGCGGTCAGCGCTCCGCGCTGCTGCAACAGAGCGCACAGCGGAGACTTTTCACCACTTTCGATGGCAGCCTGCACTTCCCTCTCCGCTACACGCGCCATTCCTGCGCCGCTTGCCCATCCTTCCACCGATCCAGCCTTGTGGTAGCCGACAGGCCCATCCGGCGTCAGGCGCACGTGCCCAATCTCGCCTGCCTGCCCGGAGGCTCCGGCCAGCAACTTGCCCGCACAGATAATGCCCGCCCCCAGTCCAGTCCCCATGGTGAGAAAGACCATGTGGGCAGTTCCCCTCCCCGCGCCGAACCGATGTTCGGCGATTGCGCCAGCGTTGGCGTCGTTTTCGAGCCGGCAACCAACGCCGAACTCGCGGCTCAAGATGTCCGTAATGGGAACGTCAACCCATGTGGGCAGGTTCGGAGGAGCTTGAACGATGCCTCTCGCCGCGTCCAGAGGTCCGCCGCAACTGACGCCGATTCCAGCCAGGCAGGAGCGATCTCCTCCGGCGTTTCGGATCAGTTGGTGAATGGATTGCAGAATGACGGCAATGGCCCGCTCGGGTCCCTGCGCGGGGAGCGTGGGAAATTCGATACGCTCCAAAACGGCAGGAGGCGTCTGCGAAAGTACCACAGCCGTCTTGGTGCCGCCGATGTCTACGCCGATCCAGACCGAGCCGGGACTCATGAACTCACTCTCCGGACACAAAGGGAGGGCCATCGCAGTCTCGCTCCGATCTCTGGAAGGCCCTCAGCGCTTCTTCGACGGCTTCTGCACCGGCTTCTTGGCGACAGCCTTGACGGGCGCAGCCTTCTTTGCCGGCGTCTTGGACGCTGCCACATGCTTGCCCGATGGCGCTGCCTTTTGCACGACCTTGGGCTTGGGCTTTGCTGCCGGCTTGGGTGCAGGTTTGGAAGCGGCCTTCGCCGCTGTCTTTACCGCAGGCTTCACAGCCGGAGCTTTCACCGCGGCCGCAGCCTTCTTTGCCACCGGCGCGGACTTGGCTTTGACCGGCGCGGTTGCGGGTTTCTTCTCGGGCGTGGCCGCCTTGTGCGCCGCGGGCTTGGCGGGCACAAGGGGTTTGGCCTTCTGCGGCGGGGTGGCCGGTCTCACGACAGCTTCAGCCTTCGCCTTCTCTTGTTTGGCCGGCGCGGGTTCCGCAACAGCCTTGCGCGAGGGCTTGGCCGGAGTCTTTGCCGGAGGAACTACCGGAGGCGCTTCCTCGGCATCCAGATCGTCGGCATCGGCTTCCTCCTCGATCTCAGCGTCCGCCTCATCCTTCGGCAGCTTCAGATCAATCTCGATCTCGGCGTCGTCGTCGCCGCCAAAATCGTCCAAATCGTCGTCGGAATCGTCCTCGTCGGAATCTTCATCGTCGAGATCCTTGATCTTGACCTCGGCGGTCCTCTTGGCGCGCGTCCGCTTGATTGTGACTTGCGGCGGAGGGGCCGGCGGAGAATAGGGCTCGAGATACGCCTTCAGCTCTTCTTGCGTGCCGAGGCGGCCGTCCAGCAACTCCAGGAAAAGAGCCTGCACGACCTCCGCATAGACGGGCAACTCGGGAGTAATCCGCATTTCCTGCAGGAGTGCATGAGGAATGTGCTGACGGACTGTGGGCCAGACCTTGAGGAAGAGATGAAAGCGTTCCTGCACGGAAGCGCTCTTGCTGGTGAACCCCAGCCAGAGAACCGCTTCCGGGTCATAGCTGGTGAACAACTTGTAGCTGGCCGAAGGCGCGGCATTCTCCTTTGCCAGCAGAGCCTTTTGGAAGCCGGCCGCCAGAGCATCCAGGCTGTTCCACTCTTCCACAAACCCGGGACGCAGCAGGAGCTTCTTCAGGGCAGCCACATCCTTGGCCGGCATCTTCGCTGTCAGTAACTGCATCTGGGCCGCGGACATATCCGCATGCACACCCTGCAGAAGCAGTTCCACCGCCAGGTCGTGCAGGGCCTTGAGCTTTTCCTCGTCCGCCTTGGCCGCGGTCCAAGCCGGGAAGAGGTTCTTCATCCAGCCCTCGGCCTCCAGCGCGCGCAGCACAGCCAGCCCATCCTCCTCGTGGCCAATCTGCTCCAGTTCCTTGCTGATGGCGTGCGCCGAGAGATATTCGATAACCCCTTCTGCCTTGGCGTCCTCGTAGCGAGTCCGGGTGCGCGGATCCATCTCCCAACCCAGCCGGGCCTGGTAGCGGATGGCGCGAATCAGGAGCGAGGGATCCTCAAGAAATCCGTAATTGGAAACCAGCCGCAGCGTTCTGGACTCGATGTCGGCCGCGCCATTGAGCGGGTCCATCAGCAGACCGAAAGAGCCCTCGTTCAGCGAAATTGCCATCGCATTGATGGTGAAATCGCGCCGGCGCAGATCCTCCTGAATGGAGGCCGGCTGGTAAACGGGACTGCCAACTTTGGGGTAGCTCACCGAGTGGGTGCTCACCAGATCCACGCGCACCGTGCCGGGAAAACAGAGGTAGAGGCTCCGCGAAGGCTCATGCTCGCCCCACACCTTGCCTCCAAATTTCTCTATTATTTTCTTCAGCTTAAGCGCGTTTCCATGCATTGACACTTCAAGGCCGCGCACGGCGTGGCCGCTGGTCAGGTCACGCACCGCATCGCCGGTCAGGAACAGGATCATGCCAGCCTCACGCGCGGCTTCGCGCAGCTGTTGAAGGGCATGGCGCTGATCGTGGGACAACCGATTTTCCAGAAGATAAATGTAGTCGGGCATCCGTTTCCTGCTTTCGCCGTCTCTGGCACCTACAAGTGCATGATGATGTTCATCTTAGTTGAAGCATTGGCAGAGATTGCAAACCAGTACATTAACATAACGCGAGCCGCTTGGCTAGATGCCACCCATTGCGCGATCCCGCAATTTGGCTGGCTAAGGGGGCGAGGGGCTGGATTCTGGGCTGTACGACCCTCCCGTCTGCTTCCCGCTACGGGAAACCCGAGCAACGAAGGAACCCTCGCGCATCCCACGTTTGCGACGGCATTCTCGCCGGAAGCCGTAACGTGCGACAATCCAGATCGATGGCTACGGGACGCAAACCGGTGATTGTACGAAAGCTCTCCAGGGACTGGACGGCGGGTTACGCCGACTCCGAGTTCGATCCGGGCAGCGGCGAGCTGGAACTGCTCGATCAGGCCGGCAAAGTGCTGCGGATCGGCTGGGAACAGATCAAGTGGATCTGCTATCTGCGCGATCTGGCCGCTTCGGCAGGCGATCCGGCCAACCCGGAAAAACTGCTGCAGAAGCGCTTCCGGACGCGTCCCCGCACAGCAGGCCTGTGGCTCAGAATCACGCTCTCCGATCGAGACCAAATTGAGGGAATTGCCGCCAACGATGCTTCGCTAGTCAAGGGTGCCGGGCTGATGCTGACACCGCCCGACACGCGCTCAAACACACAGCGCGTCTTTGTACCGATGCAGGCCATCGAATCGTTGGAGGTGGTGGGGCTGATCGGAGCAGTTGGCAAACGCCAGGCAACCGGCCGGTCAGACGAGGAACAGGCCAGCCTCTTCCCTGCAGAACCGGAAGCCGAATAGAACTCCAACAGCTATCGGGACCGGCTCAGGAAGAAGCGTCGCTCCCTTGGTCGAGCAGGCTCCAGTAGAAATCGGCCGTCTGGCTCAGCACGTTTGGTTCGGCATAATTCGAAAGAACCCACGCGCGCGCGGCGCGTCCCATGCGCGCGCGCTGCTCCGGGTCCTCCAACAGCGACAGCACAGCTTCCTGGATCGCCTCCGGGCAGCCGGGTGGAATCAGCAGACCGGTCACTCCCGGAAGTACCGAGTCGCGCGCGCCGGTGCAGTGCGTCGTCACCACGGGAATGCCTGTTGCCGAAGCCTCCAGCACCGCGTTAGGAAAGCCCTCGCGCCAACTGGGCAGCACCAGAAGGTCCATCGCACGATAGTAGGGCGCCGTCTCTACGACCATTCCGGTAACCACGATGCGCGGGTGGTTCTCTATCTGTGCGCGGAGGCTGGCCGGCAGTGCATCCTCTGCCCGGTCGAACCAGCCCACCAGCAGCAGCCACGCCGAGGGCTGAACGGCGAGAATCTGTTCGAAGGCTGAGACCAGTTCCGGCACCCCTTTATCGCGGGTCAGCCGCCCCACAAAGCCGATCAGAGGCGCGCCGCCGGGAATGCCGAACTGCTCCCGTACCGCCGTCTGCCCTGGCAAAAAACATTCCGTATCCACGCCGTGGCTGCTTCCGCTGCCCATCACCCGGAGCTTTGAGGCTGGCGCCAGGCTCCGTGTAACCGCCTGCTCGCGAAGGCTCTGGCTGTTGCACAGAACCACATGAGCACAGGACGAGGCCATCCATTCAGCCGCCCACAACAGTCGGCGCTTCAACCCGGTGGAGGTTTCCAGTTTGAGTCCGCGCAGCAGGTAAACGCGATGCGGAACGCCGCACAGGCTCGCAGCCAGTATGCCCAGAAGACCGGCTTTCGGAGTGCTGAACTCGACAATCTGCGGCTTCAACCGTCCCAGCAAACGCCAGAGCCGGAAAAGACTGAGCACGTCTGCCCAGAGAGCAATCTCTCGTCGCATGGGAACCGCCACGGCTTCCACTCCGGCGGCAGAGGCCGTCGCCTCCAACAGAGGTCCCGGGCCGGAAACTACGATAACCCGAAAGCCCGCCCGGCGGAGACCAACGAGCCGCGCCCTCAGCACCATGCAGGTCTGCGGGGAGGTTACACCTATGATGATCGCGGGTTGCGCCGCGGCTGGAACTGAGTTGAGATCGTTCTTCATGGCCTGGGAGAACCGGTAAATATCCAACTAGAGCTATCTTGAAGAGAAAGAAAATAGTACATTATTTCCCCAGAGAGTAAATCCATATCTCTCAATCCAGCTTCCGGATTCGAAGCTGGTATACACTCGCAATGACTACGCGACCATGGCGCAACGTATCAGAATCCTTCTGTTGATTCCGCATCTGGGCGGCGGCGGCGCCGAACAGGTGATGGCCGTGCTGGCGCGAGGATTGTCGCGCGAAAAGTACGAAGTGCACCTGGGCCTGGTCACGCAAGCCGCTGTCGAGCCCGGCGCTGTGCCGCCGTGGGTCACGGTTCATGCCCTGGGCGCGGCGCGTGTTCGCTCCGGGGCGGGCCGCCTGCTGCGCCTCGTCTGGAGGCTGCGGCCCGGCGTTATCCTCTCCGGAATCGCCCATCTGAACTTCCTGGCGCTGCTGCTCAAGCCTCTCTTCCCGCCCCGGACCCGGCTGCTTGTCCGGCAGAACGGCACTGCCTCCTCAGCGCTTGCTTACGGCGGACTGCCCTGGTACACACGGCTCCTTTACCGGGCACTCTATCGTCATGCCGACCGCGTGATCTGCCAGTCGCGAGCCATGGCGGCCGATCTGGCAGACGTGCTCGGGACTGGCGGAGATCTGATTACGGTCCTGCCGAACCCGCTGGACCTTGCCGCCATCCAGGCCGCAGGCAAGGAACCGAGTCACTGGATCGGCCCGGGCCCTCATCTGCTCGCTGTCGGCAGGCTCTCCGCCGAGAAGGGTTTCGATCTACTGCTGGAGGCGATGCCGACGGTCCGCGCGCACTTCGCAAGCGCTCGATTGACCATCCTCGGCGCCGGTCCGGAGGAGGCTGCCCTCAAGGCCGCTTGCGAGAATCTGCACATCGCCTCCTGCGTTCGTTTCGCCGGACATGTAAAGAACCCCTTCGCCTATTACCCCGGCTCTACGCTCTTTGTGCTCTGCTCCCGGCACGAAGGCATGCCCAATGCGTTGCTGGAGGCTCTGGCAGGCGGCCTTCCCGTGGTGGCCACTCCCGCATCCGGAGGCGTCATTGACCTGCTGCGGCAGAGTCCACGCTCCTGGGTGGCGTCCGAGGTCTCGGCCGCGGCCCTGGCGGAGACTTTGCTGAAGGCGCTCAGCCAGTTGCCCGCCGAAGCCAGGTCTGGACTCGGCGCCGCACCCTCGGGAACCGGCGGATGGATCGGCCAGACCAAGCCGGAGAGTATCAGAGAGATTTCCCATGCGCAGTTAACTCCTTGACAATCTAAATCGGCTTGATGTTTCCTGAAAGTACTGAACCACTTCACCTCCAGTCGTTGACCCTATCGAGGGCCTCGATCTGCGTCTTTGAAGAACAGGAACGGCCCCATCCGGCCGCTTGTGCATTCGGGCAGTGCTCTGGACGTAGAGCCTCTCGCATTCCGCACCGGCAGCCGCTCTGAGCGGCATGTTCCCCTCAAGCGCCCCTAGAAGCCGATCTGGCCGGGGCGCAGCAGACATCGGCGGGAGTCGCAGTGCTCATACGTTGCCTCGGTTTCTTCTTTGCCTCTTTTCTGGTGTTCTTGTCTCTTCCGTTGCTCGTTTTTCGCTGTGTGCTCTCCAAACTGTGCAAGGTGGGGGAAACAATTGCGGTGTTGGGCCGCGAACGCCGGGCACTGCATTCCTGCCAACTGCGCTCGCGTGCGCCAGTAGGGGAGTTTGCCTTCGAGCAGGCAATCGCCGCCTACGAAGACCTGATCGATACCACGCACGCAGGCCGGGAACTGTGAGTCACGTAGCACTGGCGATCCCCGGCCTCGACAAACTTGGCGGGGCGGAGCGGCAACTGCTGCTGCTGGCTCACGGTCTCCACCGGCGCGGATGGCGGGTCAGCGTCATCGCCTTGAGCGGCGCTGGCGGCGCACAGGCCGAAGCACTGGCCGACGCCGGCATCACCTTCATTCGCCTGCGGATGCGCAAGGGCATTGCCGATCCACGAGGGTGGCTGCGCTTCCACCGCTGGCTGGCGCGGGAAACGCCGGACATCCTGCATGCGCACTTGCCGCACGCCACCTGGATGGCGCGCTGGTCGCGCTTGGGGCTACCCAGCCTGACCATCGTCGATACGCTGCACAGTTCCTCGACCGGCAGCCTCGGACGGCACATCGGCTACCGGCTCAGCGACTGGCTGTCGGAGACGGTAACCGCCGTCAGCCAGCCTGTTCGAGAGGCGCACCTTGCCGCCGGCCTGGTAAGCCCCTGGAAACTCACCGTCGTCCCCAACGGGGTGGACACCGCCGCGCTGATGCCGGACCGCGGCATACGCGATGCAGTGCGCAAGGAACTTGGCCTCGGCGATGAGTTCCTGTGGATCGCCTCTGGCAGGCTGGAGCCGGTAAAGGACTACGCCACCCTGCTGCGCGCAATGCTGCAACTGCCCCCACACGCGCGCCTGCTGATCGCCGGCAGCGGCTCTCAGGGCGAGGAGTTGCGGGGACTCGCCTCCCGGCTGGGACTGGATGGCCGCGTACGCTTCCTCGGATTTGTGCGGGAGATCGAGCCTTTGCTGCAGGCTGCCGACGCCGCTGTGCTCTCCTCGCGCTGGGAAGGCCTGCCCATGAGCCTGCTGGAGGCCGGGGCATGCGCACTGCCCGCCGTGGCCACCGATGTGCCGGGATCGCGCCAGGCCGTCGAACACGGCGTCACCGGCCTGCTGGCCCCTGCGGCCGATCCTGAAGCACTGGCCTCCGCCATGCGCACGATGATGCTCACCTCCGCCGATGAGCGCAGAACCATGGGAGAGCGGTCACGGCAACGAGTTGTGGAGCGGTACGGCATGGAGGCCGTCCTGGATCGCTGGGAGAGCGTCTACGCGGAGTGCCGCGCTGCCAAACGCCACCGTGGTGCGCGCCTCGCCGAAGGTTTTGCTGCCCCGCAAATTCTCACCCCTTGAGTCGCGCAGAACTGGCGCTTATCGGCCAACTCCGGCTCGCAGTCTCCGGCGCATTCTGGAGATGCCTATCCGCCCCAGCGCGAACTCTGTGCTCAACCAATGCGACAAGCCAAAAGCAATCGGCGGAAACTCGTCCAGCGCCTCATCGACAGAGAGAAACTCTGCGCGGTGGGCTTGCAGAAAATCGCGCAGCCGATCGATCTGCGCAGTGGTCGCCGTGTTTGGGTGGATGCAGATCGTCCAAAGGCCCGCGCGCTTCTCCACCGGCTCCCATAACTGTTGCGGCAGCCACGTCACGCCGCCTCGCGTAAACGGCGCCGAGGCAAACCCGTCGGAGAGCAGAGCGATGCCCTCCTCGCGCAGTGCAGTCAGGGTGTGGCGATCGAAGCCATGGCGTGGAGCCACCCAGAGGCGCGGATGAAGGCCCTCGCCGCGCAGCATCTCAACGCCCGCGTGGATCCATGCGCGCTGCGCCTCCAGCGGCGCTCCCGCAAACTCCGTGGCGCGATGAAGCGGAAGGAATCCTCGCCCTCGCACGTTCGACAGATGCCGATAGCCATGCAGCCCGATCGCCGCGCCGCGCGCTTCCCATGCGCGCAGGCGGGGCCAGAACTCCGGGTCCGCTTGAGCAATCTCCAGTTCCGGGTCCAGGTTGCGCGGAATCACGGCCAGAATCGGCCGAATCCCCAGCTCTTCCACCAGCGCGAGCAGAGGATTCCAGCGCGGCCAGTCCGAGGCCGGACAGAGATCGTCGAGCCGCAACAGATATCGCGCCGAGCCTTTCTTCACGAATCTCCACTCCTCCGGGGCAGGTGCGAACGGAGCACTTCCCTGCCCGCTCAAGCCGCGGCCAGCAACCGCTCCGCCAGCAACCGCCGCGCCCAATACCGCAGAAACAGGAACGTACTCACGGTCCACAACGAAGTGGCCAGCGCAATTCCCGCCACACCGAACCAGTGCATCAGCAGCAGATTCAGCGCCACGTCCAGCACCAGGTTGACGATGCCGCAGTACACGATCAGGTCCGTCCGCCGCAGCGAAACAATGAGCCGGTAGTAGACGCGGCTGGAAACCGTAAATGGAATCTGTACGGCATACATCGCCAGAACGCCGGTTACCACATCCGTATCGGCGGGGCCGAAAGCGCCGTGCTGCAACGTGAGGCGAATCAGCAGCCGCGCGCCCACAATCAGCGCGATGGCCAACGGCGTTGAAACCAGCAGCGTCAGCCTGACCCAGTGGCGCATCGTGGCGCGGCACCCGGACCAATCGCCATTGGCGACCATGCGCGAGAACGACGGCACCACCGCCGTCGAGATGGCCCCCGCCATCAGCGTAAGAATCACGCCTACGAAGCGGTTGGCGTAGGCCAGGGCCGACACGCTGCCCGCGGGCAACCACGCCGCCATGGACTGATCCACCAGCAACCCGCTGGATGCGATCACGCCGCTCAGCAGCACCGTGGCGTAGTGCCGCCCCACCTCGCGCACCGCCGCCGTGCTGCCGTGCCAGCGCAGGCTGAAGCGGTAGCCATGCACGTGCATGTTCACCGCTACGATGAGCGCCTGCAGCAGCGTGCCCAGCACCGACGAGTAAACCAGCGCCCAGATGCCGCAACGCGCGGACAACGCCGTAACCATCGCGATAATCGTGATCGGAACCGCGACAGGCGCAAGCGCGGGCAGCGCGAAGCGATCCAGGCTATTCAGAACCGCCGTGCAATTGGTGGCGATGCCGCCCAATACTACAGTCGGCAACAGCGCGTAAAACATCCGCTCGGCGAGCGCCAGTTTGGCCGGTGCGAAGCTCGAAGCAATCACCGGGAAAAACACCGGCGTAAAAGCCGCCATCAGCAGAGAAACACTCACCAGCAGGCAGCACAGCCAAAGCATGGAACTGGACAGCAGCCGCTGCGCGCTTTCTTTGCCTTCGTGCTCCCTGACGCGAATCAGCGTGGGCACCAGCGCCTGGTTCATGGACTCGGCGATCAGGTTCACGAGCAGATTGGGGATCAGGACTGCCGCCAGAAAAGCGTCCATGGCATCGGAGCGCCCGAAGAATGCGGCAACGCCAATCTCCTTGACCGTGGCGATCACTTTGACGAGGATGCCGGCTGCGGTTACCGACAGCAGAGCCCTGAAGATGGCGGAGTTGGCCTCCAGCAATCCATTGAACGGTTTGTTTGCGGCGCTCTGGCTCATGAAGTCAACGTGCCTGGACCGAAGCCGCCGCAACACTGCCCTGCCCTGCGGCCGCTACCGGCTCTGGAAAGCACGCGGCAAGGCGCAAGGGTTCGTCGAGGGCAAGACGCTCCGCAACAGCAAGAAACGCCAGCAGCAGCCAGGTAAAACGGCTCTCCTCGACCGAGGATACCATCGCCGTCGCCAGCCAGATGGCCAACGAGGTAACCAGCGCGATCCGCAGAAGTCCCGGGGTCCGAACCGCCGAGCGAGCCGAAACAAAAACAATTGCCACGGCCACCGACAACCCGCAGAGGCCTCCGGCGACCAGGATGGAGAGCGGCGTATTGTGCGCTGTATCGATGGGCGAAAGCCCGGCAGCCGCAACAAAAGTTCCAATGCCGCTGCCAAGCAACGGAGCATGAGTAAACGCACGCCAGCCTGCTACCCAGATGTCGAACCGCTGGTTCAGCCCTCCGCCGCTCAGTTGTTCGGGAATGGTCCCCAGCCGTTCGATCACTCCGGCCGGCACCGCGAGCCAGGCCGCAGCGGCAAGAACCGGAAGAGCGAAAATGACGCCGAAGAATGCGCGCGGACGGCCCCGCAGCATCAGGAACGCGCAACCCGCCACCGCCAGCACCGCCGCCAGAAAGCCCCCGCGCGAAGCCGTCAGCAGCACAGCCAGCAGGCCCACCGGCAGATAAACAGCCGCGGCCAGTTTTGCCGCCCAACGGCGCTCGGTAATCGCCAGCAGCGCGGCCATCGGAAGTCCCAGATCCAGAAAGCGCGCCACGTCGTTCGGATCTTGCCCGTAGGCGGCAAAGCGAATCTGCCCTGCGGCAAGTGTCTGGGCCGAGCGGAAGTCGGCCAGCGTCAGCAGCGCCAGCACCCAACAACCCAGCACCGTGGCCTGGAACATCGTGCGTAAATCCCCCGGCGACTCGGCAAACTCCCACACCATCCAGACAACCATCATCTCCTGAAAAAACGCGCGCATCTTTTCAAGCGAAACGGTTGGCTCGATGGACCAGAAACACGTGCAGCAAAACCAGAGATAGAGCGCCAGCACCAGCCACTGCAGCGGCCCCGGCGTACGCATCCTGCCCGGCTGCAGCACTGCGGGCACGGTAGCCAGCAGCAGCAGCAGGCCGATAATCCGCGCCACATTGCCCAACGGCTCGCCCAGATCGAGCGAGTACTCCCATGGAACAGCGAAGGCGAAAGCGAGCAGGAGATACCACGCGATGCGGCGCATCGGCTAGTACCTCTGCGAGTAGACAAGTCCGGAGTAGATGGTGACTCCAATCGCCGACTGAATGGCGGACTCCATGGTGCGGTTCAGGATGTTGTGCGCCGTCGAGTCGGGGACGAAGAGGATGTCGCGATCGTAGACCGGCTGGTCGGGCTCCTGCCCATGCAACATGCGCCGCAGGTTCAGCGTCGTCAGTGTGCGCCCGCCCTTCTGCTCGCGGATCAGCAGCGCCCGGCTGGCGGCAGCGTTCTGCGAGGGCCCCCAGGCAAGCGACAGAGCCTGCACCACGGTAAGCCCCTGCGCCGGATCGACCGCGAACCCGCCCGGACGAATCACATCGCCAATCACGTAGACCAGGCCCGCGCGGCTCACCTGCACCGTGTCGCCCGGGATCAGTTCCGGATTGTGCTCTGCTGCTGTATCCGTGCCGCCGGGATCGAGCACCACCGGGTGCGGCGTCTTGGGGTCGTCGCGGTGGAAGATGTTCACCAGCCGCCCCGCTGACGGCGACAGCCCGGAAGCGGCGGAGATCAGGTCCAGCAGACGGTGATGCACCGTGTACGGATAAACACCGGGGCGAGCCACTTCGCCAAGGACGCTCACGTCCTGTCCCGCATAGGAGGTCACCAGCACCGAGACCAGCGGGTGCAGCAGCATCCCCTTGGCCAGCAGCGCTGCCTCGATCGCGCGCGCCGCCTGCTGCTCATCCATCCCGCCCACAAGAACGGCGTTGACCATGGGCAGCGTCACCGTGCCGTCGCCGGCGACACGCACCGCGCTATGGAACTCGGGGGTGTGGTACTCGCTGACGTCGAGAAAATCGTTGGGGCCAATCAACGCAGGCATGGGCGCGGCAGACTGAATGCCTGTCTGAGGAGCTGCCGCATTGTTTGCCGCTGCGCCCGCATTGTTCCAGACGGCGGGAGCCTCGCGGGGGTCGGGCACGGCGCGCTTGTCCTGGCTCGGTGCGATGCGCGCAACTCCTGTGGGCAGCCCGGATGTGCTGGGCGTGGGAGCCTGCGCTTGGCCGGCGGCGCCGGCCAGCAAGAGCAGCACAGCGGCAACCACAGCGCGGGCAGTTGGAGCTTGGATGCTCTCCAGCAGCAGAGCAACGGCAACGGCAATCCAGAGTCCTACAAAGAGTGTGAGAGCCATATAGAGCGGCAGATTGGGCGCAGAGGGTTTGGCCGGCGGAAACGCGGCATCGACCACCGAAATATTCGAGTCGTGCACACCAGCCGACAGGCCCGCCTCCTCTGCCTTTTCCAAAACACGCAGGTAAAGCGCGTGGCTGCTATCTGCCTCTTGGCGCATCCGTTCGTACTCGGTGGCGGCTCGGTTCAGCTTCATGCCTTCGCCGGTGGCCATTTCCAGGCTGCGGCGCACCATCTGTTCGCGATCCAGGGAGGTCTGCCACGCGCTGCGGAAGCGCTCCACCAGCCGCCCATCCTCTGCCTTCTTCTGTGCTTCCAGGTCCTTCAACTGACGGGCAATCTCGACGACGCGCGGAAAGTTCGGTCCGTGCTCGGCGCTCAATTGCGCCCGCTCCTGCTCCAGATCGCTGCGCCGCGCGTGAATCTGCTGCAGCACCGCAACCGAAAAGTCGCCCGTGGCCGACTGCAGCCGCGGATCGGAGGCAATCACCAGTTCCGGATCACCCTGCTGCGCGGCGCGCAGTTCGGCTTCTGAAAGAATGCGGTCCGCCGTGGCGGCCACCAACTGCCGGCCTAATTCATCGATCTGCAACAGCGTCGAGTTGTGCTGGCTCTCGCCCGGCTTGCCGTCCGCCATGGTCTCCGGCATCGCCAGGATTCCATGCGCCGCCTGGAAGTCGCTCAACTTCTGCTCGTCGCTGTCCACGCGCGCCTTCAAATCGCCCAACTGCCCGTTGAGCCATCCCGACGCCTGCGCGGTCGCCTGCTGGCGGGCAGCCGTATCCTGCAGCGCATAGGCGCGAATCAGCTGATTCACCACGGCAGCCGAAAGCGCGGCATCGCCTGAGCGGAAGCGAATCCTGACCAGCAGCGTACGCGGAACCGAATGTACTGAGAGACGGCTCTGAAACCGCGCCAACAGCCATGCGCGTGCCTGTGGAGACGGGTTCTCCGGCGTGAATCCGGGAAAGCGACTCTCAAAGCGGCCCTTGAAGCCCGCCGCCTGGTAGAGCTTGAGCGTGGTAATCACATCCCATGCCAGCCGGTCGCTGCGCAGCACGTCCGTCAGCGTCTCCAGCGCCATGGGCGCGGAAAGGATTGAGGCCGTAACAATCGGCTCCGAACCGCCCAGGCTGAGCGCCGAGACCGGCGAGGTGCGCATCTCGATCTGCGCCGTGGCTTCGTACTGATTGGGGGCAACGAGGCAGTAGATCAGGCACGCCAGCAGCAGGCTGGTCACAATCCCGGCCACCAACCTCCTGCGACGCCAAAGCACGCGGCGGAGATGCCGAAAAGACGTTGTCGCGGCACTACGGCTCAGCGCCGCGGCGGGGTCGGCCGAGGGTAGCTGTGCGCCTTCGTTTTGAGCCAAAAAATCGTCCGGCAAGGGGCGGGAACCTCAGTCCCATGACCCCTCGCGCAGAGCTACCGAGCAACAACTCAGTGAGAAATTCGAACAGAGGGAATCGACGACAGTGTCCTTCATCCGGGCGGATTCGTCAATAGACCCACCGATTTGGGAGAAAGTCCTGTGGAAAAACAGCCCTCTTCCGGCGCGAGATTCAAGCTCCGAGGGTACGATACCACTCCACGGTGCGCCGCAAGCCTTCGCGGAAATCCACCGACGGCTCATACCCGAGCAACTGACGGGCCAGGCCTATGTCGGCCAGCGAGTCCCGGATGTCTCCGGCGCGAGCTTCGGCATATGCGGGTTGGCCGTTGTACCCAGTCATCTCGCAAAGCAGGCTGAAGACCTGATTCAGCGTAATCCGTGCGCCGGTGGCCAGATTCATCATCTGCCCTGCCACCTTCTCTGCCGGGGCCGCTGCAGCCAGCAGATTGCCTTTGACGACGTTCTCGATGAACGTGAAGTCGCGGCTCTGCTCGCCGTCGCCGTAGATGGTGGGTTGCTGGCCAGCCAACATGCGGCGGCAAAAGATGGCCAGCACGCCTGAGTAGTGCGAGGTGGGGTCCTGGTAGGGTCCGAAGACGTTGAAGTAGCGCAGAACGACCGTCTCCAGCCCGTAGACGCGGTAGAAAGCTCGTAGATAGTGCTCGCCGGCCAGTTTGGCCACCGCATAGGGGCTGATGGGCTCCGGCAGCATATCCTCGCGCTTGGGTAGCGTGGGCGACTCGCCGTAGGCCGACGAAGAACCCGCGTAGACTACGCGGCGCACGCCCGCCGCACGCGCCGCCACCAGCACATTCAGCGTGGCATCCACGCAGCAAACATTCGTGGACACAGGATCTTCCACGGAACGCGGCACCGAGGCCAAAGCCGCCTCGTGGAAGACGATTTCGACTCCCTTGCAGGCCCGCGCGCAAACCGCCGGATCGGCCAGATCGCCTTCGATGAACTCCATGGCTTCGAGACCGGCCAAATTCTCGTGTTTTCCGGTGATGAAGTTGTCGACGCCACGCACTGTATCGCCACGGGCAATAAGGGCTGCCGCAATGGAACGACCGATAAAGCCGGCTGCCCCGGTCACAAGGTATTTGGCCACCAGAAGACTCCCTGCTAAAGATCGGGGCGAACTCAATCGCGCGTCCCAACCAAGAATACCTCACCGCTCCGCAGCCCGCAGCACCGGGCAAGGACAAGGCTCTACAATCGTGGGCATGGGAAATGTGGATGCAGACCGCCAGGCACAATTGAGACAGAAACTGGACGCCCGCGAGGCGCGCATCGGGATTATAGGTTTGGGTTACGTCGGACTGCCATTGGCTCTGCTCTTCAGCGAAGCGGGCTTCAAGGTGACCGGCTTCGATATTGCTACCGACAAGGTGGAGACGCTGAATGCAGGCGGCTCATACATTGTTCGCATTCTTCCCGCCTCGATCCGAAAGGCGCTGGACGCAGGCTTCCGGGCGACAGCCGATTACTCTGAAATCGACGCCATGGACGCGATCGTCATCTGCGTGCCGACTCCCCTGAACGATCACCACGAGCCCGACCTGAGTTTTGTAACCGGAACCGTAGCTTCCATTGCTCCCCATGTCCGCGAGGATCAACTCGTCATCCTGGAGAGCACCACCTACCCGGGGACCACAGAGGAGATCGTCGCGCCCATGCTGGAGGCCGGAAATCCACGCGGGCTGAAAGTAGCTCGGAAGCCCGGGGAGCATGGCATTCACGTGGTCTTCTCGCCGGAACGCGAGGACCCGGGCAACGATACGGTCGAGCGCCACGACATTCCCAAGGTGGTGGGCGGCTGCGGTCCGGTCGCCGTGGAACTGGCTTCGGCGCTCTACGGAACCATCTTCCGCCGCGTGGTGCCCGTAAGCACGCCGGCCGCCGCGGAGATGACCAAACTGCTGGAAAACATCTACCGCTGCGTGAACATCGCGTTGGTGAATGAGCTGAAGCAGTTGTGCCTGCGCATGGGCATCGACATCCACGAAGTGATCGAGGCGGCCAAGACCAAGCCATTCGGCTTTCACGCCTTCTATCCCGGCCCCGGCCTGGGCGGCCACTGCATCCCCATCGACCCGTTCTATCTGTCGTGGAAGGCGCGCGAGTTCGACTTCCGCACGCGCTTCATCGAACTGGCCGGCGCGGTCAACACCGACATGCCCTACTTCGTCATCGACCGGATCGCCGACGCGCTCAACAACCGCACCAAGTCCTTGAAGGGCTCGAAGATTCTGGTGCTGGGCCTGGCCTACAAGCGCGACATCGACGACCTGCGCGAATCGCCTTCGCTGACCATCATCGAACTGCTGCGCTCGAAGGGCGCCATCGTCGCCTACAACGATCCCTACTTCCCCACGGTGGGCCGCGGCCGCCACTACGACCTGAACATGACCTGCACGCCGCTCGACGATCTGGGCCAGTACGATGCGGTGGTCATCGTCACCGACCACACCAGCTACGACTACCGCGCAATCGTGGAGCAGTCGCAACTGGTAGTGGATACGCGCAACGCAACCAAGGGCATTGTCTCCGCCAAGATCGTGCACTGCTAACCTCATCGAAACAGCGGGAGCCGATCCATGCGCGGCACGGAATCCGGACCCGCTGCATCACAGCGCCAGGCGCGGGTTCGACTATGATGAATCTTCTTCCAACCTTGGCCGAGCCGTCGCGGCTTACGTTCGCCGGGCAAGCGCTGTTCGCCACCCTCGCCGCCGCTTCCCTGCTGCTCTTCTGCCTGCGGCTGGGCACAGTCGCAGGCAGAATTCTAGCGTCAAAGAAAGATCCCGGCTTCCATATCTTTCCCCTCGGTCCGCGTCTGAAAGACTTCGTCGTCGAGGTCCTCTTCCAGGCCAAAGTCATCCGCGAGCGGCCTCTCGTGGGCCTCGCTCATGCGTTCGTCTTCTGGGCCTTCTGTGCCTTTGCCTTGGTCACGCTGAACCATTGCGCGGCGGCATTCGGGCTTGCCTTTCTCGATCCGCGCGGCGGCTCCGGACGTTTCTACTTCCTCACAGCCGCGGCCTTCGCCATTGCCTGCGCCGTCAGCATCGCCGGCTTGTTCGTGCGCCGATTCTTCGTGCGCCCCGCATGGCTCGGCGAGCATCCTTCGCGCGAGTCGGGACTGATCGCGCTGCTCATCTTCGTCCTGATGGCCACGTATCTGGCCGGATTCTTCGTCGTTGCTGAGAGTCGCTCGGCAACCCTGCTCTGGTGGGCGCACACGGCGGCATTGCTGATCTTCCTGCCCCTGATTCCGCGCACCAAACATCTACATCTGTTGCTCAGCCCGGTCTCAGTCTTTCTGTCGCGCGGAGGTTTTGGCCGCATTCCTCCGCTGGCCGGCGATGAGGACTTCGGGCTCGTCACTGGCAGGGATCTGACGCGGATCGCAAGCCTGCAGGCCTACTCCTGCGTGGAGTGCGGACGCTGCATGGAACACTGCCCCGCCGCCAACACCGGCAAACTGCTGAACCCCAAGTCGCTCATCCTCGGCCTGCGCGACTATCTGAGCGAGTGCGGCCCACAATCGGAAGAGCCACTGCTGGGCAGGTTCAACACGCAAAAGGCCGTCTTCGAGTGCACCACCTGCGGCGCTTGCGAATTCCAGTGCCCCGCCGGCATTGAGCATCTGCCCATCGTCGCCGGGCTGCGGCGCGGGGCCGTAAATACCGGCGCGTGGCAGGACGAGCGCGGAACCCGGCTCTTTCTCGCGCTCGAACGCGGCGGCAATCCCCTCGGCAGCAGCCCCGCAGAGCGCGACCGCTTCATTGAGAAGGAGCGGCTGCCTCTCTTCGACGGATCGCAGGAGTACTGCCTCTGGCTGGGCTGCATGGGCAGCTACGATCCGCGCGGACGCGCCATTGCGGCTTCGCTGGCGCGCGTAATGGATGCGCTGGGAACATCCTACGGCGTGCTGCGCAAGGAGCGTTGCACGGGCGACGCGGCGCGACGGCTGGGCAACGACCTGCTCTTCCAGCAGTTGGCCGAGGCCAACCTTGAGACCATGGCGCAGAACAAGGTGAAGAAGCTCATCTCCATCTGCCCGCATTGCGTTCGCACCATCCAGGAAGACTGGAAGGAGTTCGGCGCGCCGCCGGCTATCGAACACCACAGCGAATTTCTGGCGCGCCATCTTCCTCAACTGGCGCTCGACCAAAGCCAGGAGAAGATCGTGTATCACGATCCCTGTTATCTGGGCCGCTATCGCGAGGTTTACGATCAGCCGCGCGCCGTGGTGGCCGGGGTTGGGCAGCTAGTGGAGCCGCCGCGCAACCGCGAACACGGCTTCTGTTGCGGAGCCGGCGGCGGACTCGCCTTCCTCGCCGAAGAGAGCGGCCAGCGCATCGGCCATGTGCGCGCGCAAGAGCTAGCGGCCACCGGCGCGGCCACGGTTGCCGCCGCCTGCCCCTTCTGCAATAGCATGATCGGGGACGCATTGAAGAGCATGGGCCAAGGCGCTCCCGCGCTGCTGGATATTGCCGAACTGGCGGCGCGCAGCCTGCCCGGCCAAGGCACACCCGAGAGGACAGGATGAAGATCGTTGTAGCCATCAAGCAGGTGCCCGAACGCGATGCGCCGGTCCGCATCGCCGCATCGGGGCGATGGATCGATGAGGATGGCCTGCAGTTCGCGATGAACGAGCCGGACGCCTACGCGCTGGAACACGCGATGGCGCTCCGGCAGAAGCACGGCGGCGAGGTGGTGGTACTGAGCGCCGGGCCGGAGCGCGCGGCGGCCACGCTGCGCGATGCGCTGGCCAAGGGCGCGGACCGCGCCATCCACGTGCTCACCGACAAGGATGAGTGCGACGCACTGGGCGTTGCACGCCTGCTAGCCGCAGCCATTCAGCCGGAGCAGCCAGACATGGTGCTGTGCGGACTGCAATCCGAGGACCATGGCTACGGGCAAACCGGCGTGCTGCTGGCCGAGTTGCTCGGCCTGCCGCATGTTTCCCTCGTGCTTGAAATCGAAGTGAGAGACGGCAGCGTCCGTGTGAAGCGTGAACTGGAAGAGGGCTGGATGCAGATGATCGAGTTGCCGCTGCCCGCCGTCCTTGCCGTGCAGTCCGGCGGCGTGCCGCTCAGCTACGCCACGCTGATGGGCATCAAGCGCGCGCGCACCAAGGAGCTGCGCACCGTGGCTGCCGCGGATCTGATCGCGCAGACAGGCATCGACCTTACGCCGGAGGTTACGCTCGAATCCATCGCCCTGCCGCGGAAGACCCGCTCCACCGTACTGCTTGACGGAACTCCGCGCGAGGCGGCTGCGGCACTGGTGGAAAAGCTCAGGAACGAGGCGCACGCGCTATGAGCGGAGTTCTTGTTGTACTGGAAGCGCGCGCGGGCCGCATCGCCCGTACAAGCTGGGAGGCCCTGACGGCAGCGCGGCTGCTCGGCGCGCCCGTAACAGCAGCAGTAGTAGGAGCGGAGACTGAGGCTCTGGCGGCGGAAGCCGCACGCAGAGGCGCAGAGCGTGTGCTGCGCGTGGAACATGCGCTGCTCGCGCCCTACACGGCGGATAGCTTCACCTGCACGCTGGAGCAGTTGATTCACGCGCAAGAGCCCGAGTTTGTGGTCTTCGCACACACCTACCAGGTGCGCGACTTTGCTCCCGCGCTGGCCGTGCGCTTTGGCCGGATGCTCGTCGGCGACGTGGTCGGCATCGAAGAAGGCCCTGTGTTTGCGCGGCAAGTTCTGCAAGGGCGCATGATCGCGCGCTACCGCGTGAAGTGTGGCGGGCCGCACTTCGTCTCCGTACAGGCAGGCGCGTTTGCAGCAGCCGGGGAGAGTGGCGCAACAGCCCCCATCGAAACATTCGTGCCGCAGATCGCCGCGGAACAGATTCGGACCAAGCCCGGCGAGCCCTTCCGCGCCGCTGCCGGGGCTGTGGACCTGGCTTCGGCGCAGCGCATCGTCAGCGTTGGCCGCGGCATTCAGGGCAAGGAGAATCTTCCCCTAATTCAGGAACTGGCTGCGGCGATGAACGCGGAACTGGCGGCTTCGCGGCCGGTCTGCGACGCCGGTTGGGTGGCCCACGAGCGCCAGGTGGGCAGTTCAGGCCAGACTGTAGCACCCCGGCTTTATCTTGCGCTGGGCATCTCCGGAGCCATCCAGCACCTGGTGGGCATGAAAGGCTCGGCCTGCATCGTTGCCGTCAACAAGGACCCCGACGCGCCCATCTTCGAGGTGGCCGACTACGGCATTGTGGGCGACCTGCTGGAAGTGGTTCCGGCGCTCACCGAGGCGGTGAAAGCAACGGACACATAGGCGGACTATGTACAAGTCTCCGCCGCATGTTCTATCGTTCCCTGTTTGCCGGAGTACCACCGGCGGAAGGGGTTGTACGCGATGTTTCTTCCTGAAAGCTATGCTGCCGCACTTGGGTTGATGGTTCTCTCCATGCTGTGCTGGGGGTCGTGGGCGAACACGCTCAAACTGTGTCCGCGCTACCGCTTCCAGCTTTACTACTGGGACTACGCGGCCGGGCTTGCCGCGGCGGCTTTGGTCTGGGGGCTGACGGCGGGAAGCCTGGGCAGCGCCGGGTTGCCGCTGATGGAAGACATGGCGCGCATGCCCGCCAGCGCGATGCTTTGGGCTGCCGTGGGCGGTGTGATCTTCAATGTAGCCAACCTGCTACTGGTGGCAGCCATCGATATCGCGGGCCTGGCCGTGGCGTTTCCCGTGGGCATTGGATTGGCGCTCATAGTCGGCGCGGTTTCCAGCTATCTGGTGCGCCCGGCCGGCAATCCGCTGTTGCTGTTCGGCGGCGTGGCGCTGGTGATGGTGGCCATCGTGCTGGACGCGGCCGCCTATCGCCAACGCGAGGGCGAGGCCAGGGCAACCACCACGCGCGGCATCGTGCTCAGCCTGGTGGCTGGCGTGCTGATGGGCTGCTTTTATCCCTTTGTGGCACAAGCGCTGACGGGCTCCGTGGACCATCCCGCGCCGGGGCCGTACGCTGTTTCCATCTTCTTTGCGTTGGGCTTGCTGGCTTCCACTGTGCCCGCAAACCTGCTGCTGATGAGGAAGCCGCTGGACGGCAAGCCTCCGGTCGAAGGCAGGGGCTACTGGGATGCGCCGCTCAGTTGGCATCTGGCCGGCGTGCTGGGCGGAGCCATCTGGAGCACGGGCGGCGTGGCCAACTTTGTGGCTTCGGGCGCTCACTTGGTGGGGCCAGCGGTCTCCTACACCATCGGTCAGGGAGCCACTATGATCTCGGCCTGCTGGGGAGTCTTCGTCTGGCGGGAATTTGCCGGAGCGCCCAAGCCCGCGCGCCTGCTGCTGGGCCTAATGTTCCTCTTCTTCCTGGCCGGACTCGGAGCCGTGGCCATGGCGCCGCTGTTCTAAGGGCGGATGACAGCAGGGCAATTGCATGAACGAAAGGAATCCTAATAGGCAACGGTTTTGAAAGGGCACGGCTAAAGCCATGCCCTTTCAAAGCAGATACTTCCAGGATTTCCATGTCCATGCGATTGCCTGGGACTGACAACGAGCAATTTGTCTGGAATGGATGGGTGATGCGATGAGCGATCAGCGGAAGCCAGTGGTTGTGGTTGGCAGCGTGACAATGGACCTGGTGACTCGTACACCTGCGATTCCACGGATCGGGCAGACGGTTATCGGCACCAGTTTTGAAACCACGCCCGGCGGCAAGGGAGCCAACCAGGCCGTCGCCGCGGCGCGGCTGGGCTATCCGGTAGAGATGCTGGGGCTGGTGGGCAGCGATGCCTTCGGTCCGCAACTGATCGAGAACCTGCAGCGCGCAGGGGTTGGCACCTCGGCCATGGCCGCCGTGGAAGGCTCGTCGGGCCTGGCTCCGCTGATGGTGGCTGCCACGGGAGAAAACAGCATCGTGGTGGTGCCCGGAGCCAACGGCAAAGTGGATCGTGCAGCGGTAGACCGCCAGGCTGAGCTGATCCGCCGGGCTGGCATGGTGCTTTGCCAACTGGAACTCCCCATCGACACGGTGTGCCACACCCTTTCGCTCTGCGCTCAGGCTGGCGTGCCGGTGATGCTGGACCCCGCGCCTGCCGCGCCGCTGCCCGATGCGGTGTGGCGGCAGGTAGCGTGGTTCACGCCGAACGAAACCGAAGCCGCTTCGTACGTGGGCGAAGGCCTGAGCACAGAGGAAACCGCGAAACTTCTGCTCGCCAAGGGACTCGGCGGAGTAGTGCTGAAGCGCGGGAGCGAGGGCGCTTATGTGGCCAAAGCGGGCGGCAAGGCGGCATGGGTAAAGCCCTTCCCCGTGAAGGCCGTGGACACCGTGGCCGCCGGCGACTGCTTTAACGGAGCCTTTGCCGTAGGTTTGCTGGAAGGGCGGGATCCGTGGGAAGCAGCGCGGTTCGCCAACGCGGCCGCCGCCATTTCCGTCACGCGGCGCGGCGCGCAGGCCTCGATGCCTTCGCGGGAAGATGTGGAGGCGCTGCTAGCCGAGCAAGCGAGCGCCTGAACTCTGCCGCATGGGCTCCAAAACCATACAATCGAAGAGCGAAGATTTCATCGGCGGAGGCCGCTCTCTGCAGACGAATCTGCGGATTTCCTACTGCGGCATGAAAGGGACTAAATGAAGACGCGCAAGCTGGGCCAAGGGCCTCTGGAAGTTTCCGAGTTGAGCTTTGGCACATGGCTAACCGTGGCCGGGGGCGTTGGACGCGAGCAGGCGATCCGCTGCATCCATGCGGCTTTGGATCACGGCATTACGCTGTTCGATACCGCCAACCAGTACGGCGCTGGCGAGGCTGAGCGGACGCTGGGCCAGGCGCTCAAAAGCTATCCGCGCGACCGGTACATGGTTGCCACCAAGCTCTTCTTCCAGGTCGGCGATGAGCCGGACCATGGGCTGTCGGCGGCGCAGGTGGAAAAGCAGTTGGACCGTTCTCTCGAGCGGCTGGGCGTGGACTGCATCGACCTTTACCAATGCCATCGCTTCGACAAGGAAACGCCTCTCGAAGAGACGATGGCGGCGCTGGACAAGGCCGTGAAGGCGGGCAAGGTGCGCGCCATCGGCTTCAGCGAGTGGACCGCCGAACAGATCGATGCGGCGGCAGCCGTTACCGGCGCGAGCGGGCTTACGGCCTTCTGCTCCAGCCAGCCGCAATACTCCATGCTTTGGCGGAAGCCGGAAGCCGCGGTGTTTGCGGCCTGCACTCGCCACGGCATCGGCAACCTGGCCTTTTCTCCCCTGGCGCACGGTGTGCTCACCGGCAAATACAGGCCGGGCGAGCCGCCACCGGCAGGCAGCCGCGCGGCCAGCACGGAGATGAACCATTTCATGGAGACGGCTGGACGCCACTATCGCTCCGACTATCTGCTGGAGGCCGTTGCCAAGCTGAAGCCCATCGCCGACGATCTCGGACTGACCATGGTGCAGTTGGCGCTGGCCTGGGTGCTGCGGAGGCCGGAAGTGTCTTCAGCCATCATCGGCGCGTCGCGGCCGGAGCAGATCGCGGACAACGTGCGCGCCGTCGGCGTGGCGTTGCCCGACGAAGCCCTGCAGCGGATGGAAGAGGCCGTCGGCGCGGTTGCTGTGCGGGAGTAGGCAGCTTCCTAGAAAAACGTCTCGACGATGTCTACGACGCGGTAGTGCTCATCGACGATGGGCAGCACGCGCCACTTGTCGAAGGTGAGGCAGGGGTGTGCAATATCGCAGGCGATCATGTCGCCCACGCGCACATCGTCGCCCGCTGCAATCCTCAAGTAGGCGTGCTGGTCCATCATCTTGCTCAGTTCCCAGTGGCGCGGCGCAGCAAGCGGCGCGGCATTGCCCGGGCGATAGTGGAGCACGGGAATGGGCAGCCCGGAGTCGAAGGCCGCGTCCCGCTTGCCCAGCGTGAGGATGGCGCGCTCGGGCTCGGGAATCGATTGCACATAGGCCCAAACGTGGAGCGCGGGCTCAAGTTCTGCGTTCATCTGCCGCGCAATCGGATTCGAGGCAAGGATGCGATTCTGCGCTGTGCGATAGGCCCCTGCGTCGTGGGTCAGGTAGCAGCCGGGACGCAGCACGATCTCGACAGCCGCGCCAAAACCGGCGGCGGAGAAAACCTCGGCCACCACGTCGTACCACGCCGAGCCCGCGCCGGAGAGCAGGGCCGGAGCGCAGCGGATGCGCCCCTGGGCCAGCAGTTCGCGCAGCACCAGAACCGCGCGGCCCAGAAAGGCACGTATGGCCGTCTCGTCCTTGAGCACGCCCTCGTAAAGTTCCACGCCCGCCAGAACCACCGCGCTGCTGCAGCGGTCGAGCGCGGCGAGCACCTCGTCCATCTGCGCCTGGTTGCGCACGCCGGCGCGTCCGCCCTCGACGCCCAGTTCCAGCAGAACATTTACACGCTGGCCGCGCTCCGCGAAGAATGCGCCCAGCTGATCCACCAGTTCCGCCGAGTCCACCAGGCAATAGAACTCGAAGCCTGGATCGGCAATCAGTTCGGAGACCATCTCCATATTGCGGCGGCCCACAAGCTGGTTGGCCATCAGGATGCGGCGAACGCCATGCGCGGCAGCCACCTGCACCTGCTGGGCAGTAGCCAGCGTAATGCCCCATGCGCCGTTCTCCAGTTGCATCTGGAAGAGCCGCGGAGCCATGGTGGTCTTACCGTGCGGCGCGAGCCGCAGGCCGTACGCGTCAATGAAGCGCCGCATCCAGTCAAGATTGTGCCGGAGCTTTTCGGCGGATAGCACGGCACAGGGCAGGCTGAGGTCTTCGTGGAGCAGGTTCCAGCCCAACGCCGCGATCTGTGCGGCGTTGGCGGGCGCACCAAGGCGTCCCAGCCCCTTGTTGAGCGGAGAAATGCTAGCTGAAGCGATCCTGTTTGCGTCTGTTGCAATGCTCATCGAGCGATCCTTGTCTGCATCCTGCACTGGCCCGCAGCCGTCGAGCGACTGCGCCGCGACGCGGGATAGTTTTAGCGTATATCCTGTCGATGAGTTTTGACGGAGTGCAAAACAGCATGAGTATTCAACGGTACGGTGTGGAAGGCGGGTCGGGCGCGAGCGGGCAGCAGTTGCCCTTTGCCCGCGCGGTGGAGGCGGGCGGCTGGCTGTACGTCTCCGGCCAGACCCCGATGGTGAACGGCGAGGTAGTCGGCAACGGCATTGCGGCGCAGTCGCGGCAGGCCATTGAAAACCTGCTCGCAATTTTGAAGGAAGCTGGCTACGGGCCGGAGCACGTGGTGCGCTGCGGCATCTGGCTGGACGATGCGCGCGACTTTGCGGCGTTCAACGCGGTCTTCCGGCACTATTTTGGCGCGCACCCGCCGGCGCGCTCCTGCGTGCAGTCCAGCATGGTGGTCGATTGCAAAGTGGAGATCGACTGCGTAGCGTACAAGGAACCGGCGCGATAAAGCCGCCGTTCGCAACGCGGTTTTTCCAATTCGCGCCGCTTTGGACGATCTGCATTTTTCCCCTCGCTGCTACGGTCATCCGCGCGCGGGGTTCTCGGGAGCCTTGGTTACACGCCTATGATCGACGCACACAGTTTGTATCTTCTCGCAGCGGCGCTGCTCTCGGTCGTCGGGTTGATTGCGCTGATCGCCGTCGTCAAGCTGAATCCCGTCGTCACTCTGCTGCTGGCCTCTCTGGCGCTGGCAGCGATGGCGGGCATGCCGCTGACGGCGGTGATCCACTCGTTTGAGAGCGGTGTAGGTGGAGTACTGGGCCACATTGCCGTAGTGGTCGGTCTGGGCACCATGCTTGGCAAAATGATGGCCGAGTCCGGCGCTTCGGACCAGATCGCCTTCACTCTGCTGCGCGTCTTCGGCGAAAAGCGCGTGCCCTGGGCAATGATGACCATCGCCATGCTTGTGGGCCTGCCCGCATTCTTTGAGGTGGGCTTCGTGCTGCTGGTCCCCATCTTGTTCACCGTAGTGCGGCGGACCAACACACCCATCGTGCTGGCGGGTTTGCCGATGCTGGCCGGGCTCTCCGTAGTGCACGGGCTGGTGCCTCCGCATCCGGCGGCCATGCTGGCGGCCACGGCCTACCACGCGGACATTGGGCGCACCATCTTCTTTGCGCTGCTGGTGGCAGTTCCAACCGCGATCGTTGCCGGGCCTTTGTATGCCATGTTCATCGCGCCGCATGTGGCCGTGAGCGGCGAGAATGCCATCTCCGCGCAGCTCACGGCGCACGACGAAGGCCGCAAGCTGCCCAGCTTCCGGCTGAGCGTGCTCGCCATCGTGCTGCCCGTTCTGCTGATGCTGGCAGGCAGTTGGGCCGACGGGTTTACGCGTGCGGGCAGCGGGCTGAACAGCTTTCTTCATCTGGCCGGCAACGACGACATCGCTCTACTGGTCGGCGCTCTCTTCAGCTTTGTCACTCTGGGCGCGATGCGCGGCTTCTCGCGCGCCGTCGTGCTCAGGTTCAGCAACGAGTGCCTGGCGCCAACGGCGGCCATCACCCTGCTGATCGGCGCGGGCGGCGGATTCGGCCGCGTCTTGAGCGACAGCGGCGTTGCCACGGCGATCATCTCCGTGGCGCTCCATAGCCACATGCCTCTGCTTCTGCTGGCATGGCTGCTGGCCGCACTGGTACGGCTGGCAACCGGCTCGTCCACGGTAGGCATGACGACGGCAGCGGGCATCATCGCGCCCATTGCGCTGCAGACGGGCTGCCCGCATCCGGAACTGCTGGCCATTGCCACCGGCGGCGGAGCGCTCATCTTCTCGCATGTGAACGACGGCGGTTTCTGGCTGGTGAAGGAGTACTTCAACCTGAGCGTCGCGGACACGTTCAAGACATGGTCGGTGACCGAGACGCTGATCTCGGTGATCTCGCTGCTGCTGGCGGCGGGCCTGTGGTTTGTGATCTAGCTAGGCGAGAGGAACGGGGAGAGCAATGAACAACTCCGAAATCGATACGAATCCACGCAGAGATTTTCTGAAGACTGCCGCAGCCGCAGCCTTAGCCTGCACATTGCCAGGTGTGGCGTATGCGGGCGCGCAAAAGCAACTGGTATACGCAGGCGGATACACCTCGCGGCCCGATGGGTCGGCGCACGGCGAGGGCATCTACCTGTTCGACGCGGACCCGCTGACCGGCGAACTCACAAACCGCAGGCTCGCGGCAAGGTTCGTGAATCCGACGTGGATCGCGATTCACCCAACCAAGAAATATCTCTATGCAAGCAGCGAAACCACCGATGCTTCCAGTGGGAGCGGGACCATCGGCGCCTTTGCGATTGACCAAGCCAGTGGCGCACTCACGCCGCTGAACTCCGCAAGCTCTCAAGGAGCGGGCACGGCGCATATCAGCCTGGATGCCTCCGGCAAGTATCTCTTTGTGGCGAACTACGGAAGCGGAACCATCGCAGTGCTGGAGGTGGCGGCGGACGGAAGGCTGGGATCTGTGGCAGATTTCAAGCGCGACAGCGGACCGGCAGGCAAGCAGCCCGCCGCCAGCGCGCCGCGCGGCAGCTTTGCCATCAGCGGGCACGAGGGATCGCGGCCGCACATGATCGCCGCCTCGCCCGACAACCGCTTCGTGATGGCGACCGATCTGGGCGAAGACCGCATCTACGCCTACCGGTTCGACGCGGCAACCGGAAAGCTGACACCGGCCAAGGGCAGCGCCGTGACGCAAATGCCCTCGGGCGACGGGCCGCGGCACTTCGCGTTTCATCCCAATGGCAAGTGGTTCTACTCGCTGCAGGAAGAAGCCTCGACATTGGCGTTTTTCCACTACGATGCCGCGCGCGGCGGGCTCGCCCTGCAGCAGACGCTTTCGACGCTTCCGGAAGGGTTTGCCGGCACCAACTACAGCGCGGAGATTGCCATTTCGCGCGATGGACGCTTCATCTACTGTACGAACCGCCTGCACGACACGATTGCGATCTTCTCCATCGGCGCGGATGGGCGGCCGGCAAGGATGAGCGAGGTCTCAACGATGGGCGACTATCCGAGACACTGCGTCATCGATCCCGGTGGGCGGTTCCTCTACGTCTCAAACCAGCACAGCGACGCCATCACTTCCTTTCGCATCGACCGCGCCAGCGGACAACTCCGCTTCACCGGGCACTATGCAGCCATGAGCGCGCCGGCAGTGCTGGCGTTCTTGTAAGCCGGCGGCTTGGGAAAGGAAAGAAAGCCAAAACGACAAGCCCCCTGCGCATTCCGCAGAGGGCTCGCCGTTACCGATGCTTTTCGGCTATGCCTGGCAGAGAACAGCGGCCCACTTGCGGACCGACGCTGCCGTAATGGGCTGGCCATTGGCCTCGCCGGAGGCGAGTTGAACCGCCAGATTGCCGATAGTGGTCGATTCGGTCTGGCCGACCTCGATGGGCAATCCGGTGCGCTCTTCCGTAAGGCGGATGAGCAGCTTGTTGCGGTTGGCGCCGCCCAGCATGTGGATGCCGGTCAGCTTGCGGCCCAGCATCTGCTCCAGAGCGGCCAGCGCCGCTGCGTAGCGCACCGAAAGGCTCTCAAAGATCACACGGGCAAAGATGGGCTCGTTGCCCTTGATGTCGGGAATGGTCTCGAAGCCGCGGCGGGCTAGTTCGCCATTGATGCGGTTCGGCATATCGCTATCGAGCATCAGCGGCTCGGCGTCCATGTCAACGATGCCGGTGGAAGTGTTCACCTCGCCCGCGGCGCGCACGATGTCCTCGATCTTCCAGCCGCGGCCCTCGGCCTCCCAGCCTTCCATGCACTGCTGCAGGACCCACATGCTGTTGATGAGGGAGTGGAACAGCAGATCGCCCGTGGCCGCGCCCAGGTTGGTGTAGCCGGAGTCAAAGGCCTGCCGCGTGGTAACCGGAGATGCCGTAAGAGTACCGACCAGCGACCAGGTTCCCGAGCTGATGTAGGCCACCGTGGACAGGTCGGTGGGAATACCGGCGATAGCCGAGGCCGTGTCGTGGCAGGCCGGGACAATCAGTTGCGTATCGCGGAAGGCAGGAAGCGCCGCCAGCGGCCCCTGCAGCTTGCCGACCACCGTTCCAGCTCGCACGATCTGCGGCGCGGCTTCCCGTGAAAGTCCCAGGATGCGAAAGGCCTCATCCGACCATTTGCCCGTTTTCTGGTCAACCAGGCCCGTGTGCGTGGCGTGGGTAAACTCCGAGACGCGGCGCGCGCCCAGCCACATCAGAATGTACTCCGGCAGCATCACCCACGGCGTAGCGGCGTCGATGCCGAGTGCCGGGTCGGCCATCAGTTGGTAGGCAGTGTTCAGGCGATTGGGAATGGCGCCGGTAAGCTGGTAGTAATCGAAGGGCGCAATCAGTTTGTCGGCTGCATCCTTGGTGGCGACGGTGCGCTCGTCGCGGTAGCAGTAGGGATCGCGCACCGGCTTGCCGTCCGGAGTCAGGCGCACATAGTCCACGCCCCAGCAGTCCACGGCGATGGAGGCAATGCCCTCCGGCGCAGCTTCGGCGGCCTTGCGCAGGCCGTCTTCGAGCCCTGCGAGAATGCGGTCGAGTTCCCAGTGGAGCCCATCGCCCACGCGAACCGGGCCGTTGGGAATGCGATGCGCTACTTCGATAGAGGGTTTGCCGGCTATCCAGCGCAGCAGGGATACACGGCAGCTCTGAGCGCCCAGGTCAATGGCAATACGTGCGGGTTCTTGCATGGCGGCGGTTCAATCTCCCATCAAAACAGTAAGATGCGCAGTCCTCGTGCTTTCACAGCGATGGACACTGCGGAAAACCAATGGATATCCCGGAAGCTCCGCGAGCCACAGCCGGCTCAGGAGGCGACTTCCTCGGACTCTGCGTGAACGCCCGCCAGTTGCGGCAACCCTGGCGCTGGCTGCGCTTCAGCCAGAGTCTCCGGCGTCACGGCGTGGTGGCGAACGTAGTTGTACGGCGGCACAATATTCCCGCGCAGCAGGGCAATGCCGAGCTGGATCAGGCGTGGGCCGTAGGTTTCAACGTCGTGGGAGATGGAGCCAATCAAACCGCTCGATCCCTTGCGCATCTCTTCCACAACTTCGGGAATGCAGTCCTGGCCAACGATGGCAATGTCCTGCTCGCAGTTGAATTCGCGCGCCGCATCCAGAACACCCAGGGCGCTGGAGTCTGTCGCGGCCGCCACCAGCACATGTTCGCCCGGCCGGTGATCGCGCAGGAGTTCGCGCATGGCCGTGCGGCTGTTGTCGCGCATGCCGCGGCCGTCGATCTGGACAAAGCTCGAGGGAGGAATATCCGCCAGACGCGCGCGAATGCTGTCGAAAGCTCCCGAGATGCGGCTCTGCACAAAGCTGCCCGCCTCGCTGAAACCGACGCCCACCACCTGATCGACCTTGCCCTTCCAGCGCACCTGTGCGTGCCGCGCAAGGATTGCGCCCACCTCGTAGCCTGCCTCGAAGTTGTCCACGCCAAAGTAGGTCGCATTGGGGTGGGGAACGTCGATGGCGATCAGCGGAATCTCCGCCTTCTTGAAAATATGAGCAATGCGCGGCGCCACTGCCTCCTCGACCTGAAACTCGAGGACAATATCCACACGCTTGGTCACGAACGCCTCGGCATTCTGGATAGCGACGTCGGCATCGTAGCGGTTATCCAGCACGATCAATTCCACGCCCGCTGCCGCGGCGGCGGCGCTAACGCTCTGGGACACGGCCTGCGGAAATGGCATGTCCGCGCTCTGCACGGCGAACCCGAAGCGCAGGCGGCGCGGCCGGGAAACCAGCCGGTACTGGCCGTTCTGCGACTGGGCAACGTAGCCGCGATGAACCAAGGTCTTCAGGATGCGATAGACGCTGGTCTTGGAGATGTTGGTCTTCTGGTAAACATCTTCCAGAGTCACAGTTGTATGGTTCTGTTCCAGCAGTTCGATCACGTCGAGCGCCTTGGAAAGAATCGGAATCAGGTAGAGCCGTTTGATCTTTGCCTTGGCCACGCGCTTCCCCCCGGGGTATCACAGTTCCGGCGTCTTCGTTCCGGGCGAGGAGGCGGCCACTTCCTGAGAAAAGAACCGCATCGCCCCTCAGCCCCCCGGAAGATACCGCGAACTGCGTTCAAGATGGTTCAACAAAAGCTAGCAACCATCATAGTTCATCGCATTACAACTAACTCAAGCGTAACTGTTGACAGCGTTGCGATTGCGGCTGCCTCGCCGCCCGCATCCGGTGTTCCCCTGTTGCCGGGTCGAATGGACCCGGCTCTCGATGGGCTTCAAACTCAGTGCGCTTCCTCGTCGTGCACCAGGATGACCTGGAGGAAACGTGGTCCGTGAACGCCCTTGATGCGCGTCATTTCAATATCGGCCGTGGCGCTGGGCCCGGAGATGGTGGTCGCCAACACCGGAGGCTGCGCGCAACGGCTGAAGTACTCGGGAAGCGTTTCGACAACCTGGCTGGTGCGCAGGATGCAGAGATGCCAGTCGGGCAGAAGCGTGATCACCCGCCGGCCCTCGGTCGATGAGTGGTGCAGAACAATCGTGCCGGAGTCGGCCACGCCGCAGAATGCCGCGGTGACCACTCCCTCCGTCTTCTCGATCTCCTCGGACCCGAGGCCGTTGTCCACCTTCCAGTCGTAGCCGGAGGCAAGCCACTCTACCGGCAGCGCCGGAGGAACAACAAAGCTGTGGTGGCCGCTGGCGGCAAGCTGCGCCGCAATGCTCGCAGGCAACTCCGCAGGTGTGGTCTCGGTGACCTCGGCATCGTACTCGCGCAGCCGCTCGATCATCAGCGCAAGGGTCTCCTGGCGGCTGCGCTTGCCCTCGTGCACATACGGACGCGGCAATGCCGAATAGACCTGGGCGCGCCAGTCGTCGTTCTTCGCAACGTGTTTGGTGGCGGTGCGGATGCGTTCCAGAACCCGCTCCCGTGTGTTGGTTGCCGTGCTCATTTGGCCTCCTTTTTGCGGGCCGCCCACCATGCATGGAAGGGCTGCTTGGGCATGCCGCGCAGGTCGCGGGTCTGTGTCCACTTGCCGCCCACGCTGGGCAGCGAGTGAATCCATCCGTCGCTGCGCGTAAACATGCCAAGGCCGAACCGGCCGAAGAACTGCGCGGTATGGAAGATCCATGCGCGCGCAAACAACAGATTGGCGACGCGCAGGCCCAGATACATGGGATCGAAGAAGCGCTTCAGATCCTTGCGCTCCTGGTTCACCACCTGCGAGCGAAGTTCCAGCAGCACCTCGGGAATATTGATCTTGACCGGGCAGGCCTCGTAGCAGGCGCCGCACAGCGACGACGCGAACGGCAGCGTCTGCGCGTAGTGCATCTGCATCAACTGCGGCGTAAGAATCGCGCCGATGGGGCCGGGATAAACCGAGCCGTAGGCGTGACCGCCGGTCTGGCGATAGACTGGGCAACTGTTCATGCAGGCCGCGCAGCGAATGCACTTCAGCGTCTGCCGTTCCGTCTTCCGGCCCAGAATCGACGAGCGGCCGTTGTCCAGCAAAATCACGTGGAACTTCTGCGGCCCATCGCCCGGTGTAACTCCGGTCCAGATGGAGTTGTAGGGGTTCATGCGCTCGCCGGTAGCCGAGCGGCCCAGCAACTGCAGCACGACCTCCAGATCCCGATAGCGCGGCAACACCTTCTCAATGCCGGCGATGGTGATCATCGTCTTGGGCAGCGTCAGGCACATGCGGCCGTTACCTTCCGACTCGACCACGGCGACCGATCCGGTCTCGGCCACCAGGAAATTCGCGCCGCTGATGGCGGTGGGAATCTCAAGAAACTTGCGGCGCAGATAGTTGCGGGCGGCATTGGTCAGTGCTTTGGGCTCGTCGGAAAGATCCTTCAGGCCCATGGTGCGCGAGAAGATCTCGCGGACCTGGCTGCGGTTCACATGCAGCGCGGGAACCACGATGTGCGAGGGCTCCTGCTCTCCGAGTTGCAGAATGATCTCGGCAAGATCGGTCTCGTAGGCCTTCACGCCGTTGGTCGCGAGATACGGATTCAGTTGAATCTCGGCCGAGGTCATGGTCTTGATCTTGATGACCTCGCTGGCCTTCTCTTCGCGGAGAATGTCCAGAACGATGCGGCGCGCCTCTTCCGCGTCGGCAGCCCAGTGCACCGTGCCGCCGGCGGCCGTGCAGCGCTCCTCGAATTGCTCAAGGTAAGCGCCCAGATTTTCCAGCACGTGGGTGCGGATGGCGTCGGCCGATGTGCGCAGTTCCTGCCAGTCGGCCTTTTCGGCCACCAGCTTGCCGCGCTTGGTCTGAATCACGTCGATGGCGTGCGCCACGTTCTTGCGCAGTTGCGGATTGCGCAGCACAGGCAGAACCGCCTTGGGAAACGGCAAGGCGAACTTGGGATCGAGAATGGGCTGATGCGAGGCTGTGGGTGTCATTGCAACGCCTCCGCCGGAGCCGCTTCCGTGCTGGCCAGAATCTCGGCGATGTGAATCGTCTTCATGCCCGCATACTGGCGATGAAGCGCGCCGCCCTGGTGCATCAGGCAACTGTTATCGACCGCGGTGCAGAACTCGGCCTTGGTGGAGAGCAGGTCTTGCAGCTTTGCGGTCAGCATGGCCGACGACACCTCGCCGTTCTTCACCGAGAAGGTGCCGCCGAATCCGCAGCAGCGATCGATGTTGGGCAGCTCGACCAGATCGATGCCGCGCACCTTGCGCAGCAGGCGCTGCGGCCGGTCGCCCAGGTGAATGCCGCGCAGGCTGTGACAGCTTGCGTGGTAGGTGACGCGGTGCGGAAAGTATGCGCCCACGTCCTCCACGCCCAGCTTGTCGATGAGGAACTCGCTGAGTTCGTAGACGCGCGGCAGCAGCGCGTCAAACTGATTGCGCAACTCCTGATTCCCCAGTTCGCGGATGAGCGTGGGATACTGCTCGCGAATCATGGCCACGCACGACGAAGATGGAATCAGCACTGTCTCGGTGTCCTGGTACATGCGGATGAAGCGTTTGGCCTGCGAGAAGGCCTCGCCGCGAAAACCCGAATTGGCATGCATCTGGCCGCAACAAGTCTGGCGCGGATGGAAATCGAGCTCCACTCCAAGCCGTTCCAGCAGCGAAACCACAGCGCGGCCGGTCTCCGGATAGAGAGAGTCGTTATAGCAGGTAATGAAGAGCGAAACGCGCATAAATGGCACCCAAGCAACCTTTCCCAGCACGGGAAAAGCAATAATATACGATCGGAAAACAGTTGTCTATTGCAATGCAAAACAATTTGGCCTGCAAAATTTCCCTATCGCATACCCAAGTAACTTTAGCGCTAACTTGGCCCCCTGTCTATTCCGTTCGCGGATGGACAGGAACCATCCGTGTCGCTGGAAAGCAGAAGATCTCGGCTTTGCCTGGAGACATGTCAACATTCCGCTCACAATTTACGTCAAGTGTAGTGTGAGACGGTCCGTCATGTCGCCGTCCGCATTTGCAAACGTGATTATCTGGCGATGTTCGATGTACACAGGAACGCTCGCGGCGCAAGAGCATGCCGTCGGCCGTGTTTCGATGGCGAAGACTTTGGTTGGTCTGACAGGATCAACCACCGTGACGATGGAGTTCTGTCGCAGCCTACTCCATTCCGCCAGCGGGACTATGATTGCGACACATACACGGCTGCCTTCACGCCGGAATCTAAATTGGGTCTTGGAAGATTTGAACCCTGCATAGTAACTTTTCAACTTCCCCGGTGTCTGTATCACAGAAAGGTTCAGGAATCCTTCCATGTCGAATCTGCGCTCGCTTTGTCTTTGCGTGCTGTCGGGAGTGTTGTCTTGTACGCCCGCGTCCTTCTCGCAGCAAGCAGTAACGCCGTCCAGCCGCATCGCCGGCGTCGTCAGCGATCAACAGTTGGTCACGCTCAAGGGCACCGTGCATCCGCTGGCCAACGCCGCCAACGACCGCGGGGCCGCGCCGGACAGTATGCAACTGGACCGGATGCACCTTTACCTGAAGCGTAGCGACAGCCAGGAAGCCGCGCTGAAGCAGCTGATTAGCGAGATGCATACGCCCGGCTCGCCCAACTACCACAAGTGGCTGACGCCCGAAGAATTTGGCAAGCAGTTCGGCCCCTCCGACCAGGACATTGCCGCCATCCAGACATGGCTCACCGGGCACGGCTTCAACGTAGTCAAGGTGAATCCCGGCAAGCTGACCATGGAGATCTCCGGCAGCGTGGCGCAACTCCGCACGGCTTTCCATACGCAGATTCACAAGTACGAGGTGAACGGCGAAACCCACTACGCCAACGCCAGCGATCCCCAGATTCCAGCAGCGCTGGCTCCGGTAGTGGGCGGCTTTGCCTCGCTCAACAATTTCCGGCCCAAAAGCTACGCGCACAAGCTCGGCACGTCCAGCTTCGACGCCAAGACCCACGAGAGCAAGCCGCAATGGACCTATGGAACCAGTTCAAGCGAATACTTTGTGCTCTCGCCGCAGGACTATGCCGTCCAGTACGACCTGACGCCGCTCTGGAACAACAGCATCAAGGGCGCGGGACAAACCATCGCCATCGTCAACGAGTCGAACATCAATGTAGCGCTGGTCAACCAGTTCCGCAGCCTCTTCGGCCTCCCCTACAACCCGCCGCAGATCGTTATCGATGGCAACGATCCGGGCGTGGATGGCAACAACAATCCCGACGGCCCCAATGGCGCATCCATTGAGGCGTATCTCGATGTGGAGTGGGCTGGCGCGGTGGCGCCCAGCGCAACGGTCGACCTGGTCATCGCCGCAGACACCGCCTTGTCCAACGGTCTCGAGTTGGCGGCCGAGCGCGCCGTCTACAGTAATATCGCGCCGATTATCAGCCTCAGCTTCGGCAGTTGCGAGTCGAGCCTCGGCTCGGAAAACCAGTTCCTGAATGGCTTGTGGGAGCAGGCCGCGGCGCAAGGCATCACGGTGCTGGTTTCCAGCGGCGACGCCGGCTCCGCCGGCTGCGACGACGACAACACGCAATCGTACGCCATCTACGGCCAGGCGGTGAACGGCTTCGCATCGACGCCCTATAACGTAGCTGTCGGCGGCACCGATTTCTATTACAGCAATTACAACGGCACCTCAGCAGCGCTCAACAACCAGTTGGCCACCTACTGGAGCACGTCCACAACGCAATCCCCGGCGGCATCCATCAAGCAGGTGATCCCCGAGCAGCCGTGGAACGACAGCCAGTTCGGCCTGAACGCCTACAACCTCTACACCACCCAGGGCTACACCACGATTGCCGGCGGCAGCGGCGGAGCCAGCAACTGCGCCTTGGGCACTTACGACTCCAACGGCAACACCCTCACCTGCACCGGCGGCTATCCCAAGCCGGCCTGGCAGACGCTCACCATCGGCGGAACGCAGTATGTGCCCAGCGATAACGTGCGCGACATCCCCGACGTCTCGCTCTTCGCTGCCGATGGCCTGAACTACAGCTACTATCCCATCTGCGCCGCGGACGGCGACTGCCAGCCCGCTTCCGGCAGCAATCTGGTGCAGATCACCGGCGTCGGCGGCACCTCGGCTTCGACGCCCGCGTTTGCGGGCATCATGGCGCTCGTCAACCAGCAGACCGGCGCGCGCCAGGGCAATGCCAACACCATCCTGTACCCAATGAAGGCGCAGTTCCCTTCCGCCTTCCACGACGTGACCAACGGCACCAACTCAGTGCCCTGCGAATACGCGCCGACCGTAACGCCCAACTGCATTGCGCCGCCCTCCGGCAACACCGTGGTACTGAGCGGAGTCACCGAAGGCCAGATCGGTTCGGGCTCAACGCCCAGTTACAACGCCAAGGCCGGCTACAACCTGGCCACCGGCCTCGGCACCATCGACGCTTACAATTTGGTGACCAACTGGAGCAGCGTAAAACTGGCCGCGACCACCACCACGCTGAATGCTCTCAGCCCGTCCCAGTCCACCTACGCGCACGGCACAGCCATCACCTTCAGCGGCAAGGTCGCCGAGACCTCGGGCAGCAGCACGCCCACCGGCAACGTAGCCCTGCTCACCGACAGTTCCGAGCAAGGCGAGCAAGGACAGAACGTCTTCACGCTTACCGGCGGGACCTACTCCGGCAGCGTGAGCACGTTGCCCGGCGGAACCTACAACGTGTGGACGCAGTACGGTGGCGACTCCAGCAACGCATCGAGCACTTCGGCCAAGACGCAGATCACCGTAAATCCCGAGACCAGCGCCATCGATTTCTACGCCTTCTCGGGCAACAGCTACCTTGCCCCCGGATCCAGTTCGGTCAGCGTGGACTACGGCACGCAGTTAATGCTCAGTGCGCTGGTCGCGCCCAGCAGCCAGTTGAGCGCTCTGCATAACTGCATCGTGAACAACACAGGCTGCTCCAGCCTGAGCTTCACTATGCCCACGGGCTCGGTAAACTTCATCGACAACGGCAGCACCACCTTGAACGTGGCCTCCATCAACGCGCAGGGCGATGCAGAGTTCAACGCACCCTTCATCGTGGGCTCACACTCGGTCACCGCCAGCTATGCGGGCGACAAGAGCTATAACGCAGCCACCAGCAGCGGGCCGATCGTCTTCACCGTGGTCAAGGATACGCCCGCATTCGGGCTGAACGCCTCGGCCATCAACAGCTCCGGCCAGATTCTGGTGGGCGCCAACCAGGCAACGGTGCTCTCCGTCCAGGTGGAGAACTACGCGCAGGCAAACAGTAGCAGCATCGCGCCGGTTCCCGTGCTGCCTCCCACTGGTACAGTCACCGTCAGCGGCTTCCCCTCCGGAGTGCCGACCACCGTAACCCTCAGCCCGGCCACCGACCCGGGAACCGGCGCTGTGGAGGGCGTTGGCAATCTGGTATTGCCCGCCAACACGGCATCGGGCAATTACACCGTGACCTTCACCTACAGCGGCGACAGTAATTACGCTTCGGTTGCCGGCAAGTACACCATCCCGGTGCTGAATATTGCCGGCCAGGGAACGGCGTCCACCATCGCGGCAACCCTCTCCGGAAGCATCTCGCCCACATCGAACCTCACCATCACCGGCACGGTAACCGGCAGTGGCGGCGTAGCCCCCACCAGCAGCAGCACAGCCGGCACGGGCGTGCTCATCTACTCCTCCGGCTACACCAGCAGCAGCAACGGCAACTATCTGGGCGAGGTTTATTTCACCTCCAGTACCGGCAGCACCAGCAACTTCTCCATTACATTGGACAGTTCCACGCTGACGCAGGGCGCGAATTTCATCACCCTGCAGTACACGGGCGACAGCAGGTACGCTCCTTCGGCGACAGTGCTGAATGCCGGCAACGCCATCTCGAATCCGATGAGCGACTTTACGCTGATTCCGACGACCACGAACCTGGCCGTCACAGCCGGGAACAGCGCCACCGACGTCATTCAACTGGGCTCTGTGAACGGATTCAGCGGATCGGTGAACCTCACTTGCACGGCCGCGCCGGGCGTTAGTTGCTCCATCGGCAGCACCGCAGGGCTCAGCAGCGGCGGAGCCACCACGGCCACGCTAACCGTCACGGCCCCAACCGACACCGCCAACCAGACCTACAACGTGCTCGTCACCGCAGCGGACGCGGCCACCGGCAAGTACATCCACACGCTGGGCGTTAATGCAGTAGTCACCGGCTCTCCGGCTGGCTCAAAGAGCTTTGCGCTGGGCGCAGGCACAACCAGCCTGAGCCTGGACGCAAGCAACACCATCAACAACTCCGGCACGTCGGCGATTACGGTAACGCCTCTGGGCGGATTTACCGGCGCGGTCGCGCTAAGCTGCGCGGTCACACCGTCTGGTTCCACAAGCCCGTCGTGCAGCATCGCTTCGCCGGTTACGCTGGGCGCGGCTCAGACCTCCACCCTGACCGTGACCACGTCGAGTTCGACAGCCGCGGGCAGCTACACCGCAACGGTCACCGGAACCTCGGGCTCCATCGCCATCGCCACACCGGTCGCGGTAAGCGTCGGCGCGGCCAGCTTTAACGTGACCAACAGCGGCGCCATCACGGTTGCCAGCAAGGGAACGCCGGCGACTGGAACCATCACTGTGACGCCGACCAACGGCTTTACGGGAACGGTGAACCTGAGTTGCGTGGTGACCCCTCCAACCGGGGCCAGCGATCCGGCAACATGCAACATTCCATCATCCGTGTCCATCACCTCCACCTCCGCGCAGACGGCCACGCTGACCATCTACACCACCGCGGCCACGGCAATGAACGCTCCGCCGCGCATCTTCTGGCCGGCAACCGGCGGCGCCGTCCTTGCCGTGCTCTTCCTCTTCGGCAGCGCAAAGAAGCGGCGCAGCTGGCTGGCCATGCTGGGCGTACTGGTCCTGCTGGTCACAGCCGCAGGCATCGGTTGCGGCGGGGGCGGTACAAGCGGCGGCAGTAGCGGCACGTCCTCCAACCCCGGCACCACCAGCGGCACTTACTCCGTGGCTGTAACGGCAACCTCCGGCTCCGGCTCGAGCGCCATCACGAATACAAGCACTGTGACCGTGACCGTAAACTAAGGCACGCTGGAAGAAATGCAAAAAGCGCCCTTCCGGAAGGAAGGGCGCTTTTTTGCTGGGAGAGATCACCCAGCAGATGAGGGAAGCTTAGGAAGCCAGATCGCACCCGTGACGCTCCGGTCCAAGAAGACAAATGAGGAAGAGCGCTGCAATGGTGCAGGTCTCAAAGACCGTAAGCGCCCAGGAATAGCCGAGTCCGCGGCGCAGCGCGAACTCAACGCCCACGCAGGGAGCGCCGCAAAGCATACCCAACTGATAGACGACGCCCGCGAACATGCTGCGCGCTCCTGCCGGCGAAAGCTCGTTCAGATGCGCCGGGACCACGCCAAAGACGCCTTGCACGCCGAACTGCATCACGAAGGCTCCAGCGGCAATCACGGCAAGGGACGAGCCGAAGGCCCATGCGTAGAGCGCTACGGTGCAAATGGCCAGCGCGACGAGGATGGAGCGGCGGCGACCGATGCGCTGCGAGATATGGCCGATGACCAGCGCGCCCAGAATCGCGCCAACGTTGTAGAGAATCGCAAAGTTGGAAACAGCCGCTGCCGAGAAGCCATGTACCGACTTGAGGAAATCGGGATAGAGATCCTGCGTGCCGTGCGAAAGGCAGGTAATCACGGTCATCAGCAGAACGAGATAGGCGAAGGTCTTCTTGTTCTGCTGGAATGCGCGCAGGATGCCGCCGAGGCTGGCGGCGCGGCTGCGCTGCCAGGCCGGAGGCTCGGGCGATAATGCGGCCAGCACGATGACGAAGAGCGCAATCGCTACGCTGGCAAGAAACATCGACGGCCAGCCGAAGCGCGGCTCGATCGTGCGCACCGCGACCGCGGCCAGCAGATACCCCAGCGCGTAGCCCGCCTGCAGAATCCCCGAGAAGAGGCCGCGCCAGCGCGCAGGCGAACTCTCCATCACCAGCGAAGCCCCGATGCCCCAGTATCCGCCCATGGCCACGCCGTAAAGAGCGCGCACGACGACAAATGCGGAGTAGCTGGGCGCAAAGGGCGTGAGCGCCGTGAAGATCGAGAAGCAAACTACGCAGACGATCAGCGGGAGTCGGCGTCCGTAGCGGTCGGCAATGGAGCCGAAGAGAAACGCGCCCAGCGGACGCGTGGCGAGCGTCAGGGTAATGCTCCAGACGATGGCGGACTTGTCCACGCCAAACTTGCGGGCCAGCGCATCGACGACAAAGATGAGGACGAAAAATGTAAACGCGTCCAGAATCCAGCCGAGGATGCCGGAGGCCACGGCGCATCGCCAGCCCGCCTGTACGGGCGCATCCGAAGCTGTGGCGGAAGGTTCCTGCTGCGATCGAGTCATCCTTGCCTTTCGCTGTCGTGGACCGAATCAGAGCCGTTGAAGAGTAAGGCCGCCGTCGAGGGTGAGAACCTGGCCGGTTGCGTAGGCCAGGTCGCCGCTGACCAGTGTACGCACGGCCTTGCCGATGTCGGCCGGCGTTCCCCAGCGCCGGTCCAGCAGCAGGCCCGACTCAATCAGCGCATCGTATTTGCTGCGGACGCCGGCCGTCATATCGCTCTGAATAATGCCCGGACGAATCTCGTAGACGCCGATGTGATGCGCGGCAAGACGCGCGGCCCACAGTTGCGTGGCCATGGCGATGCCTGCCTTGGAGATGCAGTAATCTCCGCGATTGATGCTGGCCACGGTGGCAGAGACAGAGCTGATGTTGACGATGGAGCGGCAGGTCTCCGGATCGGCGGCCTGCTGGCGGATCATCCATGCGGCCACGGCCTGGGTCAGGAAATAGGGGCCCTTCAGGTTGGTGGAGATCAGCCGGTCGAAGCTCTCTTCCGTGGCTTCAAGAATGTCGGCGCGCACGCGCGGAGCCACGCCCGCATTGTTGACGAGCACGTCGAGCCGTCCAAAGGTATCTTCAACCGCGCTCAGCAGGCGCGCTCGGTCCACGGCGTTGGAGACATCGGCCTCCACGTAAAACGATGCGGGAACGCGTTCGCGAATCTCCGCGAGCGCGGAAGCTACTTGTTCCGCTGTGCGGCGGCCGGAGACGACCAGCGTAAATCCGGCCGAGGCCAGTTCCAGCGCAATGCCAAAACCGATGCCGCGCGCGCCGCCGGTGACCAGAGCTACTTTCGTTGGATGCATCTTGAAGAATCCTCTCCCGCACACGGCGGGCGCTAATTAGTAAAAGGTGTAGTAGCGGCCATCAGCCATTCGCGAAACCAACAGCAAAGCTTCCAGCAGATGATAGTCGCCCCACATGCTGGACTCGCCGCAGGGAATCTTCCGCCCGGCAGGAATTGCGTCCCAGCCATTGGGCCGGTGGTAGACGCTGTGCAGAAGCAAGCCTTCGTGCGCGGCGTCGGACGAGATGTAAGGCTCTTGCAGCAGCCGCTCGACAACGGTGAGTCCCGCCTGCGTATAGATGCGGCCCTCGCTGCCCAGTGCATGGCCCAACCGCAGCAAGCCCTGTGCGGCAATCGCGCAGGCAGAAGAATCGACGGGCTCGAAATCGTTGAACGGATCGGCAGCGTGCGCCTGCCAGTCGCCGAGCCGGTGCAGTTCCGGCGCGCCAGTATCCCAGTAGCAGATGCCGTCTAACGCCGTGGCCTGGTGGATGTAGAAGTCGCAGGTGGCGCGGGCGGCGCGTTCCAGCAGCGCGCAGGCTTCCGCCTTGGCGGGGACCCCGTCCACGCCAAACTCCGCGTCAGGAAGCGAGCGGATGAACTCAAGCTGCTCGGAGTAGCCAAGCATGGCCCACGCAAGGCCGCGCGTCCACGTAGTGAAGGGCGAGAAACCCTGTTGCGACGAAGGGCAGCGGAAAGCGCCGCTTGCCGTGTTGAAGATAGACTCGTGCACGGTGCGGCCGCGCAGCGCGGGCGTGTCGTAGAAGTCGCGGCCCTCGCCGTAGTAGATGCTGTACAACGCGGAGGTGCGGGCGTGCGTCAGCAGCCGGTCCAGCAAGCTGATGCGCACGTCCTGCTCGCCGCAGAGCGCGTGGCCCAGCACATGCGAAACGCCGAGGATACGCAGGCTGCGAATGGTGTCAATGAAGAGCGAATGCGGGCCGTTGAAGGAGTGGATGAAGCCAAGGCCGCCGGGAAGCGCGGTCCAGCGCGAGGCCTGCACCGCGCCGGAGACCTTCAGCGCGAGTTCGTAAAAGTTCAGCTCCCACTCGTTGCGCTCGATGCGCCCCTCCAGCATGAGGCGGCGGAGCTGGCCGTAGGTGGAGATGTTGTTGAAGCCGTGATCGTGGACGCCTGTGTGGGTCAGGTGCTCGGCCATGTCGTGCAGTACGTGCCGCCTCGCGGAGCCGAGCAATGCGCCATCGCCGCAGAGGTCGAAGCAGAGCAGCGCGTTGCCGTACTGGAAGCCCTGTGTCCACTGAGTCCAGCCGCGCGCCGTGTACTTGCCGCCGATGGTGAAGACGGGCGCGCCGTCGGCCGGCTTCCAGCGGGCATCGAGCGCCGCTGTCTTCGCGGAAGCAAGTTCAACCGCGCGGCGAAGCGCCGGTAGAAGATCGTTGGCGGTAAGCGTGTTGTTTGGCTGCACTGGCCTATTCCCGGCAGGGGCTAAAGCCCTGCAACTTTTCTGCTTGCGATTGGCCCGACTGAAGTCGCGCCCTGCTACAAAACATGGATCGCAGATTTACACTGCGCATGCACGCTACACAAACCGCTCGAAGCGTTCCACCACCTGGGCAAGCACCATGTCTGGGTCGGCGTCCCAGAGGCCGCGGTTGAAGATTTCCACTTCGATGGGACCGCTATACCCGGCCTTCTCAACCATCGCGCGGATGCCGCGGTTGTCGATCACTCCGTCACCCATCAGGCCGCGTCCCAGCAGTACATCCGGCAGCGGTACAAGCCAGTCGGAAACGTGGAAGCCATAGATGCGGCCCGCACAGCGAGCAATGCTGTCGGCAAGTTCCGGGTCCCACCAGATGTGGAAGACGTCGAGCACGACGCCAACCTCGGTAGCATCGTAATCCGACGCAAGTTTCAGCGCCTGATCGATGGTGTTCAGCACTGCGCGATCGCCCGCGAACATGGGATGCAGCGGTTCGAGGCCAAGGCGCACGCCGCGCTCGCGCGCATAGGGAACCACGGCGGCAACTCCATCGGCAACCATCCGGCGCGCTTCAACTAGGCCAACGCCCGCGCACCCGCCAACAACCAGGACGAGCGAATCGGCGTTGAGTTCGGCCGCTTCATCCACGGCGCGAAAGTTGTCTTCGATGTTCTTCTTCCGCTCGACGTCCGTAGGGGCGGGAAACATGCCACCGCGGCAGACGCTCGACACATGCAGGCCAGCGTCGCGGACACTCCGCACGGCCGCGGCCAGCCCGGCCTCCTGAATCTTGTGACGCCAGAGCGCGATGGATGGAACGCCGTGCCGCACGCAGCCCTCCACGGCCTGCTGCACACTCCAACTGGAGGTGGTGATCTGATTCAGCGAGAGTCTTTTCTTGTCGGCCATCTGCTTCGTCCTGCGGGTTCTTTGCCTCCCCATCCTTTCCGCAAAGTGCGCGGAGAGGGCGGGGCACGGAAGATTTGCTGCTACGACAGCGTGAGTGCGGGCACGTCGATCCAGCGGCGCTCCTGCCACGATTTGTAAGCCAGCTCGGCCAGTTGCACGCCGCGAGCGCCATCGAGGAAGGTGTGCGGAAAGGGATCGTCCTGCGCGACGTGGCGGAGGAACATCTCCCACTGCACCTTGAAGGCGTTGTCGAACTCGGCGTTGTCAGGCACGACAGACCACTGCTCGCGAAAATTGATGGGGTTGGGCAGGTCGGGATTCCAGACCGGGCGCGGCGTGTTCACGCGATGCTGCACCTTGCAGTCGCGCAACCCAGCGATGGCGCTGCCCTCCGTCCCGTCCACGTGCAGGTTGAACAGTTCGTCGCGATAGACGCGCGTAACCCACGAAGAGTTGATCTGCACAAAGATGCCGCTCTCCAACTGGAACATGCCGTAGGCCGCGTCGTCGGCTGTGCACGCGTACTGCTTGCCCTGCTCGTCGAAGCGTTCGGGGATGTGCGTGGACCCGATGCACGAGACCGATTGCACGCTGCCGAAGGTATGGTCGAGCACGTAGCGCCAGTGGCAGAACATGTCGAGGATGATGCCGCCGTCGTCCTCCTTGCGGTAGTTCCACGAGGGGCGCTGCGCGGTCTGCCAGTCGCCCTCGAAGACCCAGTAGCCAAACTCACCGCGCACGGAGAGAATGCGCCCGAAGAAACCGGAGTCGATCAACCGCTTCAGCTTGCGGATGCCGGGCAGGAAGAGCTTGTCCTGCACCACACCGTGCTTCACGCCTGCTCGCTCTGCGGCCTCGGCGATGCGCAGCGCACTTGCAAATGTAGTGGAGAGAGGCTTCTCGCAGTAGATGTGCTTGCCGGCGGCGATCGCCTTTAGCACGTACTGCTCGCGGATGCCCGTCGATCCCGCATCGAAGAAGATGGCGTCGTCCGCATTGGCGAGGCAACTATCCAGGTTGGTGCTCCAGCGCGACAGGCTGTGCGCGGCAGCGATGGCCTTCAGCTTCTCCTCGTTGCGCCCGACGAGAATGGGGTCGGGCATGAGCGTTGTACCGTCTGAAAGAGCAACACCGCCCTGCGCGCGAATGGCAAGAATGGAGCGCACCAGGTGCTGGTTGTGTCCCATGCGCCCAGTGACGCCGTTCATGATGATCCCGATCCTGCGCTCCTGCATTTCTTCTCCTGGTCAAATGGTTCGTGTTCCGACGGAATCCTATCACAGTGATCGACGCGCCCTATACGGCAAGCAGAGCGCGCTGGAATGCACTGAAAGCTAGACCCAGAGAAGCGGCTGGCGCACGGGAAAGTTGCGAACGATCTCCGCGGTCTTTGGGTCAGGCGAGAGCTTACGCCACAAATCGATGTACTTTGGTTCGCGGTACGCGAGCCCGGCAAACAGCAGGCTGGGCTGGCGATTGGGCAGGTCGTCGAAGTATTCGACGTCGTGCGCGTAGGGCCACTTCTTCTTGTCCTCGATAAAGGGGAACATGAAATCAACAGCCTTCTTGTAACGATTGCCGTTGGGCAGCGCGAACTGCCACAGGTTGTCAGCCGATGCGTCCTCCACGGAGGCGATGCGGCAAACGATGGCAAGGATGTCGAGATCGAAGAGCGAATAGCTGTAGGGTTTGGTGCGGGCAAGTTCCAGCGGCAGGCTGCCGTCGGCCGCGAGCTGCGCGGGGAGCAGGTGGGCGCGGTAGCGATCGCGGCAGAGAGCCATCGCTTCGCTGTTGCCGGTGAACGCCGCAAAAGCCGCGGCCTGCGCAACCCAGCAGGCGCCGTGATTGTTCGTTGCGGCCTCTTCTTCCTTGCCGTTCTTTGACGCGCACATCCAGTCAAGATACTGCGCGAACCAGGCACGCAACTGCTCAAACTCGGCGGGCGAAAAGACGCCTACGTGCTCCAGGCAGCCGGCGGCGCGCGCTACTTCCACCAGATGGAGCGTGTCGATAACGCCGGTGCCGCGCCCGGGCGTAATGCCGGAGATGGCCTGCGCGTAGTCGAGCGAGGGATTCATCTTCGTTGCGGGATCGAGGAACCATGCGCGCAGATGCAGCGCGGCATGACGGGCGTAGCGCGTGTCCTGCGTAACCAGCCAAGCCGCGGTTAGCGCCGGCACGTGCAGGCTGAGGCGGATCAGCGCCTCGCGATGTGCGTTGAAGTTGGCGGGATTCGAGTAGCCGTCGCGGCGGACATAAGGGCCGCCGGGATTCTTGGGATCGGGCCACCAGTAGTCGCCCTCTGAGAAGTAGTCGTGCAGCCCGCCCTGGCTGCGGGGCGAACTGGCGGCAGTGATGGTAACCGGCTGCTCGGCCATATACTGACGGGCGGCGCGCAGAATGCGGTCATGGTCGATGCGCGCGACTTCTTCGGCAGTGATCAACGGGCGCGAGGATGAAGGCGGAAGCGCGTGCGCACCGGATGCTGCGGCAAATGCGCCGGCGGTGACCAGAAAACTGCGACGATCCATCGGACAAGGCTCCAAGGCAACAAGAAACAGTGTGGTGTCACGCGGAGGTGTGTACTGGCTCCCACCGCGCGGCCACACAGCATTGTCGATGACCCTGGTAACAGTTGTCGAGTTGCCAACTTAAAGCGCCCTCAAAGCATCTCGGGAGCGAGCAGGTCGGCGATGGTTTCGCGGCGGCGGATGAGCCGGTGCTTCGCGCCTTCAACCAGCACTTCGGCGGGACGCAGGCGCGTGTTGTAGTTGGAGCTTTGCGCCATGCCGTACGCGCCCGCATCCAGAATAGCCACCAGGTCGCCGGCTTCGAGCGGCGGCAAAGCACGATCGTGCGCGAAAAAGTCGCCCGACTCGCAGATGGGGCCGACCACATCGACCGTGCGCTGCTTCCCTTCCCTGGGCCGCACGGGAACAATCTCGTGGTGCGCCTGGTAGAGCGCGGGACGGATCAGATCGTTCATGGCGGCGTCGGTCACAACGAACGTCTTTCTGCCGTTGCGCTTCACCTGGATCACGCGCGTCACCAGCGCTCCAGCCTGGCCCACGATGAAGCGGCCGGGCTCGAGCATCAGGCGGCCGTCAAAGCTGCCCAGCGCACCATCGATGGCGGCGGCATAGCGGGCCACTGCGGCAGCGGCGTCAAACTTGCCCGCGTGGTAGTCGATGCCCAGTCCACCGCCCGCATCCACGGCCTTGAGGACAATGCCCGCGCGGCGCAGTTGGCCCACCAGTTTCATCACGCGCTCCATGGCTGCGCCAAATGGCGCGGCGGAGCGAATCTGCGAGCCGATGTGGACGCTGACGCTGTGCGGCTCCAGCCACTTCGACGACGCGGCGCGCTTGTAGATGGCCAGAGCCGCGCGAATGTCCACGCCGAACTTGTGTTCGCGCAGGCCGGTGGAGATATAGGGGTGAGTCTCCGCAAAGACGTCGGGATTCACGCGCAATGCAAAACGCGCGCGGGTCTTCAGCTTGCGGGCGCGGGCCTCCAGCAGTTGCAGTTCCGCCTCGCTTTCCACGTTGAACTCCAGAATGCCGGCTTCAAGCGCGAGATCGATCTCGGCGGCTGTTTTGCCGGTTCCGGAGAAGACCACGCGGCCCGCTGCTTCCGGCGCAGCCGCCAGAACGCGCTGCAGTTCGCCGCCGGAGACGATGTCGAAACCCGCGCCGCGCGCGGCCAGCAGCTTCAGGATGGCCAGCGCGGAGTTGGCCTTGACGGCATAGCACACCAGATGGTCGCGGCTAGCCAGTGCCTGGTTGAAGAGCGCGAGGCGCTCCGTAATCTGGTCGGCGGAGTAGACGTAGAGCGGCGTTCCGTAGCGGCGGGCAAGGGTCTCCAGCGAGACCGTGCCGCAACTCAAAGGGCTGCCAGGCTCGGCAAATCCAAAGGGGCGCGGAGAAGATGGGGACGATGCAATCACTGTGTCGAATCCTGTCAAGAGTCTCTCTCTTGAGCCTACAGCATTGGAACCGAAGGGCAGAGCCCGCCGACGGGCCGTTACAATATCCCGATGAAGGAATTTCCTAAGGTCGATCTCGTGGGGGTGGGGCTGAACGCCACCGACACGCTGATTCCCCTGGCCGAGTTTCCGGCGCGCGGATCGAAGCTGGAATACAGCACAGCCATGGTGATGCCGGGCGGACAGACCGCTTCAACAGTGGTCGCCTGCCAGACCTGGGGCTTGAGCACGCGCTATGTGGGCAAGCTGGGCAGCGACAATGCGGCGGAGATCCATCGCGAAGCATTTGCCCGGGCAGGCGTGGATGCCCGACTGGTGATTACAGAAGGCGGCGTGAGTCCGCAATCGATCATCCTGGTGGACAGCGGCGGCGAACGCACCGTGCTCTGCCAGCGCCGCGAGAGCATGGCCCTGAAACCCACGGAGCTTGAGCGTGAGTGGATCGTGAACGCGCGCGCGCTGCACGTGGACGGCTTTGACACCGCTGCGGCAACGCTGGCCGCCACCTGGGCGCATGAGGCCGGCATTCCGGTCATCGCCGATCTGGACGAGCTTTACGACGGCGTTGAGGAACTGATCGCCAAGATCGACTACCTGATTGTGAGCCGCGATTTTCCCTGCCGGCTGATGAAAGAGTCCGACGTGGAAACAGCGCTGAAGGGCATACAGCAGCGCTATGGCTGCAAGCTGACAGCCGCAACGCTGGGCCAGGATGGCGTGCTGGCATGGGATGGCAACCGGATGCTGCTGCGGCCATCCTTCAAGGTTCCGGTAGTCGATACGACCGGCGCGGGCGACATCTTCCATGCCGGATTCATCTACGGGCTGTTGCGGGAGTGGCCGCTGAAGCGGACGCTGGACTTCTCCTGCGCGGCGGCGGCGATGAACTGCACGGCGCAGGGCGCGCGCGGCGGCATCCGCGGCGTCGAGGCGGTCGAAGAGATGATGTCGAAGAACGAGCGTTACGCGCCGGCCATGGAATTCACACACCCGGGCTGAAAGCTTATCGATCCGGCCCTTAAGTAATACAACACCGTGCCCCATCCATTTCCGCGTTCTTTGCGGAAATGGGTGGGATACCGCGTTACAAATCAATAGGGCCGGATCAATAGCGGCGAAAAGGCCGGACATCCTGCGAGGGATGCCCGGCCTTCCTGTTGCAACGTGTTGCGTGCCTGCTTACATCGCCATGCCCATCGGCGAAATCAGCAGCAGTGTAACGCTGCCAGCGGTGGAGCGCTTGTGGAGCGTGCCGCGCGGAATGGTCAGGATGTCGCCCTTCTTCAGCGTCAGTTTAGTGGCGCCTTCGGCCTCGGGAGCAAGCCACTCGCCGGTGCGGATGTTATGCCCGCCCTTGGGCTTGCCGCCCACCTCGTACACAGTCTCGCCGTCCACGATGATCAGGATATGATCGCGGCCTTCGTGCCACTCGAACTCCTTGGCGCTCTTGGCAGTCTCCGTGGTCAGCACCATGGCGAAATTCTTGGCGGTGACAAGGTTGTTGTTGCCGGGCGCGGCCTGCAGGGCTTTGGCGTCGGCATCCATAACGCCGGCGCTGAAGTACTGGAAGGTTTCCGCAGAGCCCGCGGCCTGCGCAGAGGCATTCGGGGCGAACAAGGCATCGGCAAGGGCCAGGCCCGCAACGGCGGCGGCCGGCGCGCCAAGCAGAAAATTACGGCGGCTGGATTCGTTTGCTTCAGGATTTTTCATGGCATTGCTCCCGCATCAGTAAAACATTCTTCGGGCCGTTCTGTCAGCCTGCGCGCGGCCTGTTGAAGTGCGCGCCAAGCTCCCTGTACAAGCTCAGGGCCGGAAGCGGCGCAGCCATTCCGCAAACAACTCTGCAACGTGCTCGGGCTGCTCATAGGCGGCAAAGTGGCCGGCGTTGGGCAACAGATGGAAAGTGCAGCCGCCGGGTGCGGCGTTGAAAGCCTGCATCTCTGCCGGGGTAACACCGGGGTCCTCGCCGCCGGCGATAGCCAGCACCGGCACGCCGATGGAGGCAACGTCGGGAACCGAGTCGGGCCGCGTGGCCAGGCCGGCCTGAACGGCCACCAGCGCCTCAGGCGTGATCGTCATGCGTGCGCGCAGCTCGGCCACAATGGCGGGACGCAATGCCCGCGCGGTCTCGCCGGTCAGCGTTTGCGCCATGCCGTCAAACAGCGCGGCAGAGCCGCCGGCGCGGGCCTGTGCGATGGTGGCGGCGCGCTTGCCGGCGTTGGCCGGCAGATCGGGCTGCGGCTTGGAGCAGACGAAGGCCAGTCCGCGCATGCGCTCCGGCGCCCGCCGCCACAGTTCCAGCAGCACGTAGCCGCCGATGGAGCAGCCGGCAAACACAGCCTGCTGCATCTGCAGATGGTCCATCAGGGCAAGGACGTCGGCAGCAAGTTGCGCCATGGTGAGCACAGGCGCATCCGGCACTGCGGCAAAGCCGCCTACGGGCAGGCCGCTGCCCAGCGGCGACAGACCGTGGCCACGCAGGTCGGGAACGATGGCACGAATTCCGGCGAGGTTCTGGACGAGAGGATGCCAGTAGGCGCGATCCAGAGGAGTGGGATGAAGAAAGATCACCGGCAAACCGCGCCCGGTATCGCTGAAACTCAACAACTCGTGGTGTGCTTCAGAGGTTGCGCTCATACCACAGGAGGATACTCCCCCGGGAGGCCCAATGGCTCCTCAGGAATACCGAGCCAGCCCGCCAGATAGGCAACGCCGACAAATCCGCCGGAAAAGCAGAAGCCAAGAACCGTGACGATGCGAACCACGGCGACATCCCAGCCGTTGGCGCGAGCCAGGGCCAGGCAAACACCGGCCACCTGACGGCCTGCGCGCGGCCTGACCAGCGGACGGCCGGGAATGGGATGCAGGGCGGGAATCGTCGCACCGCAATTCGAACAAAAGCGAGCGCTCGTCGGAAGCCCGGTTCCACACTGATGACAATAGATGCCCATTTTGTCCCTCCACGCGTCCAGGTTGTTCTCTCTGCCATACGGAAGCTGGAGGCCAGCGGTTCCCTGAGCAATACTGACTGCTCCGATTGCCTCCCGGCGCTGATGGATCCAGTCTTCAAATCCATGCCCCGTGCCCGATCCATTTCGCAGGCTTCATCGCGAAGATGAATGTCAAGTTAGCTCCGGCATGTTTTCAATTCATCGATGAGGCCTCTTGCTTTGTAAAAGGGCACGGCTTCAGCCGGGCTGGTTGCAAGCAAGATGAAGAAGGGCTTTACAGGCTGCGGAAAAACCCTTGCCAACGAGGTTTTGTAACAGGGCACGGCTTTACAGCTTGCTGAAAAAAGGCATGGGGATCGTAGCTAGCACGTTGTTTCCACAGGGGCATGGTTTAAAAAGTAGACATGCGCGGAGACGACGAGCGGCAAGAAGCGA